>NPIF01000038.1_pt1 | contig 21111 bp, 20 predicted proteins | sample 8637461 | NCBI WGS metagenome assembly NPIF01 (sample SAMN07420641, study PRJNA396082) | bioreactor metagenome | isolation source: sample BR12 brine-fed electro-methanogenic bioreactor BR | place: Japan: Kochi | collected 2016-12-09
AAGGAGCTGGATGATTCAGATGTCAAATATTCGTTCTGCAATGCGCTCGAGAATACCGCATTGTCACATCTTTCACGCATGCAGAGTCAAAGGTTCTGGATCGAGCGTTCGTTTCAGGATGCGAACCAACTCGCCGGGATGAATAACTATCAGGTGAGAAACTGGAATGCGTGGCACCATCACATGGCACTGGTTCTTCTGGCAATGCTCTGGATCACGCAGGAACTGATGCAGGCTCTTTCGGTGAGAAAGAAGCTCACTCTGCACGATATCGTACGGATCATCAAGTATCTTATTCCACCGAAAATCCAGGATGCACTGAGTGTTGCCAGAACAATCGTGATGAACGAAAAAAACAGGAGAAATTCGCGTAAATGTAAAATGAAGAGGAAAAAACAGGCTTTAACCTGAGAAAGGCATTGGAGCCAGGATTGTGTGTGTCAACATATAATGTTAGCTCCGGGCTCCGATCTATTGTAGGATTTTGAAGCGGATAGCCTTTTCGAGAGGATGGTTGGGAGGGAGTTCAACCACTCTGTGAAGAAAGGAACGCTCATTCAACCAATCGCATCGCTTGACTCTGACTCATAGGGGATTTCAAGGGGCGGAGATAGGATTATGGTGAGTTAATGTGACATTGTAGAGGTATATCTATGCCTCTTTTGAAGAGATCCCCTTTGATCAGAAGGCCCGGATAACCGTGTACCTGCCGCTCCCCCTCATCTCCCATGAGGTGACAGAGAATATCAGAATGGGAGTTGCCAACCACTTCCTCTATCTTGGATCACTGGCAGGGCACTCCCTCTCGGTTCAATGGAGGCGGGAACGGCTGAACCTGGCAATCGGGATCGTCTTCCTCTTCTTCTGCCTGACAATCAGCCAGCATGCATCAGATATCTTCGACCAGGGATCGCTTGCCGGGCTGATCGCCGAGTCCCTGATCATCATCGGGTGGGTTGCCCTCTGGAAACCGGTCCAGTTCTTCCTCTATGATCTCTGGCCTATCCGGAAGCGGAGACGGCTTTGTGAAAAGATAGCGGCATCAGATCTTGAGGTAAAACCAAATCCTTCCCACCTCTGATGGTGTATTCTTCAAACGAAAATTGAGCGGTCCTGCAACAGTAGTGTTCGCACTCCGGCTTATATGCACCACAATCAAAACCAGTTCCTGCCTTCTTCAGTGGCGGGATTGTCTGGGTAAAAAAAAGAAATTTAGCCGAAGAGGGCTCCAAGACCGGCCATGCCGGACTCTTCTTCCTCTTCCTTCTTTGACTCTTCTTCCTCAGGCGCCTCTTCAGCAGCGGCTGCTGCTACAGGTGCTGCGGCAGCTGCGACTGCAACGGGTGCTGCAGCGGCCTTGCTGATGGCATCTTCGATGTCAACGCCGTCAAGGGCGGCAATGAGCGCCTTTACACGGGATTCGTCTGTAGCGATACCTGCGGCAGAGAGAACTGCCTTGACGGATTCTTCTTCAACTGCCTTGCCAGCAGAGTGCAGTAAGAGAGCAGCGTATATGTACTCCATAATTCAGTCACCTTATTCAACTAATACTTTGATTGTGTTCATCTGTCTGTATGCCTTTGCGATGATGCCATCAATGACATCCTTCTCGTAGATAGCGGCCTCTATACCAAGGCTGCGAGCCTCACGGAATGCCTTTGCAAGGATCGTCTCCATCGTGAATGCAGTCGGATAGGCTGCATTGACTGAGAGGTTGAACGCCTGCTGGACGGCAAGAACGAGCTTGTTGTAGTATTCAGTCTCGTCAATACCAAGTACATCCGGAAGATACAGCTCATCCTGGTAGAGTGCGACGAAAAGAGATAAACCGACATCCATCGGCTTTACGTCTAGCTTCGAGAGGACACCGGCTTTCTTCCGGTCAATGACCTCGCCAGCCTTTACGACCGTCTTCGTCTCGCGGATCTTCACCTTGCCGCCATCGATGGTGGCCGGGATGCCCGCCTGCTGAAGTTCGCTGACGATAGGGCCTGGCTTGAAGCTTGTTGGTCCCTTTGGAACAACGATATCCTCTGGTGCGATCTCACCAGCTTTGGCAGCCCGCTTTGTTTTCGTCTGTTCAAGGGACTTGAACAATCTGAAGGGGTTGTCGTTTGTGAAGATCAGTGCCGAGTGTCCGGTGATATGCTCTTTGAGATCGTCATATACTCCACCAAGATCAGAGAATGCATGCTCGATGAGTGTGTTTCTCATCACCTTGATGGTGGCTCTCTCTTTGAGGTTCCGCCGGATCTGCTGAAACTGTGTTGCAGGGATACCAAATGTATCGATGATGCCGAGTACGGCATATTCCTGAACATACTTCTTAACTTCTTCAACCTCATCCTGCTTCCACTGAGGCAGGTGGCGTGTGTATACTGCCATTTAGATCAACCTCACTGCCGGCCCCATGGTCGTTTTGACAAAGACCGACCGGAGGTTCTGTGAACCCTGCTCGAGATCTGCTTCGACTCTCCTCAGGACCGTGTTGATATTCTCTGCGATCTGTTCAGGCGTCATCTCTGTCGTCCCGATCTTCGCAGAAAAAGTCAGTTTATCTTTGGTCCGAATCCTGATGGAGCCGCGCAGACGCTCTACAATAGGTCTGATGTCCTGTCCGGGTGGGATGGGCATTGGCATCTTGCCGCGTGGACCGAGCCTTGGGCCCAGCCATCGGCCTACGAGTGGCATAACAGCGGTCTCAGCAAGGAAAAAATCATAATCGCATGCAACCTGTCTGGCTTCACGCGGGGCACCTCCCAGGCGTTCGATCTCTTCAGGACCGATGATGATATCGGCACCTGCCTCTTTTGCCTGGGTGGTTATGTCTCCTTTGCCCAGAACCGCGATTTTTTTGGTGCCTGGACTCTCTGGTAGAAGAATCGTCGCATCAATACGGTTTTTCGGCTGCGTCATGTCGATGTTCTTCAGGTTGATTGTGATATCCACACTCTCCCGGAACTTCCTCTCTGGCGCCTGCTCGATTGCCGTGGATACGGCCTTCTGAATCTGGGTTAACTCAACCATTAAATGATGCCTCCATAGTTCTCGACCGTAAAAATAACGATCTCCTATGGTTGTCTCTATGTCTATGCGTTTAGCTGATCATCGAACTGGCCCGCATTGACCGCGGCAATAGCATCCTGTGCTTTCATGCCTTCGATCGTCACTCCAACGGAGCGGCAGGTGCCTATGACTTCCTTGACCGCATTTCTGAGGTCATAGGAGAGCATCGACTCCTGTTTCATGCGAGCGATCCGAATGATCGCTTCGAGCGGCAGATTACCAACCGGCTGGGTATTTGGGCTTGATGCCCCCTTCCCAACACCAACTTCTTTCATGATCAATGCCGTCGTCGGTGGGATACCCACCGAGATGGTGAAGTTCTTCTTATCGTCGACCTCCACCGTGACTGGCACAGTCATTCCATTGAATTCCGATGTCTTCTGATTGATTTCATCGACAACGGCCTTCACGTTGATGCCGAGAGGGCCCAGCGCCGGGCCCAATGGCGGGCCTGCGGTCGCTCTACCGCCGGGTACCAGTACCTCGACAGTTTCTGCCATAGTATCACCATGCCGGCAACCCCTTAATGGGATTGTCAGCTGTGGTTCATATATGTCAACGGCAGATCTGATAAATATGATGGGGATAGTTCTCTGAAAAAGAGTGGGATTGGAGGTGATCAGATTATCTCTTACTCTTCGCTCTTCCGTTCGATGACCCTGACATGGTCGCCCCGGACGGTGATTGGGATTGGAACGATACTCTCATACAGCTCAACAGTGATCTCTTCCTTTCCGAGATCGATCCGCTTGACAACTGCTTTCTCTCCTTTGAAGGGACCAGCGATCAGTTCGACGATGGTTCCCTCATCAATACCTGAGACAACAGGTTTTGGTTCAAGGTAATGCAGGATATCTTCAAGCTTCGTCTCGCCCGGCACAAGTGATCGTGCACTGGGGATGCTTTCGAGGAGTTCCTGGATCCGGCCGCGTCCTTCCGGTGACTCAAGGATCACATATCCTTTCAGCTCCTCCGGTACAATCACTGAAGAGACCCTGATATCAACATCGTTCCGCTCAACAGTACGGAAGATGGAATCTGCAACCGCACGTTCCTGCTTTGAGGTCGTCTTAATTGCGTAGTAATGGTTTATTGCCTCAGTCATTTCGATCAATTCTAGAATACGAGCATGATCTCGTAGATGATAAATCCAACAAGGCCGATTATACAAATTCCTATGCCTGCTACGAGGCCGATTTTGCCGAACTCTTCACGGGTCGGTGTCCGCGCCAGCTTTAGTACACGGATATATTTCCTGAAGAGTTCCTCATTCAGATTAAGACCTTTCAGGTCGGGTTTCTTGAGTTCTGGGGTATTCATAGTGATCACTTAAGAAAATCTATATCGTATTGCTTCTGGAGCCGCTGTCCGTGAGGGAGATCCGGCTTTCCATATATCTGGGGGGACTGAACCCCGGTGACGATAAGCATCGTTCTCATCCTGTTCTGCATACCCGGATCAATCTGGGCACCCCAGATGATCCGTGCGTCGGGATCGATCCGCTCGTATATCTCCTGAACCACGCCTTCGGCTTCTGACATGGTCATATCAGGACCGCCGACAACATTCACGAGTGCGGCGGTTGCACCTGAGATATCCACATCAAGGAGTGGTGAGCGGAGGGCTTTCTTCACTGAATCGCTTGCCTTGTCTTCGGAATCAGATTCACCCATCCCGATCATCGCGATGCCGCCCTGTTCCATCACAGATCTGACATCGGCAAAGTCGAGGTTCACAAGACCCGGAAGCGTGATCAGTTCGGTGATCCCTTTCACAGCCTTCATCAGCACTTCATCAGCCACCTTGAAAGCGGTGGAGAGTGGAAGGCGTGGGACAACCTCAAGGAGACGGTCGTTTGGCACGACGATGACGGTATCTGCAACCTCACGGAGGTGTTCGAGACCTGCCTCGGCATTCTCCATCCTGTTTGCACCTTCGGCGGTGAAGGGGAGTGTCACAACAGCGATCGTCAGTGCACCTTCTTCACGTGCAGACTTTGCTACAATCGGTGCGGATCCTGTTCCGGTACCGCCACCAAGACCTGCTGTGACAAAGACCATGTGGCTTCCGGCAATAGCTCTGTGAAGATCGCCCTCACTCTCCAATGCCGCTTCTTCACCCCGGCGTGGGACCGCTCCGGCGCCAAGTCCTTTTGTCGTCTGCCTCCCGATGAGGATTCTCCGGTCAGCTCTTGTCATTGCAAGATGCTGGGCATCGGTATTAATCGCAATCATCTTTGCCCCATGGATATTCTCTTCGAACATCCGGGTGATGGTATTCGATCCCCCTCCACCACACCCGACGACGGTGATTATGGTGCGTAGACTCTTGAGAACATCTTCAAAGTCTTCATCATCCATGGTCCCTTCGAATTTCGGGTTGGCCTGTCCATCAACTATTGGCGAGCTTGGATATTCAGCAGGTGCCTCTCCGGCTACCTCGGCCTCTTCCGCCTTCTTCCGTGATAATGCCTCTTCCACGATTGATCTCATGTTATTCTCTCCAATCCCGGGATTGTGATCTCCAGCAGAACATGGGTGGTGACCATATCGGCCGAAATGACCCTCTCTCCAACATTTACGGCCTGCCCGCTGGCAAGCCTGCCGAAGAGTGGTCCTGCTGGTACCCCGAGTTTGCGCGCTTTCTCAGGGTCAAAACGTTCTCTGCTGATGATAAGGCGATCACCCTCTACAACAGCATGAGAATGTTTCGTGATCTGTTGTACACACAGGGTTATTAAATCACTTGCTAATTGTGCCTCTTCCTCATAATATCCTATGAAGACAGGGAGGGCAACTGCCCCGCCTTTGGTGATTCTGAAACAGGGGGTGATGGTATCAAGGGCGGTGATGAACTCCTCTTTTCCCACCCTGAGCGCTTCGTTGAGGAGCTCTTCATTGATCCTGACCACCGATAATGCGCAGTCCCGCTCCATTCCATGGTTCTTCAGCAGTGATGCGGGCGCAATTTCTGATGCAAGGGCAGTTGCCCGGCTCCAGGTCTTCCAGGGTACACTCCCCATCTCATGAAGCATACCTTCTGTCACAAGCGGAAGCTGTAGTTCCCTGAGAAGCCCAGCAATCAGATCGTATTCACTCGCGCTGAGCGCTTTTTTATCGATATATCCGGCAACTGCCCCGGTCATCCCGGCCATTCTCCCGACCCTCTCAGCAGTCATGCCCCCTGCTTCCCGTGAATGAGCGATATGGCCAAATGCCCCCCGGGTCTCTGATGAGATCACTGTCTGCCGGATTGCATAGTGGGTGCCGCCAAATCCGATCAGGGGCAGAAATGCTCCCGGTACTGCGGAGAGCACGCTCCGGGCAACGGCTTCTGCCGCCCTTGCATCACGCCACTCCTTCTCAGTACTGCCGATCTCGACAAAGAACGAGGGTGTCGTCAGATCGCTCGGCCCATGGTGGGTGATCTCATAGCTTGCACGATACCCATCCGGGGCATACAGCATCAGGTTCCGGAGAACCGCCTGCATCATACCGGGATCAGCCGCCGGGAGTTCATCGGGTGCACCTCCATATGCAGCCTCACCGAAGTTGCCGGTTACATGAACCGTCAGCAACGGCTTGGGATTTACACTTGTGTGGCGGGAGAGGAAGATGATCCGATCCGCCTGCACCCTCTCATCGAGGCGTTCTTCATAGATGAGCCTTCCACCAACCTCATGGAAGAGCCAGCCATCCTGAAGCAGTGGCCATTCATCCTCCCCCTCCTCCCTGATGAGACAATCGATCGCTCTTCTGATCGCCACCCCTGCCGGATCGAGGCGCGAATGGATAAGCGCAGTTACCATGCTTTATATCTTTGATCCAGGCTCTCAAAACCTTGATCCATGCTCCAGGTAGCTGTATGGCTTATGATACTATTCTGAAAATGCTATATCATCGGAATGCAATGATTGGTATATGTCATACGACGCAGTAGCTGAGGCATTTGCCGCTGAAGGTATTGAGAAAGAGATCAGGTGCGAAGAGGCGTTTGCCATCTCTGAGAAGTACAACATAGAAAAATTTGACATATCCCGGTACTGCAACAAAAACGGCATCAAGATCCGTGGTTGCCAGCTGGGTTGTTTCAAATGAGCCGGTTCATCCGGGTGATCCCGGTACATGAGGCAGTGACCTGCCTCCTCTCCATCGCACCAGATCCCGGAACAGAGATGGTTGGACTATCCGAGGCGCTCTTCCGCATTTCGAATGCCGATATCATTGCACCTCATGATATGCCGGGGTTTGCACGATCAATCGTTGACGGATATGCGGTACTCTCCTCTGACACCATCGGTGCCGGGGAATCACTCCCTGCGATGCTCACCTGCACCGGCAGGATCGAGATGGGATCAGCTGATCCGGGATCGATTGTGGCAGGTGAGTGCCGGTATGTCCCGACCGGCGGGATGATGCCGGAGGGGGCAGATGCTGTTGTGATGATCGAGTATGCCGAGGTGGCAGGGGATCAGATCCTTGTGATGAAGCCAGTCTCTGGTGGCGAGAACTATGTCGCAGCTGACGAGGACTTCAGATCCGGTGAGTTAATCATTCCATCAGGACACCGGATTCTTCCCCAGGAGACGGGTGTGCTTGCAGCAGCCGGTATCCTCTCTCTTCCGGTACGGCGCATCCCGCGGATTGCGGTCATCGCAACCGGAAACGAGGTGGTCGCACCCGATCAGGTACCCCTGCCGGGGCAGGTGCGGGATGTTAATTCAATCGTCTGCGAGTCATTTATCCGGCAGTGCGGCTGTATCCCCCTGTCGCTTGGGATCGTGCCTGATGAACCTGATGCACTCACCGCTGCCATACTGGTGGCGCTTGAAGAAGCCGATGCCATCTTCATCTCCGGCGGAAGCTCCAAAGACGACCGCGATGCAACCGCACGGGTGATCGCTGATCTGGGAAGGGTTCTTGTTCATGGGATTGCAATATCCCCGGGCAAACCGACGATCATCGGTGAGATCCGGGGTAAACCGGTGATCGGCCTCCCCGGTCACCCGTCTTCGGCATTTATGGTCATGCGGGCGATCTGCGCACCCCTTCTCGCTGTGATGAGCGGCGTTATTCTTCTGGAGCAGAGCTGTTCTGCAACCCTTGATGCCGGGATCCCCTCTGCAAAAGGGAGAGAGGATTATGTCCGGGTGAGAGTAAGGGACGGGGTGGCAACCCCGATCTTCTCAAAATCAGGCCTCCTCCATACACTTGTCCAGAGTGAGGGATATGTCCGTGTACCGGCAGAGTCCGAGGGATTTGAAACGGGGGCGTCTGTCGAGGTGATCCTGTGGTGAACCGGTATCTCTCTCTCGTCCCGCTCGAAGAGGCGATTGAACTTATCCGCAGCCATTGTCCGCCAGTTCCGCAGGTGATCAGTGTTCCCCTCATGGAGAGTGTCGGCAGGGTAACAGCCAATCCGATCTATGCGGAATATTCTGTTCCCGAAGCACATCTCTCGGCAATGGATGGAATTGCGGTCTCTTCGCGGGCAACCAATGGTGCAACCGATAAGCATCCGGTCATTCTTCAGGATGCAGTCCGCGTGAACACCGGCAATGTCATTCCACCAGGCTGTGATGCCGTGATTATGATCGAGGATGTCGCGTTTGAGGGCGGAGGATATGTGATCAGAAGAGCAGCAGCACCATGGCAGCATATCCGGCCGGTTGGTGAGGATATAGCCGAATCCGAGATGATTCTTCCCCGTGGCCACCGGATACAGTACCACGATATCGGGGCGCTTGCCGCATATGGGATCACCGATGTCGCTGTCCTCTCCCTCTCTGCAGGGCTTATTCCGACCGGGAGCGAACTGGTGGCTCATGGCACACGCCCAAAACCCGGCCAGGTTGTCGAGAGCAACTGCCAGATGGCAGCAGCACATCTCCGCTCTCTCGGAGTCCATGCAACGGTCTCTCCCCTTGTACCAGACGACCCCGACCGGATACGGGACGCGATTGATGCCGCAGTATCTGCCTATGATATGGTGATCATCTCGGCAGGTTCGTCAAAGGGTACCAAAGATTATACCGCGCAGGTGGTCGGTGAGCTTGGCGAGGTGCTGGTTCATGGGGTTGGTATCAAACCCGGGAAACCGGTGATCATCGGGGTGATCAGGGGTAAGCCGGTGATCGGCCTCCCTGGCTACCCTCTCTCCGCCCTGACGGTGATCCGGGAGATCATCACACCGGTGATCAGGGGTGCAGGGATCCCTGTTCCATCCCGCGAGTTGATCGAGGCGGAACTGACCCGGACACTCGCCTCGGATATCGGAACTGATGAGTTTGTACTGATGACCGCGGGCCGTGTGGCAGGACGGCTGATTGCAACTCCGCTCTCACGTGGTGCGGGTGTCCAGATGAGTGCGGTCCGATCCAACGGTGTTCTCAGGATACCGGCTGATTCAGAAGGGCTGGAGGCAGGCGAAAAGATTCCGGTTTCCCTGAGTGTGCCGAAAGAGGAACTCGAATCTGCTCTTATTCTATCCGGAAGCCACGATCCGATCCTTGATCGGATGGCCGATCTCCTCGCTCCGCTCCCGGTCCACTCTGCACATATCGGGAGTATGGGCGGTATTCTTGCCCTGAAGAGGCGGCACTGCCATTGCGCGCCGATGCATCTTCTTGCACCGGATGGCACCTATAATGTCCGGTACCTGGAACGGTACCTTGCAGGAGAGGAGGTGACCCTCGTCTGTGTTGCAGAACGGGAACAGGGTATCGTCTCACGGGATGGGATCACCTTTGAGGAGCTGGATTCGGTCTCGTTTGTGAACCGGCAGAAAGGGTCAGGTACCCGGATGCTCCTTGATCACCTCCTGAAGGAGCGTGGTATCGCTCCATCGGCGATCTCAGGCTATGATCGGGAGATGACGACCCATCTTGCTGTTGCCCTTGCTGTTGCAAGCGGAGAGGCGGATGCAGGTCTCTGTGTCGCATCTGCGGCAGAGATCACTGGTCTCTCATTTGTCCCGGTGGGAACCGAGCGGTATGAGATCGGGATCATGACCGAAGATCTCGAAGATCCCCGGATCAGATCCCTCCTTGAGGTGATCGAATCTGATTTATTCAGAACAATCCTGAACAAATCAAGCGGTTACAGGACCGATGCCACCGGTATCAGGCAGACCCTCTCCCTCTAACCCATATCTTTTAGTTCGAGGACCGTCAGGATATCAGTCCGGGTAACGATTCCAACAATTTTTCCCTCTTCGACGACCGGGATCCTGCCGATATTCTGCATTGTCATGATCCTGAGTGCATCGGTGACTGATGCGGATGGCGGGAGGGTGGTGATCGGCTGCCTGCTCATCACATCACGGACCTGCATCGCTTCTCGGTCGATATCGCTGGTCCTGTGGATATCTGCAAGAGTGATGATCCCAATAAGGTCTCCCCGGTCCACAACAGGAAATCCAAGATGTTTTGTTGTGTACATCAGCCGTATCACTTCGGTGAGCGGGAGGGTTGGCTCGACACTCAGGACCTCTCTCGACATGATCTCGCCGACGGTTACATCCTGGAGGAGGAAGTTTGTTGTAACCATTGACGATTCCTGGCTTGCGCCGATGTAGATGAAGAATGCGATGATGATGAGGATGAAGCTGAAGGTGAAGATCCCGAAGATCCCAAAGAGTATGGCAAACCCCTTCCCGATATCCGATGCAATCCGTGTTGCACGATGAAGCGGCATCCGTTTTGCAAGCCATGCACGAAGCACCCGTCCGCCATCCATCGGGAATGCCGGAAGGAGATTGAAGGCAAAGAGCAGGATATTCAGGATCGCCAGGTATCCGAATCCATAAATGAAGACACCTGCAACAGCCGGGGCGTCAACGACCAGATCCACGACATAGATGAGAATCCAGCTGAGGACTCCAAGCCCGAGGCTGGTGAGGGGGCCTGCAATCGCCATAGGCAGCTCCACTTTTGGGTCAGGGAGCATCTCCTCCATCGAAGCGACGCCGCCGAAGATGATCAGCGTTATTGAGTTGATCTTAATGCCGTGGGCACGTGCAATAAGCGAATGGGCAAGTTCGTGGATGAATACACAGAAGAAGAGGGTAAGCGCCACGATCGTGCCGAGAATATAGGGTACAACACCACTTTCAATGATGGTTCTGTCGATGGGGATGGCAAAGATACCCTCAATAAATTCGATTGTCAGGTTGATCTGGCTGCCGATGATCCATGCAAAGAGCGGTATCACCAGTAAAAAAGTGATATGAAGGCGGACAGGGATGTCAAAAATCCGTCCTATCTCCAGCGATCCATTCATGCAAGGGAGTATCTTTTTTAAGTATTTAGTATATATCTTGAACAGATTGATATGAAGTGGCAGATCTCAGAACTCTTTGGAATGAGCGTATACACTGACAGGGCTGTGTTCATCGGTAATGTCGCTGATGTTGTCATCGATATAGATAACAAAAAGATGGCATCGCTTGCCCTGACAAACATTAATCCTGATATTATTGACTTAAAGTCGTTCAAGGGCCTGAAAGTTCCCTATCGCCTGATTAAGGAGGTTTCTGACATTGTCCTTATCCGGCACATACCCGGCGCCTTCAATACATCAGCCGAACGTGAAATAGACGAATGAAGCGAAGGGAGATCTATTCGGAACTCAGGACAATAGCACCCTGTTTCATCAGGCTTGACGGGAGATCCTTCCGCTCCGTGGCAGAAGCCCTCGGTCTCGAAAAACCCTTTGACGAGCGTTTCTCCTCTGCCATGGAGATGGTATCATCGCTTCTTCTGGGGAAAAGCGGTCTCTCTCCGGAGTTTGCTTATACCTTCTCCGATGAGATCAATATCTTCTTTACAAAGCTCCCATTTTTCGGGCGTGTTGAAAAGCTCGACTCTGTTGCCGCTTCTTTTGCATCAAGTGCCCTGACAATCGAGCTTTCTCTCCGCGAACCGCTCTCATTTGACGCGCGGGTTGTTCCGGTTGACAGTGAAACTGCGATTGATTATCTCATCTGGCGACAGAAAGAGGCGTGGAGGAACCACAATAATGCCTACTCTCAGTGGGCACTGGGACAGGATGGCCATTCTGCGAAAGTAGTACAGGAGATGCTCCATGGGATGAATACCGCTGCCATGCACGAGCTGATGCATTTAAGGGGTATCAATCTGGCAGAGACACCCGGGTGGCAGAGGCGTGGACTGGTTGTCTTCCGTGCCTCTGAAGAGGTGAGCGGTTATAATCCAAAAGAAGATGAGGCTGTGGTTGCGCAGAGGAACCGGATTGTATCCGATCGAACTCCCCCGCTCTTCAATTCACAGGAGGGGAGAGTGTATCTCTCCTCTCTCATCTCAGGGCCCAAGCAGGGTAATTGATACGCTGAGCCCCTCGATATCCCAGTCTGATGAGAACCCTGCCTCTTCCACCTTCTCTTTTCTAAACACAAGTGATGATGCACGGATCTCTCCTGCAATCCAGTCTTTTGACTGGTCGAGCAGTGATCGGATCCGATCTTCTCCGATAGCAATGGCCGCCTGGATCTGATCGTCGACAGAGAGATCCATCTGTTTGCGCATCTCCTGGACACGCCGGATCACTTCACGTGCATATCCTTCTGCCTCAAGTTCGTCGGTGAGGGAGACATCGACATAGATGGTTGCATCGGGCATTGTGGCCGAGTATACATTTTCGGGGAGCTTCTCACTGAAGGAGACATGGTCTGCCGTGATGACGATCTCCTGATCGCCGGCGGTGATGGTTGCAGATCCCGCCTCGTTGATCTGCTGCCGGAGTGCGGTTCCGTCCGACTCCTCGATCGCACGTTTGACCAGTACCCCGGTTTTCCCAAACTCGGGCCCGATCTTCTTCATCTGCGGCTCAGCCGTCCAGAGGATACGTTCCCAGGTGCCTGAAACAACCCGGATATTCCGTGTGTTTGCCCGTGCCTTGCAGAGTGGAAGGAGGGATTCGACCGCCTCTTTGACAAGTGAACTCTCTGTTGCAACCACGACCTCGCCGACCGGCCACCGGAGCTTCCGCTTTCCTGCCTGCCGTGCATTGGCAACAGCATCATCAAAGGACTGAACGACCTGCATCGCATCCTCGATAGCGCAGCTGATCAGGCTGGCATCTGCCTCTGCCCAGTCGAGCATATGGACGCTGGCCGGATCCCCGTCGAGCTTCAGGTTCTGGTAGATCAGTTCAGTAAGATGCGGGATGAACGGGGATGCAAGCGAGACAAGCCGTCTCATCACGAAATAGATCGTCTCATATGCCTCCTGCTTACTGGCCGAGTCTTCTTCAAGCCACATCCTCGGCCTCACAAGCTGGACATACCAGCGGGAGAGGTCATCTAAGATGAATGAGAGGAGTTTCCGGGTCGCCTGATGCATCTGGTATTCATCCATAGCCCTGCTTATATCGCGGGTGAGGGACTGGATCCTTGAGATGAGCCACCGATCCTCAAATGCTCCGTCAGAAGCAATGCGGCGGATTACTGATGGATCATAGGCACCGGCTGCATCCGCTCCCGGCTGGAAGTTGTCAAGCCGCATGTAGGGGATCGGGAACCGGTAGACATTCCAGAGGATATTGAGTGTACGATGAACCGTCTTTACACCATCCCAGTTGAATTTCAGGTCATCCCAGGGTGCGCTCGCAGAGAGTATATACAACCGCAGAATATCAACCCCGAACTTCTCAATGACCTCCTCAGGGGTGACGACGTTTCCAAAGCTCTTGGACATCTTCTTTCCCTGTGCATCCAGAGCAAACCCGTGCATCAGCACCTGTTTGTATGGCGCCTGTCCAAAGGCGATTGTAGAGAGGCCGAGCTGTGAGTAGAACCATCCCCGTGTCTGATCCTGGCCTTCGGTGATGAAGTCGGCAGGCCAGAGGTTTTTGAATGCCTCCTCTTCACCCGGATAGCTGAGTGTTGCCCATGAGGCGACCCCGGAATCGAACCATACATCAAAGATATCCTCGACCCGGTGCATGGTGCCGCCGCAGGTGCAGGGGATTGTGATCTCATCGACCATAGGCCGGTGTGGATCGGCGATTGTTCTGCCGGAGAGCTCTTCAAGCTCGGAGAACCTGCCGATCACCCGATAGGTATCGCATGACGGACAGACCCAGACCGGGATCGGGATGCCCCAATACCGCTGCCGGGAGATGCACCAGTCGCGGGCACCTTCGATCCAGTCATGGAATCGTGCGCTCCCTGCCCAGTCCGGGAACCAGGTCACTTCGTCCTGAATAGACGCGAGCATCTTCTCTTTGGCATCACTTGCCTTGATGAACCACTGGGAGGTGGCACGGAAGATATTGGGGGTCTTGCAACGCCAGCAGTGGCCGTACCGGTGAGTGATCTTCTTCCCGGCAAGAAGTGCGGAACCGAGTGCGTCGATGACGTTTCTGTTTGTCTCCGGATCCTTGACATAGAGTCCGGCAAATTCACCTGCTTCTTCAGTAAATCTGCCGCTTCCATCAACAGGGCAGACGATCTGGAGGTTCTCCTTCATGCCGAGGACATAGTCGTCCCAGCCATGTCCGGGAGCGATATGCACCATGCCGGTATTCTCCATGGCAACAAAGTCCGCAGCAACGACTCGGTGGGGAATCCTGGCCTGCATCGGGACAGAGGAGATAAGAGGGGATGTATATTCGGTCCCGACAAGTTCTGCACCCTTTTTGACACCGAGGATCTCATAGTCCTGGTACCGTCCGGCTTTCAGAACGCTCTCAACAAGATCGTCTGCGATCCAGAGGATCTCGGTTACGCCTTCCCGGACTGCCCTCACACGTGCATACGTGAAATCGGCAGCAACAGCAACGGCGACATTAGCTGGGAGTGTCCAGGGTGTTGTCGTCCAGATGACGAGGTATTCGTTCTCTGCTCCGCTGAGGGGGAATTTGACAAAGATTGATGGATCGGTGACATCCTGGTATTCGACCTCGGCATCGGCGATGGCGGTCTCACATCGCGGGCACCAGTTGACGACGCGGTATCCGCGTTCAAGCATCCCCTCCTCTTCGACACGTTTGAGGGTGAACCATGCAGCTTCGATATAGTCGTTTGAGATCGTCTGGTATGGGTTCTCAAAATCAAGCCAGACGCCGAGATCTGAGAACTGCCTGCTCATGATCTCTTTATGGGTAACGGCAAATGTCCGACATTTCTCGACAAACTGTGCAATCCCGAATGTCTCGATATCCTTCTTTGAGGTAAATCCAAGTTCGTTCTCAACACGGACCTCGATTGGAAGCCCATGCATGTCGTATCCCGCCCGATCGATCACATGGCGTCCATGCATCCGGTGATACCTGAGTATGGCATCCTTTAAGATCTTGTTCCATGCCGTTCCAAGATGGATATACCCGGTGGTATATGGCGGTCCGTCAACGAAGAAGAATGGCTTTCCATTTTTCCTGAGTTTCTGTACATTCTTGTAGGTATCTTCAGCATGCCAGAATGCACGTACCTCCTCCTCCACCTCTTTTGGTGTATAACTGCTGGTGACTTCTTCCACCTGGATCCCTCGTTCTCCTGTATTCCTATATGTACGATGGAAACAGACAAAGGGTTTTCCACTAAAACCCGGATCGAAAGGTATTTTTTCTTTCAAAAGGGGGTTGTAGATACACAGGGTGATGATTGATGGAGTATCTGGTACGTACATACATCCAGGGGGATTATCCGCATATCTGCCGGATTGAAAGGGAGCTTTTCGGGGATTACGGGTATTCTCCCATCTTCCTCCGCCAGGCAGGCGAACTCTTTCACGAGACATATCTGGTTGCGACGCATGGAGACGATCCAATCGGCTATATCATCGGGGCGCAGGTTGCAGATGATCAAAAAGAGGCATGGATCCTGAGGATTGGCGTTGCCGCCGAATGGCAGGGAAAAGGTGTCGGGGTTGATCTGCTTGATCCTCTTCTTGAATCCTTCAGGAAGAGGGGGGCAAAACGCGTCAGGATCGCAATCTCAAAACGGCATACTCCTGTGACGACACTTCTCCAGTCAAAGAACTTTGAGATCCTCTCCTATGAGCCAGCCTATTACTATCCTGATATCGACCGGATGATCATGGGGCTTCTGCTCTGATCTCCCTTCTGTTCATCAGGAACTTGTAGATCTCCATCACCACGAGGACGCCTGATGAGAGGGCGATGACCGCGATCCACTCATAGAGTGGGACCGGTGCGATCCCAAGCGCATCCTGGAAGAATGGCACATACATCGCGATGGTATGGATCACCTGGGCAGCAATGATGCCTGCTACAAGGTAGAGATTGGTCCGAAGCGGTATCCTGAAGAACGACCGGTATTCCGACCTGCAATTGAGTACATGGAAGTTCTCAAGCATCACCATCAACAGGACGATCAGGTTCCGTGCTTCTGCTTCTGAATAGCCGTTTGCGAGGAGCCAGTACCATGAGACGAGCGCAACGCCGCCCATCGCAAGGCCCGCCACCACGATCTGTCGCATCATCAGATCATTGAAGATCCCCTCCTCCGGACTCCGGGGCGGGCGTTTCATTGCCCCTTCCTCACCCGGCTCAAATGCAAGGGCGACACCCTTGATTCCGTTTGTCACCAGGTTCAGCCAGAGGAGCTGGGCGGCAATCAGGGGGAGCGGGAGCCCGATTATGAGAGCGGCGATGAAGAGGAAGACCTCTGCAAATCCGGTTGATACGAGGAGGTAGGTGACCTTGCGTATGTTATCATAGGCAAATCTTCCCTCCTCGATCCCTGAGACGATCGATTGGAACGAATCATCCGTGATGATCATCGAGGCGGTGTCTTTTGCAACATCGGTTCCGGTTCCCATTGCAATCCCGATATTTGCAGACCTGAGTGCCGGTGCGTCGTTCACACCATCGCCCGTCACCGCAACGAACTCGCCACTCTGTTTCAGTGCATTGACGATCGCCAGTTTCTGGTCAGGGCTTACCCTTGCAAAGACATGCCTCCCCCGGATTGCCTCCCGGAATACCGTGCTGTCGGGTGCATCCGGGAGAGCTGCCAGCTCGTCGCCTCTCATCACCTCGCTCTCATCAGTTGCGATCCCGAGTTCGCGGGCGATTGCGAGGGCAGTCTTTGGATGATCGCCGGTGATCATCACGATATCGACGCCCGCCTCCCTGCATTCTCTCACCGCATCATAGACCTCCGGCCGTATCGGATCGATGAATCCAACGAGCCCGTAGAATTCGAGTGGTGATGGGGGTCCGCCTTTCACCTCTTCAGGATCAGATCTCCCTCCGGCAATGGCTAGGACGCGGTAACCGCGGGCAGTCAGCAGCTCCATCTGCTCTTCGATTTTAATTGGATCGATCTCCCTGCTGCCTTCATCTGTCAGCATGGTTCTGCATCCCGGGAGGATCACCTCAAGGGCGCCTTTCACGGCGATCATCCGTTCCTCTCCTTCCTGGTACCAGGCGGTGGCAAACCGGTTCTCTGATGAGAACGGGATCTCTGCCAGTATCGTCACCTTCGATCTGATCTCATCCGGTGGTATGCCTGCCTTGTACCCAAGCGAGAGGAGGGCGATATCCATCGCATCGCCATGGTACTGCCATCTCCCATCCTCCCGCTCCGAGAGTGCGCCTTCATTGCAGATGATCCGGTTTTTACAGTTGCGTGAAGGACAGGGTTGTTTTTTGTTTCCTTTCCATCGGCAGAGGTGATCTCACCGATGCCGGTGTATCCCTCTCCCGAGACAAAATATTCACACCCATCCGGGAGGATGATTGCCTTTGCAGTCTGCTGGTTCACCGTCAGCGTCCCGGTTTTGTCGCTTGCGATCACCGTGCAGCTGCCGAGGCTCTCGACTGCGGAGAGCTGCCTGACGATCACATGCCGCTCGGCCATCCTGCCGGTAGCAATCGCCAGGGCGACGGTGAGGGCTACAGGAAGCCCTTCCGGGATTGCTGAGACGGCAAGAGCGATTGCCAGGAAGAAGACTTCCCGGGGGGGCTCCCCCTGCATCAGCACAACTGCTGCAAGGAATGCGGATGCCATCAGGACGGCGATGCTGATCTTCTTTGCAAAGACCTCCATCCTGATGACGATAGGGGGCTTCCCCATTGCAGAGCTGCTGACGGAGGCGGCGATCTTCCCGATCTCGGTCTGTGTCCCGGTTGCCGTCACAATCCCGGTGCCCCTTCCCGACATCACGGTTGTCCCCGCGTATGCCATATTGACGCGATCAGCAACCGGCGTATCTGCGGGAAGAACCGGCGTCTTCTTTTTTGCGGCTTCTGATTCACCGGTGAGGAGTGATTCGTCAATTGCAAGCGAGGATGCAGAGATAATCCTGAGATCGGCAGGAACCCGTGCTCCCGACTCGAGGAGGACAAGATCACCCGGGACGAGCGCTTCTGCAGATAGTTTCTCTTCCTGGCCTCCCCGTTTCACGCGGGCAAAGATCTTCAGCATCTGCTGGAGGGCAGCCGCACTCTTCTCTGCCTTCCACTCCTGGATCGATCCGATCCCGGAATTCAGAAAGATCACAAGAAAGATGAAGATCGCATCTGTCCAGTCCTCGAATGCGATTGAGAGAACGCCTGCTGCAAGGAGAATATAGATGAGTGGGCTTGCAAACTGCCTTAAAAAGATGATTGTTCCCGAAGTTCTCTTCCTCTCGGGGAGGGAATTTGCCCCGTATATACGGGATCGTGCAAGAGCTTCCTCCTCAGTAAGCCCCTCGTCACCAGTTTCGAGCCGCTGCCTGATCTCGCTGATTGTTTGTGTGTGCCACTCAGGAAGTGTTTCACCTTCATCAGTTGGAACAGGCGGCTCCATACACCCTACTTGTCTGTCCGGACTTATGCACCTTGTGATCAGGAGAAGGTGATCAGATGGTCGATCCCGGTTCCGCCGGTCGCTTTCTCCCATTCCTTCTGATCTTTAAATGGGCGTTTTGCAAGGATGGTGGCTTGTGTCTTCTTCCCGATGCCGGGAAGTGCTTTCAGGGCAGATGCCGGGAGGCTGTTGACAGGTACCGGATAGGGGAGGGCGGTGAGGGATCGGCTCCCGTATCCTACAACGGTTGTATCGACGAGGCTCCGTTCTGTGAGTTCAAGGGGAAGGCCGATCAGGATCGGGTATGTTCCCATCTGGCGGGCAAATGAGGTTCTCCCTGAGACCTCAACGACCGCATCGCTCAGGATGGTTCCGATTGGAAAGACACGGGCAAGCATAACGGGATCGAAATGCTTCCGGGTCCATTCCTTGAAGGATCGGAATGCGCCATGGTGCTGGTCCAGAGTATTCTCATCATATGCCCGTGTCCCTTCAAACGGCATCAGCTGCCGGATATTCACCCGGCGGACAAGGAGTCCTGATGCGATGAGGTCTTCGAGGAAGGACTGGTTCAGCTGGTAGGTCTCTTTGGTCTCATGGAATAGTCCGCAGACGAAGTTTAAGCCCGGAAGGAGGTGGGGGACACCATTCTTATCTCTGATACCTCCTACTTCGTTGACGATTTTGATCGCATCCATCATCTGTTCCGGTGTTGCCTTGAGGTTGTTTGCCGCTATCACGTCAGGATCGGCGGTCTCCATCCCGAATGCCGCGATATCCCCCGGCGTATGGAGCCCGACTATTGCCGCGAGCGCCTCGCGGGCGGCATCCTCATGCCGGGCGATCGTGCCGGGATTCACGTTATCGATATGGAGGGTTGCCAGATCCGGGGCCGCCCGCCGGATCGCCGTGAAGAGATCCCGGATCCTGTCTGGATCGGGGCGTGGAAACCCGCCGCCACTACTTCCGTATGCCAGCAGATCGGGCTGGCGGCCTATCCGGAAATGCCGGACACCATTCGCAGCAAGAGCTGCAACCTCCTCTTCAATCAGGTGAACCTGCCTGTACCTCGGGGTGCCATAGAAGGGTTCGGTGCAGAAGGAGCATCCGCCGGTATCTGCACGCGAACACCCTTTTGCCGTCTCAAGTTCGAGCATGACATAGGGAAAATGGGGATGATCACGGACGATTCCTGCTCCAAGGACACTCCACCGCCCGCTCTCTGAATAATCCTCCTCACCATGCGGCTCTTCTCCCGAGAGGAAGCGGTTTAGGGCGGTTGCAGGATCTCCGGTGAGCAGTGCGGTATAGCCCGGCATCGGCTCTTTTACCGCCCTCTTTCCACCGCCGGGCGAGATGCCGTAATTGATCGGTCCACCGAGGAGGAGTCTGCTCCTTTCAAAGAGAGATCCGATCTGCCGCAGTTCAGTCAATGTGGCGGGTGTTCCGGCAAGGTACTTGCCGGGGACGGTCTGGCCGGCGATAACGACAACAAGAGGGATCGATCTGAGTGCCTGAAGCTCATGGGGTGTTGATCTGATCTGATCGATTGTGGTATAGCGCACCCGATACCCTGCTTCAGTGAGAACGCCAGCCGTTGTCCGGATATAGGGTGATATGTATGGGGGTACACCGAGGCAGGCGGGCTCGTCCACATAGCCGTCGATGATGAGGGCGTCAGAGGTCATGGCCGATCATGCCGAGGAGGCGGCGTGCCCAGAAGAGTTTTCCCTTCTTCATCGGATCGACTGCGGTGTCGGAGAGGTCAAAACCGATGAAGTTCAGGCGTGCTGCACCGAGAGCGTCTGCTGTGAAGGCGGCGCGGTCGCCATCCGTGAACCCGCCGAAGTTGTGAATGTGCGGAAGCGGTGCTGCCTGCGTGGTTCCGATCAGTCTTCCCTGAAACCGTGGCACCCACCTGCGGAGGAGCGGCATGTTGTCGCCATGGGCATGGACGACGATTATCGTCTTCCCTTCATTCATGGTGATGAAGGGATCATCTGCCCCATCCAGATCGGTGAAGATCGCATCCGGGAGAATGCCTGTATTATACAGGACGAGCGCAGCGGCATCTGCTGCGATGACTACGCCCTCTCTCCGGTCAAGTTCTGATGCAAGGCATGGGCCATTGCCGCAGATGGTTACGGTTTTTCCTGAAATGAGATATTCAAGTGCTCCGATATCATCCCGGGGGAGGATCCCGGCAAGGAGATCGGCTGCTGCCTCATCGGATTCGCGATCAAAACCAAAATAGTCAAGAATCTCAAT
>NPIF01000659.1_pt1 | contig 21111 bp, 21 predicted proteins | sample 8637461 | NCBI WGS metagenome assembly NPIF01 (sample SAMN07420641, study PRJNA396082) | bioreactor metagenome | isolation source: sample BR12 brine-fed electro-methanogenic bioreactor BR | place: Japan: Kochi | collected 2016-12-09
ACCTTCAATAAGGGATAGACCAGGCGCAAGATTCGATAATATATCTTCATCAGGAACAAGAACAGCAGCATTCCCAGGGTGATCTCAAGCGCTTCGCGCCGGATAGCCTGAATGGGATATTGGACGAAGATGAACCACAATGGGCGAACCGTCCGTACCGGGTTCAATTCGTGTTTGATAACATCAGCCAGCATAGATCAAATCCTTTAAAATAATGGGTGTATAAATATAACCCCAAAAATCACTAATAGAATTGCCTGAGAGTAAAAATGAGTACCAGTATTGGAAAAGATAATTACTCCGCCTTCGCCGAACGCTATGCACACATCATCACCACAAAACCACATAACGCCTATTACGAACGACCTGCCACGCTCTCCTTGCTGCCAGATGTAGACGGACTGAGGGTGCTGGATGCGGGATGCGGCTCCGGGATCAACAGTGAATACCTTTTACAGAAGGGGGCGCAGTTGACCGCCCTGGATGCCACCCCCGATTTTGTAAAAATGACCCGGAATAAAGTAGGGGGCAAAGCAAAAGTACTGCTCTGGAATCTGGAGGATCCCCTCACTTTTGCACAAGAAAATGCTTTCGACCTCATCCTCTGTTCATTAGTACTGGATTATATTGAAGACTGGAGCCCCGTGTTCAAGGAATTTGCGAGAGTCCTTGATACCAATGGAATGCTTATCTTCTCCTGCGGTCATCCAGCCGCAGATTTCTACCGCTACCATCCCGAGGATACTTATTTTCAGACAACCCTTCACGAGGAACTCTGGCATGGCTTTGGAGAACCCTACCCTGTCATTCGCAGTTATCGCAGACCACTACAAGCGATCCTCAATCCACTCATTAACGCCGGCTTCCACCTGGATACAGTGCTGGAACCACAGCCGGTGCCTGCCCTCAAAGAAATGCCCGAACATCGCGAGGTTTATGAGACCCTCATGAAACATCCCGGTTTCCTTCACATCCGAGCCATTAACAACAAGTAGAAAAAAGAAACTTCATGGATCAAAACCGAGCATGATCACATCATCACTTTCCCCGTGTATGCTAAAATTGTTTGCTGATCGGAGGGATTATCTATGAATCGTAATGTAACAAGAAAGATCGTGACCACTGGGCTGCTTTCAGCCATTGCTATTTTGCTCGGCGCCACCCGCTGGGGTTTCATCCCCTGGATCGGGGGGGTATCACTCACCATCCTGCAGATACCAGCCATCATCGCCGCTATCCTCGAAGGACCGCTCTCAGGTGCCATGGTGGGCTTGATCTTTGGCATCTTCAGCATGATCCAGGCAGCCGTTGCCCCAACCGGGCCTACGGATGTGTGGTTCACCAACCCGTTGGTTTCCATTCTTCCTCGTCTTTTCATTGGTCCCGCAGCCTGGGGACTCTATCAGGTCTTGAAGCGCTGGAAAGCTTTTGCCCTACTGGCAGCTGGCGCGGTCGGCAGCCTTACCAACACTGCCCTGGTACTTTCGATGTTAGGAATATTAGGTTTTCTCCCCTGGGAATTCCTGCCCGGTATCATCCTGGCTAACGGGTTGCCAGAATTGGTTGCGTCTGCCCTGATCACTCTGGCTGTGATCGGTGCCTACTGGCAGATCCCCACCAAGCACAAGGGGTCTGATCTTTCAGATTGATATAAAAACGAAAGATAGCAAAAAGCGGTCCAGAAGGACCGCTTTTTTTCCTGTCTACTATCTTATTTCGCCGCCCGACCACGCTGCCCGGGTTGGCCGTTAACGATCTCCTCGTATCGCTCTTGTGTCAGGTTGGTGGGTGAGTACACGATCCCCAACTGCCTTGAGAGCTGGCTGGTGAAAGAGCGCAGGTGGTTCTCCGACCCAAACAAGAGGTTCGAATAAACCCGCTGGATATCCACCTCATCCGTGTTCTGCAGCGCTTCCTCCAGGTCCAGGATATCTACTTCTTCGATAAGCGCACCTACACGCAGTGCTTCTTCCAGGCTTTGCGAACCGCGCGCGATGAGATCATCGTACAGTTTCTGTAAGGTATCATCCACGAATACGCCAGGCGTGTTATCTGCTACCGGATCATCGATCGCATATGCGGTCAGCAATTCCAGGATTGCATCCATGTGATTCTGCTCGCTCTGCGCGATGGAATCGAATACAGGCAGGTTCCACTGCGAATACAGGTATGCGTAAACATCGCGGGCGACCTTCTCCTCCTCGCGCATAAATATCAGATCAGCGATCTCCACTTCATCGAGCTCCCCACCAGTGGGATGGTAGATCCCTTCACCGCTGTTCGAGGGGTGCTCCTCATCCTTATCAAAACCTTGTGCGCCATTTCCACGCTCTGCAGCACTCTCGCGATGAACCACAGGTTCTGCTCCATTGCGCACTTCAAATTCAGCCTGGGTATTGCAGGCGCTGAATAGCATCATCAAACTCAGTATAACTACTGAACCAAGTACAAATTTTTTCGTCATGATCATTATCCTTTCACGCTTTAGGATAACGAATTGGTATCGGGATTTTGTCGTGATTTTGTGAATTTTTCATGAAGATTTATGCGTAAATCCACTTTTTGGCACCATTTACAGAGGGAAAAGCAATATGGCCATGGCAAGACCAATTCCAATAAGTATAAAGATCACATCCGCTCGGTGGATATGATATTCAAAATAATGGCTGCGGGTTGGGAAGCTTCCATATCCCCTGCACAGCATGGCATCCGCCGTGCGTTCTGCCTGGTGCAACGTGCTCATAAAAAGCGGCACGATCAAGGGCACCACCAGGCGCACCCGTTTCCAGACGCCCCCCTCCGCTGAATCCCAGGCTGCCCCACGCGAGGCTTGCGACTTGGCGATCTCTTCCATGCGAATGGCGAGCAGAGGCAGGAAACGCAGCATGATCTGCACGACCATCACGAACCCCTCCGTCCTCACGCCTATCTTCTCCAGTGGGCACAGCAGCATCGCCAGCCCATGCGTCATCTCCAGTGTCGACACTACCGAGGTCATTAATCCCAGGGTCAACAGCAGCGCCAGAAAACGCAAAAGCATCAACGCCCCATCCATCAAGCCGCTGTCATACACACGCAAGAAACGCCATGAGAGCAGCAATGTGGAGTTCTCAGCTGGGCGATGGATGAGCACCTGCAGGATGAACAAGAGCAGTATGAAAGGCGCAAAACCGACGCTCGTCTTCAGGCTTGGTTTGAGCGTAACATCGCTGAGAATGAAGCCGAGCACGCCTAAAGCGATCCCAAACACCAGCCCCACCCAGGAGCGGGTAAAGGTAAGCGCCAGCACTAACAACGCGAAGAAAACGATCTTTACACGGGCATCGCGTGCGTGTAGAAAAGATCGACCGGGGTAATAGTAGCCGATCCCTATCGAGCGCAAGTACTCAAAGGAGGGCATTCTCTCCTCCTTTCATTGCATTCTGCAGTCCAGCGTTGAAAGATGACCACTGCTGGACTCCAATCGGGATCTTCCACCCCTGCTGTCGCATCGCTGTCATGATCCTTGTTTCCAACGGCGCCATCAGGTCCCAACTTTCCAGGTCGGTTCGAGAGAAAAGTTGTGTGGTTGCTCCTTCAAAGACCTTCTCTCCTTTTTGGAGAACCATCGCATGCGGCGTGATCTGCACCAAATCGCGCATGTTGTGGGTGCTGAGAATAACGGTTTTCCCTTCCTGTTGAAGCTCAACCATAAATTGCGCCATTTCCGCATGTGTCCGGGGATCCAAGCCAGCGAATGGCTCATCCAATAAGAGAATGCCTGGCTGCACCACCAGGTAAGAAGCCAGCGCCACCCGGCGTTTCTGTCCACCTGAAAGGCTGCGCAAAGGCCGGTCAACGAATTTCGTAAAATCCAATCCCACCGAATACATCGCTCTCTGAACGACCTCACGTAGTTTGCCTGTATACCCCAGGGTCCTGGCAGCAAAAGCGATCTCATCCCCCACATACGTCTCGAAGAACTGCGCTTCCGGGTTCTGGAAGACCAGCCCCACCTCCCGCCGAAGCTGTCGAACATCCATTTGCGGATCACTAAGATCAAACCCGGCAACACGCGCATTGCCCGATTGCGGGCGGATGAGCCCATTCAGATGCTGCAGTAGAGTTGATTTGCCAGATCCGGTATGCCCCACCAACCCCACCGCTGCGCCAGCCTGCCAGTTGAAGGAGATATCCTTCAAGGTCGCCTGCGCCAGGGGTGTACCCGCCATGTAGGTGTGTGAGATCGAATCAAGCTGAATGTGGGGCTCACCGGGTATCCGTTCACTGCTTGCATCAGTCGAACGCCACCAACTTTCATCAAAAACAGGTTGCAGTTCAGCAATATCCTGGATAAATCGATCCAGGGTTTGATAGAAAGCAGAGATCTGGGGAAAATATGAATGCAGATCCGCAGCGTACCGCAAAAGAAAAGGTATTCCCAGGTCCATCTCGTAAAGTTCTTCATACTCAGAAAACACCTGTTGTGGAGAGCCATCCATGACAAGTTGACCCTTGTTAAGCACCAGGATGCGCCCCGCCTGCAGGGCTTCATCCAGGTCGTGCGTGATATGTAGGATGGTATACCCCTGATCGTTCAAAGTTCGCATCAATTCCAGCAGCTCTTTGCGCGATATCGGATCCAGCATGGCGGTGGTCTCATCGAAAATGATACACTCCGGCTGCATAGCCAGCACACCCGCCAGCGCTACGCGCTGTGTCTCCCCTGCAGAGAGGAGAAAGGTCTGCCTGCCAAGCAAATAATGCGCTCCGCTTTGCCGCAAGCATCCTTCGACCCGTCCGCGTATATCCGCAGTTGGCAGGCAGAGGTTCTCCGGTCCAAAAGCGACATCCTCTTCCACAATAGATGAGATGATCTGCTCTCGAGGGTTTTGAAAGATCAGCCCCACCCTTCTCACGATCTCAGATGTATTCTGTTGGTTACGCGTAGAAATATCATCCACGCGCACCTCTCCGCTATCAGGAATAAAAAGCCCATTCATTAATTTTGCGATGGTGGTTTTACCGGAACCGTTCGCACCGATCAAAGCGATATACTCACCACGTTCAATGCGCATGGATACATCGCAAAGCGCATGGATCTTCTCCCCATTTGGGAGCACATACGAATAATTTACATTAGTAAACGCAATAAGTGATTTCATTATTTTTGAACAACCCATTTTAACATTGAAAAGGGCGTTGATAGTTCATCAACGCCCTTCTTATGCTAATCGTTTGAATTATTTTTTTTTATCGCTCTTCGTCTGCAAACTCCTCAAAATCGTCAAAATCCATCATGGGATAATCCAACTCGATCGGATCCAACCAGACCACCTCGAGTTCCGCTCCACAGGTCTCACAAACAACCTGTTTGCCTACCCGTGGTTGTGAACCAACGTTCACGCTGTTACCGCAATCCGGGCACACTGCCGTTTTCATCTTTTTTTCTATCTCCTTTTAGATGACTTGTGATTTGTATCCATATTTGGCAATGGATTTATAATTGCCGGAATATTACACCAGTTTTTTCGCTTTGTATAGATAGCAAATAACGACTTTTTCAGGCAATTTTCATCTACAATAATGGAATATTTCGTTTGAATGGAACAAGAAAACATTTACGTATAAAAGAAGGTACTCAACCGTGGGAACATCGTCAGCAAGCATTCGAGGTATTACAAAACGTATCGCAGTCCTGCAACAATCGATCCAGCATGGCAGCATCACCAATCCAACACCCGATACCAGTACTATCTTTTCTGAGATCAAAACCCTGAGAGCGCGAATAGAAGACCAATGCCAGAAGAAAAGCTGCTATCCAGCAGATCTCACTGATCCCTCCTATCGCGCGTATTTATGGCTTGCCTTCCTCTCTAGTCCGAAGAATTTCTCCCAGCACATCACTTTTGTCGATCATTTCCTTTATCTATGGAACGCACAATCCAAGAAATCACTTTCCATCGCTCTCTACAACCACGCCTTCGTATTCCAATGTAAACCCGGGCGAAAAGATGTGACTGTTGCGCTAAACGAAGGCTTCCTGAACACTTCTCCCCAACAAGTTGAGACTCTGGTCGCTTGCTGCCTTAAATCCAACAAACGCAACATGACAGAACTGCGCCAGATCAGCCGCTCCGAACCCTATCAAGCCATCATGCGTGAGATATGGCAGCACACCCCCCAATCCGCTCTCTCCACCGCCGGGGATCTCTACGATCTGCAAACCTTGTTCAAGAAATTGAACGCTGAATATTTCTCAGGGTTGATGATCCCCCCTCGCCTGCGCTGGAGCGGTCGAACTGCCACCCGCCGCCTTGGTTATTATCACCCCGACAGTGATACCATCACCATTAGCAAATTCCTTGACCAAAAAGGTATCCCATCCTGCGTGATGGAATACGTCCTCTATCACGAAATGCTGCATAAACATGTTGGCTTGAAAAAGGTCAATTCCTACCGCATCGCCCACAGCTCACAATTCAAGAACAAAGAAAAGCGTTATAAGCACTATCAAGAAGCGGAGAGATTTCTGCGAAAACTTCAAAAAAAATAGATATTTTATTAGAATCGATCTTGGTATGGAATTTCCGGGGAAAATATTGTAGATTAAATCTGTAAATATTTTTTTTGAGGTGAAGCATGCCAACAAATTATCGAACACAGCGAACGCTTTGGATCATCCTATTCTTACTGCTGGTCTTCACCCCTCTCGGGGTGCTGCTGACCGGACCGGAACCGACTGCCAGCCGATCCATCTGGGTGGATATCTCGGTCGGACTTGGTTTCGTCGGGCTGGCACTGATGGCGCTCCAATTCATGCTGACAGCCCGGCTGAAGTGGGTTAAACGCCCCTTCGGCAGCGACCTGATCTATCATTTCCACCGGCAGATCTCCATCGCCGCCTTCTTCATGATCATCGCCCACCCGCTGATCCTGTTCATCCTGGACGCACGCTACTTACGTCTCCTCAACCTGATCAGCGCCCCATGGCGTGCTCGTGCTGGTGTATCTTCCGTCATTCTGCTGATCCTGGTTGTGCTTTCCTCTGAATACCGCAAGAAGATCAAACTGCCTTATGGGTTTTGGAAATTCTGGCACGGCATCCTCACCACCATCGTGGTGGCTACCGCCCTGGTGCACATCTTCCTGGCTGGCATCTACGTGAGTCCAGAGAATCCCATCATCTATGCCTTATGGGTCGTATACTCCGCTGTCTTTATCGCCCTGCTCAGCTATACCCGCATCATCTATCCCTTGAAATTGATGCGCAATAAATTTGAGGTGAGTGGGCTCAAACAGGAACGTGGGGAAAGTTGGACCCTGTCCCTGCGCCCGAAGAACAGCAAACCCATGCGCTTCCAACCCGGGCAGTTCGCCTGGATCACCGCCTGGAAAACACCCTTCTCCGATACCGAACACCCATTCTCTTTCTCCTCCAGTGCAGAAAATGTAGATACCATCGATTTCACCATCAAAGAGCTGGGGAAGTTCACCGCTACCATCAAGGACCTAAAGGTGGGACAGGACATCTATGTGGATGGACCCTTCGGCGCATTCAGCATGGACCGTTATCCCGATACCGAACGGCTCATCTTCATCGCGGGCGGGATCGGTATAACCCCGCTCATGAGCATGCTCAATACCATGGTCGACCGCGGAGACAAACGCCCGGTGAAACTTTTCTACAATAACCGTGATTGGGATTCGCTCACCTTCCGCGAAGAGATCGAGGCATTACAGAAGAAATTGGACCTCGAGATCATCTATACCCTTGAAGTACCCCCTGAAAAATGGAAGGGTGAGGTCGGCTATATGACCCGTGAGATCTTACGCAAGTACCTGCCGGAAGAATGGGTCCAATCTGGCTCCCATATCTTCATGTGTGGACCGCAGATCATGATGGACATTATCGAAAAACAATGCCTTCAAGAAGGTTTCCAGCATGAACAGATTCATTTCGAACGCTTTGATTTTGTATGATCAGGAGTGACCATGCGCTATAAGAATGCAAAGATGCTTGTATATCTCACCAGTATCCTGGGAATTCTGCTGACGGTGCTCTTCGCGTTGCGAGGGATCTTATTGCCCTAATACGGGGAGCATCGCCAACCGCACCACCACCGCGGTCAGAACAGCGACCAGCAGGGTGATCCCGGCGATCTGAAACGTGCGCCGCGTACCCAGCTCTTTATGGATTGCGACAAGCGTTGCCAGGCAGGGCACATAGAACACCACGAAAACGGTATAGCTCAGCATCTGCAGCTTGGTCAGCACCAAGCTGAAATCCATGCTTCCCAATGCCTGCCCCAGCATGATCAGCGAGAGTTCCTTGCGTAGTATGCCAAAGATCAAGGGTGTTCCAACCGAAGCCGGCAGCCCCAGCAACCAGGTGACCGGGCGGAAGATGATGTCCGTGATCTGTGCCAGGTTATAGAAATTCATCACCGCCAGGATAACGCTGCCCACGATCAGGAATGGCCATGCTTCAAGGATAAATTCGCGAATTCGCAGCCAGGCTTTTGAGGCAACCGTGCGCAATGTTGGCAAGCGATAGACCGGCATCTCCAGGATCAATCCCGGCGATTCATCCGGCAGGAAGTGCGAAATGACCCTTCCGGTTAATCCAATGACAAAGATATTCAAAAGATAGATCCCGACCCCATACACGGGGCCCAGATAGAAAGCCGCCAACCCAAAGATGACCGCCATACGCGCTGAACAGGGCACCATGCTCGACAGCAAAGACGCCAGGAAACGATCACGCTTGTTTTCCATGATGCGGGTGGACATGATCGAAGAAACATTACAGCCATATCCCAGGATGAAAGGTACTACAGCCTTGCCGTGCAGGCCCATGCGGTGCATGAGCGAGTCCATCAAGAATGCGATACGCGGTAAGTAGCCCACATCCTCCAGGAATCCCAAACCGATCAGGAAGGGAACCAGGTAAGGCAGCACGATCGCCAACCCCCCGGTAAAGCCCTGAAAAGCTCCCGACACCATTTGCGCCAGTAATCCCTTGTTCGCAAACGCAGCAAGAATGCGCTCGTTAAGATTCTCTGACAACCCTACCAATGGAGCTTCGACCCAGCTTCCGATCCCATTTACGACCCAATAGAATAACAGAAGGATGCCGATCAGGAAGAAATAACCAAAGATGGGATGCAGTAGATAATCATCCAATCTGTCACGCAGGGTAAAACGCTTGTTAGCTGTCTGCAGCACCTCGTCACAGATCTTCTGTGCCAGGTCATGCCGTTCTTTGCTGACGAGCCAAACTGCCTGCCGTCCGGTGATGTGACACAACTTATCCACCGAATCCTGAATTTCACCCTCGATCCCATCGATCTTTTCGCTCACCTGTTTGATCAGTGGAGGATCCCCTTCCAGCAGTTTCAAAGCCAGCGCTTCTTTGCCCACCGGTAATTGCATACTCTCGACCAGGTCCCCGATCCTGGCTACTTGTTCTTCCAGCGCGTCCGAATACTTCTGACGCTCGGCACTTTTTTGTTCGTTTGCTAACTGATATGTCGTTGAGAAGACCTTGCGCACCCCCTGCCCTTTTGTAGCGATGATCGGCAGGATGGTGATGCCCATGATATCCTGGAATTTTTGCGCGTCAATGTGGATCCCCTGCCGCTTGACCTCATCCATCATATTGATAGCAAGCACTACCGGACGATTCAACTCCATCAACTCCAGCGTGAGTGCCAACCCCTGCGCAAGATGCGTCCCATCCACAACATTGATGATGGCGTCCACTTCGTTGCTGACCAGATAATCCAGCACAACCCGCTCCGCCGGATTGGTCCCCAGCAGGGAGTAGGTCCCTGGTAAGTCCACCAGTTCAACCACATTCCCAAGTACGCGTACTTTGGTACTTGTGAAGGTTACAGTTGTCCCAGAAAAATTTCCGGTGGCTGCTTTATAGCCAGCCACCTGATTGAATAAAGTGCTTTTTCCGCAGTTGGGTTGTCCAACCAGAGCAAATCGCATTAAACCTCCTCCACCAGGATATGGCGAGCTACATTGCGCCCAATAACGATCTCCCGTCCATCCACCTCTACCAGTAGAGGTCCACGGAACGGTGCCATTCTGATGATCCGAGCGGTATTACCGGGCAGGAATCCAAGCTGCATAAAACGCCGCTGCATACCCCAGCCGCCGTGAAAGCCTATGATCCTCACCCAGGTACCGTTTTTTACTTGTAGAAAATTCATGGAGTTAGTATATACTAATAAAGATTAGCGGTCAATGGATTCATGACCAATTCATACCTTTTTTATTTTTCCCCCTCTCTGATGATACCTGGCACGATAACGTGCCACCAACCCCAATAATAAGAATTGGAAAAGAACATACACGATAGCCGAGAATTGATCATAGTAGAAGACCAACACATAGATCCCGCTGATGGATACCATCAGCGTCGCAAAAGCGATCTGTATTCCCTGTTCTTGCTTCCCTATACGCAGTAATAGTGAGGCAGCCAGCAGCAGCACACCCACCGCGACCTCCCCAACCAATCGCAGTACCAACAACAGACTGTTTTCTGAAAGCAAAGGCAGTTCGGTGTTGATCAGCTCTGCCCACAACCCCGGCAGATCAATACCGTCCATGGAAAACGTTACTGATAGGATCGGATAGATTATCGCCACACATCCCCACACAAATAACGCGATCGTAAGAATGCGCTTGTGTTTCTCCTGCGGCAGGTACTTCTCCTCGAAGTAGCGAAATACTTGCATACTCCGTCCGAAAAAGTCGGTGCGGTGCTTCACCAGCGGGATGGTCTCATCTTTGATGAACGCTTCCAATGCATCCAGTAATTCATCATACTCTTCACGTGCATCCAGTGTGCGTGCCAGGGATATCTTCCCGCGCAGCCATTCTTGTTCCACCTGCGATAGGTCCTTGTCCAGGTATTCACCGATCAATCCCAACGTGTCATACAAGACCGTACGCGCATCTTCGCGTGGTTTCGACCGTAGTAGTAGATACAACCACAATAGAATGAGAAAGATGATATATACGATCGGCGCTGCAGCCGGGAAGAAATAATCGTTGGATTGGGTGATGAACTTGCCCACCTCATCAATGAAAAGACCGAACCCGATCCCCGTCGCAGCGGCGCTCCAATCCAGGATGGCGCGATTGGCATACACCAGGGGCAGCAGCGCTCCCACCAGTAGGAACAAACCACCCCACAACACATGCGCAATATGCAGTTCTCCACCCCCTAATTGTGGGTATCCACTCACCTCCAGAAATAGGCGTGTTAACGAAACAGAGGCTGCCACAAAGACCAGTACGATCAGGAAATAGCGTTCCGCCATACTTCTGCGGACCAATTTTCGAACTGGGCGTTCAGGCAGCCCCATGATTTCAACTCCTATAACCGCGGCAGGACGATATCCTTTTGCGCCTGGTATTTGCCTTTCTTATCCGCATAAGATGTCTCGCACACACCCTGTCCCTCAAAGAACAGCACCTGGGCAATGCCCTCATTGGCGTAGATCTTGGCGGGCAGCGGGGTCGTGTTGGATATCTCCAGAGTGGCATATCCTTCCCATTCCGGTTCAAATGGGGTCACGTTCACGATGATGCCGCAGCGGGCGTAGGTGCTCTTCCCAACACAGATGGTCAACACACCGCGCGGAATATGGAAATATTCCACCGTGCGAGCCAGTGCAAATGAATTTGGGGGGATGATGCAAACATCGCCCTTGAAATCGACCATCGAGTTCAGGTCAAATTTCTTGGGGTCCACCACCGTTGTATGCACGTTGGTAAAGATCTTGAAATCATCCGCCACGCGGATGTCATACCCATAAGAGGAAAGTCCGTAAGAAATCTTGCCGTTGCGAACCTGACCATCCACAAAGGGGTCTATCATCTTCTCTTTTTCTGCGTATTCACGTATCTTGAAATCCGGTAATAATCCCATGTCTTCTCCTTTGATATTCCAATAATTACCATCCACTGGCATTGAAGATGGTTTCCAACAATTCCTGCCGCTCCTCCTGCAGCATCAAACGCGGTCTGGCGAGATCCACGAACATCATGGTCACCAGGTCCGTGCTGATCACACGTCCATCATAGATGATATAGCGATCGATAAAAGACTGTCGTTGTGCATACCCCTCCCCCACCTGATCGAAGAATAGATTCCCCAGGCCATAATGCAGGAATGCATCCCGGTAGAACTCAAAAGCATGCGGCTGGTGTGCCTGGCTGCCGCTCACGATGGCTGCCCCAGCTTCTGCCACCTGGTGAAAATCCTGCACCAGAAATGGACTGGCTTTATAGTCATAGTATTCAATATGCTGGAAGGTCACGATCGGCAGATAGCCCTGCTCTTTTAACTCTTTGATCTGAGCGGTGAGGATATCCATGTCACAATGCACTGCCCCCGGGTAATCCTCCGCAGCAGTGGCATAACCCTCTGGTTTGGCGTTGCAGCCAATGAAAGCGATCTTGTTGCCGTTGTGCTCGAAATAGACCGGCTGGCGTCCTTCTTCAAGATTACGCCCACCGCCATAGTACTGCCAGCCGCGCTGGTCATACAGGTCCAGCGTGAAATTCATAGCATCCGCGCCCCAATCACGGAAATGGTCACCCGTCAGTTCAACTACATCCGTACCGATAGAATCCAGCAGGTTGATATATTCAGGCTTGCTGCAGAAAACCAGGTTGGCGTCATTAGTGGCATTCCCGAACGGTTTCGGGCACGTTTCTGTGAAAGGGATCTCGTTGCTGATATGCGTGATATCCGCGGCGCGCAGGATATCGCCGATATCCAATGCCGGATAGGTCATGCCGTACTTTTCCATCATATAGGCTGTGCCGCGCACCAGGGCAGTCACCCCCGTCAGAACAACCGTGGTGATCTTCTCCGCATCCCGATTCGATTCGCTTAGCATTGGGCTGTCCATGGCAAGCAGGCGGTTATTCAGGATGGCAAGATCTTCATTCTTTCCCAACAGGGAAAAAGAAACGGTGAGTGGATAGGTACTGAGATCGAAAGCATCATCTATGGGAGAGATTCCATCGACCGAGATCACCTTCCAACGCGTTTCCAAGGACTCAAATGGTATGAGCGCCCAGGTGGATGCTTCACTCCACGCATCCGATAAAAGGGCATCCTCATCTGTCAGGACGACTGAAACTGCCGAAGGTACACCCCACACTTTCTCAAAGATGGCTTTGGTCTTGCCATCCACCAGTAGTTTTTGCAGCGCAGCCTCTGCACCAACATCACCCCGCCAAACTTTCTGTAGATCCTGGTAGCTGATATCATCTGCAACTGTTGGGAAAGGGGCTGCCAGCGCATACACCCACTGGCTTACGACTTGCTCCCCACCAATATCCAGCCATATATCCGCCTCTGCTTGCGATTCCTCCTGGAATATTCTTGCAGGTAATTCCAGACTGGCAGCCAGCGCATCGGGTAGATATGGCGCCACCCAGATGGTAATATTCTTCTCTTCTGGGGTCGGGCTGGCTTGTACAGCAACCGCAGGGGTCGCCTCAAGCGCAGCTTGCGGTGCGCAAGCCGCCAGGAACAGCATCCCGATCAATCCAATCAGAACTTTTTTTGAACTTTTCCGCATACGAACAGTAAAACCTCAGATCAATGCAATTTCAGCTCTCTTGGTGGCATGTTCTGCCACCTGGCTAAGTATAGCTGTTTTTTCTGATTTGAGGGTATTTAACTGTTCTTGAAATGCCTTTTGAGCGTTCTCGTCTTCCAGAGAGCCAATGTTGATGCTCACATTTGCCGCCGCGGCGGTCAATGCCGCTGCTGCCAAATGTGCTGCAGTCGCCGCATCCGTGATGGCGTTCAGATTACCCACTTCACTGACCTGGGCTGCCAGCCGCATCACCTCCAACGCCATCTTCGCTGTTTCCAGCGGTACTTCGGCGGCTGTCAGGGTCGCCGCCTGGATCGCCTGTGAACGCGCTTTCTGTTGTTCGTCAGTGCCCTTGGGCAGCTTGAAAGCCTGCATGACCGCATCAAATGCTTCTGAGTCCGCCTGTACAGCCTGTTGCAATTTTTCCCGCAGCTGCTCGGCTTCCTCGATCAACGTCCACATCTGTTCTTCGACAGCTTTGTATTTCTTCTTTCCCACCGTAAGCCGCCCAACCATGGCAACCAGGGCTGCTCCCTCTGCCGCCGTCCAGGCAGCCGCTGAGCCGCCGCCCGGGGTTGGGCTGGAACTGGCAAGTTCATCCAGGAAGGAGGCTTCTTTCATTGAAGCCACATCCATCCCCTCATCGCCAGCCATCATCAACTTATTTTCAAGGATCTGATCATCCTCATACTGGTCGAGCTGCAGATACCACACCGCCGCGTCGATAAGCGCCTTCTGCGGGATCAAACCCACCAGTTCACTGTGATGGACTGCCACGCCATAGCGCTGTGCCTCGCGCCGGATGAATTCCACCACCTGCGCAATGGGCGTCTTCTGGAAATTGGTCAGGTTCATCGAAACCTGCGCGCGCCCTTCCACCAACACTCCCATCCCCTTCACAAACCGCAGACCGCCCGAAGAATGACGCACCTGGCGCCCGATCTTCTTGGCGATGCTGACATCATCTGTTGTCAAATAGACATTGAATGCGATCAGCGCCGCCCTGGCGCCGATCACCGTCGCCCCCGCCTTGCCCAGCTCACTGGGTCCGAAATCCGGTTTTCTGCTGGGGTTGGTCTTGATCTCTTCCTTTAATACCTCATACTGTCCACGGCGGATGTTCTCCAAGTTGACCCTCTCTGGGCTGGTAGCAGCATCTTCATAGAGGTAGGTAGGGATATTGAGTTCTTCGGCAACTTTTTTCGCCAGACGGCGCGCGATCTCTATGCACTCGCTCATGCCGATATCGCGGATGGGCACAAAGGGCACCACGTCCGTCGCGCCAATGCGCGGGTGCTCGCCCTCGTGCTGGTCCATATCGATCAGTTCAGCCGCGGTGCGCATGCCAGCAAACACCGCCTGCTCCACCGCATCCGGTGCTCCCAGCAAGGTGATCACCGTGCGGTTGTGGTCCATATCCGAATGGCGGTCTAAAATACGCACCCCCGGTATGGATAGGATGGATGCAACGATCTTCTCGACCACTTCAGGTCGCCGTGCTTCAGAAAAATTAGGGATACATTCAATTAGTGGATTATTCATCTATATGACCTCGTCTGCAACGATTATAAACTGCCGTCCATGCGGAAAAAAGCCCGTATATCCAAAACGAGTTGGATTTTCCTCCCTAGTTAATGGATATTTGCCAATACAAGCGAAAAACCTTGTTTAACCAGTACATATTTTCTATAATTAAGTCACTATGTGTGGAAGATTCACCATCACCCTTGAACCAGCCGCCTGGCAGGAAGAATTCGACCTGTCTGGTACAGACGTAGATTGGAAGAGTCGCTACAACGTCGCCCCCAGCCAGATGATCCCGGTGGTCAAAGACGCGCAGCAGCGCGGAATGGAAAGCATGCGCTGGGGTTTGATCCCTTTCTGGGCAAAAGATGAGAAGATCGGCTACCGCATGATCAATGCGCGCAGCGAGACCGTGCACGAAAAACCCTCCTATCGCAATGCGTTCCGCCAGCGGCGCTGCCTCATCCTGGCGGATGGTTTCTTTGAGTGGCAGCGCGGCGCCACCGCCAAGGCGCCCAAGGTACCCTTCTTCTTCCACCTGCAGGACCACAAGCCCTTTTTCTTCGCCGGTCTCTGGGAAAGCTGGCGCCCCACGCCCGAAGAACAGCCCCTGCATTCCTGCACCATCATCACCACCACACCCAATGAACTGGTCAGCCAGATGCACAACCGCATGCCAGTCATCCTTGACAAGCATACCTGTTGGACATGGCTGCTAGAAAACGACCAGAGCGCGCTGCTCAACATGCTCACGCCGTACCCCGCGGATCGCATGCACGCCTACCCGGTCAGCACCGCCATCAACAGCCCTGCCAATGACCGCCCCGAGAACATCCTACCGCTGCAATATTAATTTCAAAATTCGGGCACCAATTGCTTGACCAGCCGATAATCCTTTGTTAAAATTCTTTTCACTGCCCCCATCGTCTAGAGGACTAGGACGCAGCCCTTTCAAGGCTAAAACTGGAGTTCGAATCTCCATGGGGGCATACAAAGCAAAAAGCCCTTACGGGCTTTTTTTGTTTAAATAAATTATTCACTGATAGATAGGTAAATGCAATAAGGCAAGACGACCATGTCTTGCCTTGTCTCTATCATGACTCTACTTACTTGATACTCTCAAAGGTGAACACTGTGTAATCGAGCATCTTCAGGGTATCGTTCTCAGCGAAACCGATGTCCCATTTCCAGGATTGGTGCTGGTAGCCCTCGCCATTGGCACGTTGGCTCAGGTCCTGCCGGAAGACAGCCTGATTATCCGAATTGCCGTCCTCCCAGATGCGTGCTGCGAAATCACCCGTCTCATCCAATGCCATGAAATAATAGTATGTCTTCCCTTCCTCCAGAGTGAGATCGCCATCAAATTGTTCGCCATACGCTTCCACCACCCAAATTACCGATGGTCTACCGCCCTCCTGGAAATTAACGCCGAATTCATTCGGTCCAAAGAAGAAGAACTGCAAGCTCTCCACAGCTGAAGGCGGTTGGAAATGCACCAACACAGCCTGCGCACATCCCTGCTGTGAACCTCCACCGAACTCATCCAGAAGTGTATTTAAAGGAAACCATGCCCCTTCAGCATCCGATCCGAACTCGAACACGCCTTCTTCGCTATTGGCGCGCTTGATAGGCACAAAACCGAACTGCCCACCCGTGTTCTCTTCCATGGCTGCCACATCCTCACTGAAAAGGATGACTGGCTCATTAAAAGTCAATTCCAATACAACGTTGGGATCGTTCATATCGATCTCTTCTTCTTCAATGGCTTCCACTTCTCCTACTACCGCGGTAGAAACCTCCTCCGCTGGTGGATTTGAAGCTTCCGCTGATGTACTGCAAGCACCACATACCAACGCCAGCAATATAAATAATAGGGTGTACTTTTTCATTTTTTCTCCTTGAATGGTGTGATGTTCAATTTCCCACATAATTCATATGATTATAAACCGTCAATTAAAATCGAATTAGTTTTTCACCATTTTTCCACTTTCATTATGGAAATAACATATGAACACTTTCCACAAATATTGCTACAATGACGATATGTTTTTATTTTATGGCTGCAACCAAGCCACTATGAAGCATACAAAATATCATCAAAATGGAGCCTTCTCTTGCCCACTCACGAGCGCAGCCTGAGGATCTTGCAGATCCTCTTCGAGAAGAATGATTTCGTGCCCGCCAGCCAGATCGCCGCTTCGCTTGGCGTATCTGCGCGCACCGTCCGTGATGATATCAAAGCTCTTTTAACTGAACTTAACCAACACGATATCATGATCAACTCCTCACCCAGCAAGGGGTATTGCATCGCTCCCGCAGATCGTGTAAAGTTGCAAGATCATCTGCGATCACTCCAGCAAGGCGTGCGGTCCACTCCAGACCTGCCCATACAACGCCGCAAATACATCCTCAAACAACTCTTTTTCTCTCCAACCCCCATCCCAGCTAATCTGATCTTGGAAGACCTTTCCATATCACGATCAACGCTTGAGAAAGATATCCAGGAGATTTCCACATGGTTGGAGCAAAATGGACTCCATCTTCGAAAGAATACAAGATCAAATTACTACATCGAGGGCGATGAAATCGCAATACGTTACGGGATCTTGGATTACTTCTATAGTTTTGCACACCTCAGTTCCTCACAAAACCTGGAAGAAGTAGAGCAGACCCTCCGGTTAACCCATTCCGCCAAGATCATTCAAACTCTCAAAACGTTGCACGGAACAGAGCCCATCCACCTATCGGATACGGCTTTTTTGAGTATCTTGCTCTATCTTCTGGTTGCCATGCACCGTTTGTCCTGCGACCATCACGTCCACATTGATCCCAGGGAAATTCCCACCCTCTCCAGCCAAAAAGAATTCGCGATAGCCATTGATATCCTCAAGAACATAGAGCATTCCATAGGATTCCTCTTTCCAGAATCAGAGGTTATGCAGTTCACCAAGGTTTTGATGCAAGCCAACATCATCGCGATTGACCAAAAGGACATCCGAGCCATTGTCGATGATGCACTCATAGAATTCGTCAACCAAACTCTTTTCCAGATAGAACAGCATTTCGGGCATGATCTTAAAACAGATCGCAAACTGATCAACAGCCTGGTCTTGTATATCCGCGCAAAGCTCCATGATTCGATCAACCACACACAACCCAGCAGTATACCGGTTGCGGACATCACACAAGAATATCCACAAGCCCTGGAAATAACCATGTTGATATCCACTGCCATTCTCCGAAAATTTAAGATCCATCTCAGCGAACCCGAGATCAGCGAACTGGCACTGTTGCTTTGCGCTGCCTTTGAGAGGCACAATATCCAACAAGTTGAACAAAAGATGCGCGTGGCGGTCATCTGCGCCAGCGGTATTGGTGGGTCACAGTTACTTTCCGCCAAGATCACCCGCTCCTTCCGCGATTTGGAAATTCTGGGTATCTACCCAAGCTATCGCGTACATGAAGTCCAAGAACTCCATCCCGATCTGATCCTGAGCACAGTCCCGCTCGAAGACATGGGAATACCATCAGTTTGCGTTAGTCCTCTATTATCAGACATAGATATGGAGAACATCCACGCTGCATTGAATGAAGTACAAGAGAGCTTTCCCAACAGTGGCCGCCAGTTGTTGACCAACCTAATCAAACCAGAACTCTTCTTCCCACAGCTCGCGCTGGATTCCATTGAAGAGGTGATCTATTTCTTGAGCAGCAAAATGATCGAAGCAGATTTTGTGGATGCAGATTTTCCCGCTGCAGTCCTCGCGCGGGAAGCGATCTATCCAACCGCCATTGGAAATCTGGTTGCCATACCGCATGCCTTCCTCATCCATACCACACGCCCTTGCATCGCCATCGCTTCTTTACAAAAACCGATCCACTGGGGTAATGAAAAAGCCCAGCTAATCCTCCTGCTAAACATCAGCACTTCCCAGGAGGAGTCCCTGAAACCCATCTTTGACCAACTGTTCCAAATATTGAAAGACCGTAAAAAGGTCAAACGCTTGATCAAAGCAGAAAACTTTACAGATCTTATAAAGGAATTAAATGAGTAACAATATTGGTTTATTGGAAGATGTGATAAGTGAAGAGATCATTGATCTAGAAATGGAGGCGAACACTAAGGAAGAGGCCATCCACCAATTGGGCGTCAGCTTATTACAGCAAGGGCGCATTGATGATATCCACTGTTTTGTAGATGATGTCCTCCGGCGTGAGGAGATCGAATCTACAGATATGGGCATCGGAGTAGCCATCCCGCACGGCGCCTCACCCGCCATCCTGCGTAACTCGATCGCTATCGGTCGCTTGGTAGATCCCATCCAATGGAATGCTGACCAAAAGCAGGAACCAGTCTCTGTCATCTTTCTCATGGCAATACGCAGTGAGAACCGCGATCACCTGCATTTAGAGTTGATGTCCAAGATCGCCACCCTACTTTTAAAGGAAGAATTCCTGAATACCCTCTTCCACACCCATCAAAAGCAGGAATTATTGAACGAGATCAAATACTTATTAAAGGAGTGATTTATGAAATTAGTTGCAGTAATGGCTTGCCCGGTTGGCATGGCGCATACCTATATGGCCAGCGCAGCCCTTCAGGAAGCCGCAAAGAAAAAAGGGATCGAGATCAAAATAGAAACCCAGGGAGCATTAGGTATCAAGGATAGGATCACCAAGACTGACATCCAGGAAGCTTGTGCAGCCATCCTTGCCACTGATGTCGCGGTCATGGAAAGTGAACGTTTTGAGACCATCCCCACATTAAAGGTACAAACCAGCAAGATCATTAAAAATGGCACAGCCATCATCCAACAAGCTATCGATCTTTGTGAAGAATGAAAAGGAGAGTTAAATGAGCAAAAAAGATAATTTCAAGGAATTTTTTGGTGATCTACGACAGCATTTAATGACCGGTATCTCGTTCATGCTGCCCATGATCATCATCTTCGCCTTCACCATGGTCCTGAGCAACATGCCCGGCCCGCTGCAAGACGTGATGACAAAGATGAGCGAGTACGCGCAGATGCTGATCGTCCCCATCCTGGCCACCTACATCGCCTATTCCATCGCCGGCAAGCTAGCCATCCCCACCGGTTTGGTGGTTGGTCTCTTGGCCGACCAGATGGGAATGGGATTCCTGGGCGGGCTGGTGGTAGGACTTCTCACCGGCTACTTTGTCAAATTGGAAATTCTGCTGATCGGTAAACTACGCGGCGGGCAGACCAAGGATTTCGTTCTCAGCATCGTGGTCATTCCTTTGTTAACACCCATCGTCCTCGGTCTTCTCACCTATTTCCTGCTCGCCAATCCCATCAGCGGACTCATGACCGGCTTATCCAACTGGCTGGTCAGCTTGAGCGGGGTCAATTCCATCCTGCTGGCAGCCATCCTGGGCGCCATGATCGGTTTTGATATGGGCGGTCCCATCAATAAGACTGCCTTCGCTTTCATCCTGGGTGCCTACACCGAGGGTGCATATGCGGTCAGCGGTCCGGTACTGGTAGCCATCGCAGTTCCCACCCTGGGCATGGCGCTGGCATCCGTGCTGGCTCCCAAGAAATACACACAGCCAGAAAAAGACGCCGGGAAATCCGCCTGGGTTCTGGGCCTGATAGGACTCACCGAAGGCGCTATCCCCTTCGCCGCGGTCGATCCGCTGCGCGTCATCCCTTCCATCGTAGTGGGCGCTTCTCTCAGCGCTGCATTGGCAGCCGTCTTCGGGATCTCCAACACCATGATCGCCCCATCCATGATCGGTTTGTTCACCGTCAATAAACCCTTGCAGTACGTGCTCTGCCACGTGATCGGTGCGGTCGTCACCGCACTGCTGGTAAATCTTCTCAAGAAGAACGTAGAAGAAGAATAACCGAACACATCTGGGCGGGGTCAGGGTCCCGCCCAGATCAGCAATTATCCTGCATAATAATAGAGTAGACACACATATGAAGAAAGTTCATCTCGTATCACA
>NPIF01005203.1_pt1 | contig 21089 bp, 22 predicted proteins | sample 8637461 | NCBI WGS metagenome assembly NPIF01 (sample SAMN07420641, study PRJNA396082) | bioreactor metagenome | isolation source: sample BR12 brine-fed electro-methanogenic bioreactor BR | place: Japan: Kochi | collected 2016-12-09
TATAAATTTCCGCCGGGTTAATACAACAACTATTCCGAGAGGCTTTTCAGAATGTGCATTCGTATGAGCCTTTTGCCGACGCCTAACCAGAGCGTGGAGCGCGACAGCTGCTACGCATCCGCGCTTCACGCTTTTCGTTAGAACTGACGATGAACAATACTTATCAGATATTAATAAATTGGGACAAAGGCAATGCCTTTGCCGAACGTATGGCCGGGAAAATCCTAGGGATCGAAGGCTATACGGATATCGACCCCCAGTGCCCAGTTGGCGGCCCTGACGGGACTAAAGACATTCTTTGCCAGCGCGAAAGACGGAAATACGTTGTTGGCTGTTACTTTCCAAACGGCCAGATGTCATTCGCGAAGATAGAGGAAAAGTTCTCTGGGGATTATGAGGGATTAGCCAAGCATTCTGCCGATGGGTTTGTATTTGTAACGAACCAGAAGTTGACGCCTGGTGAGCGTGTTGCGTTGACGGCAAAGTATCCCAACTCGGAAATCTTTCACGGAGAGCGTGTATGTGGCGTTCTTGACTCGCCGAAAGGCTATGGTGTCCGCCTTGAATACCTGGGAATTGAACTCAATAAATCAGAGCAAATCTCGTTCCTCAATTCACATTTAGACCTCAAAGAGCATTTCGAAGAGATTAAGACATCTCTCGAATCTATTAAACGAACTACTGTGCCTTTGGCGGGGATGATCGACCCCGGAGACGTGGGTGACGGTTCACCCTTGAGTGTGCTTCCTGTTGCCGGGGTTCAGTTATCTGCAAGGATTTCCGTAGAAGACTTGCAGGCAATCCAAATTGCCTGCTTGTATGAATCTGGTATTGGTAACTCAGCAGCTTCTTTGGGATTCCGGAAAATGCAAGTATGGATTGGGATTCCGGGATGTAATTTGGAGACTGCCGATTTTGTGCCACCTCCACCAAATGAGATCCCCCGACGCATCAACAAGTTACTGAATTGGTGGCGCGAGGAATATATGAATATCTTGTATGCAGATCGCCAAGAGAAGGTTTTGGCAATCGCGCAGTTTCACGAGCAATTTCTTTCCATACACCCTTTTTTAGATGGAAATGGCAGGGTTTCGCGAGTTATTGCGTCTATTCAGTGTGAAGATTTGCTTGGTCAGAAGCTCTCTTTCGAAGAAATTGCCGACAGGAACGAATACTATAAGGCTCTACAAAGCGCTCGCGAAGGTGGGCATCAAGCCCTGGTCGACATGTTCCTTAGTCTTGCAAAGTAGTTCTAACAAGGTGCTACAGGAGTCAAATTCCAAGGATCATCCCATGTACCTGCGAGAAGTAATAAACGACGACATCCCCGAGATTTGTAAGCTCCCGAAAACACGGGAGGAGCTTTTTTACTGCTTCCCAAGTGCAGTTTACCCACTGTCGGAAGACACGTTACGTCAGAGCATCGAAACGCGTTCTGACTCGACTGTGGTTGAAATCGAGGGAAGAGTGGTGGCGTTTGCGAATTTTTACCGTTGGAAAGACGGGCTGTGCTCAATCGGCAATGTTGTTGTGGCATCTGATGTAAGAGGTGCCGGTGTGGGGCGCTGTCTGATCAACCATATGGTCAAGCTGGGCTTTGAGAAGCATCACGCAAAGGTGGTTTCAGTGTCGTGCTTTAATCAAAACACTGCCGGGTTGCTGTTTTATCCAACGCTTGGTTTCAGGCCTTACGACGTTGAGCAGCGCATCGACTACAACGGCAATCCGGTGGCACTGATTCATCTAAGGAGGCAGTCATGACCGAACATCTCGGTTCCTGTTTGTGTGGCACCGTTCGCTTCAAGGTAGAAGGGGCGTTTGACAGTTTTTACCTGTGTCATTGTCAGCACTGCAAGAAAGATACGGGGTCGGCTCATGCGGCCAATCTGTTTTCACAATCGGCTAAGCTGAGTTGGCTGTCGGGTGCTGATGCCGTGACCACGTTCACGCTCCCAGGTACTCGTCACAGCAGGAGTTTTTGCAAATTCTGTGGCTCGGCCTTGCCCAATACTCAGGCGGCTGAGGTTCTTATCGTACCAGCAGGGTCTTTGGACACTAACGTGTCCATACTGCCAACGGCACACATCTTTTCGTCCAGCAAGGCCAATTGGGAAGAGGCGTCAGAAGAGGTGCCAACGTTCGAGAAACTGCCGGATTGAGCAGCCATCTGTACTAAACTGTTACGTGCGATGGCGTTTCGGCAGAGCAGGGGAGCCACATGTTTAAGGATGTTATAGATTTTTGGTTCAATGAGCTTGAGCCAAAACAGTGGTGGCAAAAGGATGGCGACCTGGATTCCATGATCCAGCGCCGTTTTGGCGCGCTTCATGAGCAAGCCAGGGTCGGAGAGCTGTTTGCATGGCGCGAAACGGCTCTTGGCAGTCTTGCCGAGGTTATTGTTCTTGATCAGTTCTCACGCAATATCTACCGTGATACACCCGACTCATTTGCCTGTGATCCCATGGCGCTTGTGTTGGCGCAATGTGCAATCTCAAAAAATCTGGACAGGCAGCTGTCTGATGTTCAGTGTTCTTTTCTGTACATGCCGTTCATGCACAGTGAGTCAACGTTAATCCACGCAGAAGCTGTCAAATTGTATGAAGCGTTGGGTATTCAAAATAGCCTTGATTTTGAATACAGGCATAAAGCCATTATCGACCGGTTTGGCCGCTATCCCCATCGAAATAAAATTCTGGGTCGTACGTCAACTGAAGACGAAAAAGAGTTTCTTGAACAGCCAAACTCCGGGTTCTGAATGTCCGGCATGACGCCCGGATCGAACCGATCATGCCGTCTATCGGGGCCGATCTAGCTTGCCCTTTCAGACACATGATGAGTGCTAACAGTGCTGAAAATGCATCACCCGAATAAGGATATGAGCATGCCTGCATACGTGATTGGTCACATTACGGTGAAAGATGATGACAAATGGGCCGAATACCGACATCAAGTGCCGGCGACCCTGGCGCCTTGGGGCGCGGATTTGATGTTAAGGGGAAAACGAAGACTGTACTGAGTGGGTCTCACGTCCATACAGATGTGGTTGTGATTCGCTTTCCGGACGCTCAAGCGGTAGATGACTGGTACAGCTCGGACGCCTACCAGGCGCTTATTCCACTGCGCACAGAGGCGGCTGACGTGGATTTGATCCACTATGAGGCAGCCGTGTAACCACTGATTCAACGCAGAGGGCTGACTGGACTCAATCGCCATCGGGCTCGTTTTAACAAGACGAACCATGTAAAGAGGCATGCCTAGTGGTCAATGGCGTGAGCGATACGCTTCAGTACAGACAGTGCCGTTTCCAGCTCGGTCGTGCTGATGCCTTCTGAGCACTGGATGGCCCAACCCGACTGTTTTTCACTCAGTTTCGAAAAAACCGTTTTCCCACGTTCCGATAGGCTAATCCATTTGGCGCGCTTATGGCCTGGGTTTTCGCTGAACATTAACAGTGCATCGTCATGCATGGCATCCACAAGTCTTTGTACCGCTTGTCGCGTCAACCCCATGCTCCTTGCAATTTGAGGTACGGTTTGCGGTTCGTCCGACAGTGCAAGGGCCCCCAGTACTTTCCAGCGGGCACTTGTAATGCCGAACTCTGAGCCCATTTGGTCGCCTTCGCTGACAAGCAATCCCCCCAGTTTAAACACTTCCAGCACAATATCGGTGAAGATTGGGCCTTTATGAGACTCGTTCATTGGTGATTCCTGCGGAATTGACAACATATTGACATTAAAAGGTGCTCTTTGCACAATGACAACATGTTACCAATCGTGTTTCTGGGAGGAAACCCTGATGCTCATCGTCCATCGTTTCGCAGCCGCTATTGCCACAGCCTGCATGGCGACGTTTTTCTCGGCAACGGTTTTGGTTGAGCTCTTTGGCTCGGTTGAGTCCATATCAACGGTGAAACGCTTAATTGTATGGCCAGGTCTGTTGATTCTTGTACCATCAATTGCATTCACGGGGGCGAGTGGCTTCGCCTTGGCCAAGGGTAGAAGCGGCGTGCTTGTTTCTCGGAAAAGAAAGAGAATGCCCTTTATAGGTATGAACGGAATCCTGGTACTGATCCCGTGTGCCGTATTACTCAACCTGTGGGCATCTGCAGGTGTTTTGGATACCCGCTTTTATGTGGTACAAGCCATTGAGTTGATTGCTGGCGCTGTGAATTTGACATTAATGGGGTTGAACATGAGAGATGGCTTCAGAATACGTGGTCGGTTTCTCTGATTTACAGGTTTCATATCAACTATAGGGATAACGTCTAATGGCATACTCACGCGTATGCCAAAATTCCTTTGAGCGCAGAGCATCAACTTTATCCTTATTAGAAAACAGGATTTACAGTAATGTTGACTTGGTATTCTTGAGACAGCTCGTTAAATACGGTCGATTGTCCCGGTACTGCCGGGCTTTCACCTGTGTCTGCATTGCCAAGCCCAGACCATACCTGATACCTTAATGTTGCGAATAGATCGAAAGTGCCAAAAGTAAAATCGAAGTCACTGTACTGGTTAGTTGCTGGCACAAAGCAAAATTCGTTGCTTGTGGTTTCAAACGGCAGGTCAGCAGCTTCGATAGCATCACCGGCCTGGTAGAGGATGCCACTTTTTCCTGCGTCGAGTGTCAGCGCTGTTACCTTGAAGACGGGTTGGCTTAAATCTCGATAACTGTTACCAATCAGGTTCAGGGGAATACAAGCGCTATTCTCATCCCCGGTAATGGAAGCTGTTGCGCCTGTGGGTTCATTGTCCCACACGGGTGCGACAGAAAGGGTGAGTGTTTGTGGCGCCGTTACCCCGCCTTCACCGTCTTCCAGAACAACACCTAGTTCTACCTCACCCCAGTGGTGAGGGTTGAGTTTGAATTCAAGTGCTCCGTTAGGGGTCATTTCAATTTCGCCATTATAAAAGATATCCTCGGCCGTGAGATTGACGACACGGTTGGCGTCAGAACGTGTGCCTTGAATGAAGGTAACTGTGAAGTCAGGTATCTGTTGATCTTCGCCACTGCCCGTGTCGATATTCGTGGCCACGTTGGCAATTGATACCTGGGTGTAGTTGGAACCACTCGGTGGTGTATCAAAGTCGTCACCGGTCTTGTCGGTATTCAAGTCTTGGCCGTTGTCTTCCAGTATCGGGATATTGCTCATGGCCAGGCTGAATGCAGGGGCGTCGTTGACGGGCGCAATGTTCAATACAAAGGTTTGACTGCTGGTGCTGCCAGCGGAGTCAGTAGCCGTAACCGTTACAATTGAGCTGCCGAAAGCGTTATCTGCACCGGTAAATGTCAGGGTCCCGTCGGGTGAGATTGCCGGCTGAACCGAAAACAGTGAAGGGGTGTCTGTTGCAACTCCAAAGCTGACGATTTGTCCTGATTCAGATGCTGGGCCTGGTGAGATATTTGTTACCCATCCGGCTAATACTTGTGGGCCGGCATCCTCGGGTACGGAGACAGAGGAGGGCAGAGTAAATTCTGGTGCGAAGTCACCGCAGCGTAGCAGTTGTACAGACTCGTCGGGGCTTAAGAGAGTGCCCGCCGTTGCCGAGCCTTCCCATATCTCGTTAGAGCAGGGTAAAGAGTAGTGTTTGATCTCGATAGCGGTGGCACACTCATTGGTCAGTTGTGGTGGTGAATTGCTGTCAAAGCTGAGCGTTTCGCTGCCACCCGCACAGGCTGGACTGGTGCTGCTGACAACCAAATCCGTCACGGAGGCGATCAGCTTTTGCTGGTAAACACCAGCTGTACCGATCATTGTCACGATAGCCAGCATCGTCAGGGTCTTGCAGCCTTTAATTTTGTAGAGCGCCAAAAACAACAGAGCAACGGCTGCGAGACTCAGTATGAGAGGTGAGAAGGTGGGTATAGCTTGGGTATTTAAACCTCCCACCACAACCGAACCACTTTCTGCGGCTAAAGCCGGCATAGATACAGCGGGTAATAAGGTACTAAATGCTGTTCTTATGAAAGGCATAGCTAACATCCATCTTGTGTACTGATTATATCCATTCCATAGGGAGTTAACGTAACAGCTTTACAGGGCGTTTTGTATGGGCAACTCCTGCGTGATCAAGGACCTTCACTTCCGGGACCAATCACGACATTGATAACATTCTGGGCTACATCTTATTGGATAACAAGGAATCACCTGTGCACGTCACTGAAACCAACAGGCTTGAAATCAGAAAGTTTGAATCTTCCGATGTTAAGACCCTCATGCCGATACTGTCTGACCCGGATGTCATGGAGTACTCCAGTAAAGGCCCATTGAGCGAAGCGCAAACAGCTGAGTTTATTGATTGGTGTACCCACTCATACGACGAGCTTGGTTATGGCCAGTGGGCTGTTATCGAGAAGCCGTCCGGCAGGCTGATTGGCTACTGCGGGTTGAGTCGCACGACGGTTGATGGATGTGATGAGGTTGAAATTGGCTACCGGCTTGCCAAAGAATGAGCACGCCGCATCAATACACATACTGGAAAAACTTGGGTTCAGCAATTTCATTGAAACGCGTTATGCTGGATGGGATGTCCGCCTGTATCGTCTGACCAGGTCGGATTGGAAACCAGATTAAACAACTCAATAGCACTATCGGAGTCCCAACATGCCATCACTGTTCTCCTACGGCACCCTGCAGCAGCCATCCGTTCAGGTCGCCAACTTTGGACGCGAGTTGAGCGGCCAACCTGATATCTTGCAGGGCTATATTATCGGTGAGGTCGAGATCACTGATGAGCGGGTGCTGCGAGAAAGCGGCAAGGCCTTTCATCCCATTCTGCGCTATACGGGCAATGCGGCGGATGAAGTGCAGGGCACGGTATTCGAGCTGACGGATGCGGAGCTGGCGCAGGCGGATGATTACGAGGTTGACGATTACGTGCGGGTTGCGGCCCAGCTGAAGTCAGGTGCGCAGTGCTGGATTTACGCGGCTGCGGATGAGGCGTGATGCGGGGCTGAGATCCGGCTGATTGTGTGCCGGTTCACAGCCCCATCGGTGTTACAGGTGCTTGGCCAACAGTCGGTAGCTGTCCATGCGGTCATGATGGCTGTATGTCACGCACACGGTGGCGATTTCATCACAGCCGAACTGACTTGCAAGCTGTTCCATCTCCTGCCAGCACTGGTCAGGCGTACCGACGGTGTAGCCGTTCAGGATGTGGTCGTATTCGGCCTGATATGAAGCGGGCAGTTCGTGGTAGCGGTCCTGTACCTGTGACGGAGTCAGGAAGTCTTCGCGCTGGCCCATCTGTGCCGCCAGTTTGCGGTACACGGCGGTACCGGCGCGCAGCTTGGCTTCTTCTTCGGTGTCGGCGCAGATGCAGGCAATAGCGAGCATCTTGTTGGGTGTGCCTTCATGACCGGCCTGCTTCCACTCTTCGCTGTAGGTATCAAAAATGGAGGGGTGGCAATTGTCCGGGTCGATGAAGCGGGCCAGGGCAATGTTGTAGCCCAGGTGGCCAGCCAGGCCTGCGCTGCCGCCGCTTGAGCCCAGCATCCAAAGCTCGGGCTTGATGCTGTCAGGCAGTACGTTGATACGGCTGTAGGGGTGTTCAGCTGGCAGGTTGGCGTTCACGAAGCCTGCCAGCATCTGGGCCTGCTGGGCATACAGGTCGCCGTGATGCGGCTGATGGGGGTAGGCCAACGCCTGCGAGGTGAGGCCGGTGCCGCCGGGAGCGCGGCCAATGCCCAAGTCGATGCGACCGTTGTTGAGGGTCGCCATCATGCCGAAGGTTTCAGCCACTTTCAGCGGACTGTAGTGCGACAGCATGACGCCACCGCTGCCCACACGGATGTTCTGGGTCAGGCTGGCGATGGTAGCCACCAGAATCTCGGGGCAGGGGTTGGCAAAGTGAATGCTGTCGTGGTGTTCAGCCACCCAGTAGCGGTGGTATCCCAGCGTGTCACACAGCTGGGCCAGCTCAATGGTGAGGCGCGGGGCGTCAATTTTCGGGTGTGAACCGTGTACCGGTGACTGGTCGACAACAGACAGTTTGATGCTCATCGGGATCTCCTTCATTAACTTAATATGTTAATTAATTTCGACGAAGGATTCAATTCGTATCTCGGTGTCAACGCAGAGCAACTCGGCAGTAGGCAGGCTGGAGGGTTAGGCGTAATATGCACTTTTCTGCATGGAGCCCCTGACATGTTCGGTATCACAGATCTTGCGACATTTATCATCGGTACAATCGTGATCGTGCTGCTGCCGGGGCCCAACTCCATGTATGTGATGACCACCGCTGCCCGCAACGGGGTAGGGGCCGGTTTCAAGGGTGCCGCAGGTGTGTTCTGCGGCGATCTGGTGCTGATGACGCTGTCGGTGGCCGGGGTGGCCTCGCTGGTGCAGACAACGCCCTGGCTGTTCAATCTGCTCAAGTATGCCGGTGCCCTGTATCTGGTCTGGCTGGGGCTGGGTTTACTGCGCTCGGCGTTCAAGCGTGACCGGGATCAGCAGGTGCTGGCCGATATTCCATCCGGCAGTTGCCGCAGCCCTTTTAAAGTGGCGTTGACCATCAGTCTGCTGAACCCCAAGGCGATCCTGTTCTTTATGTCGTTTTTCATCCAGTTCGTTGACCCGAACTACCACACCCCCTTGCTGACCTTCACCCTGCTGGGTGTGATGGTGCAGATCATCAGCCAGACCTATCTGGCGAGCCTGATTCTGGGCATGGTGTTCCTGAAAGGGCGTTTTCAGGCGCGCCGGGGCATTGGCGCAATTGCCAAGACCGGTGTTGGGGCCGGATTCATCGGCTATGGCCTGAAGCTGGCCCTCAGCAGCAACTAACGCGCCTGCGCACCTATTAAATGCCTGCATCCTCTGTGGCTTTGCTTTGCTATGCTTGCAGAACATTCCGCAAGGATTTTGATCACGTATGGATACAGTCTGGCTGTTTATCCTGCTCGCCAGCGCCATGGTGGTGCTGTTCGACTTCACCAACGGGTTTCATGACGCCTCCAACATGGTGGCGTCGGTCATCGCATCGCGTGCCATGTCGCCGGTGCAATCGGTGCTGATGGTGGGCACCTTTACCTTTCTTGGGCCGGTGCTGGGCGGTACGGCGGTGGCTAATACCATCGGCAATTTCGTGACGCTGGACGACCTGCCGACCACGCTGTCACTGACGGTAGTGCTGTGCGGTCTGTTTGCGGCCACGGCCTGGAACTTGATCACCTGGTGGCGCGGCCTGCCGTCTTCCTCATCCCATGCGCTGGTCGGTGGCCTCTGCGGAGTGGTGATGGTGTCGGCCGGGCCGGATCAGGTGGTCTGGGGTGTGCAGGAGCTGGCGCAAGGTCGCATGACGGGGGTGACCAAGGTGCTGCTGGCGCTGGTGCTGTCGCCCCTGATCGGTTTCTGGTTCGGCTTTGTGCTGCAGCGGGTGATGTTGGTACTGCTGCGTTCGGCCAGCCCGCTGGTCAATCGCGAGCTGCGCGGTGCCCAGTGGCTGACCACGGCCGGCCTGGCGTTTTCACATGGAGCCAACGATGCACAGAAAAGCATGGGGATTCTCACCCTGTGTTTGTTGTTGAGTGGCCAGCTGGATGAGTTTCGGGTGCCGTTTTGGGTGATCCTGCTTTGTGCCAGCGCCATTACGCTGGGCACGGTGCTGGGCGGCTGGAAAATCGTGCGCACGCTGGCGTTCTCAATCTACAAGATTCGCCCGTTGCATGCCCTCAATTCACAGCTGACATCGGCGGGGGTGGTATTTATGGCCTCGTTGGTGGGGGCGCCGGTATCGACCACCCATGTTGTGTCGTCATCCATTATGGGGATCGGCGCAGCGGAGCGTCCTCGGGCCGTACGCTGGGCCAAGGCACGGGAGATCGGTGTCACCTGGTTGGTGACCATTCCCGGCGCAGGCGTTTTGGCGGTGTTGTGCTATCTATTGCTGCGCCTGATTGGGTTGGCGCCCTGAATCGCTATTGAAATGGAGCCACCTATGGCTGAAACGGAAAAAGAGGGCGTACTGCAACGCCTGCTGGATCGTATGATTCCTCGCCCAGCGGACTTCTTCGCTCTGCTGGCCGAGCAGAGCGAGATGGTGACAGAAACCATCAGTAATCTGCATCGTTACATGCATGGGCCTTCGGCAGAGTTGGAAGAGCTGTTGTGTCAGGATGAACATGCTGCCGATACGCTGAAAGTACGCAACATTCGCTATCTCAATCGTGCGTTCTCCACCCCGATCGACCGCGAGGATATCTACCGGGCCATCGAATCACTGGACTGGATCATCACTCACTGCAAGAGCACCATCAATGAGTTGCTGGATTTCGGTATCGCACCGGACTCCCACATGCAGGCTATAGTGGAGGAGTTGATGCAGGGTTGTGAGGCCCTGGAACAGGGCTTTCGCACCCTCAGTATTGACCCGGCCGGAGCGGTACAGGGCGCCCATGATGCGCGCCGGGCACACCGTCATATCGAGCGGCTATACCGGCGCAGCCTGGCGGAGCTGTTTCAGGGAGAGGTGACGACCGAAATGCTGAAAAAGCGCGAGATCTACCACCACCTGATGGACGGTTCGCGCCGCCTGCACGCGGCCGCCAATGTGCTGCACGACATTATCGTGAAGCTGGTGTGAGCGACTGCAGAAAAGCCTTCACCTCTGAGCGGTTGCCCTTGAACAGAACCGGTTGCGCGTTGCGCTCGCTTTGGTAGGCGTACATCGGGTCGTAGTACTCGTTCAACAGAGCGTTGATCCAGTCACGGTGAAGGCCGGTTTCGCCGCCGTGTCGCTGTGCCTCAAGGGCCTGATCCATTAACGCTGCCAAGCGCTGATGACGCTCGCTGCCCAGTCGCTTGACGATGTTGCCAAGGCTGTTGCGCAGGCGTTGTGCAAAGGTTTCGAATCCATCCGTTTCGCCCTGTTGCTGGATAAACTCGGCTGACAGGTCGATCACATAGTCCTTCAGAATGCGCTCGATACGCTGCTCGATGGGCTCCTCCAGCCAGACCAGCGGGGCGGCCTTGAAACGCAAATGCAGCGGCAGTGGTGTGGCGCAGCTGCCGATGGCACGGTTTTCATCTTCCACCACCAGCGTATCAAAATCGGCATCGCGCTTGCGCAGAATCTCCAGCGCCAGTGCGTTTTCAAAGTTGATTTGGGTGGGCTGCGGGCTGGCATGACGGCCAAAGCTGGAGCCGCGATGGTTGGCGTGACCTTCAAGATCCACTGCGTGATCGAGCTGATGTAACAGCTCGGTCTTGCCGCAGCCTGTCAAGCCGCCCAGACGGACAAAGTGGCACTGCTGTGCGGCCTGTTCCAGCGTATCGATCAGAAAGCCGCGCAATGCCTTGTAGCCTCCCTTAATGAGCGGGTAGTCAATACCGGCCTCTTTCAGCCATTGCTGAGTGGTACGCGAACGCAGACCACCGCGAAAGCAGTACAGGTATCCCTCGGGGTTCGCTGTGGCAAAATCAACCCAGGCTTGCACCCGCTCAGCCTTGATCTCACCGCTGACCAGGCGGTGCCCGAGCGTAATGGCCGCCTCCTGACCGTGGCGCTTGTAGCAGGTACCGACCTTGTGACGTTCTTCGTCACTCATCAGCGGCAGGTTAACGCTGGTGGGGAAGGCGCCCTTGGTAAACTCCACCGGAGCGCGGGTATCCATCAGCGCCACGCCGCTGAGCAGAATCGCGCGATAATCCAGACTGTCGGGGCGCATCAGTTTAGCTCAACCGCGTATTCACGAGCCTCGGTCAGCTGACCGATCGGCTCAAGCGACAGCCCCAGTTCGTCCGCTGCGGCCAGGAACTCATGGCTGGAATCGGGTGAAACAGCCACCAGCAGGCCGCCACTGGTTTGCGGGTCACACAGCAACTGCTTCTGATCATCTGAAAGGGCGCTGACACGGTGGCCATAGCTGTCAAAGTTGCGCCCGGTTCCGCCTGGCACACAACCCTGTGACAGGTAGTGCTCAACCGATGCGATACGGGGCACCGCGCTGCAGTCCAGCTCGGCGGTCAACTTGCTGCCGTCGGCCATTTCCACCAGGTGACCAAGCAGGCCAAAGCCGGTGACATCGGTCATAGCGGAGACGCCTGCAAGCGTGGCGAAACGCTGGCCGGCACGGTTGAGGGTGCACATCAGCTCGGTGGCGACCCCTTGATCCTCGGTGCGCAGCTTGCCCTGTTTTTCGGCGGTGGTGAGAATACCGATCCCCAATGGCTTGGTGAGGTAAAGCTGATCACCGGCTCTGGCCGTGTCGTTGCGCTTGAGCTGTGCCTTGTCGACGCGACCGGTAACGGCCAGACCGAAGATTGGTTCGGGTGCATCAATCGAGTGTCCGCCCGCGAGCGGAATACCCGCCAGATCACAGACCGCGCGGGCGCCGCGAATCACGTCACCCGCGACTTCGGCGGGTATCAGGTTGATCGGCCAGCCCAGAATCGCAATCGCCATCAGCGGTGATCCGCCCATGGCATAGATATCGCTGATCGCGTTGGTGGCGGCGATGCGGCCAAAATCGAACGGGTCATCCACGATCGGCATGAAAAAATCGGTAGTGGAGACGATGCCGGTGTGACCATCAATGGCGTACACGGCAGCATCATCGCGCGATGCGTTGCCGACCCAAAGGTTGGGGTCCAGTGTCTGGCTGCCGCTGCCTGAGAGAATGGTGTCGAGCACGGCAGGGGAGATCTTGCAGCCACAACCGGCGCCGTGACTGTACTGGGTAAGACGTATGGGTGTGGACATGGGCAACCTGTATTAACAAGGGCAATGACAACGGGCCAGGACAGATCCGTGGCACAGGCAGCAAACGTAGCTGCCACGGGCGCTGGAGTCAATCCACTGGAGCTTGCGAAACGGGCGGGATAGAATGCGCCTTTTTGGTTTGAGGCAGATCATGCAGGGGCTGAAACGCAGGCTGACGTACGTTGTACTGTATGAAGGACTTGCGCTGGTATTGCTGAGTATTACCTTCAATGTGCTGTCGGATGAGGGGCTGGCGCACGCGGGTGTATTGGGTGCACTGACCGTGTTGATCGCGGTCAGCTGGAATTTCATCTACAACCTGCTGTTCGAATGCTGGGAAGCCCGTCAGACCACGCGGGGTCGCAGCCTCGTGCGCCGTGTCGGTCATGCGGCTGGTTTTGAAGTCAGTTTATTGCTGTTAACGCTGCCTCTGTTTGCCTGGTGGCTGCAGCTGAGTCTGTTTGACGCGTTCCTCCTTGATGCCGGCCTGACGCTGTTTTTCGTGTTTTTTACCTTTATCTACAACTGGGGGTTTGATCGCGTATTCGGTCTTCCTCTGGCAGCCCAGTAGCTGTTACTGGACTGCTGATGTCCTGCGCCATCGCATGGGTGATTGCCCGGTCCAACGCTTGAATGCGCGGCAAAAGGCGGCTGGCTCGGCAAAGCCGGTTTGCTCGGCCACTTCCTGAATACTCAAGTGCTCGTTGTTGAGCAGCTTCATGGCAAAGTCCTGTCGCAAGGATTCCTTGATCATCCTGATCGATGTACCTTCATCTTGAAGACGGCGACGCAAGGTTCGGGGGGTTATCAGCAGATGTCGGCTGATATCCTCAAGATCGGGCATGCTGTCCAGATCGTGCCGCTGCAGCAGGACCTTTACGCGGGTTTGCAAACTGCTGTCACGCACCGGTCGACGCAGTATCACCGCGGGGCAGTCCTGCAGGAAAGAGTCCAGCTCACTTGCATTTCGGACGATCGGCAGTTGTAGAAAACGCGGGTGCATGCAAAACCCGCAGCGCTCCTGCTCGTATAGCAACTCACCCAGAAACATGGCGCGGTATGACGCGGCATGACCAGGGGTAGGGTAGGCGAAACTGGTACTTGCCACGGGAATCTGCTGACCGACCAGCCAACTCGCGAAACGCTGCCACATCAACAGCATGAACTCCTGCAGCAGGTGATCCGGGTCTTCTCCGTCATGCTTCAGGTGCAGGCTGTAGAACACCAGCGAGGCATCGTCTTCAGGATCAAGCCCAATATCGAGATCATCCGTAACCGCCCGATAAAAGCGGGCACTCTGGCGCAACATGCCGCCCAGTGTTTTGGCCCCGCAGGCCAATTCTGCCATCAGTGCAAATACACCTCTTCTGCAAATACTTGGCGATAGCCCCATGAACTCGCAATGGGTAAAGCGCCAAACGGCACGGATGAGATCACTCAATTGTTGCTCGGTGAGCAGCATTTCAGGGCGATTGACCCAGTCCACTGGAATACTGGCCTCGTGAAGCAAGGTATCACGACACGCGCCACGCCGCAGTGCACCGCTGAGGCAAGCATTGATGAAATGGTTGGCGATGTGCGCCTTGTGGGAAGGGCGTGGAAGCTCATGTGCTGACATCTCGCCATTGTGCAGAACGGCTCAGGTCATGCCAAGCATTCTGAAAAGCTGCATCAGAAATTGGCCATTTCGATCAATTAAAACGACCGGTTCTGTCATTCAAAGCCATTATTTAAAGGCTTTAAATGGCCTTAATGGTCAACCGGCCGGTGGCCCCGAAGGTAAAAACAACAATAAAGGGCTTAGTATGAATACACAGATGCACAACCTGAATCATGAAACGGCAGAGGACGAGGATCGCTTGCTGTTTCAGGAAATGGTCAGACGCATTCTGCAGCAGGAAGTGGCACCTGACTATGAAGAATGGGAAGCGGCACACCAGCTGCCGCGAGAAGTCTGGTGCAAACTGGGTGAGGCCGGCCTGCTGGGTGTTGATCTGCCCGAGGCACTGGGCGGCTCGGGAGCCGGGGTTGAAATCTGCCTTATGATCTGTGAAGAGATCTCCCGGCAGGGGTTTGGTGGTCTGGCCAGCGGCTACAACATCCATGCCAACATTGTGATCCCCTATCTGCTGCACCTTGGCTCTGACGCTCAACTACAGTATTGGCTGCCGCGCATGGCCAGTGGCGAAGTACTGGGTGCCATTGCCATGACCGAGCCCGGTGCCGGCAGTGATCTGGCTGCGATGCGCACCACGGCTGAAAAGGTTGAGTCGGGCTGGAAGTTGAATGGCACCAAGGTGTTCATCACCAACGGTCAGCTGGCGGATATGGTCATAGTGTGCGCCAAGACGGACCCGACCGCCGGTGCCCGTGGTGTATCACTGTTTCTGGTTGACACGCGCCTGCCGGGATTCTCACGCGGCAAGTCAATCCGCAAGATCGGTCAGCACGCCAGCGATACTGCGGAGCTCTTCTTTGATGATCTCATCGTGCCCAACGAGGCCCTGCTTGGAGAAGCCGGGAAGGGGTTTGCCTATCTGATGCAGGAACTGCCGCGTGAGCGTTTGGGTGTTGCAGCCCAGGCGCTGGGTGCCATCGAAGGGGCCATGCAGCTGACGCTGGAATACGTGCAGGAACGTCATGCGTTTGGTCAGCGCATCGCTGATTTCCAGAACTCACGCTTCACGCTGGCACAGGTGCGTGCCGAGCTGGAAATGGGGCGTGCTTATTTCAACCAGTGCCTGCAGCGATACAGAGCAGGGCAGATGAGCCCTGTCGATGCCGCAACGCTGAAGCTGATGCTCAGCGAGATGCAGTGCAGCAGCATCGATCGCTGCCTGCAACTGTTCGGCGGTTATGGCTACACACTGGAATACCCCATTTCGCGCTTCTACGTGGATGCGCGCATCCAGACCATTTATGCCGGTACTTCCGAAATCATGAAGGAAGTGATTGCGCGCGACATGCTTGGCCGTGTGGCCTGACAGAACAATAAGAGGATTTTACGATGAGCGAGACTCTCATGTTGCAGGATGTAGTGATCGTTGCCGGAGCCCGAACGGCAATAGGCGGCTTTGGTGGCAGCCTTGCAGCCTATACACCGGCCGAACTGGGTACTTTTGCAGGCCGTGCAGCCATTGAACGTGCCGGAGTTGATGCTGGCGAGATCGATCACGCCGTGTTTGGACATATCATCACAACGAGCCCGCAGGATGCCTACCTGTCACGTCATATTGCGCGCAACTGTGGTTTGCCGGACAGCTCGGCCGCATTGAACGTCAACCGCCTGTGTGGCTCGTCCGTTCAGTCCCTGATTTCGGCGGCGCAAATGATCCAGTCCGGTGTCAGCCGTATTGCCCTGGCCGGTGGGGCGGAAAGCATGAGCCAGGGTGCCTATCTGTTGCCGAAAATGCGCTTTGGGCAGCGTATGGGGGATGCACCTGCACTGGATATGACAGTCGGCATTCTGAGTGATCCCTTCGACAGTGGTCACATGGGGATCACGGCAGAAAATATCGCTCAGCAGTATGGCTTTACCCGTGAGCAGCTGGATCAATATGCCTGTGACAGCCACCATAAGGCTGCGGCGGCCATTGATGCCGGTTACCTCACCGATCAAATCGTCCCGGTATCCGTGCGAAAGGGCCGCGAAACCCTGCCGTTTTTCATTGATGAGCATGTTCGCCCTGATGTGGACTTTGCTGGTCTGCAGCAGCTGCGTCCGGCCTTTAAAAAGGATGGTATTGTCACGGCGGGCAACGCGTCGGGCATTAATGATGGTGCAGCGGCGCTGGTTATCACGTCGAGCCGGGAAGCGGAGCAGCGTGGGCTTAAGACCAGGGCACGTTTTCTCAGTTATGCCTTTGCGGGAGTGGAGCCTCACTTGATGGGACTGGGGCCGATTCCGGCAGTCAAAAAGGCTCTGCAACAGGCCGGGCTCTCCATCACTGACATTGACCTGATCGAATCCAACGAGGCATTTGCAGCGCAGGCAATGGCGGTTGCGCAAAGTCTTGAGTTCGATCCGTCACGTGTGAACGTCAATGGTGGTGCGATTGCACATGGACACCCGGTGGGAGCCACCGGCTCCATCATTACGCTCAAGGCACTGTTTGAACTGGAGCGTCAGGGTAAACGCCGAGCGCTGATTACCATGTGCATCGGCGGTGGTCAGGGTATTGCGTTGATTATCGAGCGACTGGAGGGGTGAAAATGGGTAACCAGCACACATCAAAACCTGTCCGCAGGGTTGCCGTGATCGGTGCCGGTGTTATGGGCGCTGGCATTGCCGCTCAGGCTGCCAATGCAGGTGTTGACGTACTGTTGCTTGATATTCCGCCAAGAGATGTCGCTCCAGACGCGCCTGCCGCCGAGCGCAATGCAATTGCGGCGGGTGCCGTTGAAAGAATGCTCAAGGCCGGTGCTGCAGGCGCTTTTATGGACACTACGGTCGCAGAACGCGTGCAGGTCGGCAATACGGAGGATGATCTCTACAGGCTGAAAGACGCTGACTGGATTGTTGAGGTGGTGGTAGAGCGCCTTGATGTCAAACAGGACCTGTATCGACGGATCGAAGCGGTGCGTGCACCCGATGCGATTGTTTCATCCAACACCTCCACGATCCCCTTGGCAACCCTGATGGAGGGGATGCCTCAAAGCCTGCGTGAGCACTTTGTGGTAACCCATTTTTTCAACCCGCCACGCTACATGCGTCTGCTGGAGCTTGTCAGCTCTGAGGATACGCGCCCGGAGGTAGCGGAACGGGTGCGATCATTCATCGATCATGGCATGGGTAAAACGGTGATTCACTGTAATGACCGTCCGGGTTTTATCGCCAACCGATTGGGTGTCTACTGGATGCAAGTTGCGTTGCAGGAAGCCATCGCGATGGGATTGAGTGTTGAGGACGCCGATGCAGTGATGCAGGTGTGCGGATTCCCGAAAACCGGCATTTTCGGGCTTTGGGACCTGGTCGGAATCGATCTCATGCCTGAAGTGACAGCGAGTCTGGCACGCCTGCTGGAAAAGGATGATCCGTTTCAGGCATACGCCGGTGCTGTGCCTGTGATTGAACATATGCTGGCTAAGGGCTGGCACGGTCGCAAGGGGAGGGTTCTGCAGGGGTTCTATCGACAGTTCACGGATTCTGATGGCCGCAAACAGCGTGAAGCGCTTGATCTGGTCGCACTGGAACACCGGGCACCGGAACCTGTAACGCTTCAATCCGCTGGGTTGAAGTCTGGGCAAATCAGCGAATTACTGGCCAGCGATGATCAGGGGGGCCTTTATGCCTGGCGAGTGCTGTCACGGGTGCTGGACTATGCCACGCGGCTGGTGCCGGACGTGGCCGATGCAATTGATGCGATCGACGCCGCCATGCGGCTGGGCTACAACTGGCGATTCGGCCCGTTTGAGTTGTTGGATCGAATCGGGGTCAGTGCGTTTGCTGCACGTGTGCAGGATGAAGGTCGGTCCCTTTCGACGTTTGTCCGTAATGCGTCTGGGCAGCCTTGCTACAAAAATGCCGAACAGCTGGACTGGCTGGGTCAATACCGTCCGATCTCCCGAGATGCAGGGATCATTGACTGGCAGAGCATTGTGGCCCGCCCAGCCATTCATGCGTTCGAACGCAGTGTATTGCGGGAGTTGGACCAGGATATCTGGTGTCTTGAGTTCAGCCATAAGGTGAATGCTCTCAGCAGCGTGCTGCTGGATGAGATCGAAACAGCTCTGGCCGAGGCCATTGCCGCTGATAAAGGGCTGGTGCTGTACAGTGCCAGTGGCATTTTTGCTGCGGGTGCTGACCTGAAGGAATTTGTCGCCATGACAATTCAGGACGGCGCCATTGATCGCTATATTCGGCGTGGGCAGCAGCTGTTCATGGCCATTCGTCAGGCGCCTGTCCCGGTTGTTGCCGCCGTGGCTGGCAAAGCGCTCGGCGGGGGACTTGAATTGATGTTTCACTGTCACGCCCTTCAGGTGCATGCCGAGTCACAGCTGGGGCTGGTGGAAAACAGCGTCGGGATTGTTCCGGGGTGGGGCGGATGTCGAGAATTGTTGGCCCGCAGTGCAGAGCGGTTCGGTGGTTCAGAGGCAATCCAGCATACACTTACATTGATCCGTGAGGCATCTGTCACCGCTTCGGCGCTGCAGGCCCGTCAATGGGGCTTTCTGCGCGACAGTGATGGCATCAGCATGAACCGTGATCGCTTGTTGTCGGATGCGCTGGCGCTGTGCAGGCAGTTGCGCGATGCGCCCGAACACAGGCAGCCAACGCTGTCGGCGCTGCAGCACTGCGTACCAGCCAAACCACTTGCTGTTGGGGGCTATCAAGCGGTACTTGAACAGCATCTGCTTGACCTGTTGAACCTGGCAAGTGAGCCCGGCTGGTTTGATCGCTTTGCTGACCATGAGCGGCGCTGCAATCTGGCGTTGCTGCAGTACCCCGAGTCCGTTCAGCGTATGCAGGCCTTGCTGGAAACAGGTCGCCCGTTGCGTAACTGAGCGGGTTTAAATGCCTGGGTAAAAAAATAATAACGAGAGGTGAATATGAATTCGGAAGCTCAAACCCAAAAGCAGATTGATCGTGCCAATCGCAATACCATCGGGGATGCTCTGCACAGGGCTGCCGTGCAGCATCCTCAGCAGATAGCCCTGGAGTATGCGGACCGTTGCTGGTCCTATCGTGAGCTGAACGCGGCCGTCAATAAAGTCGCAAACCACATGCTGGCGCAGGGGCTTAACAAGGGGGACCGTGTTGCGGCGTATGGCAAAAACTCTGATGCCTACCTGATTCTCTGGCTTGCTTGCACCCGTGCGGGTCTGATCCATGTGCCCGTGAATTTTTCACTGACCGAACGTGAGCTGGTGTATGTCCTGACGCAATCGGGTGCACGTGCCCTGTTTGCAGACGACAGCCTCAAGGGGCACATCGATGCTGTATGCGACCAGCTGAACCTGAGCATACAAGGCAGCTTGCACAGTAACGCCAGGGTGGAAGGTAAAACCGATGTGCTGATGGTGGCACAGGGCGCCGGAAGTGAGCACCCGCCGGAGCTTGTACTGGATGAGAATGACGTGGTCCAGATTTTGTACACCTCCGGTACAACGTCAGATCCAAAGGGCGCGATGCACACGCACCGCTCCCTGATGGCTGAATATGTAAGCTGCCTGTTGCATCTGGATATCAAGAAGACCGACCGCTGTCTGGCGGCACTGCCGCTGTATCATTCCGCTCAGATGCATGTGTTTACCATGCCGGCCCTGTTATCGGGTGCCTACACTTGCCTGCTGGATACACCGACCCCCGAGCTGATACTGCAGCAGCTTAAACAGAAGCGGTTGAACAGCTTCTTTGCACCTCCTACCGTTTGGATCGCGTTGCTGCGCCATCCGCAGTTTGTCGAATCAGAGCTGCAGCATTTGCAGAAGCTGTATTACGGCGCATCCATCATGCCGGAGCCCATCGTGAAAGAGTTGGGTGAGCGTCTGCCCGACTCCGGGCTTTATAACTGCTATGGGCAAAGTGAAATTGCACCCCTGGCCACGGTGTTGACACCGGAAGAGCATGCTGAGCGGCCCGCATCCTGCGGTCGTCCCATTTTCAATGTTGAAACACGGATTGTTGACCCTGCGACCGGCGAAGAGTGTGCGCCAGGGCAACAGGGTGAGCTGGTGCACCGGTCGCCACAGTTGATGGTCGGGTACTGGGACAAGCCCGAGCAAACCGAAGAGGCCTTTGCCGGTGGCTGGTTTCACTCGGGTGATCTCGGTTATCGCGATGAGGAGGGCTACATCTGGATTGTGGATCGCATCAAGGACATCGTGAATACCGGTGGGGTGCTGGTTGCCAGTCGCGACGTTGAGGAAGCGCTTTACACGCACCCTGACGTCGATGAAGTGGCGGTGATTGGCGTGCCGGATGAAAAATGGATTGAAGCCATTGCAGCGGTTGTCGTACTGCGACCTGAAGCCGATCCGAATGCGGAGAGCTTGATCCGTCATGCCAGAGAAAACCTGGCGCCCTTCAAGGTACCCAAGCACGTGCATTTTGTGCAGCAGTTGCCCAAAAACACGTCCGGAAAGCTTCTGAAACGAGCACTTCGTCAACAGTTCTCGGATTTCTAGCCTGACGTAATCGCATCTGGGGCCGGTCAGGTTCCAGATGCTGAATTCCAAGGAAATTGCTATGCGACTCGAACCTTGTGTCCGCAGGGATGTTCACGGCTCTGTGATGGTGATCAGAATCGTCAATCCTGCCAGAAAGAATGCACTTGATATTAATGCATATACATTACTTTCGGAGTTTTTAAGCCAGGCAGAAAAAAATGCCGAAATAAAATCCATTGTGATCACCGGACATGAAGCGGGAATTCAGATAATAAGTGC
>NPIF01000400.1_pt1 | contig 21046 bp, 20 predicted proteins | sample 8637461 | NCBI WGS metagenome assembly NPIF01 (sample SAMN07420641, study PRJNA396082) | bioreactor metagenome | isolation source: sample BR12 brine-fed electro-methanogenic bioreactor BR | place: Japan: Kochi | collected 2016-12-09
CCACAGATTCTGCGGAGGAGGCGATTTTCCACATCTTACTTCGGTTCAACATTGGTTTACCTCCCTTCGAAAATTGTCCTTTTCAAGCGTGGAGGCTCGTCTTTCCAGTTACAGGGGATGGCAGAAAGGCTGGAGGCCAGATGGCGCTTGACCGCCGGAAGACAAGCTTCGCTTTTGAAAAAGGTCGACAAAAAACCTACCGTCCAACTCGTTCTTCCCCTCCTCTCTCTTGGATAATTTAGGGCAAACACCCATACCTGGATGCTGGTACCCCCCCACCTTTCACAAGAACCATGCCAACCAACAACTAGTTGACTTTACTAAGCTTTCCTTGAAAATGCCGGCCGGCGACGCCTTCCGTAAACAAATCCGACGCCCACCTCCAGCACAGTCCGCAAAATATTTGTCTCGCCTAATTTCATTTTCAAGAAATTCTTGCCACTTGCACCAGAAAATGGATCCAATCGCCACAAAATCATCGAAAAATTAGAGGGCTTTATGTCGAGAACACTTACACAAATACCCTATCGGTTATTTTTTTCTTGACACTTGCAATCGGTTTGGTTTGTGCCGAGGGGTGATGTTTCGGGAAATTCGGCCGATGACAGGACGAAGCAGAGGGAGGGATGAATAAAAATAAATATTTTTTATTTATGAATGATTTTAACACTTAGGAAAACAAGTCGTTGAAATTTTACAGGCATTGACCAGAAAACCACTGGTGGTTCAGCCCGAAAAACGAGCGCTTTCCCCACCCTGCCCGCTCCGTTTTGTTGCTTTCCGGGAAATTAATTTCCGGTCTCGGAATTCACAACAGATTCTGCCGAAGCTTTTTCGCCAGCTCGCGAGCGGCGGCGAATTCGGGCTGCAGGCTCAGGGCCTTGTCGCAGTCGGCCAGCGCCCGGGTGAGCAGACCCATTTCGTAATAGGTCTGGGCCCGCCCCCAGTAGCCGTCGATGCGCTCGGGTTCGAGGTCGACGGCCGCGTCGTAGTCTTCGAGGGCCCGCTCGAAGAGTTGCAGCACCCGGCAGGCGAGGCCGCGGTTGGTGAAGATGCGCACGTTGCTCACGTCGCATTCGAGGGCCCTGGTGAAGTCCTGCAAGGCCTCCTGGTACTGGCCGAGAACGAAGCAGGCCATGCCGCGATGATTGAAGACCAGGGACCTGATCTTCGGCTCGAGGGACATCTCCAGAATCTGGCCGTAGAGTTCGATCGCGGTCGGCAGTTCGCCCTTGCTGTGAGCGTCAAGGGCGGCGAGCATGGCTTTTTCCAGGCGCCCCCCGGCGGCGCCGACGACGGTGGCCAGAGGCATCTCCTCGTCGCCACCGTCCGGCGCGGGTCCGGTTTCGGAAATGCTGATGAGATCGGACACCGCAAGCGAGCCGGCGAGGGTGGTGCGCCGCTTCTGATCGCGCTTGCGGATTTCCTTCTGAAAATCGCGGATTTCCTGAAACATCAGGTCCGAGAGGGTGAGAATCGCGTTGAGGGCGGCGAGCTTGCGCTTGACCGATTCCTTGGGCAGGGCGATGTTCGACTTGTAGACCAGTTCGTGCTCCACTTCGGCCCAGGCGTCCTGCAGGGTGGTGCGCAGCTGAACTTCGAGCACGCCGCGCGCCCGCGGCAGATCGACCCTGACCTGCTCGGGCTCGAGGCGCACCAGCAGATGCACCGAATCGTAGCCGAACTCGCGAAAGGAGTGCTGCTTGCCCTTGCGCTCGATCTCGATGACCGGAAAATTTTCGCTCAGCAGCGCCTCGACCGCATCGATATCTTCGAGAAAGGGACAGATGATGCGCATCCCCAGCAGGTCGTTGACCAGGGGGGGCGGCGCACTCTTGCGGCCCCGGCCGAGACGGCCGAGTTTCTCGAAATAGTTGGCGAAGCGCTTGACCCGGTATTTGACCGTGGGGGTGTAGCCGTTCTTTTCGAGCAGGGTGCGGATGCTGCGCTGCAGGGCGAGCAGCGCCTCCTCCCAGCCGGGGCGCTGAGCGTCGTAACGGATCTGCACCGCGCTGGGGTCGAGAGACTCCTCTTTTTTTTCCCGTGATCGATCCGGCACCCGCGGCTCCTCTCCCCGCACGATCAACCGTCCCTGCGCAGCCGGCGGATGGCGCTGATCAGCCCGTTGGTGGAGCTGTCGTGGCCGCGCACCGACGCCTCGGACTGCAGCTCGGGCAGAATCGCCTTGGCCAGCTGCTTGCCGAGCTCGACCCCCCACTGGTCGAAGGAGTTGATGTTCCAGATGGCGCCCTGCACGAAGACCTTGTGCTCGTAGAGGGCGATGAGCGCGCCGAGAGTGCGGGGGGTAAGCCGGCGGTAGAGAATCGAATTGGTCGGCCGGTTGCCGGGGAAGATCTTGTGCGGCAGCAGCGCCTCGAGTTCGGCGCCGGCCAGCCCTGCGGCTTGGAGTTCGGCCCGCGCCTCGCCCTCGCTCTTGCCCTTCATCAGCGCCTCGGTCTGGGCCAGGAAGTTGGACAGAAGCAGCGCCTGGTGCTCGCCGATGGGGTTGAGGGAGTTGGCGCCGGCGAGAAAATCGCAGGGAACCAGCCGGGTGCCCTGGTGAATCAGCTGGTAGAAGGCGTGCTGGCCGTTGGTGCCCGGCTCCCCCCAGATGATGGGGCCGGTGGCGTAATCGACCGCTTCGCCGTCGCGGGTGACCCCCTTGCCGTTGCTCTCCATGTCGCCCTGCTGGAAATAGGCGGGGAAGCGGTGCAGGTACTGTTCGTAGGGGAGGATGGCGTGGCTTTCGGCGGCGAAGAAATTGTCGTACCAGATGCCGAGCAGGGCCATGATCACCGGGATGTTGCGGTCGAAGGGGGCGCTGCGGAAATGCTGGTCGACGGCGAAGGCCCCCTCCAGCAGCTCTTCGAAGCGCTCGTAGCCGACGGCGAGGGCGATCGAGGTGCCGATCGCCGACCACAGGGAGTAGCGTCCGCCGACCCAGTCCCAGAACTCGAACATGTTGTTGATGTCGATGCCGAACTCGGCCACTTTTTCGGCATTGGTCGACAGGGCGACGAAATGCCGCGCCACCGCCTCGCGCTCCTTGAGCCCGCCGAGCAGCCAGGTGCGCGCCGAGGTGGCGTTGGCGATGGTCTCCTGGGTGGTGAAGGTCTTGGAGGCGACGATGAACAGGGTGGTTTCCGGGTCGATGCCCTTGAGCGTCTCGGCCAGGTGGGTGGCGTCGACGTTGGAGACGAAATGCAGATTGAGGTCGGGCTTGGCGTAGTGCCTGAGCGCCTCGCATACCATCAGCGGGCCGAGATCGGAGCCGCCGATGCCGATGTTGACCACGTCGCGGATCGGCTTGCCGGTGTAGCCCTTCCAGCCGCCGCTGCGCACCTGCTCGCTGAAGCGGCGCATCTTGCCGAGCACCCGGTTGACCTCGGGCATAACGTCGGCGCCGTCGACCTCGATCGGGCGGTTCTCGCGGTTGCGCAGGGCGACGTGCAGCACCGCCCGGTTTTCGGTGAGGTTGATCTTCTCACCCGCGAACATGGCCGCGATGCGCTGCGCCAGGCCGGCCTCGTCGGCCAGCTGCAGCAGCAGTTCGAGGGTCTGGTCGGTGATGCGGTTCTTGGAGTAATCGAACAGGATGTCGTCGAGCGCAAGGGAAAACCGCTCGAAACGGCCGGGGTCGTGGGCGAACAGGTCGCGCATGTGCAGGTCGCGCACTTCGTGGAAATGGTTCTGCAACGCCTTCCATGCGGGCAGGGTCGTCGGTCGCGGCATGGAAACCTCCTTCGGCAGATAGCGATCCGTTTCATTAAATCGACATTTTACCATAGTGGCAGGAGTGGCGCACCCGCCACCCCTGTTGCTGTCGCTGGCAACCGAAGAGGCCGCGATCGGGATCAGTGCACGAGCCAGTCGCTCTTGCGGATGATCTGCGGCTCGGGCCCCGGACCGAGCTGCACCAGGTAGCACCCCTTGGACCCGTAGCGCTGCCCGGGGCCGAAGGTGAGGCGGTCGTAGTTGGCGATGGCATAAACCTCGTCGTTGAGCATGTCGAAACAGTCGAGGAAAAAATCGCGATAATAGTCGCTGCCCATATGCATCAACGCCATGGAGAGAATCCAGCCGAGGTAGTAGCTCTTGGTCTGAATCTCGATGTTGCCGAGAGGAATGTTCCGCACCCGCAGCCAGGTCTCCACCACCCGCTTGGGTTTCCGGTAATCCGCCGGCAACCGGTTGGGCCAGGTGAGCAGCGTGTTCGCCCGGATGTCGTCGGGAATCTCGCTGAAATCGAAGCCCTGCAGGCGCGCCGAGGTCACCACCTGGGGCGGGCTCTTCAGCTCCTTCAGGGGGGCCAGGTCGGCCGCCGGCAGCCACGCCACCAGCGTCGCGCCGGGGTGCTCGGCCAGCAGCCGCTGCCAGAATTCGGCGCCGGCGCCGTCCTGCGGCACCCCGACCTCGGCGGCCGGGGGCAGCTTGAGCAACTGGCGCGTTTCGCGGAAGCCGCGGGCGAGAGAGCGCCCCTCGGGGGTGTCGCGCAGCACCTGCACCACCGGCATCCGGGCGGGATCTTCGGTCAGGTGGGTCAGGTAGCGCGCGGCGCTCTCCCCTTCCTGATACCAGCCCTTGGAAAAGTAGAGGGTGTACCAGTCGCTGTCGGAAATGACCGGAAAGTCGGTGAGGGGAAAGATTGCGGGGACCCGGTTTTCTTCGCAGAACCGGTGAACCGGCGCCCAGCCGCCGTCACTGATACCGCCGAGCAGCGCGAAGACCGGGCGCTCGCGATAGAAGCCCTCCAGTTGCGCCCGCCAGCTCTCGGGAGGGCCTTGCAATTCCCACAGGTCGAGGGCGATGCGCCGCCAGGCGAAGAGCATCTTCTTGCGGTAAAACGGAGATCTCTTCGCCCGCTCCTCCTGGCGCCGCGACTGGTTGTTGTGACCGTCGATGAACGCCTGCAGCGGAGCCAGGAAAGCCTCGCGATCGGCGGCGGAAACCCCCGGGGCGATCACGGCGGCGAAATGCAGGGTATTCTCGGTGACGCCGGGGGAGAACTCGGCATTGAGATGTTTGAGATAGTAGACCAGCAGCGCCATGTCGGCTTCCGAGAGCTCGTAGCGGGGCATGGTCCAGCTCAGTTCGCGGCCGCTGGGATCGATGCCGTTCCACAGCACCGCGGCCAGCGTATCATCGGTGTAGGCCGGCCGCAGGATCTTGGTCTGGATCGGCTTGGGCACCTCCTGCCAGCTGGGCAGCACCTCCTCCGCCGCCTTGGAAAAAGGCTTGTACAGTTCGGTGGCGTTGGTCGGCAGGGTGATCACCTGCCCTTCGATGGAACCGACCCCGCTGCGCAGATGACAGCTCTCGCAGCTGAACATGGAGCCGTCGACCTCGATGTCCCACTGCACGACGGCGGTCATCGGCTCGCCCGAGGGGAGCAGTCCCCGGCGGTACATCTGCTCGCCCAGGCGCAGGGCCTCGTCGTGGGAAACCCCGGCGATCTCCAGCAGGGGGCGATCGAAAGCCGCCGCCGGAACCACGGTCACAACGGTCACCCAGAAAGCCAGTGCGGCCCGAATCATCCATCCCCACAAATGCATGCGCTCCTCCCTGGAAGTGGTCATTGGGCCACCAGCTTCCGATATTCGGTCATCAGGTCGCGGGTTCCGATCAGTCCGTAGATGCGAATCCACTCGCCGCTTTTCGGATCGCGCAGCAAGGTCAGGGGATAATGGCTCATCTTGTCCGGGACATAGGCGTCGAAGGCATGCATCACCCGGTTGATATCCTCGCGGCTACCGGTGAAAAAATCCCAGCCCGCCCGGGCCTTGTAGCGCTTGAGGTAGTCGCTCATGACTTCGGGGGTATCGTACTCGGGGTCGATGGTGACCGACACCAGCCGCACCTGTTCGCTGTCGGGCGCGAGCTTGCGCTGCAGGCTCGAATAGCCGGCGGAGAGGACCGGGCAGATGGTGGTGCAGGTACCGTAGACGAAATCGACCATGACCGGTCGGTCGGAATTTTCCACCCACTCCTTGAAATTGATCTTCTCCCGGTCCTGGTTGATCAGCACGACGGCGGGGGGCTGGTAGTTCTCGACGGTGCGCTGATAGCGCTTCTCGGCCGCCGTGACCACCGATGCGGACAGCAATACGATCAGCAGGAAACAGATGGTGCCCGAAAACAATCGACCTGACTTCATGGTGGGTATCCTTTCTCAACTAAAGGCCGGCTCAAACATACCGCAAAAGTATCATCTTTCCGAACACCATCGGCCAGCCGGCCAGCGCCGCAAACAGCACTCCGCCCGCCAGGGCCCAGCACAGCCAGCGACGCTCGGCCGCCGCCACCGGCGCGGCGAGCCCTTCGACCCGGCGCAGCAGCTGGCCGAGGCCCGGGAGCAGGCCGAAGAAAACCGCCAGGAACAACCCGAGGTAAAGGGGGTAGCCGACAAAACCGTAATGAGCCTGCAGCATGTCGAAGGGGCAATGGTGGGTCGGCAGCTGGTAGATATAGAGGGCGATGAAGGTGACCACCGCCGCCAGCGACACCGGCAACAGCAGGGCGGCCACCGCGGCCAGCAGCAGCCGCAGCCAGCCGGCGCGCCAGCGCAGGGCCGCCAGGATTGCGGCGAGAAACAGGGCGAGCACGCTCCAGAAAACCACCACCGTCGGCAGCAGCGGCCAGCCGGCGACCTCGCCGGCCACGCCCGCGCCGCTGCTGAACAGCGAACCGCAGCAGGAGGTGATAATCTCGGGCTGCAGCCCGCCGAAATAGCGCAGCAGCAGCACGAAGTCGAGGGCCACCAGCGGCAGCAACGTCAGCAGCAGAGCGTATTTCAGGCGCACCAGAGGATAGCTCTCCGCCCGCTGGTCGATGCGGTTGAGCACGATCCACAGGCTCGCGAGAAAGAGCAGCGCCAGCTTCACCGCCAGCAGCCGCCATCCCACCGGGTTGGCGTTGAGGGTGCCGGTGGCGCACATGGCGCCGACGAACAGGGGATGAATTTCGTCGGCGGTGAAGACGAAGAGAAAAACCGAGGCCGCCTGAAAGCCGCAGGCGAAATTGAGCAGGGTCGAAACCAGGTAGGTGCGTCGCTCGAGCTGCAGCTGCCGCGCCGCACTACTGGCGAAATCCCAGCCACGCATAATCTGCACCCCGAGCACGCCGGCATACAGGACCATCAGCAGGACCGCTCCCGCCCCGACGATCAGCGCGAGGATGCCCGGATGCAGAATCACGCGCCGCTCCCCCCACCCTGCACCCGGCCGTCATGCAGCAGGATCTGGCGCGTAACCAGGGGGTGCTCGCAGACGAAGGGATCGTGGCTGGCGATGACCAGGGTTTTGCCGTCGCCACGCAGCTCGCCGAGAATCGCCATGAACTCGGCGGCCAGGCGGCTGTCGAGATGAGCGGTCGGCTCGTCGGCGATGAGCACCGCGGGGTCGTTGACCAGGGCGCGGGCAATCGCCACCCGCTGCTGCTCGCCGCCGGAGAGCTGGCGCACTTTGAGGCCGACGCGCTGGGCGAGCCCCAGGCGCTGCAGCAGCCCGGCGGCACGCTCCTTCATCTCCCCAAAGCCGGTGGCCAGGGGATAGAGGGGAAGAAGCACGTTATCGAGCACCGGCAGGTCGCGCACGAGGTTGAACTGCTGGAAAATGAAGCCGAAGGTCTGGCGGCGGATGTCGGTGAGAAAGCGCTCGGGCAGCTTGGCCACGTCGCGTCCCGCCACCCACACCCGCCCCGAGGTCGGCCGCGCCATGCACGCCATCAGGCTCAAGAGCGACGATTTGCCCGAACCGCTCGGCCCGCGCAGCACCACCGCCTCGCCCGGGGCCACCGCCACCGAGACCTGGTGCAGCGCCCGCACCTCGTCGGGACGGCCGGGGTTGTAGACCTTGACCGCATTCTCGGTGCGCAGAAGATCCGCGCCCTGCCCCTGTCGCGGGGATGATTCGCTGCCGCTCACTGTTTTCCTCACCTGTCTGGACCTGCTTTTCTTAAAAAACCGGCGTCACTGGCGCATGACGCTGTCGGGATCGGTGATGGCCGCCTTCCACGACGGCACCACGGTGCTCACCACGTAGGGGACCACGGTGAAAAAGGCCAACACGAAGACCTGGTAGAGATCGACGGCGGGAATCAGGCGAAAATCGGGAAAAAGCACCGACCAGCCCTTGAGCACCGGGGCGAGCAGCCCGGCGCCGAAGAAAAAGACGTGCAGCCAGGCGGCGATCGTCCCCAGGAGAAAGGCGGTGAGCGAAACCGCCAACCCCTCCCAGAACTTGAGCTCGAGGATGTCGGCGGTATCCCAGCCGATCGCCTTGAGCACGCCGATCTCGCGTTTTTCCTCGGCGCTCACCCCGGTCGCCTTGTCCCAGGCGAGAATGCAGAAGGCGATCAGGGCGGCGGCGAAGAGCGTCAGCATCATGCCGCTGCGCCAACTGAAAACCGCGTCGTAGGTCCGCCTTATTTCGCTGCGGGTGATGGGGCGGGTGTCGGGGAGCGCCCGCTTGATCTTGACCGCCACCGTATCGACCTCGCGCGGGTTGAAGACCTTGACCGCGATGTCGGTGGCGCGCTCCGGGGGCATGCCGAAAAACGCGGTCAGGTCCGCCTCCGGCAGCAGAACCAGGTCGTGAGTGAGCAGGTCGGAAGTGTCTGCGAACACTCCCACCACTTCGAAGACGACCCCCAGGTTGTCGCTGTCGACCAGAATCAGGTCATCGCCCGCGGCGACCTTGCGCAGATCGGCCACCCCCGCCCCCAGGGCGCATTCGCCCGCGGCCGCCGGCGGCCGCCCGGAGAGAAAAGCGAAGTCGGCAGGAGCGTTCTTGAGGCCGAGCAGGGTGTAATTGGCCTCGGTCAAAGCGTCGTAATAGTAGCCCCAGACGCGCGCCTCGGCCCCGCCCACGCCGGGCAGGGAACGGATGGTGGCGGCATATCCGGCGGGAATCAGATCGTGGCGGCCCGCCGCGAGACGCTGCACCACCAGGTCGGGCGCGGTGGCGAGAACGGCGGCGGCTTCGGTCTTGAGGGCGTGGGTGAGAAAGAGAATGGAGGCGAGAACGGCAAGGGTGAAGGCATATACGACAACCAGGGAAAACGTCTTGCCCTTGCGTCGGAGCAGGGAGAACAAGGCGTATTCCAGGAGTTTCAGATGCCGCATCATCAGGATTCAACCGGTCTCCGGCAAGGGTCTCAGGGATGATCGGCGCCGCCCCGCAGGTGGCGGGGCGGCGCCATGATGGCTCCGGCCGGAAAGTGCTCCAGGGAGGCGGGAAACTCCTGGAAGGGGGCAAAGAAATCGGCCTGCGACGGGTGGCGCGTATAGCGCGCTTCGCTCCAGAGGGACAGGTCGGTGAGGCCCAGCGCCTGCACCAGGCGTTGTTTGGCGGCAATCTCGCTCCGGCCCCGGGCCGCTGCCGCCTGCCGGCCATAAATAAGCAGCCCTGCCAGAGCGGCCGCGAGGAGAAGAGTGGCGGCGAGAAAAATCCGGTGCCTGATCACTTTTCCTCGTTCGCGTCCTTGAGCTCTCCGTCGCTGAGACGCAGCATTTTCTTGCCCTGGTGATCGCGCATGAAAGTCTCCGCCGCCTCGCGCCCCGCCACCGGAACCAGCTCATGGCCCATGGGGCCGAGCACGTCGCTGCCGGTGATGAAATAGACCTCGGTCGCCGGGGTGCGCTGCAGGGTGTAGTAGTCGGTGACCCAGAGCCCTTCCACGGCGGCAGGGGTGGCCCCGGGACGATATTCGTCGAGACTGAAATAATAGTTGAACATGTCCTTGGGACCGTCGAAGAATTCGCGGCTGCCGTCCTTGAAGGCAATCACCGAGACCCAGTTGGGATAGGGGCTGACGAACATGCCGCACACCGGGCAGCGGGCAGCGTCCGTCGGCGTGAGGTCTTCGGCCGCGGCCCTTAGAACGGCCGGACCGGCGAGAAGCAATCCCAATGTCAGGCAGATGAGCGCCTTCTTCATGATTCGATCCTCCGGCCGGCTCAATTTGCTTTTTTCAGCGGCATGCCGCAAACACAGGTGCCCGGCTTCCCCGCCAGAGTGTTGCAGGCGCAGGCGCCGCCGCAGTTGCAGAAATAGACGCCGGTGCCCTTGAGGCTCACCCGCTTGACCGGCTGTCCGCAGCCGCACTTGCTCTCGTCTTTGGGATCGATGGCGCAGACGCACGTTTCGCCGCAGGTGCACAGCAGCGCTTCGTCCCCTTCGATCTTGACGACGTGATACCCCTTGAGTTCCTTGCCGCAGGCGCATTGGCCCGGCGCGGTGACAACGGTGTTGCAGGTGCAGCCCTCACCGCAGTCGCACAGGTAGAGTTGGTCGTGGCGGACCTGCTTGTTCTCGGTCGTCGCCGACGGCGCGGGGGCGCACCCGCTGCCCAGAATCATAAACAGTACCGCCAGACCGGCAAAGCGTCCCATCAACGTCTTCATCATTCTCCCTGACTCCTTTGAACGAAATGATTTTTGCTCCCGATGCGCTCCGGGGAAAATCGCGGATGCGACCAGGATGCCGGGGACAATTTTCCTCGACAATTGTCCGGTTTGCAACAGGGTTTTTGCCAAAATCTTGGAAAGCGCAATAATAACGGAGCCTTTTCCGAAAAGACAGAAGCGATGGCAGCCTTCGGCAAATCACCTGCTCAGGCGGGAACGGCTTGCCTCCGCCCCGCCGCACGATTATACTCGTGCCGTCATGCCGCCTACCGCAGCTTTCCCCAAAACCGTTTCCTTTCCCGATGTCACCGGCGTCATACTTGCCGGGGGCCAGAGCCAGCGCATGGGCCGGGACAAGGCGTCGCTGGTCTTCGCCGGCCAGACCCTGTTCGAACGGGTCATCGCCGTGCTGCGCCCCCTGTTTCCGACCCTGCTGATCGCCGGCGACCGACCCGACCTGGCCCGCGCCGACATCGCCTGCGTCGCCGACCTCTACCCCGGCAGCGCCCTCGGCGGCCTCTACACGGCCCTGCGCCAGGCACAGACGCCCTACATCTTCGCCACCGCCTGCGACATGCCGTTCATCCGCAGCGACCTGGTACGGGCGATCGTCGCCCGTCGCGCCCAGTGCGATGTGGTGGTGCCGCGCCTGCCGGGCGGCTTCGAACCCCTGTTCGCGCTCTACCACAAGAACTGCCTCGGGCCCATGCGAGAGATGCTCGAAGAGGGGAATTTCCGCATCTTCGACTTCTACCCGCGGGTGCGGACCTGCCCGATCGCGTCGAGCGAGCTGCCCGCCGGGTGGCCCGCGGCCCTGCGCAACATCAATACCCCCGACGAATTCTGCCGCCTCAAGGAGAACAAAGAATGAACCCTGCCGTCGTTTCCGTGGTCGCCAAAAGCGGCACCGGCAAAACCACCCTGCTGGAGAAGCTGATCGCCGAACTGAAGAACCGGGGCTACCGCGTCGGCACCATCAAGCATGATGCCCACCGCTTCGACATCGACCGTGAAGGCAAGGACTCGTGGCGCATGACCCAGGCCGGCGCCGACACCATGCTCATCACCTCGCCGGCCAAAATCGCCATGGTCAAGATGAACCCCGCGGCGCAGGAACCGGGCCTGGAGGAGACCATCGGCCGTTATTTCGGCGATGTCGACATCGTGCTGACCGAAGGGTTCAAGAAAAGCGCGATGCCCAAGATCGAGGTGCATCGCCGGGCGCGCAGCGCGCGCCTGATGTGCCGCGGCGAGGAGCACGACCCGACCCTGATCGCGGTCGCCTCCGACGCCCCGCAGGAACTCGATGTGCCGGTTTTCGACCTCAACGACGGGGTGGCCATCTGCGATTTCATCGAAGAGCGGTTTCTGCAAAAGAAAAGTACCTGAGGGGGATCATGATCGATTACGACGAGGCGGTTCGCCGCGTTCTGGAGACGGTTGCTCCCCTGGCGCCGGTGGAGGAGGCGATCGACAGCGCCCTCGGGCGGGTGCTGGCCGAGCCGGTGCGCGCCCGCTGGGACCTCCCCCCGGCGGACAATTCGGCGATGGACGGCTACGCCCTGGGCTTTGCCGGCCAGGAAAAAGGGGCCGAACTGCGGATCGCCGGCTTCGTCCCGGCCGGTCGACCGTTCTCCGAAGCGGTCGCGCCGGGCTGCGCGGTCAAGATCATGACCGGCGCGCCTCTGCCGCAAGGGTGCGATACGGTGGTCCCCTTCGAGGATGTCAGCGCGGGGGACGGCACCATCCGCCTGGAGCGCGCCCTGCGCGCCGGGCAGCATGTGCGCCGGCGGGGCGAGGAATTTCATCGCAACGAAACCCTGCTTTCCGCCGGCACCCCGATCCATGCCGGCGAGGTCGCCTTGTTGGCCGCCGCCGGGATCACCTCGGTCAGCGTCCATCCCCAGCCCCGGGTCGCCCTGCTCGCCACCGGCGACGAACTGGTGGAACTCGGCGCCCCCCCGGAACCGGGCCAGATCGTCAACTCCAACACCTACCTGCTCTCGGCCCGGCTGCAGGAGGAACAGTGCCATGTCCTGTCCCTGGGAATCGCCCGCGACGATGCCGAGGATCTCGGCGCCAAGATCGCCGCGGGCCTGCGCCTCGACATGCTGGTCACCACCGGCGGCGTCTCGATCGGCGACCGCGACCTGGTGCAGGAGGTGCTCGGGCATTACGGCTTTCATCCCGTGTTCTGGAAGGTGAAGATCAAGCCGGGCAAGCCGGTTCTTTTCGGTACCGCGGGCCAGACGACGGTGTTCGGCCTGCCCGGCAATCCGGCCGCTTCGGCCGCCACCTTCGAGCTCTTCGTGCGCCCGGCGCTGCGGCGCATGGCGGGGTTCTGCGACCCCCTCCATCCCCGCCTGCAGGCGACCCTGACCAGCGAGGTGCAGGGAGGCGAGAAACGCCAGCGCTTTCTGTGGGGAACTTTGCAGGAAAAGGACGGCGGCTACCTGTTCACCCCCGCCCCCCGTCAGGGCTCCGGCCAGAACCGCAGCATGCAGGGCGCCCAGGCCCTGCTGCCGGTGGCGCCCGAGTCCGACCCTCTGGCAGCTGGCAGTCGGGTGGAGGTGCTGCAACTGCGCCTGCCCCCGGGGGCCCGGCTCTGAGCTCCACTCAACCGGGGGAAAACGTATACATTGCGCTTTCCCCGGCCCCATTGTATTGTTGAATGTAACCTTTTTTCAGGAGAGCTCGGACATGTTTGGATTGGGTACGCAGGAACTGATCATCATTCTGGTACTGGTTCTGGTCATCTTTGGCGCCGGCAAGCTGCCCCAGGTCGGCAGCGCCCTGGGTAAAGGGCTGCGCAACTTCAAGGACGGCATCAAAGACGACAGCGATGAACCGGATGCCGACCGGGTGGATAAGATCGAAAGTAAATCGGAAGAAAAGAAAGACTAGTCTCCCCCCCTTTAACGAAAAAGGCCCGCTGCTGCAGCAGCGGGCCTTTTTCGTTTCAACCGGATCAGCGCCACTTGGTTCAGCGTGCGCTCTTGCGGCTGCGGTACTCGATGACCGGGCCTTTGCGATCGCCGCGTTCACTGCGCTCTTTGCGCGCACCCCGCTCCCACGGCTTGCGACTGCCCTTCTCGTCCCGGGCGGGCTTGCTGCCGAAGCGCTTTTTTCCCGGCCCGCCGGGCTTGGCCGGACGCGCAGTGCGCAGCGGACGGCTCGGTTCGAGGCCGGGGATCACCGACTGGGGCAGCGACTGGCCGATGTAGCGCTCGATGCGCTGCAGGCGGATCGCCTCGTCGCCGGCGGCGAAGGAAATAGCGATGCCCGAGGCGCCGGCGCGGCCGGTGCGGCCGATGCGGTGCACGTAGTCTTCCGCCGCCTGGGGCAGGTCGAAGTTGATCACGTGGCTGATGCCGGAGACGTCGAGGCCGCGGGCGGCGACGTCGGTGGCCACCAGCAGGCGGATCTTGCCGCGGCGCAGGTCGCCCACGGTGCGGTTGCGCGCCCCCTGGGTCATGTCGCCGTGCAGGGCGGCGGCGCGATGGCCGCTGGCGTTGAGATCGCGGGCCAGGGTGTCGGCGCCGATCTTGGTCGCCGAGAAGATGATGGCGCGCGAGACGCTCTGGTCGCCGGCCAGATGCTTGAGGAGCTTTTTCTTGTGCTCGAGACCGTCGGCCACGTGCAGATGCTGGGCGATGTGCTCGTGGGTCACCTTCTTGCCGGCGATATCGATGCGCACCGGATCCTTGAGCAGGCGCCGCGCCAGATCGGCCATGGCCCGGTCGAGGGTGGCGGTGAAGAGCAGGGTCTGGCGCCCGGCGGGCGCCGCGGCGGTGATCTTCTCGACATCTTCCTTGAAGCCCATGTCGAGCATGCGGTCGGCCTCGTCGAGAATCAGAATCTCAAGGCGCGAGAGATCGAGGCTGCCGCGCTCGAGGTGGTCGATGAGGCGACCCGGGGTGCCCACCACCAGGTCGATGGGCTGGCCCAGGCTCTTGAACTGGGGGCCGTAGGGCACCCCGCCGAGAATCACCGCGCTGCGCAGGTTGATGAAGCGACCGTAGGTGCGGGTGGCATCGGTCACCTGGGCGGCGAGCTCGCGGGTCGGGGTCAGCACCAGCACCCGCGGCGCGCCCTTGGTGCCTTTGCGCAGCTCGGAGAGCTTCTGCAGGGACGGCAGCATGAACGCGGCGGTCTTGCCGGTACCGGTCTGGGCCGAGGCGAGCACGTCGCGTCCGGCGAGAATTTCGGGGATGGCTTTGGCCTGAATCGGGGTCGGCTCGGTGTAGCCGCAATCGGCGAGAGCGCGCATGATCGGGGGGGCCAGTTGCAGATCGGAAAAAGACATGGACATTCCTTCCCCTTTCGCGCCGTTAAAGAGCGAAAGGCAAAACGAGGTGGCGTGCCGAACCGCCGGAGATCACCTAGATTCCGGAAACGGATCGGTTGCGGCACATCAGGACTGGCATTTCATGCATCGTCGCCAACCTGATATGTCGCCACGGGCTCGGAAAGGAACCTGCTGCAGGGGGGTCAGTGAGCGATGAGGTGCGGACGGGGACAAGTCAACCCGCCGGCCAATGGAACAGTCGGGCGGACATACTACAGCGTTTCGCCGAAAAGACAAGGACTTTTTTCATGCGAAACAATTTCGTCATTTCCTGCGGCGAAATCATTCATCAGTTACACTGGGCCTATCAATTCGCTTCCCAAGGAGAAAATACCATGCGCGAAGGACTGCAACCCGGCCTGGAATACGTGCACACCTACACCGTCGCCACCGACAAGACGGTGCCCCACGTCTACCCCGAAACTCCGCTGTTTCGCAACATGCCCGAGGTCTTCGCCACCGCCTTCATGGTCGGTTTGATGGAATGGGCTTGTATGGAAGCCTTGGCCCCCTACCTCGAGGAGGGCGAACGCACGGTGGGAACCGCCATCGACGTCTCCCATACCGCCGCCACTCCGCCGGGGATGAAGGTCGCGGTCACGGTCAAGCTGATCGAACTCGAAGGCCGCCGCACCCGCTGGCAGGTCAGCGCCCGCGACGAGCAGGAGCTGATCGGCGAGGGAACCCACGAGCGCTTCGTCATCGATTACGACAAGTTCGAGACCCGCCTGGCCAGAAAAAAAGCCGGTGCCTGAAAAAAGCTGAGCCTACGGCTTTGACCGCAGCCCCAGAAGATTCAAGACGCAGCCCCGCCGTCCCTATTCCTCCAGCCAGTCGAAGGTGCGGGCCACCGCTTTTTTCCACATGCGGTAGTTCTTGGTGCGCAGGGTGTCGTCCGCCGCCGGCTCCCAGGTCTTGTCGACGCCCCAGTTCTTCTTGAGGTCTTCGGTGCTCTTCCAATAGCCCACCGCCAGGCCGGCGGCGTAGGCGGCACCGAGCGCCGTGCTTTCGGAGACCTTGGGCCGGATCACCGGCACCCCGAGGACGTCGGCCTGGATCTGCATCAGCAGCTCGTTGGCGGTCATGCCGCCGTCGACCTTGAGGGTGGAGAGGGTCACGCCCGAGTCGTTCTGCATGGCATCGACCACCTCGCGGGTCTGGAAGGCGGTGGCCTCGAGCGCCGCGCGGGCGAAGTGACCGCGGGTGATGAAACGGGTCATGCCGATGATCAGGCCGCGGGCCTCGCTGCGCCAGTAGGGGGCGAACAGCCCGGAGAAGGCCGGAACGAAGTAGATGCCGCCGTTGTCCTCGACCATCTTCGCCAGGTTCTCCACATCGGCGGCGGTGTTGATCAGGCGCATGCGGTCGCGCAGCCATTGAATCAGCGCGCCGGCGATGGCGATCGAGCCTTCGAGGGCGTAGACCGGCTTGTCCTGGCCGAACCGGTAGCAGAGGGTGGTGATCAGCCCGTGCTTGGAATGAACTATTTCGTGGCCGGTGTTGAGCAGCATGAAACAGCCGGTGCCGTAGGTGTTTTTCGCCTCGCCCACTTCGAAGCAGGTCTGACCGACGGTGGCGGCGTGCTGGTCGCCGAGGTCGCCGCACACCGGGATCTCGCCGCCGAAGGGGCCGTCGGCGCGGGTCAGGCCGTAGAATTCGGGGTCGCTCGACGCACGGATCTGGGGCAGCATCGAGCGGGGAATGTCGAGTTCGGCGAGAATCTCGTCGTCCCAGTCGAGGGTCTCCAGGTTCATCAGCAGGGTGCGCGAGGCGTTGGTCACATCGGTGACGTGGGCGGCGTCTTGCCTGGGGCCGCCGGTGAGCTTCCAGATCACCCAGGTGTCCATGTTGCCGAACAGGGCGTCGCCGCGCTCGGCCGCTGCGCGCAGGCCGGGCACGTTGTCGAGCATCCACTTGATCTTCGGTCCGGAAAAGTAGGTCGCCAGCGGCAGGCCGGTCTGGGCTCGGAAGCGGTCCTGTCCGCCGTTTTCCGCGAGCCGATTGCAGAGCTTGTCGGTGCGGGTGTCCTGCCAGACGATGGCGTTGCAGTAGGGCTGGCCGGTCTTCTTGTCCCACACCACCGTGGTCTCGCGCTGGTTGGTGATGCCGATGGCGGCGATGTCGCGGGCGACGAGGCCGGCCTTTTCGATGGCGGCGTGAATCACGTCCTCGGCGCGCTTCCACACCTCCATCGCATCGTGCTCGACCCAGCCGGCCTGGGGGCAGATCTGTTCGTGTTCGAGCTGATGGTGGCTGACGGTCTCGCCGCCGTGGTTGAAGATCATGCAACGGGTGCTGGTGGTTCCCTGGTCGAGCGCGACGACGTATCTGGCCATGACGATCCTCCCCGCTGGTGTTCTCTCAAGGTTTAACCGACGATCGGTCGGGTCACAACAAAAACCACAGCTTCCATCCTCAACGGCGAGCCGCTGAGTTGAAGAGCGCTTCCTCCTCCCCGGTCAAAGGGCGGTCTGCAGCCGCTCGGCGAACAGATCGCTCTCGGCCCGGCAACGTTCTTCGTCCCAACCCAGTTCCCGGGCCATGATCTCGATCACGCGGGCAGCCGCAGCACCGGCCGCGGCCTGGTCGAGCAGCGCCAGGGTGGTGCGGCGCACCAGCACGTCGGCAGCGCGCTCGGCCTGCTCGTGGCGGACCACGTAGGCGACCTCGGCCTCGATCACCGGGTGGTCGGGGTGCAGGCGCTCTCCCATCCCCTCCTTCGCCAGTTGGGCCACCTTGCGGGCCTCGCCGCCATAGCTGCGGTGCAGGTGAGCGGCGACGGCGGGCGCGAGGCCGAAATCGCGCACCAGTTCCTGATCGCCGCGCTCCCGGTAGTCCTCGGCACCGACCAGGGGCAGGCGATCGGTATGGCAGTCTTTTTTCGGCGCCAGGCCGAAGGTCTGCACCGCGTGATCGACGGCGTCCTGCGCCATCTTGCGATAGGTGGTCCACTTGCCGCCGGCGATGGTCAACAGTCCCGCAGCGCTCACCCGGATAATGTGGTCGCGGGCCAAACGGGCCGTGTCGGCTGCCTTCGGGTCGTGCAGCAGCGGCCGCAAGCCCGACCAGGTCGACTTGATGTCTTGTTCGGTGATCTCGAGATTGAAGTACCGGCGGATGTGGCGCAGCAGGTAGGCAACCTCCTCCTCTTTCGGACGGGGATGATCGGCGATCTGCGCCGGCTCGTCGGTGGTGCCGATCAGGGCGTGCCCCTGCCACGGCAGGATGAAGAGCACCCGGCCGTCCTCGGTCTTGGGGATCATCAGGCCGGTGGCCGGCGGGGCGAAACGCTGGTCGAGCACCAGGTGAATGCCCGAACTCAGCTTGAGAATCGCCTCGGCATCGGGCACGTCCATGCGGCGGATGCCGTCGACGAAGGGCCCGGCGGCATTGACCACACCCTTGGCGCGCACGGTGAATTCCCCATCGGTGAGGTTGTCACGCACCTGGGCGCCGACGATGCGACCGCTTTCCTTGACCAGCGCCAGCGCTTCGACGTGGTTGGCCGTTACCGCCCCCTGCCGGCGGGCGGTGGCCACCAACGTCACCGCCATGCGCGCGTCGTTGAACTGGCCGTCGTAATAGAGCACCCCGGCCTTGAGCCCCTCGGCCCTGAGCATGGGGAAGCGCTCCAGCGCCTCCTTGCGGCTGACGATGCGACTGGGGCCGATGCCCATCTTGCCGGCAAGGATGTCGTAGAGCTTGAGCCCGGCGAAGAGGTAGGGCACCTCGAGCCAGCTGTACAGGGGGGTCACCAGCGGCAGGCGGTGGGCGAGGTGGGGAGCGTTCCTGAGCAGCACGCCGCGTTCGTAGAGGCCGTCCTTGACCAGATTGTACTGAGTGCGATCGAGGCGCTTGATCGCCATCTCGAGGTAGCGTACCCCGCCGTGCACCAGCTTGGTGCTGCGGCTGCTGGTTCCCTCGGCAAAATCGTTTTTCTCGATCAGCGCGGTCTTGAGGCCGCGGCTGGCCGCGTCGAGGGCGATGCCGCAGCCGGTGGCGCCGCCGCCGATGACCAGCAGGTCGAAGGGCTCTTGCGGCTGCAGGCTCTGAATGATCTGTTCTCTTGCCATGAACGCCTCCTCAAGGGTCGGGCATTTCGGGTCAGAACGCTTTTTGCCTCACAACCTTCCCAAACAAACATATCAAACCATCATATCTGTATAAACGAGCTTTAGCGCCGGGACCGTGCCGCAAGCAAGGCCTACGGCGCCTGCATCTCTCGGCCCGAGCGACGATCAGGATGGCGCAATCCGCCCAAACCCGCTAGAGTGGCCGAAGAAACGCAACCGGAGTCTCTCCGGACAATGCTTTTGAGGAAAGAATTCCCATCATGGCCAAACCGAGCAGGTTCATCTGGTGCGGGCTTCACCAGCAACGCAGAATTCTCGGAAGCTGCCCCAAGTGCGACCGCTTTCCCTGCCAGGCGCTCAAGCCCGGCCATCTCGCCATCATCGCCGAGACCACACCGCTGGTGCGGGCGCTGGCCAAGGTAACCAAAAGGAGGATCGCCCCCATGTTTTTTCTCGTCAAAGCCGACCAGTCCCTCACCCCCTACCGGGGCAGCCTCGACAATCTCCCGCCGCAGCTCGCCGCCGAGGCGCTCGAAGCTCTTGAGTGCTCCTCTTACATCGTGCAGGAACTGACCTGGGTGCTGGCGGGCAAGGAAAAGAAGGTGAAGGTGCCCGGCGGGGGCAAAAAAACCCTGTGCGTAGTGGAAACTGCGGGGGGCGAACTCACCCTGGCCGAGGCCGACCCGGCCGAACGCATGGAGGAGGGAGCCAAGCTCTACCCGGTGGACAAGCGCTACCTGCGCCAGTACGTGCCGGTGAAGGTCAGCCTCGCGGACAAGGAACCCGCGCCCGCTTCCCGTCCGGCACCCAAGGCTGCGGCGCGAAAGGTTGCGGCGAAGTAAGAAGTAAGTATTGCTCCGGCCGCCGCTCAGCTGCCGGAAATGGCAAGGATCTGTTTCGGCATCGCCCGCCCCTCGATCAATCCTGCCCGCTGGACGACGGATCGCCGGTCCCCGACAATTCCGATGAGTTCCGCGCCAACCCCCGCTCCAGCGTCACGACGAAATCCTGCACGTTGGTGAGAATCGCATGGGCGGTGAGCGAGCCGCGGTTGGCGAGCTTCTGCGCCGCGAATTCCGACATGTCGACGGTGTAGAAGTAAACCGGGCGGACGCTGCCGTCGCCCAGAACCTGGTAGCTCGGCGTCATGTTGCCGGTGGCGATGGTGTGCAGCTGGGTCGCCAGGGTGATAACGGTCGTGGCGCGCCGGGCCAGGGCGCGCATGGTGTCCTGGGCGCGGTAGGCGTCGGCGATGACCTCGGGCAGGGGCCCGTCGTCGCGAATCGAGCCGGCGAAGACCGCGGGAATGTCATGGGTCACCAGGGCGTGCACGATCCCCTCGCGCACCAGCCCCCGGTCGACCGCCGCGGCGATGGAACCCAGGCCGCGAATGGCGTTGAGGGCGTCGAGGTGCTTGTAGTGCCCGAGAGCAACCGGACGCTTGCGGTAGATCTCCTGCCCCAGGGCGGTGCCGTAGAGGGCCGCTTCGAGATCATGGGTCGGCAGGGCGTTGCCGGCGAGCAGACCGTGGACAAAGCCCTGGTTCACCAGCCGCACGAACGCCGCGCGGGCATCGCGGTCGAAGGCCACCGCCGGCCCCAGCACCCAGAGGATGAAACCGTTGCCCCGCTCGTAGTCGAGCAGGGAATAGAGCTCGTCGTAGTCGCAGGAAAAGGACGACTCGCGGGTCCGCAGGGTGCGAAAGGCGAACTTCTCGGCCCGGGCAGCGGGTGCGCGAAATCCGCCTTCATGCACCCAGATCCCCTCTTCGCCGTTCTCGCTGCGCCCCACCGCCACCGGGTCGCCCCGGCGCAGGCGGCGGAATTCGACCGCCTCGAGGCGCCCGTCCGGGCGCCGCACCACCACGCAGTCCATGCGCGATTCGGCGAGCAGGCGCCAGTCGCCCCGGGCGAGGTGAAAATACTCGGGGAACACGCTGGTGGCGTGGTAATTCTCCGGCGCCACGCCGTCGCGGGGGGCCTCGACAAAGGTCGCCAGCGGCGCTTCGCGCCGGGACGGCGCGGAAAGATCGGGCGGGTGAAAGCGGGGCAGGCGGAATTTCATGATCGCCCTCCTTGCGGGGTTATCCCAAGTTTAGCACGGACTTTTTTCCATAAGTCCGCCAGGGTCCGGGCTGGACCCCATCCGTTTCGGCCGCTGCGGGCGCGAGGCGGCCGAACGTTTAATGAAAAGACGACGTAACTATTCAGCTCAGGGGCT
>NPIF01001277.1_pt2 | contig 20945 bp, 19 predicted proteins | sample 8637461 | NCBI WGS metagenome assembly NPIF01 (sample SAMN07420641, study PRJNA396082) | bioreactor metagenome | isolation source: sample BR12 brine-fed electro-methanogenic bioreactor BR | place: Japan: Kochi | collected 2016-12-09
GGCTGGGGCAGTCAGATCCGTTCTTATGTGCTGCATCCCTATCGTATGGTCAAAGACCATCGCACCGGGTATGAAGTGGGCAATACCGATGCGGTTCTCGATGGGGATCTCGAAGGTTTTATCGAGGCTTATCTCTTGAGCGGAAAATAACCTTCCGAAGGGTGTGGGAGGTGCGTTTTCAGGACCCGGGAACGGGCTTTCAGGGACTGGAAGAGGCCGATAGAACGGGCTTTTCCCTTGACTTGCCCTGGGCCATTGTTTAAGCTGCCTTGTTTTGGACCTGGGATAGAGAGGGTTGTGAATTTATGGAAGAATTGAACGATATATTAGTGCAACGTCGGGCCAAGATTGACGAGTTTCGCCAACAGGGGATCAATCCTTTCGCCAACGATTTTTCTGTCAGCCACTGCACAGCGGAGATCGTCGGGGCTCACGGGGAACACGATGCCGCCGACCTGGAAGATTGGGAAACGCCCTATTCGGTGGCCGGTCGAATTATGGCGCGTCGGGACTTCGGCAAGGCGGCCTTCATTCAGCTTCAGGACCGTACCGGCAGACTGCAGGTTTTTGTTCGTCGTGATGAGATTGGGGAGGATAACTTTCAGCATTTTCGCAAGCTGGATATCGGCGACATTGTTGGTGTGACCGGACTGCCGTTTCGCACCAAAACCAACGAGCTTTCCCTGCGAGCCCACAGCCTGCGGTTGTTGACCAAGTCGCTGCAGGTGTTGCCGGAGAAATGGCACGGCCTGACCGACGTGGAGACCCGCTATCGGCAGCGCTATCTCGACATGATCGTCAATCCTCAAGTGCGGGACGTTTTCAAAAAACGCAGTCGTATCGTCAGTCTGATCCGCGACTATATGGTGCAGAACGATTTTCTCGAAGTTGAAACCCCGATGATGCAGCCGGTAGCCGGCGGGGCGACGGCCAAGCCTTTTGTAACCCACCACAATACCTTGAAGATCGATCTGTTTTTGCGCATTGCGCCGGAGCTCTATCTGAAGCGGCTGGTGGTGGGCGGTTTTGAGCGGGTTTTTGAGATCAACCGCAATTTTCGCAANNTCTATCAGGCCTACGCCACCTATCACACCCTGATGGATTTTACCGAGAACCTGATCTGTCATGTCGCGCAGGAACTGATCGGAAGTCTGGTTATTCCTTACGGCGGCAGAGAAGTTGATCTGACGCCCCCCTGGGACCGTTTAACCTTGAAGGAATCGATCATCAAGTACGGTGAAGTTGAACCGGCTTTGCTGGAAGACAAGGCCCGATCCCTCGCTTATGCGCATAGCCTGGGTCTCGAATTTGACGACAGCATCGGTCACGGTAAGTTGCTCACGGAGATCTTTGATGAAGTGGTGGAGCCGAAGTTGTGGAATCCTACCTTTATTACCGAATATCCTACCGAGGTATCGCCCCTGTCGCGAAAAAACGATGCCAATCCGGAGGTGGTCGATCGCTTCGAGCTGTTTATTGTCGGGCGCGAACTGGCCAACGCTTTTTCCGAGCTGAATGATCCCGTGGACCAGAAACAGCGTTTCCTCGGTCAGTTGGCTGAGAAAGAAGCCGGCGATGAAGAAGCCCATGCCATGGATGAGGATTATATCCGGGCCCTGGAATATGGTCTGCCGCCGACGGCCGGAGAGGGTATCGGTATCGACCGTCTGGTCATGTTGCTGACCGATTCCGCCTCTATCCGAGACGTCATTCTCTTCCCGCAATTGCGGCCCGAAAGCAAGTAAGACAGGTGACATCCAGCCTGGTTTCCTTTTTGCCGTTCGCCTTTATATTTCAACTTCACTGATTACCGAGGTGTCATGGGCTACGAGTGGTTCGTTAGTTTGCGCTATCTGCGTGCCAATAGGAAGCAGACCTTCATATCGGTCATTTCCTTTATCTCCATAGCCGGGGTAACTCTTGGCGTTGCGGCGCTTATTATCGTGCTGGCGGTTATGACCGGTTTTCACGATGGAGTGCGGCAGCAGATTCTTGGTAACGTTCCCCATGTCCTGGTTCAGCAACAGGGCNNAAATCTTTCGGCCTATCAAGAGCTGGTCGATGAGCTTCGACTGAGTTCGCCCGAGGTGTTGGCTGTAACCCCCTATGTGGCCAAAGAGGCTATGCTGCTGGCGAAGCGTAATGTAGCCGCAGTCAATGTCAAGGGATTGCCCCGAGGACATAAAGTGTTTCAACAGTCGTTTCTGGCTGCCGCCGGATCCGAGGTTGAAGAGGCCCTGTTTGCTGATCGCGAAGGGCCTCCCGGATTGGTGATCGGTCTGGATACGGCGGCGACCCTCGGGGTGATGGTGGGGGATACGGTCAATGTCATACCACCCATGTTTACTATCACCCCTTTCGGGATGATACCCAAGATGAAGCCTTTTCGCGTGGTTGGAATTGTCGGCCACCGGGGAGGCTTTCTTGATACCTATTTCGCCTATATCCCCCTGTCCGTGGCTCAGGATTTCTTTGATCTATCCGGACAGGCCAGCGGAGTGGAAATCGAGGTCGCTTCCTATGATAAGGCGACGCCTCTGGCGGCTCAGTTGCGTAAGAAGCTGGACTTTCCTCTGACGGTTCGCTCCTGGGAGGATCTGTTCGGTTCGTTTCTTTCCGCCCTTAAATTGGAAAAACTCGGGTTGTTCATCGTGTTGGGAATCATTGTGCTGGTAGCTGCCTTCAATATCGCGACTACCCTGATCATGGTTGTCATGGAAAAACATAAAGATATTGCCATATTGCGTTCCATGGGAGCCACTTCCCGCAGCATCATGAAGATTTTTGTCCTGGAAGGCTTGATTATCGGCTCCCTTGGTACCGGATTAGGCGCGCTCTCTGGTGTTTTACTGGCCAAGCATGCCGATCCCATCATCAAGGCCCTGGAATCATTGTTGAACGTCAAGATTTTTGATCAGGCGGTCTATGGTATGGATCGGTTTCCCTCGGTAGTGATCCCCGAAGATGTCTTCAAGGTCATTCTGGTGGCCATGGTTATCTGCCTGTTCGCCACGATTTATCCTGCCTTTCGCGCATCGCGCATGGACCCGGGGGAAGCGCTACGTTATGAATAACACCTTGATTGAAGTCCGCCAGCTCAGTAAACATTTTATCTGCGGGGATCGTCGTGTCGATGTGTTGCGGGAAGTCAATCTGCAGATCGACAAAGGGGAGCAGGTCGCGCTGGTGGGGGCTTCCGGAGCGGGTAAAACCACTCTGATGCATATTCTTGGCGGACTTGATCGTCCAAGCAGCGGCTCGGTGCAGTATAGACAGCAGGACATCCTGGCGCTCAAAGGGCCGGAGCTGGATGTTTTTCGAAATCAAACTATCGGATTCGTGTTTCAGTTTCACCAACTGCTGCCCGAGTTCAGTGCTCTGGAAAACGTCATGCTTCCGGGATTGATCGCCGGTCGAAGTTTTCGCCAAGCTCGAAAACCTGCTGCTGAGATTCTGCAGGAAGTCGGCCTCGGCAAACGCTTGGAACATAAACCGGGGGAGCTTTCCGGTGGCGAACAGCAGCGGGTGGCTATTGCTCGGGCCCTGGTCATGGAGCCTCAGTTGCTACTGGCCGATGAACCCACCGGAAACCTGGACAGCGGCACGTCCGACGAAATTTACCGGTTGTTGCAGCAGCTTCATCGGGAGCGGGGATTGACCATGATCATCGTGACTCATAGTCGAACCCTGGCCGATCGCATGGGCCGAATATTGCAGATGGTGGACGGGGAAATCGTGCTTTGATTTTGGTTTACAGGTTTGGGGCCTTTATTTATAATCTCGCTTTTATTATGTCATTTCGACGGAGTCGTTTAGCTTATGATTAAGATACTGTTGTTGATACTTTTAGCGGTAATGCTTGCTCCGCAAGTTGTTGCTGCCGAACTGTATCAAATTGAAGAGATCGTAATCGAGGGGAATCGGCGGGTCGAGAGTCGTTTTATCCAATCCGTCCTGAATATAAGGGAGGGACAAGTTGTTTCCGCTGCCGATATCGATAGCGGCCTGCGGAGTATCTATGAAACCGGCCGCTTTGACAATGTCACAGCAGAAACCGAAATGGCCGATAATGGGGTTCGTCTGACCTACCGGGTTGCTGAGCGCCCATTGTTGCGGGAGGTTGTTTTCTCGGGCAACAAAAAGCTCAAGAACGACAAACTCAGTACCATCATCGACGTTAAGAGCATCGAATTCTTCCGCCCCCAGATCCTTGCGCCGGCAGTAGAAAAAATCAAACAGGCTTACGTACTTGAGGGCTATTATGCAACCGAGGTGACACCGGACGTTGCGATCAACGCACGCAATGAGGCCGTGGTAACCCTGAATATCGAAGAAGGTGAGCAGGTTTTTATTACCGATATTCGCTTCGAAGGCAACTCCGTCTTTACAGATAAAGAGTTGAAGAAGGCCATTTTTTCAAAGGAAAAATGGTTTCTTTCCTTCATTACCGACCGTGGTGCTTATAAAGAAAAAATGCTTGAGGCTGATCGGGAAATGATTGTCGATCAGTATTATAACAAGGGGTACATCCAAGTTGAGGTCAAGCAACCGATAACGACACTGCTTGAGGATCAGAGGTCCATGGAGGTGTTGTTTGAAATTGAGGAAGGGAAGCAGTTCCGGATCGGTCAGGTCGATATTCAGGGGGATCTGCTAAATAGCAAAGAGGAAATGCTGGCGTCTTTAACTCTACGTTCCGGTGAGGCCTTCAGTCGCAAGGCTCTGCGGGACAACATGCTGAAGCTCAACGATCTATATGCGGATGAAGGTTATGCCTTTGTCAACGTGTCCCCGATCACGGACGTGGACCCCTTTCTCCAGCAGATGAATATTGTGCTCAATGTAGAGCGGGGAGAGCGGGTTCGAATAGGGCGTATCGGCGTAGCCGGCAATACCCGTACCCGGGACAAGGTCGTGCGACGGGAAATGCGTCTCGCTGAAGGAGATTTCTACAGCGCCAGCAAGATGAAAGACAGCCGCCGGTGGATCAACAATCTGGGCTTTTTTGAAGAAGTGAATCTGACCACCAGTCGTGGGACTGACGATACCACTATGGATGTGGAAGTCGATGTGCAGGAAAAACCCACGGGCTCCTTTAGCGTCGGGGCCGGATTCTCCTCCGCGGACGGATTGCTGCTGCAGGGTTCCGTCTCCCAGGAAAACTTTTTGGGGCGGGGGCTGCGTTTCGATCTGGCAGCGGCTCTGGGCGGACAAAGCACCACCTACCGGCTGGGTTTACTCGATCCTTACTTTTTAGATCGCAACTTTGCTTTTGGCGGAGATCTCTATAACACCGAGCGGGAATGGACCGACTTTACCCGTAAGACGACCGGGGGTAGCGTGAAATTCGGGGCGCCGCTGTCCGATGATCTGCGTAGTTTCTTTATCTATCGATATGAAAAAAAGGACATTTTTGATGTGGATGAAGGGGCTCCGAGGTCGATCACCGAGCAGGAAGGGAAGCATACCCTTTCATCCTTTACGGCATCGCTGACTCGAAACACCACGGATTACCGGCCTGATCCGACACGGGGTAACATATCCGAGGTGTCTGTAGAGTATGCCGGCATTGGAGGCACGGAAAGGTTTATTAAATATATCGCCGACCATCGTTATTTCCATCCGTTGCCCTGGGGGCTGGTGTTTTCCGCTCACGGGCAGATCGGCTATATACAAGAAATGTCCGGCAAGTCCAGCCCCCTCGACGAACGGTTTTTTCTCGGCGGCATGAACAGCCTGCGCGGTTTTAATTCGCGTGAGGTTGGTCCCCGTGAAGAGGAGGAAGATGGAGACGGTTATTTCTATGGTGGTAACAAATCAGCCTACTTTAACCTGGAGATCACGTTCCCGCTGGTTAAGGCAATGAACATGAAAGGGCTGGTCTTTTTCGATACCGGCAATGCCTGGGATAAGCAAGGAGAATATTTCAGTGACATGCGGTATAGTACCGGCGTCGGCATGGCCTGGAACAGTCCCATGGGGCCGCTGCGTTTTGCTTGGGGGTACAATTTGGATCCCAAAGATTATGAAGAAAACTCTGTTTTTGATTTTTCTGTGGGAAAAATGTTTTAAATCGTTCATTTCCAGAAAAAGGAGAAGGTCATGAAAAGACTTTGGATAGGTTTAGTGGTGGTAATGATGATGGCGTCGGTTCCGGCTGTTGCGGCGGAGCTGAAAATAGGCTATGTCGACCTGCAACGGGCGTTGATCGAAAGCGACGCCGGTAAGGTCGCCAAAGGCAGCATGGGGAAGCGGGTCGCCGATTTTCAAAGCACCGCCGAAGGACGTCAGAAGAATCTGCAGAACCTGAAAGAGGAACTGGAGNNACTGGAGAAGAAAAGTCTGATGCTGTCGGCGGATGCCAAAGCCCAAAAAGAACGGGATTTTCAACAACAAACCAAGGACTTTCAACGGTTTGTAAAAGACGCTCAGGAAGAACTGCAGCGGGAAGAAGCGCGCTTGGGGCGCAGTATTCTGGAAGGCTTGAGCGAAGTTATCAAGGACATAGCGGATAAAGAAGATTACACTCTGGTGTTTGAACGTTCCGGCGGCGCATTGCTTTACGCTGACGACTCCATCGATTTGACAGACCAGGCCATTGCCGCATACAACAAGGTCTACAAGGCCGAAAAAGGTAAATAAGGAGCCGCCGTGAAGACCCTCAATGAGTTGGCCGAATTGATCGGTGGCACGGTGGTTGGCGACGGCGAAGTGCAGATCCACCGGGTCACCGGCATCGACGGTGCCGGCCCCGGTCCAATCACCTTCCTGGCCAATCCCAAGTACCTGCCCCTGCTTCAGACCACCCGGGCCTCAGCGGTGATGGTCAAGCCCGGGATCGAAGCGCCTGGCGTTTCTTTGCTGGTATGCTCCAACCCCTACCTGGCCTTTGCCAAGGTGTTGACCGCCCTCCACGTGGAAAAGCCTGAGGTTCGCGGGGTTATGGAAGGAGCCTGGGTGGATCCCGAGGCGAAGATTGCCGCCGGGGCCACTGTTTATCCCGGCTGTGTGGTCGGCAAAAATGTGGAGGTAGGCCCGGGGACGACCATCTACCCCGGGGTGCTTCTCTACGACAACGTCCGCATCGGTAGTGATTGCCTGATTCATGCCGGGGTTGTGGTCCGTGAAGGATGTCGAATCGGCGACCGGGTTATTATTCAACCCAAGGCTGTTATCGGTTCTGACGGTTTTGGTTTCGCGCCCGACGGCAGCGGTTATTTTAAAATTCCTCAGGTCGGCATCGTGGTTATTGAAGATGACGTTGAAATTGGTGCCAACTGTTGTCTGGACCGTGCAGCCCTGGGCGTGACTCAGATCGGGCGCGGCAGCAAACTGGACAATCTGGTGCAGGTTGCCCATAACGTCAGGATCGGAGCCGATACCATTATTGTCGCCCAGGTCGGCATCGCCGGCAGTACACAGATTGGCACTCATTGTACTCTCGGTGGTCAGGTCGGCGTGGCCGGTCATATTAAAATCGGCGACAATACCATGATTGGCGCTCAAAGCGGTGTCACCGGTAAGCTGCCTGCGGGGGAAATTTATTCCGGCACACCGGCGATTCCCCACCAGGACTGGCTGCGAGCTGCCAAGACTTTTGCCAAACTTCCGGAGATGCGTAAAGAAATTAGTCGTTTGAAGCGTCAGATGGAAGAATTGCAAGAGCTTATAAAGGAAGGGTAATCCGCATGGAACTCAGCGTACAGGAAATAATGAAAATCCTTCCGCACCGGTACCCGTTTCTGCTGGTAGACCGTATCGTGGAGTTGGAAGTCGGAACCAGAGCTGTTGGGATTAAGAACGTAACCATCAATGAACCATTTTTTCAGGGCCACTTCCCTGGCCACCCCATCATGCCGGGTGTTCTGATTCTTGAAGCTCTGGCCCAGGTCGGGGGGGTGACTGCGGCGCTGGCGGAAAAGGACGTGGACGACAAGGTGACCTATTTTGTCGGCATCGACAAGGCCCGCTTTCGCAAACCGGTAATACCCGGTGACGTGCTTCGCCTGCAGATGGAAATAATCTATTGTCGGCGGGGCATTTATTGTTTTGAAGGAAAAGCTTACGTTGAGGACAAGCTGGTAGCGGAAGCCGAATTGAAAGCTACTTTCGCACCTCGCGGGAACTCTTGAGGGTATATGATACATCAAACAGCTATAATTCACGCAGGGGCGCAGATTGCCGATGATGTAGAAATCGGGCCTTACGCCATTATCGGTGAGCACGTCAGTATTGATTCCGGTACCACGGTGGGGCCTCATACCGTCATCGAAGGCTGGACGGAAATTGGCCGGGATAATCGAATTTTTCAATTCGCCTCCATCGGAGCTCCGCCCCAGGATCTCAAGTACCGCGGCGAAAAAACCCTGTTGAAGATCGGTGACCGTAATAATATCCGGGAGTTCGCTACCTTGCACCGAGGCACGGCTGATGGAGGGGAACTAACGGTCGTCGGCAACGACAACCTGTTTATGGCCTACTCGCATGTGGCCCATGACTGTCGACTCGGCAATCATGTCATCCTTGCCAATGCGGCCACTCTGGCCGGCCATGTCGAGGTCGAGGACTTTGCTATTTTAGGTGGCCTCTGTGCGGTCCATCAGTTTACCCGCATCGGAGCCCATGTAATGATCAGTGGCGGTTCTATGGTCACCCAGGATATTCCGCCCTTTTCGATTGCCCAGGGGGCTCGGGCCAAGACCGTCGGGATCAATCAGATCGGCATGAAGCGTCGCGGTTTCAGCGAAGATTCGGTCCGGGCCGTCAAACAGGCCTATAAATTAATTTTCCGATCCGGATTGAAACTTGAAGAAGCCCTCGAACAGGTTGTAGCCGAATTGAGCGGTTTCCCTGAAGTGGAAGAGTTCACGGGATTCATACGCTGCAGCACCAGGGGGATCGCTCGCTGATTGGGAGGAACGGGGTTGCGCAAGTTGAGAGTTGCCGTCATCGGGGCCGGTTATCTGGGCAGATTCCATGCTCAGAAATATGCGACACTGGAAGACGTGGAACTGATCGGGGTCGTCGATACCGATCCTGTGAAGGCCGAATCACTGGCCGCTGAACTGGGAACTCGGGCTTTTACCGATTACCGCAAGGTGCTCGACGGCATCGCCATGGCGTCGGTTGTGGTGCCGACCTGCGCCCATTATTCCGTCGCCCGGGGTTTGCTGGAGGCCGGTCTTCATGTACTGGTCGAAAAACCCTTCACCCAGACGGTGGCCGAGGCCGACCAACTGATTCGACTTGCTGAACGGCAGGGGGTAGCTCTGCAGGTGGGACATCTGGAACGGTTCAATCCGGCCATCGTCGCTTTGCAGGGAGTTTTGAACAACCCGATGTTTCTTGAGTCCCATCGCCTCACCTCGTTTCGTTCCCGCGGTACCGATGTGGACGTGGTGCTTGACCTGATGATCCATGACATCGACATCATTCTCAACCTTGTTCCATCGGCGGTCAAAAGTGTCAGCGCTGTGGGGGTGCCGATTTTGTCGGAGGAAGTAGACATCGCCAACGCCCGGATCGAGTTCGATAACGGTTGCGTGGCCAACGTCACGGCCAGTCGTGTCAGTCAATACGCGATGCGCAAGGTGCGGATATTTCAAGCCGACGCCTATATTTCTATTGACTATCAGAAACGGAAAATCGGCGTGTGTCGCAAAGGGCAGGGTGGTTTCCCGATTCCGGGACTTCCCGGGATCGCTCTTACAGAGCAACAATTCGAGGAAGGGGACAGTCTCTTGACTGAAATCAGCGCCTTTGTCGAGGCGGTTCGGACCGGTACCCCTCCCAAGGTTACTGGAGAAGACGGTAAGAGGGCTCTTGAGCTGGCGCTGCAGATCTGTAATCAACTGGGTCGCCAGGAGGCTCACGGATAGATGACAGGCTCCCGGAAGGTTTTCATAGCCGCTGCTGGCTAATATAGCAATCCCCTGTTCAAGATAAACTGTAAAAGGAAGGCGAGGCCGATTCTACAAAGTCCTCGCCTGTATTTTGTTGCAAATGCCTAAATTTGGATGAGCGCTATGCGGATCCCCATGGTGGACTTAAAAGGGCAATACGAAAGTTTGCGGTCGGAAATAGAGAGCGGTCTTCGAGCCGTTCTGGATTCGTCACATTTTATCCTGGGACCCAACGGCACTGCCTTTGAGGAGGAAGTTGCCGCCTATTGCGGGGTAGGTCATGCTGTAGGGGTGGCTTCCGGCACCGACGCCTTGCATCTGGCCCTTCTGGCTTGCGGCATCGGCCCGAGCGACGAGGTGATTACCACCCCTTTTACCTTTATCGCCACCGCCGAGGCCATTCTTTACGTGGGGGCCAGGCCGGTTTTCGTCGACATTGATCCCGCTACGTTCAACATTGATCCGGCATTGGTCGAGGCGGCTATCAGTAAACGTACCCGGGCGGTGTTACCTGTCCACCTGTTTGGTCAACCGGCGGATATGGGCCCCCTCCAAAGAATCTGCCAGCAGTATGGTTTGCGATTAATTGAAGATTGCGCACAGTCTTTTGGAGCTTCTTATGCAGGGAAAAAGACCGGAACCTTAGGCGATGCGGGTTGTTTCAGTTTTTTTCCGAGCAAGAACCTCGGTGGTTGCGGAGACGGCGGCATGATTATTACGGATGATGCAGAGATTGCCGAGCAACTGCGGGTTTTGCGGAACCATGGCAGCCGTCAACCCTATCACCACGAGATTCTCGGTTTTAACAGCCGCCTGGACGAATTTCAGGCCGTGGTGCTGCGGGCCAAACTCAAACGGATCGACGGTTATAACGACGCACGACGAGCGAATGCACACCACTATAATCACCTTCTTGCGGATATGGATGTGGTGACTCCGGTGGAAGATGTCAAGGGGCGGCACGTTTTCCATCAATACACCCTTTTGCTCAACGACCGGAACAACGTTCAGCGGTATCTGGCTGAGGCAGGGGCTGCTTCGGCGATCTATTATCCGATTCCCCTGCATCGACAGCCGGCATTGCGGGAATTTGGCGAAAACCTTAGCTTGCCGGTCGCAGAAGAGAGTGCGAATCGGGTTCTGTCTCTACCGATGTACCCGGAGCTGAGCCCCTGTCAGAGGGAAACAGTCGCTCGCCTGCTGGCCGAGAGTTTATAAAGGAACGCCATGGCAGAGCGACAAAAGCAGCACCGGATTATGGTGGTCGCCGGAGAAGCTTCCGGTGATCTGCATGGTGCCAACCTGATTCGGTCGGTTCGAGAGCAGGACCCTCAGGCGTCCTTTTTCGGCGTCGGTGGGCCCCTTATGCTGCAAGCGGGTTGCGACCTGGTGTTTCCTGCCGAAGAACTGGAAGTTATGGGTGTGGTCGATGTTATCGGCCACTTGCCTGTGCTCTGGCGCGCGTTTAAACGCCTTAAAAAATTACTTTTTGGAGAGGAACGTCCGGATCTGCTGGTGCTGATTGATTTCCAGGAATTTAACCAGCTTCTGGCCCGTCAGGCCAAACGTGCCGGGGTGCCGGTGCTGTTTTATATCGGTCCCACGGTTTGGGCCTGGCGGCAGGGTCGAGTGAAAACAATGGCTCGGGTGGTTGATCGGCTGGCGGTTATCTTCCCCTTTGAACCGGCCTACTATAAAGATCAAGACCTGATCGTCGAGTATGTGGGACACCCCCTGCTGGATGAAACGTCATCTCCAAGAAGCCGCGACGAATTTCTGGGACAGCTGGGCCTAGCGTCTGAGCGGCAGGTGGTCGGTCTGTTTCCGGGAAGTCGTGGCAGTGAACTCACCTATAATCTGCCGACCATCTTGGAAACGGCCAAGCAGATAAAACAGAAGATTCCTGGAATCCAGTTTCTGCTTCCCGTCGCTCCTGGGTTTTCCCTTGAAATGCTGCGACAGAAACTGGCAGATTATCGTCTGCCGATCACCCTGACCCAAGAGTCGATCTACGATGTGGCCAAAGCCTGCGATGCCGTCCTTACCGTTTCCGGCACGGTCACTCTGCAGGTGGCACTGGTGGGTACGCCGATGGTGATTATGTACAAGACGGCGCCCTTCAATTTCGCCATCGGTCGTTGGCTGGTAAAAACCGATTATATCGGCTTGCCGAATATTGTAGTGGGGCGCAAAGTCGTGCCGGAATATGTTCAACAGCAGGCCACCGCTTGCAATCTGTCTGGAGAGTTGGTACGCCTGTTGGAAGATCAAGAGTACCGCCAGGCCATGAACAACCAATTGCTCAAGGTTCGTGCCGAGATGGGCACAGCCGGTTGTGCAGAACGCGTTGCGCGGATGGTTCTAGAGATGGTGCAGGAGTCATCAAAGAAAGAGCAGGATTTGTGAATCAAAGTGTCAAAAATCTTTATGTTCGCCTTTTTCAGTACTCCCGGCCCTATATATGGCGGGTCTTGCTGGCCGTAGGGGCCTCTGTGCTGGCGGCGGGACCCGATATCGCTCTGGCCAAACTGGTGAAACCCTTTGTCGATAATATCCTGGTGGCCGAAAACTGGGGTTTGATCAATCTGGTGCCGATACTGATCATCGGGCTGGCGGTTACCAAAGGCATTGGCCGCTATATCCAAGAGTATTTTATCAAAACGGCCGGGCAGCTCGTGGTGCAGGATATCCGCAACGATCTGTATCGCCATTCGTTGTCTCTTTCCATGGGATATTACTCCCGCAGTTCCACCGGCAACGTCATGTCCCGGATTCTGAATGATGTAGGGGCGCTGCAGCGATCCGCAGCGGATGTGCTGGTTGAAGGGGTGCGGGAAAGCATTCTCCTTATCGGTCTTGTGGTCACCGCTTTTCAGACCGACTGGAAGCTGGCCTTCATCGCTTTTCTGGTGTTGCCGATGGCGGTTCTGCCCGCTTCTGTTCTGGGCCGACGGATCAAAGAGAATACCCGTCGCGGGCAGATGACCATCGGCAACCTGACCCGGTTGCTGCAGGAGGCTTTGTCCGGGATCAAGGTGATTAAGGCTTTTGGCACGGAAAAGCAGGAAGAGAAGCGCTTTGTTAAGGAAAACCTGCGATTTTACCATTTCATGCGCAAAGTATTGAAATACGATTCAGCGGCGTCTCCGGTTGTTGAAATTCTGTCTGCTTTGGGTATTGGTGCGGTGTTGTGGTACGGATTGCATCGGGTCCAGGCAGGTGGGATGACCCAGGGCGATCTGACCTCTGTGGTTGCGGCCATCATGATGATGTATGGTCCCGTCAAGCGTCTGACCAAGGTCAGCAATACGATTCAGCGTTCCATGGGAGCGGCTGAGCGGGTTTTTGAGCTTATGGATGAAGTCCCGGAGATTACCGACGCGGATCGGGCGGTGGACCTCGGCCGGGCCAGGGGTGAGATCCGTTTCGAACAGGTCGGTTTCGGTTACGGGGACGAACAAGTGCTGTGGGATTTTTCCCTCAACATCAATCCCGGGGAGGTGGTGGCCCTGGTCGGTCCCAGCGGTGGCGGAAAATCGACCCTTATCGGTCTGCTCAATCGTTTCTACGATCCTCAACAGGGCCAAATTCTTATCGATGGCCATGATATTCGATCCGTGACCCTGGAGAGCCTCAAACAGAATATTGCTCTGGTCGATCAAGAGACGTTTCTGTTTAACGACAGTATCCGAAACAACATCAGCTATGGCTGTTGCGGAGCCCCTATGGCGGATGTACATGAGGCCGCTCGTCAGGCCTATGCCGACGATTTTATCCGGGAATTGCCCGGAGACTACGAAAATACCATCGGCGATCGGGGGCTGCGCCTTTCCGGAGGACAACGTCAGCGGATCTGTATTGCTCGAGCCATTTTGCGTGACGCCCCTATTTTACTGCTTGATGAGGCGACCAGCGCCCTCGATACGGAAAGCGAGGCCATGGTGCAGAAGGCCCTCGGTAATCTGATGCAGAACCGTACCACCATTGTGGTTGCCCATCGCCTGTCGACGATAATGAATGCAGACAAGATTGTGGTTCTGGAACAGGGTCGCATTCGCGAGGTTGGCAGCCATGAGGATTTACTCAAAGGGGACGGGCTGTATCGGCGGCTTTATGAAATGCAATTCAAATAGCCTTCCGGCAACCTCCATTCCCGCAGGCTGCAGGGCGGAACTGTTGCAAGGCCTGCAACCTTAACTGTTTACGGATCTGCCGATAACAGGAAGGTCCGCAAGGTCCATAGGGATTCGTTTGACGTGGGAGAATGGCCGTGTTTCTGCTTTACAACAAACTTTTAGTGCTGCTGGCACTGCCCATCCTTTTCGCGCATCTGCTCCATGGTTTACTACGGGGGCGGCGGCGTCAAGGGATCCGCGAACGCTTCGGTATTTATGCCCGGCAGCGCCTCGTTCCCTTAACCGGGAAAAAAACCATCTGGATCCACGCCGTCTCAGTCGGCGAGACCCAGGCGGCCGTGCCTCTGGTGAAAGCCTTGAAACGTCGTTTCCCCGACTGGGCACTGGTGATAACCAATGTCACCGAGACGGGACACAAGGTGGCCACGGGGATCGCCGAGGTCGATCTGTGTCTCTATTTCCCCTATGACTTTCCTTGGACGGTGCGACGGACTTTAGCTCGAGTGCAGCCGGATCTTGTGGTGATCGTCGAAACGGAAATCTGGCCCAACTTTATGCGCGCCGTGCATCGTGCCGGGGTGCCGGCCCTGCTGGTCAATGGCCGGATCTCGGACCGGTCCTATCCCCGCTACATGGTCATGAAACCGTTTTTGAAACCGGTGCTGCAACTGTTTTCCGGCTTCTGCATGCAGTCGCCTCTCGATGCACAGCGCATCGAGGCCATGGGAGCCCCGGCGGAGCGGATCGTCACCACCGGCAACCTGAAATTCGATATGCGCACCGAGGGGGTCAGTCAACAGGACCCGGCGCGAATCCGAGGGAAATTCGGCCTCCCCGAGGAAGGTCAGGTTCTGGTGGCGGGCAGCACCCATGCCGGCGAGGAAGAGCTGGTCATCGCTGTTTACCAGCGACTGATTGCCGCCGGACACGCTCAATTCTTGATACTGGTACCCCGGCATCCCAACCGCTGTAGAGCTGTGGCCGAGGTCTTGAAAGCCGGCGGGCTGTCCTGCGCTCTGCGCAGCGAGTTGCAGGCAGCTCCCGATAATTTGCCTGCCGGCGGCGTATTACTGGTCGATACGGTGGGCGAACTGCTGCAGTTTTATGCCCTGGCCGATCTGGTTTTTGTCGGGGGCAGCCTGGTCCCGGTCGGTGGGCACAATGTGCTTGAGGCGGCTCTGCTGAAAAAGCCGGTTTTGTTTGGGCCACATATGCATAATTTCAAGGAGATCAGTCGCTTGTTGATCAAGGCTGGTGGTGGGATGGCGGTCTCCGGTGAGGACGATNNGCTGCTCGAGCAACCTGAGCGCGGCCGGGAGATGGGAGCCAGGGGGTACGCTTTGCTGCAGGATAATCGGGGCGCCACTGCGCGCACCCTGCAGGCAATCGAAGGAGTACTGGGGGCAGAATGAGAGGCCTGTCTCTCTTCTATCGACACCTGGCCAGTGAGGGGCCTCAAGGGGTGGTGGCGCACCTGCTTTACTGCGCCTTGCTGCCCTTGAGCCTGGTTTATCGAGAAATCCTGCGCTTGCGGGCTGTTCTATACCGCCGAGGTTTTTTGTCTCGCTACAGGGCTCCCGTACCGGTGATTTCGGTGGGCAACCTCTCGGTGGGCGGCACCGGAAAGACCCCGGTGACGGATAATCTCATCCAGTTTTTTCTGGACCGGGACCGGCGGGTGGCGGTGGTCAGCCGTGGCTACGGAGGCCGCAAACAATGCGGAGTTCAGGTGGTGTGCGAGGGGCATGGTCCCGTGCTTGACCCCGAACAGTGCGGTGATGAACCGTACCTGCTGGCGCGGCGTAATCCGCAAGCTTTGGTTCTGGTCGCCCCCCGTCGTGCCAACGCAGTGCGCCAGGCGGTCGAGGAATTGGNNTACTGTTGGATGACGGGTTTCAGCATATGGCGGTGGCACGGGATTTAGATATCGTCCTGCTCGACGCCCGGAATCCTTTCGGCAATGGTCATACCCTGCCGGTGGGGCTGTTACGGGAGCCGCGCAGCGCCCTGCAGCGGGGCGATCTGTTTATCCTGACTCGCTGCAAAACCCAGGATCAAACCTCCCTTCCGGTGGAGGGTCCAGTGTTGCATTCAAGGCATTTGCTCAGCGATCATGCGACGGATCTGCAGGGCACAGTCTTGCCCCTGAAAAGTCTGGCCGGTAAAATCGGGGTGGCTTTTGCCGGGATCGCAGAACCGGGCGAATTCTTCCGCAGTCTCAAAGAAAAAGGGCTCATCTTGACCGCCGAACGGGCCTTCCCTGACCATTGCGCTTATGGTGCAGAGAGTGTCCGTCAATTAACCGCCCTGTGCCGGGACGCCGATTATCTGGTGACGACGGAAAAAGACGCGGTCAAACTATCCGGTCTAGACTGGATCCGGCCTGTATATCAGGTGCCGTTGATTCTTGAGTTTCAGGAGCCGGGAGTCCTGGAAGGGTTCCTTGCCCCCTTTGTTCCTGTCAGAGAAGGTACACCATGAGCCTGTCGCCAAAACTTCTGGAAATTCTGGTATGCCCCGGCTGCAAAGGGGCGCTTGTTTATGAACCGGAACACAACCGGCTGCTGTGTAATGCCTGTCGGCTCGCCTATCCGATTCGGGATGAGATTCCGGTTCTGCTCATCGATGAAGCGGAAACCTGGGCGGAAGGCACTGTTCGACAGAACCCCTGCAAACGGAGCTGAAAAGCCTTGAAGAGTCTCGAAGCCAGTAAAATCAGGAAAATCATGGTGCGTTCTACCAACTGGGTTGGGGATGCCGTCATGACCACTCCGGCCATGGGAGCGCTGCGGGCGACCTATCCGGAGGCGGAAATTGTGGTGGTGGCCAATCCTCTGGTCAGTGAACTTTTCGCTTTTCATCCCTATTGTGATCGGGTGATCCTGTATAACAAAAAGGCGACCCACCAAGGGTTTGGCGGATTATGGCGCTTTGCCCGAGAATTACGGCGGGAGAAATTCGATCTCGCGATTCTGTTTCAGAACGCCATCGAGGCGGCTCTCATGGCTTTTCTGGCGGGTATACCCCGTCGTGCCGGTTTTCGTACCGATGCCCGGGGTCCTTTGCTGACCCATGGCGTGCCGGTCAGCAAGGTGGAGCGCCGTCTGCATCATACCCATTATTATCTGCAGATGCTTGAACGATTGGGGATTTGCGGTGGAGACGGAAACTTGCGTCTTGAGTGCACGCCGCAGGAAATCACCTGGGCCCAACAGCATCTTGAGGGTGAAGAGGGCAATTGGGTGGCCATCAATCCCGGCGCCGCCTACGGTTCCGCCAAACGCTGGTTTCCGGAACGCTTTGCCGAAACCGCCGACCGGCTGGTGGAGGAGTATGGGGTCCGAATCGTTCTGACCGGGGGGCCGGGGGAAAAAGAAATCGGTCAGGATATCGCCGTCGACATGAAAACCGAGCCGTTGAATCTTATTGGCCGGACCAGCGTTCGCCAACTCATGGCCGTGCTGTCCCGAGTCCGGCTGCTGGTCAGCAACGACTCGGGGCCGATGCATGTTGGGGCGGCTTTCGGGGTACCCATTGTCGCCGTTTTCGGACCGACGGATCATACCACCACCTCTCCCAAGGCCGACAGCTGCCGAATTGTCCGCAAAGACACGGACTGCGCTCCCTGTCTGTTGCGCCAATGCCCTACCGACCACCGCTGCATGAAGGCCATTACCGCCGATGACGTGCTGGCTGCGGCGCGGGATCTGCTCGGAGGTCGATGATGCGGGTTCTGATAGTCAAGATCAGCGCCCTGGGGGATGTGATCCACGCTCTGCCGGCCCTTGCCTGGATCAAAAGTCACACACCATCGGCCGAGGTGGACTGGTTGGTGGAAGAAGGATTTGCTCCCCTGATTGAGGGGCATCCGCTGCTGCGCCGGGTTCATCGCCTGGGTTTGAAACGCTGGCGTGGCCAGGGCTGGGCTGCCATGGGACGGGGGGTCGGCCAGACCCTTAGAGCGTTGCGCCGGGAAAACTACGATCTGGTACTCGATCTGCAGGGCAACTCTAAAAGCGGTTTGTTTACTCTTTTTTGCGGAGCACCCCTGCGTTACGGATTTGCCCGTGACGGGGTCCGGGAGTGGCCCAACCTGTTTGCCACCAACCGTAAAACCGCTCTCGATGCTGACAGTCATCATGTCAGCGACCGCTCCCTCGCCATCACCAGGGAGGCCTTTCCAGGACCTGGCGAAGCTCCCCTGGCCGGACCTTTGAGTGTTGCGCCCGAAGTGGCGGCTCGGGTTGAGGAGCAATTGGCAGAACTCGGTCTGGATCGGCAGCCTCTGGTTGTTCTCCAGTACGGCACCACCTGGACCACGAAATTGTGGCCCCTCGACTGTTGGCAGAAATTGGTGGTCAGATTGTGTGATGAGCAGGGGCTGAATCCACTGCTGATCTGGGGTAACCAGACCGAACTGGATGCCTGCCAGGCCATCTCCCGGGCCAGTAATGGGCGGGCTCTTATCTGGCCCCGTGGCTCCCTTCCGGAATTGGTGGCTCTGCTGTCCCGGGCCGATTTGGTGGTCGGCGGCGATACCGGTCCCATCCATATCTCTGCTGCTGTCGGCACCTCCACCGTCTCTCTGTTCCGGGTCACCGATGCCCTTCGCAATGGTCCCCGGGGAGAAGACCATATCCGCTTGCAGTCGCCCCTCGATTGTGCACCCTGCCTGCGAAAAGCATGCGACCGGGACGGCGAGTGCGGCCACAGCATTTCCGTCGACCAGGTTTTTCTCGCCATGGCCACGCTGCTCGACCGGATGGGAACTTGACCGAACCTTTTTACAGGATCCGAATCGATGTTCAAATTCCTGCATGCCGCCGATATCCATCTCGACAGCCCCCTCAAGGGGCTGGAAGTTTATCCGGACGCCCCCCTGGAGCAGATTCGGGGTGCAGCACGACGGGCCTTTGATAATCTTGTGGATCTGGCTATTGAGGAACAGGTCGATTTTGTTCTGTTGGCCGGGGATCTCTACGATGGCAACTGGAAGGATTACAATACCGGGATTTATCTCAGCAACCGCCTGGGACGGCTTCGCGATGCCGGGATTCCGGTGTTCATGATCTCCGGCAACCACGACGCCGCCAGTCAGATCACCCGGGCCCTCAATCTCCCCGACAATGCCTTCCTGTTTTCCCATAAAAAACCCGAAACCCATCGCCTCGACACACTGGGTGTGGCCATTCACGGCCAGAGTTTTTCCTCCCGGGTCGTCGACACGGACCTGACCCGCAACTACCCCCAGGGCGATCCCGATCTGTTCAATATCGGTCTGCTTCATACCAGTCTTACCGGTCGCCCGAGGCACGATCCCTATGCGCCCTGTACACTCGATGCCCTGTTCTCCAAGGGATATCAGTACTGGGCTCTGGGGCATGTGCATCAGCGGGAAGAGGTCAGCCGTGATCCGTGGATTGTTTATCCGGGCAATCTGCAGGGTCGGCACATCCGTGAAACAGGCGCCAAGGGCTGCACCCTGGTCAGCGTGGACGCTGGGCGGGTGCAGGAGGTGCAGAACCGGGATCTGGACGTGTTGCGCTGGGCCCTGTGCCCCATCGATCTGGAAAATTGCGAGGGGGAAGAGGTTCTGCTGGAACGGGTGCGGGAGGCCCTGGAGAGGGAACTTGGTAAAGCGGAGGGTCGACCACTGGCCGCGCGTCTGACGCTACAGGGAAAAACAGCCCTGCATGGCCTTCTTCACGAACGGGCGGCTCACTGGCAGGAAGAGCTGCGGGCCATCGCTGCCAGCCTAGGCGACGTCTGGCTCGAAAAAATACAATTTCGGACCCGTAGACCGGACCGGCCCCTTGAGGGGTTTGATGACGACTCGCCTTTTGCCGCCCTACAGGGCCTGGTCGAGGCCTTTCAGTTTCCATCGTCCCAGCTGTCGGAGCTGGTTCCCGTGTTCGAACAGTTGCGCAGCAAGTTACCGGCCGAGCTGATCAGCGAGGGGGACCCTTTCAGCCCATCCGAAGACGAGTTGACCGCCCTCAGGCTAGAGGTCCGGGAAGTGCTCACGGCCAAGCTGCAACAGGGGGCCCGGGATGCGCATTAAACGATTGGAGCTCAAGGCCTTCGGCCCTTTTACCGATCGAATCCTCGATTTTTCTTCAGAGCTGCCCGGGCTTCATGTTGTATTCGGCCCCAATGAGGCGGGCAAAAGCAGCTCGCTACGTGCCCTGCAGGCTTTATTTTTTGGTTTTCCGGGCCGCACCGACGACAATTTTCTGCACCCCTACGACCAGCTGCTGGTGGGTGGCTGCCTGCAGGGAAACGATGGCCGGGAGCTGCTCTTCTATCGTCGAAAGCGCAACAAGAACAGCCTCTTTGACGATCGGGATCAGCTCCTTGATCCGGCGGCGCTGAGTCCCTTTCTGCACGGTCTCGAACAGGATCTGTTCAGCACCCTGTACGGTATTGACCATGAAACCCTGGTCAGGGGCGGGCAGAACATCCTCGACCAGCAGGGCGATGTCGGGCAGGCCCTGTTTTCCGCCGGAACCGGCCTGGCGTCCCTGAAAACCATCGTCGATGATCTGGAAGGCGAGGGGGACCAGTTGTTCAAGCCGAGGGGGTCGAGCCAGGCCATCGCCGTGGCGTTGGCGCGTTATAAAGAACTGCAGGTCCACCTCAAAGAGGTTACCCTCTCCAGCCGGGACTGGCAGGAACATCAACGGATGCTACAGGAGGCTCTGCAGACCCAGCAGGAGATCAAAGCACGGCGTGCCGCATTGGCCAGGGAAAAGCAGCAGCTCGAACGGCTGCAACAAGCTTTGCCTGCCATCGGGCAACGTCGGATTTTACTGGAAAAACTCAGGGAGTTAGGGCAGGTTGTGGAGCTGGCCGGCGATTCCAGCGAACGGCGCCTGGAACTGGAACAGCAACGCAGAGAAGCCCGCAA
>NPIF01000499.1_pt1 | contig 20878 bp, 20 predicted proteins | sample 8637461 | NCBI WGS metagenome assembly NPIF01 (sample SAMN07420641, study PRJNA396082) | bioreactor metagenome | isolation source: sample BR12 brine-fed electro-methanogenic bioreactor BR | place: Japan: Kochi | collected 2016-12-09
TAATAATGGCATTGATATTGGATGATTTGCGCATACGACTTCCTCTTAGTATTAAATGAATTAATGATAAATATCTCACTATTATTGTATTCTATCTATGGAAATATATTCCCTTTTATAACTGATAGTTGCATGATATTAAAGCGATACATCTTGAGAAGTAAGATATCTTTGGGATCTTATTTTAGAAGTATCTTGCTGAGTTCCTCTTCGTCAAAATCTAGGATAATGGTACCGTCAATATCGAAAGTAGGGGTGATCTGAAAGCCATTGCCCCAAGAGCGAACCTGACGACTGGCTTTGAAATTGGTGGTGATATTTACCTCGGTATAGGGGATGTCGTGCTCTTTGAGCCAGACGCGTGCCCGCCGGCAGTCAGGACACCAGGCTGTGCAGTACATCACCACACCGCCTTGTGGTAGCTGTTCTTCTTCGTCCAGCAGAGCGCTCTTTTTCTCTACAGGGTTGATCTTGCGGATCTCACGCAAGAGGACCTCGTTGCTGGGTTGGTCATCGATATCATGGATATCAATATATTGAATGATCCCCTTTTTATCGAGTAGAAAAATCGCTCGTTCGGAGTGCCCTTCTTTGCGCAACACTCCATACTTATTTGCGATATCGCCATGTGGCCAGAAATCACTTAACAGCGGGTAAGTAACACCGCCCAAGCTCTCAGCCCAGGCTTGCAAACATGGCACATGATCTACGCTGATACCCAGGACCTGGGTGTCTAATCCCTCGAATTCGGTCAGAAGGACCTCATACGAAGGGATCTGCCCCGATCATATGGGTGTCCAAGCCAGAGGAAAGAACGCCAAGACGACATTTTTTCCCCGAAGATCTCGCAGGGAAACGTCCTTATCCAGATGGCTGGGTAGAGTAAAATTAGGTGCAGGTTGACCGACTTTAAGTTTCATACATACCTCATGGTTTACAATATGTGAGATTGAAGAACTTGAGAAGGTATAAGTAAATTCATTATAGCAAAGGATGAAATCGTATGTATAAGGTAGTTTTACTTCGACATGGCGAGAGTGAGTGGAATAAAGCCAATCTATTCACAGGTTGGACGGACGTTGATCTTTCAGAAAAGGGTCTGAATGAAGCCAAGCAGGCGGCTGTACTTCTGAAAGAGGGCGGCTATCATTTTGATATCGCATACACCTCTGTCCTCAAACGCGCCATTCGCACACTATGGCTTGTTCTGGATGGGATGGACCTCATGTGGATCCCTGTTGTACGCTCATGGCGTCTCAACGAACGTCATTATGGTGCACTGCAAGGTTTGAACAAAGCTGAGACCGCAGAGAAATATGGTACTGAACAGGTCCACCAATGGCGCCGCAGCTATGATGTTCCACCACCCGCATTGGAATTGGATGACGAACGCTATCCTGGAAAAGATGCACGCTATGCTGACATGGCCGAAGCGGATATCCCGCGTTCAGAATGTCTAAAAGATACCGTGGAACGTTTCCTGCCGTATTGGAATGAGACCATCGCTCCCACGATCAAATCCGGAAAACGTGTCATCATCGCTGCTCATGGCAACAGCCTGCGAGCCCTGGTGAAGTATCTGGATAACATCCCCGATGATGAGATCCCCGGACTGAACATCCCCACCGGCGTTCCGCTGGTGTATGAATTGGATGAAGATCTGAAGCCGATCAAGCATTATTACCTGGGCGATCAGGATGCGGTCCAAAAAGCGATCAACGCGGTTGCCAATCAGACCAAGAAAAAATAATCAAGGTTGTGAACGAAAGAGCGCCAAGTGGCGCTCTTTTTCCTTAATTGGAATTATAAACAAAATTGTTGACCGATATTGATAACAATTGAACACAGAAAGAACATTATCGATTAAACTTGAGGGAGAGGATAATTGTGAGGATGTTGCAAGAACGAATTCATGAAATACTAAAAACGATCCCCAAAGAAGTGACCTTGCTGGCAGCAGTTAAGAAACAGACGGTTGCCTCTGTTTGTGAGGCATATTCAGCCGGTATCCGTCATTTTGGTCATAATTACGTTCAAGAAGCAACGCAGATGATCCCAGAGATCGAAGCGGAAGCCACCTGGCATATGATCGGTCATTTACAGCGCAATAAGGCCAAATTGGCTGTCAGTTTGTTTGATTGTATTGATTCACTGGATTCGCTGCGACTGGCAGATGAACTTGAAAAGAGAGCCGCGAATGCAGTGTGCATCCTTCCCGTCATGATCGAGGTCAATATTGGGGAGGAAGATGCAAAGACGGGTGTTGCTCCAGATGCAGCCATGGAACTATTGGAATATGCCAGTAAGCTTCCCCATCTTTCAATATATGGCATGATGACCATGGGTCCATTGGTGGTGGATCCGGAGAATTCCCGTAAGTATTTTCACAAGACGCGCAGGATCTATGAAGAAATGCTGAAAATGAACCTGCCGGGTGTGGATCTGAAATATCTATCTATGGGTATGAGCCATGATTATCCCATAGCTATTGAAGAGGGTGCTAACCTGGTTAGGTTGGGAACAGCCTTGTTTGGCCCGCGCACATAAACTTGAAAGAGCCCTTAAGGATCCAGTAAATGAAAGAACAGAAACGCAATCTCTATATCCTATTTTTTCTCTTTTATTTGGCTGCGGGTTCTGTTGAACCTGTTCTTTCATTGATCTTCCATGCCAAAGGGATTCCCCTCGAACAGATCAGTTTTTTAGCGATGCTGCCGCGTTTGATGATCTTCTTTGCCGGACCGCTCTGGGCGGCTATCGCGGATGCATTCCACATACGCAAGTTCATCCTGCCATTGACCATGGCCTTATCGATCCCATTTGCTATTGGTATTTCTTTCCCAATGCCTTATATCCTTCTGCTCCTGGTGGTGCTGCTGTTCTCCATTAATTTCGCACCTGTCAGATCGTTGTGCGACGGGACTGCTGTGGCTTACTTAAATGAAAAAAGCGATGAATATGGGAGAATCCGTGCCTGGGGTGCTGTTGGTTACGGCACCGCTACGCTGTTGGTGGGATTTTTGGCAGAACGTCACGGGTCGCAGGTAGCACTGTTTGTCTTCTCCGTTGCTTTCGTGCTGGCGGCGCTGATAGCTTTGCGTTTTTCCACACCTCCACAGGATGAACAGATCCCTTATCGAAAGATCCTGGGGAAAATATCAAAAGACATGCGCTGGTTTATCTTCCTGTTTTCTGCGTTCCTGGTTGGCATATCCATCAACCTGGTCATTAACTATCTGTCTGTATATATACAGGAATTGGGCGCGACCTCAACCCAAATTGGGGTGACCCTGGCAGCAGGTTCGTTGAGTGCGATCCCATTCTTCTTCATCTCTCCGATTGTTCTAAAACGTTTTGATCCCCTGCCTGTTATGCGTTTCTCCATCATAATGATGGCCGTGCGATTATTCCTTTATTTTTTTGTAACCAACCCCTTCCTCTTTATTTTCGTTCAACTCCTCCACGGCTTATCTTTTTCTTTGTATTGGTCAAGCGGAGTTCTGTTTGCCAAGCAGCTCATCCCCAACGGGTTTGATTCCAGCGGGCAGGCTCTTTTCGTAGCAATGTATTTTGGATTGGGCGGCGTTGTTGGCGGTTTTCTTGGGGGAATGTTGTATGCGTATCTTGGAGCGCGCATGATGTTCTTAATGGGTTCACTCACTGCCCTCTTTGCGCTCTTCGTAACACTTATACCAACCCGGGAGAGAAACGAGGATTTGATCACAAATGAGTAAAAGAACTATTGGGAATACTGGTAAGGCCGCACTGCTGATCTTTTTCTATTACGCAGCGGTGGGGTCCATCGCTCCCATCTACAATCTTCTCTTCCAGGCAAAAGGTTTTGAGATGGCTGTCATCAGCTATATACTCATGGTACCCAGGGTGTTCTACGTTTTTGCAGGGGTCATCTGGGCTTCCATAGCGGATTTCTTCCGCATCCATCGTCGTTTGTTATCTTTGGCGATGCTGTTGACCATTCCTTTCATGATCGGGTTGCGCTTTGCATCTGGTTTTTTGGCTAACATGATCTTGTTTGGTTTATTTGCATTTTGTATTACACCGCTGATTCCGCTGACGGATAATGCTGTCATCACCATTCTGGGTGATGATCATCAAAAGTTTGGCACGATCCGTTTCTGGGGTGCCATCTCCTATGGTTTGAGTGCTTTTCTGGTTGGGTGGTTGACGGATCTGTTTACCATTAACGTTGCCTATTGGTTCTATGTTGGCAGTATATTGCTGTGCGCCTGGATCGCATGGCGTTTACCGGAACAACCACAATATAAACCGATCCCTTTCTGGAGGGGAGTGCACCTGGTTGTCGGTGAAAAACGCTGGATAGGGTTTCTCTTTGCATCAGTACTGATGGGTTTTGGGCAGATGATGCTGTTGAATTACTATTCACCCTTCATGAAGGATATCGGAGCGTCCAACAGTATGATCGGATTATCGATCACCATCTCCACCCTCAGCGAGATCCCAATATACCTTTATTCACCACGATTCATGAAAAAAGGAACGGAAAAGATCTGCATACAGGTGGCGCTTTTTGTCATGGCTGTACGCAGCTTTTCCTATGCTTTCATTCACGATCCAGAAGTTATCCTCTGGCTCCAACTGGTGAACGGTCTCACGTATGCTTTGTTCTGGATCGGGGCTGTGATCTATGTGAAGAACCTGGCGCCAGAAGGATTTGCCGCGACCTCGCAGGCATTCCTTGCAGCTGCATTCTTTGGCTTGGGTGGTATCTTGGGGACGCTGGGGGCCGGGCAGATCTACGCAGCCTTTGGGCATCAGGTCATGTTCATCGTTTGTGGTGTGGCGGGTATTTTGGGGTGGGTGATCTTTGGATTTCTATCGCGTAATCATGTTACAAAAGGACCGCGAAAAGCGGTATAGAATGCAATATGATAAAATTAGTCCGAATAAAGTGATATTTTACTGGTAGCAAAGCCCTTAACGCGCGATTGTCACTTAATTCCTATATTATAATTTTTTAGGGTTCGCGTTCTTTCTATTCCCTGTATGTGCTGTTAAGAACCCATGAGAAAGAGGTTGCGATTATTAGCATGCAAAAGATCAAAGTAAAAGTCGAATTCTCTGGACTTTCGCGAATTTTAGCCAGCGTTAATGATGTACAGCTTTCTCTCGATCCTCAACATACTTATACAGACATCATTAATATGATCGCGGAAAAATTCCCCGGTTTGGTGGGGAATGTGATCGCTGAAGATAAGAACAGCCTGTTCCCTTCCAATGTGTTCAGCCGGGAAGGGAAGACGATCGTCATGCCTGAACAGTTCAAAGATACACCCCAGGATGGAGAGACCTTGATCTTGCTGTCTCTCCTGGCGGGAGGATAAAAAAAAGAACGAAGGAGAGAGTCACATATGTATGGTTATCATGGCAAGATCCTGCATGTGGATCTGAAGGAGAGAAAGACCTGGGTCGAAGAAAAACCCGAGGAATGGTACCAGAAATACATTGGGGGTGTATCGATGGCAGCGCGCTTATGCTGGGAGAACATCAAACCCGGCTGCGATGCATATTCGCCTGACAACCCCGTCTGTATTGCAAATGGTATCTTTTCAGGAACGCCTGTACCGGTGGGAGGAAAATATGGCTTGGCTTCCAAATCTCCCATGACCGGGTTCATCGGTGACAGCCTGTCAGGCAGTTGGTTCTCAATTGCCCTGAAGCGAGCAGGCTGGGATGGGATCGTAATCCATGACCAGAGTGAAGAATGGGTGAACCTATTCATCGATGATGACCGGATTGAATTCCGAGATGCTACCGCATTGCTGGGATTGGGAACTTTTGAAACCGAAGAAGCCATCCGTGAAGAACTCAGTGATGATCAGGTTCGTTCAGCAACGATCGGCCCATCTGGTGAAAATATGGTCCGTTTTGCCAACGTTACCAATGACGGTCGTCAGGCAGGGCGTACAGGGCATGGCTCGGTTTGGGGCTCGAAGAAACTGAAAGCAGTTTCTGTACGCGGTACACGCGGTGTGACCGTGGCAGACCCCGATACTCTGATGAAGCTCTCCTTTGATATCACCAAAGAAGCACAGGGTCCGCATACCTCAAAATATCGTATCCTGGGCACCTCAACCAATGTACTCAACATGAACAAGCTTGGGTTGCTTCCCACTCGCAATTACCAGGAAGGTGTCTTTGAAGACGCTGAAATGGTGAGCGGTGAATATCTCCATGAAAACCATAAAGTAAAAACGATCGCCTGCGCACAGTGCCCGATCGCCTGTGAGCAGATGTCGATGGTGAAAAGTGGTCCCTTTGAAGGCGCTATGACCGGCATCGAGTATGAATGCTTGTTCGCCAACGGTCCCAATCTTGGGATTAATGATATGAATGCTGTCATTAAATTGATCGAAGTAGCTGATCGCTCTGGGATGGATGCCATGAGTATGGGCATCACCATTTCTTGGGCGATGGAAACCTATGAAAAAGGGGTTTTCACCAAGGAAGATTTCAAATGTGAAAGCCATCCGGATGGCCTGGATATGCATTTCGGGAATGGACAGGCAGCTGTCGCCCTGGCGGAGATGATCCGGGACAAGGAAGGCATCGGCGAACTGCTCTCGAATGGAACCCGCATCGCCAGCCAGACGATTGATAAAGAACGAGGATCAGAGACCTATAAATGGGCAATGCAATCCAAGGGGCTGGAACCAGCTGGTTATGATGCCAGAGGTTTGAAGACCTTCTCGCTCGGTTCCGCAACCGGAACTCGTGGACCATGCCACAACCGAACAGCTGCATATGACCCGGATATCAAAGGTGTGGTCGATCGATTCTCCGTGGATGACACACGTGGTGAAATTGCCATGGAAACAGAAGAGTATGCCGCAGTGTACGATACGCTCCCATTATGCAAATTCATCCGCCGCTGTTTCACCGGTAAGGCGGATCGCGCAGGCGCATGGCCTGCCATTGCCAAGTTGATCAACGCCACAACGGGTTGGGATTATAAATATGAGGACATTGACCTGATCGGTGTGCGTGCAACCACCATCAAGAAAGCCTTCAACATCCGTGAGGGTTGGCAGCGCGCTGATGACACTCTACCCTACCGTTGGATGCACGAACCCATGACCAAAGGACCTTCCGCGGGACATGTTACCAGTGAAAAAGAACTCGAATACATGAAGGATCTGTATTACGAGGCAAAAGGCTGGACCAAAGAAGGTTTGATACCCAAAGAAAAATTGATCGAACTCGGAATGCAGGACGTTGCTGATGAGGTCGGTGTCTAGGAGAATCGGAGAAATCAATGGCTACTTCAACTTCAAAATATAAATACGTAGATTGCGACCCGGAAAAATGTATTGGGTGTCAGCTGTGTGAGTATGTTTGCTCCTATACCAAAACAGGCGAATATAACTCCTACCGCAGCCGTATCCGAACGGTTAGGGTTGATGAAGTATTGATCACGGCAATCGCGTGCCGCACCTGTGAGAACGCACCCTGCGTGCGCTCATGTCCGCAGGACGCGCTCACGCAAGATCCAAAGACAGGGATCGTGCGTGTGGATGCGAGCAAATGCGATGCTTGTGCATGGTGTGTGGAAGCGTGCGATTTTGGCGCGATTTCCATCAATCCCGCCACAAAATTGGCAGAGATCTGTGACCAATGTGAGGACGAAGAAGATGGTCCGCAGTGTGTCAAGTGGTGTCCCAAGGAAGCTCTTTTCCTGACCACCCCTGAACAACGGGCGCAGAAATCTCGCCGTGAATTGATCAAAGAAGAGGTCATCGGCACCAAAACTGCTGGCTGATCCCAACAATCCTTCTCCCTTTTATTGTTATTGCTGAGAAGAGAATGCCTTGAAGGAGCAAGATGACAGAAAAAAGACCAGATGAGGAATTGAGGATAGGTGTATATATTTGTCACTGTGGGACGAATATCGCCGGTGTGATCGACCCTGCCGAAGTTGCAGAATGGGCTTCCACGTTACCCGGTGTTGTACGTTCCACTGACACCCTATATGCCTGCGCAGACAGCGGGCAGTCCCTGATCAAAGAAGATATCAAAAAATATAATCTGAACCGGGTGATTGTCTCCGCGTGCTCTGTTCGTATGCACGAGACCACATTCCGCGCAGCTGTTTCTGAAGCTGGATTGAACCCATTTCTGATGGAAATGGCGAATATCCGCGAACAATGCACCTGGGCGCACGGTCACAACAAAGATGGCGCACTGAAGAAAGCCAAAGACCTGACGGCAGCCGCGGTTGCCAAGGCGCGTTTCCTGGACTCATTGACTATGATCAAGGTGCCGGTCACTAAGAAAGCCATGGTGATCGGTGGTGGTGTGGCGGGTATCAGCGCTGCACTCGATCTGGCTGACCAGGGCATCAAAACGATCTTAGTGGAGAAAGAACCGACCATTGGTGGAGTGATGGCACAGCTCAACAAGACCTTCCCCACCATGGACTGTAGTATATGAATTCTCGCACCTAAAATGGTTGACGCGGCGCGTCACCCCAACATTGATGTGAGAACTTACACGAATGTAGAACGTGTAGAAGGTTATGTCGGCAATTTCAAGGCCCAACTGCGAGAAAAAGCTCGTTTTGTCGACGCAGAACGCTGCAATGGCTGCGGCGAGTGCTCCAAAGCCTGCCCTATTGAAGTGCCCAACTATTTTGAGATGAATCTGGCTCCCCGTAAGGCGGCTTATGTGCCGATGAGCCAGTCTGTTCCTCTGGTTTACACCATTGATGAGGAAGCCTGCATCCACTGCTATAAGTGCGTGGACGCATGTGGTCCATTGGAAGCCATTGACTTCAGCCAGGAAGATAAGATCGTGTGGGAGGATGTCGGTTCGATCATCGTCGCGACCGGCTTCAACCATTTCGACCCCAGTGTCATTCCTGAATATGGTTACGGGCGCTTCCCGAATGTGATCACCGCCATGGAGATGGAGCGGCTCAATAACTCCGCCGGTCCGACCACGGGCAATCTCATTCGCCCAAGCGACCAGAAGAATCCAGAACGTTTGGCGATCATCAACTGCGTTGGTTCCAGGGATAAGCGTTTCAATCCTTGGTGTTCCAATTTCTGCTGTATGTATGCCATAAAGAACGCTGTTTTGCTAAAACAGATGAATCCCGATCTGGATATCTCGGTCTATTACATGGATATCCGCACACCTTCCAAGGGATATGAAGAATTCTATGAACGAGCGCGTGGGATGGGTATCAAATTCATCCAGGGCCGCCCGAGCTTGATCACAGAAGATCCAGACACCAAGAACCTATATGTCCATTCTGAGGATATGACCCTGGGCAAGAACTTGGAACTGGAATATGACATGGTCATGCTCAACCAGGCGGCTGTTCCTCAGCCGGATGTGGATGGGGTCAGTTCAGTATTGAACATTACCCAGAGCCCTGGTGGATGGTTCATGGAATATCACCCCAAACTGCGCCCGGTCGACAGTCCAACTGATGGCATTTTCCTGGCAGGATCCTGCCAGGGTCCCAAGGATATCCCGGCTTCGGTGTCGTCTGGCTTAGCCACTTCATCACGCGCTGCACGGATTTTACAGTCTGATGAATGGGAGATCGAACCGATCATTGCCCAGGTCTGGGAAGACCGCTGTGTGATGGCGGATGGGAAGAAATGCGGTGTTTGTGCCCGTGCCTGCCCCTATGGTGCCATAGAGCTCGAAGATGGAAAAGCAGCTTCGGTCGTGGTTGCCAAGTGTCACGGCTGTGGTGGCTGTGTGGCTGAATGTCCGCACAACGCTATCACCCAGATGCACTTCACCGATGCACAGGTCCTGTCACAGATGCGAGCCTTGCTGGCAGACAAACCGGAAGAAAAAGTGTTTGCCTTCCGCTGCCACTGGTGTTCGTATGGTGGTGCTGACCTGGCTGGTACCAGCCACTTCGAGTACAGCGCCAATGAGCGCGGTATCCGCGTGATGTGTTCAGCACGTATGGACGCAGATTTCATCTATGAAGCCTTCCGCCTGGGAGCCGGAGCGGTGCTTTATTCCGGCTGTCACCAACAGGACTGCCATTACATCACTGGGCAGCAAGTGGGTGCCACCCGCGCCAAACGGCTTACCAAACTCTTTGAAAAATTGGAAATGACCCCCGGTCGCTTCCGAACTGAGTGGATCAGCGCGGCAGAAGGTGATAAATACGCGCGCGTCATCAATGAGATGCAACAGGTGATCGACAATATCCCGCATGACGAATTGATGGCAGAGATCGAGCGATTGCGTCCAGAGATGGAAAAACGCTCACGGCGTATGTACCAGATCCCGCAGATCGATGAAGCGGTGGCTTATTCAGATGAAATGAAGAAAGCGATCACCGCGAGCGAGGTGAAAAGTGAAGTATGACCAGGACACGAGCCTGCGCGATAAGCTAGCGGCCATTCCGGAATGTGCCAGCGTGGATATGTGTTTTTCCTGCGGCACCTGTGTGAGCCGCTGCCTTGTGCAGGGTAAAGTGGACCAGGAATATAATCCGCGCCGCTTATTGAAGATGATCATGATGGATATGTGGGAGGATGCATTCGCAGCTCCCACTGCCTATCTTTGCACGGCTTGTGATCTATGCTACGAAGCCTGTCCGCAGGAGATCCATATCTCAGCTATCCTCACCAATACCAAACAGATCGCCCTGCAAGCAGGATACAGCTCCCCTCTCAAAACCGCCAAAGTAGATCAGTTGACCTGTGTGGGCTGCGGCTATTGTGAGAACGCCTGCCCCTACCAGGCTATTACGGTATCTCCCAAGAAGGTGCCCTTCCGCGGGGAAGGAACGCTGGTGGCGGAAGTAGATGCGAGCAAGTGCATGGGATGTGGTGTGTGTTCGGTAGCTTGCCGTTCCAATTCCATTGAGTTGCAGGATACTGAGGACAGCGAGGTCTTGATGGACTCACTCTGGTCATGGTTCGAGAACAGAGAGGTAGGTGCATAAGATGGCTACCAAGAAACCCACCATCGTGCTTTTCCAATGCCAGTTTTGTCTTGCCTCCAGTGCAGACCAGGATTGGGTGGAGCATGAACTACCTGCCAACGTGAAGTTAATAAAGGTCCCTTGTTCCGGGCGTATTGACCCGCTCTATATCCTGAACGCAGTTCAGGGTGGAGCAGATGGCGTCATGGTTTGCGGTTGTAAACCGGAGAAATGCCATTACAAAGAAGGAAATTTACGTGCCCGGCGAACGCTGGACGAATTCCGCAGTTTCTTGGATGTGATCGGTTATCAGCAGGAGAGGGTCGAATTCCACTGGATGGATATCAACGAGCGCGGAGTCATTCAAAGCTTGCTTTCCAATTTCCAGGATCAACTCGTGGAAATGGGAGAGAACCAGGCGTTGGATACCCGAAAGGTCAAACAGGAGGGTGCGCATGCCTGAGAACCTTGATGCTAAACTGCGCGCAGAAGCCAAGCGCTTATTAACCGAAGAAAAGGTCGATGTGGTCATCGGCTTTCAGAAGGGCAGCCTATCCACCAGGATGCAGCCTTTGTTCGCTCACTCAACCCAAGAAGCTGAAAAGTTGACCATGAATGGGTTGGGAGCCAACAATCTGGCTGTTTATCTGAATCATCAACCCAAGGATAAACGTATAGCGATCGTATGCCGGGGCTGCGAGAGCCGCGCGATCCAGACCATGCTGCTCGAGAATCGCCATGCGCGTGAGGACCTCTACCTGATCGGCGTACCCTGTGATGGGATTCTGGATGTTCACAAGCTTGAACGCGCCGTGGAAGAACCCATCCTCTCCATTAATGAAGAGGATGACAAAGTTATTGTAAAGACCAAAAGTGGCGAGCAAGAATTGTCACGTGTGGATGTCTTGCATGATGCTTGTTTGCATTGCACGCATCCTGAGCCCACCAATACGGATATCCTCCTTGAAGGTGAGGGATTCATCAAACCGGAGATGTTTGATAAATCCTATACGGTATCTTTCCGGGGGATGAGTCGAGAAGAACGTTATGCCCGCTTCCAGGCGGAAGCCGAACGCTGCATTCGCTGTTATGCCTGCCGCGAAGCATGCCCCATGTGTTATTGTGAGGAATGTTTTGTGGATCATTCCCGTCCGCAATGGACGGACAGCACCATCGCGCCAGCCGGACAGCACGCATGGCATATCATCCGTGCTTTCCACCAGGCGGGTCGTTGTGTGAGCTGCGGCGCTTGCGAACGTGCCTGTCCGATGGAGATAAAGATGACCTATCTGACGGATCTGCTCAATGAGGACATCTTTGAAAAATATGCCTTCGAACCCGGGATGGATGCGGAAACGCAGCCGCCTTTCCTGACACTGGACCCGGAAGAAGCGCGTTATTTTGCGCACAAGGAGGCTGACAATGCAGACTAAGTGGATCAATAGAAGTGAGCTTCCTGAACGAGTCTCTGCATGGATGCAGGACTATGATGTTTACACGCCTTTTGATAATGGAACTGAACTGGCATTTCAGCTCCTGGAAGATGTCGGCTTGCTGCATTTGGATACGTACGACAACACGCGTTATCCTCCCAAGAGTCTTTTCTTGCCCCAATCTGAAGTGCTAATGCAGTTCGAAGGTATCTTGAAAAGTGTTGACTTGGAGCAGAAGCAAAAGATCGTTCTCGGTATGCATCCTTGCGATGCACACGCCGCGCAATTATTGACTTCTGCACTGGTTGATGAGAAGAACCCCGATCTTTTCTGGCAGAACAAGAAAGAATCAGCAGTGATCGTTTCTCGCGCCTGCGTCGATCCCCCTAACACATGCTTCTGTACGTCTGTGGGCGGATCTCCCTTCAATACACAAGGATCTGATGCGCTGCTGGTGGATGTGGAAGATGGCTTCATCATCCAGGTATTGACCGAAAAAGCCGAACGTTTATTCGCCGATCTACCGGATGCCAGCCAGGCTCAGCTCAAGCAGATGGAGCAGGTCTCTGCTGATGTATTGCAGACCATGCCGGAAGCATATGCGAAGCAGGAATTGCACGACAAGCTGGAGTCGATCTTCGAAACGGATTTCTGGAAAGAGATATCCCAATCCTGTCTGGGCTGCGGTGTGTGTACTTTCCTTTGCCCAACTTGTTTTTGCTTTGATATCGTCGATGAGACGGTGCGCAAAGAACGTGTTCGCAATTGGGATTCCTGCATGTTCCGCATCTATTCTCAAGAAGCCTCTGGGCACAACCCGCGCCCGACAAAAGCAGAGCGAACCCGTCAACGTGTCATGCATAAATACGCGTACTGGGTTGACCAGATCGATGAGATCGGTTGTACGGGCTGTGGTCGTTGTGTGACCTACTGCCCGGTCAATATTGATATCCGTGAGATCGTTAGCGCTGCGATGCAATGGGAAAAAGAAGGTGTGACGAAATGAACAACTGCTACGAACCAATTCCTATGCACATCAACCGTATCATCATCGAGACAACTGATGCGACATTGAAGTCATTTGAACTAACCTTCGACCGCGAGGAAGATTGCCGGGAGTTCTTCAAAAAATATAATCCCGGTCAATTTTGCCAGCTGTCCATCTTTGGTAAAGGTGAAGCTCCTTTTGGGGTCGCTTCAGCGGAATGGGAAGGTGATTTTGTACGTTTCACCGTCCAGAAGATGGGTAAGTTCACCACTGCCATCCATCAAATGCACGTCGGTGAACCGATCGGAATGCGCGGACCATTGGGGAACGGTTTCCCATTGGATGAATGGAAAGGGATGAACATCCTTGTCATTGGCGGAGGTTGTGCTTTTTCTACCCTGTATGCCATGACCAAACATATCCTGCATCCCAGCAATCGCGATGATTACGCTGAGATCACGGCTCTCTACGGCACCCGTAATTCCGGGTTATGTCTGTATAAGCCTGTCATTGAAGATTGGCACAACCGCGATGACATCCAGGTTCACCAGGCGATCGACGTTCCGGAAGATAACTGGAAATATCATGTGGGTTATGTTCCGGCTGTTCTCGAAGAGATGTCCCCCAAACCGGATAATACCGTGGCTGTCGTGTGTGGACCACCTGTGATGACCCGCTTCACACTGCCTATCCTCACCAAGCTGGGTTTCCCTCCTGAGAGGATCTTTACTTCCCTGGAAAAACGCATGAAATGCGGCGTTGGTAAATGTGGACGCTGCAATATTGGGCACAAGTATGTCTGTAAAGATGGTCCAGTCTTCACTTTGCAGGAATTGAACGAACTGCCGAACGAGATATAGGAGTATTCATGTCAAATCGTGGATTAACGCAAAAAACTCGCACTGAAAATGAAATGGTGCTCGAAAGGTCAATGGTCACTCGCCACTATATCATGCAGTGGGATCTGGAACGTTGTGTGGGCTGCCAGTTAGGACCTCTGGTTTGTCCCAAAGACGCCATCACCCATGTGGACGCAGTGCTCGAAGACGGCAGGATGGTCGAAAAGCAAAGTGTGGATGTGGATTCGGAAAAATGTATTCTGTGTGGTGAGTGTGTGGAAGTCTGTCCGGTGAACGCTATCACGATGACCATCAATGGTCAGCCGGAGATCCCTGTCATTAATTATGAAGCCTTCCCAACTTTTATTCAAAGCACAAGTTTCGATAAAGATGCTTTCGATTGGAAGAAGAAGGATTTCGTCATCGAGAATTGCCCAACCAACGTTATCTCCGAAGATAAAGACGCGAAGAACCTGGTTGTGGATGATGAACACTGCATTCGCTGCCGTCAGTGCGAGGTTGCCAGTGATGGTGCTTTCCATGTTGTCCAGCCCTGGCAGGGCAGCGTGAAATTGCAGCGCGAATACTGCCAGGAGGGTTGTTTGGCCTGCGCAGATATCTGCCCGACACGGGCTTTGCACATCAACGACGATGGCGAGCTGACACTGGCGGAATACTATTGCATCAAGTGTGGTGCTTGTGTTCAGATCTGCCCCGTTGAAGCCGAAGTAGAAGATTATGAGGTTAAGGTCGAATCGCAAGGCGTGACCAAAGTTGTCCAGCACCAGCGCGTCACCAACGCCGATAAATTACCGATCTGGGTTGAACGCTGGCGTGTGCGCCACGAACCGGTCAAGAGTGGCGCCTGGGTGCAGGCTTTGCTCGACCTGGCGGATGAGAAAGCGGAGATGGTTGAGATTGACCGCAAACGTGCCATCAAGCGGCGTGATCTCATCGTAGCGCTAAAAGGTGGCCATAAACACGTGGAGTGATGTTCACTCTATTGATATTTTAGAAGTCCATTTACGATAAAAGAAGACGAAATTACAATGCAAACAACAATACAGATCGCGACAGCGGCTGGAAAAATGCTGTCGCAGGGCTATCACTGTTCCGAAGCAGTATATTGGGCAGGTACTCAGCTTTACCCTGAAAAAATATCTCCCGAACTACAGAAATTAGCCACTCCTTTTGCAGGTGGGGTGGGCGGTACGAACGATGGATTATGTGGCGCTCTGACCGGTGGTATTCTTGTGATCGGTGCTCTTTATGGACGGGAGGATGGGGACACCAACGATAAACTCTGTCAGGATCTGGCAGCAGCTTTTTATCGCAAGTTTCAAGAAGCATTCCAGCATGTCATCTGCCGGGATATCAAAGCTGGATGGCGCAAAGAGTTCGGGCATGACAATTGTGAGAACCTGGTGCGAGAAACTGTTTTGATCCTGGCAAATATCCTGGAAAAGACGAGCTGATCGCTTAGCAAGAGAAACAGAGATCTAAGATAACACCTCCTGAATCATAGTTCAGGAGGTTTTTTATGTCCTTACGGATGTTTATTATTTTCTACGCTTCCTCTTTTTTCATAGGGTAGCGGGTTGCGGCTCCCCAGGCGATCAGGCTGATGCCGATGGCGGTGCAGAACCCCCCCACCATCATGAACCCATTACGCAGGTGAAGGTTCAAATCCAGCATGAATGCCTTGAAGGCTTCCTGTACATGCGTGGGCAGGGTATTCCAATTTCCTCCCCCTGTTTGCGTCAATCCATACTGGGTCCAGTTCCAGATCAGCAGTGGATCGAAGAAGAAGCCGCTTACCAGAACCAGTACTGCCGGAATGAGCAGCATCCAGCCCAGCCATAGCAGACGTTCTCTCCAATTCTTGCCAGCGATGAACGCAGTAATAAACCACAAGAACAACACCGCCCCGATGAAGAAATAGATCACGTCATAAAAGTCCCAGGTGAGTAAGATCTGTCTCCAGAAGACGGGCACATCCTCCACCAGGCTTGAGTAGCGGATCGGATCATTTAAATCGATCGAGTCAGGGATCAACCCCAATATGAGCGGCAGGTTCGGGCGCAGAAATTCTTCAACAAAATCTTCTTCGCTGATGAAGTCAGGTTTGCAAAGTTCCACCTTGGAGCTTAATAACTGTTCTGCGTCGCAAACTGGCAGCGCGGTAGCCAGGGCAGTTAGCATCTCATCCTGCTGTGCTCCTCTGAAGCGTGCTTTGAGCGGCATGAGGTCGATCTCAAGTGCGAGAACATCACTTTTTCGCTCCAGAAAATCGAAAACATCGTCCACAATTGTGGTGACCTGTTCATCCAGAAACTGTGGATTAACCAGTGTCTGGAACGCGTGCTGAAAATCTTCCAGCGCAATACCTTGCATCGCCTGTCCGCTGTTCTCAAGCAGGTTTTCCATCACTTCGTCAGAATAGACCAGAGTGTGGAAGGATTCTGTTGTGAGGATGTCAGTGAACGTATCCCGATCCAGTCCCCAATTGAGGAATGAAAAGAGCACCATCCCCGATAGGAGCAGTGGGAATACGATGCTGATAAATAGAAGAACGCCAATGACTTTTCGCATAATGTTTCCTTTCATTGAAAAGATATATCCCCATTATACTGAATGCTGTGTTAACGAAAAAGGAGAGCGGATCAAAGCTCTCCTTTCTCTTACTTTTGGTATCAGTTTTCTATTTCATGACCAGGCTCATGACCGCCTTCTGCACGTGCAGACGGTTCTCAGCTTCGTCAAAGATGGCTGAACGCCAGCCTTCACCTTCGGTCTTGTCCATCACATCGTTGTTCACTTCCAGACCGCGGTCAGCGGGCAGGCAGTGCATGTAGATGGCTTTCTTGTCGCAGGTGTCCATCAGTTCGCTGGTCGTCTTCCAGCTCTTATAGCTGTCCATGATCTCCTGTGATTTGTCAAAATCAAAGCTGCCCACCGGAGGCTGGAACAGCGTGACTGGAGCCCAGGCTTTGGGATATACCGCGTTGGCTCCCTTGAAGCCCTCTTCGAAATCGTTGGTGATCTTGAACGAGCCGCCCGCATCGTCAGCATATGCTTCGCATTGTTTGATGATGTCGGGTGCCAGGTCGAAGCCCTTGGGGTGTGCCAGGGTGACGTTCATACCCAGCATGCTGGCATACAGGATAGCGGATTGGGGTACCGCACGTGGTTTATGAACGCTGGGGGAGTATGCCCAAGACATGGTGAAGTTGACGCCCTTGAATCCGCCAAATTCTTCCTTGATGGTAAGCATATCTGCCAGACCCTGGAAGGGGTGGTAGATGTCATCTTCCATGTTCAATACCGGTACATCAGACCAGCGCGCGAATTCCTTCAGCAATGCGTGTGCACCGCCATATTCCCATTCCACCGGGTCGCCATAGCAGCGAATAGCGATGGCGTTGCCCATGCGGCTGAGCACGCGGGCAACATCCGAGACACGCTCGGTGCTGTAGGCTACTTCCTTACCTTCAAGCGCGGGGGTGTAGATCTTTGTGGGATCCAGGAAGTGAGCATGCCCGCCCAATTGGGTCATGCCCGCCTCGAAGGAGTTGCGGGTGCGCAGTGATTGGTTGTAGAACAACATGAACAATGTCTTGGCACGCAGCAGGTCATCATGGTAGATGCCGATGCCGTACTGCCGCTTCAATTCTTCTGCTACTTCTAAGACTGTTTTGATCTCCTGGGGAGTGAAATCTGTTTCCGCCAGAAAATCCCTTCCTACAAAACCTGATGTCTTCATACTGCTTTACCTCTTTCGTTATTTTTATTTATATGCTTTGCGCATTAATACACGATGTTCATCCCAGCTGTTCGTATGCTTGCTTGAGAGAAGCCAGCCTTTTTTGACGATCGTTCACGAAGCGCTCGATTCCTTTCAACAGCCATTCCGGTGAAAGATGGGCTTCTTCGATTACCTCATCCAGCGTACCGCCGGTTCGCCATTGTTGATCCCAATCAGCAGACAGGGCATATTCCTCGGCGAGAGGGTTGAAGATCCAGTCATGCATCAGCCAGGCTGCCTGCGTGGTGATGACGGTGGAATTGGCTTTATCTGCTTCGCTCACCACCTGTTCGCGATATTGCTGCGGTTGCGCGGCGAAGAGTTCCGGGCTGGTGGTGCAGATGATCTTGACGTTCCACTTCCGCGCTTCGATCTCGGGTAGGATCTTGAGCATATTGGCTACTGCGCTGGTGCCCTGGACAAAGAAGGTCCCCTGCTGGGTCTGCCCCGGTTTGTAGTCTCGCAGCACATAAGCACCCTTTGCGCTCTCAAAATATGAGGGGATGTTCAACAGCTTCCTGTCCGGGATCTCGATCTTGGGGCGGGTGAGGTGCAGGGCAATGATGGGTACGTCCAATTTAAGGGCGGCTCCCAGCATGACTGGTACTTCGTTGTATTCCCACGGGTGCAGATTGATGACGCTGCCGCGCGGGAAAAGCTGCGTTACGCCGGGGGCGTAGATGCCGAAATGGGTGCGGCTGTCGTCGGCAGTCTCCGGCCCGGAATGTCCCGCTACCCACAAAACCTTACCCACTTTCATGGGACAGTCCTGTGCCAGCTGGCTGAATAGACGGAACATGCCGTACTTCAAATAGGAAAAGGAGCCATAGGTGGAACAGGCACCCCAAAAACCATCAAAATCGTGTTGTGGATCTGCCGCCAGATTTGTGGCTGCCATACCGACCATCAGACCCGCGTTTGCGAACTCTGTGATCTCCTGCGGGAGCAGTACTCCCTGCTCAGAACCGCTGGCACCATACCATCCATACCCTTCAAAATTGTTGTATCCGGCGGCAAATCCGGCGATATTGGTCGATCCAGCCAGGTCAGCGGAACACGCCAGGAACAGTGGGCGTTGATATTCACGCTGCCCGAACGAATTCACCCAGGCGCCCCATTTTGCCAGGGCTGCCCGATTGGCGATCTTCGTTCCTGGATCTGCATAAATATCCTGTGGATAATTTTCATAGTCAAAGATGCGTTCGTCGGTGAATGGGCTCTTACCATCTTCAGAGAGTTGGTAGCTTGCTATCGTTTGTGGAACGCTTTCGCCGATCTGCACCAGCCGCTCAGCCAGGTAATCAACGAGCCGCTGATCATCCCTCAGTACTTTGATGGCCGCTTGAAGATTGGCTTCGAATTCTGCCCGCAGCGCTTCAGGTGTAGAAGGTGCTTCTCCATCGGCATTTTGAAAAACAGCCCCATATTTCTTGGCAAAGCTATGTTTTGTCTGCCAGAATAGATCGCTGTTGGTGGCATGCGGTGATCCGTGCGACTTATTGTCATATTTGAGGTAGCCACGCCCTTTGCGTGTCTTGAACCAGCCCGCGCGTGGTTTTTTGTCGCTGTTCTCTTCGTTCATCAATTGAAGCAGAACACTGGTGACCGCTTTCCATTCGCTGCCCTGTTCGGTGCCGTGGTGCTTCCAGCCATGTGCGCCGAACCAGTCATCTGGGGTGCCGTACACCACATCGCTAACCGGGTGGTCATCGATCCCAAAATCGTTCCAGTCCAGGAGCATGATCATGTTGTTCAGGTTCAGCCCCCAGGCGGAATTCATGGTCTCATGCACCACACCGGGCGTCAGTCCGGCTTCCCCTTCCAGAGCGAACACGTTCACCGATCCCAAGCCTGCTCTTTTCAGAGCAAGGGCTTCACCGGCGGCTGCCGGAGAACCATGCCCCGAGGGGCCGGTGTTGAATTTGATGAATAAGGTCTTATCAACGAATTCAGCATGCCCCGATAAACCGCCGCGATGCCGGAAATCGAGCAGGTCTTCCCAGGTGAGCATACGTTCGGGAGCGTTGGTGATCTGGTAGCGCGGGTCGCCGCTCTGCTCAAATTTGATGCGCATAGCCTCATTCAAGACCGCTAATGTACAGTAGATGAGCGGAACGGTGTGACCAGCGGAGAGGATGAAGCGGTCACCAAAACGTTTCTCCGGATGGCGGATATCCCAGCGCATGACCCCGCTCAACATGGTGCTCAGTAGGATATGCACTTTCGAGCGCGACCCGCCCGGGTGCCCGCTCTGGCGATAATTGAGGATGATATCGATCAATTGATCGATAATATCCTTGGTCTTTTCCCAATACGGGAAATCTTTTTCAAATTCGCTTACTTCTAATCTCTTCTTTACATCTTCATTCATTGTGTTGTTAGGTTCCTTCTTCCTTATTCTTTTCCGTATTTTTTCCAATGTGCACCGAACAGTTTTTCCTGGTCGGGAATTACTGGTTCAATTGGTTTTGCTACCCAGGTGATATTCAAGAAGTGCTTCCAGTGGATGTTCTCAGTGGTGATATTGTTGCCCCATGTGCCGCAACCGAGGGTGAGCGTGATGGGCATACCGTTATCGTAATTACCGCTGTTCCCATAACATTGCGGCTGGTTCACCATAATGCGGCTCACTCGCGCTTTCTCTCCCAATTTGCGGATGCGTTCTTCCATGGCGGTGTGGATGCCGCAGCTGTGCCCGCTGCCGTTGAAGGCGGTGATGTCCTGTACATATTGGATGGCCTCATCAAAATCTGAATATTTCCACAAGGTCAGCACCACGGATAATTTCTCTGCGGAGAAAGGGTCCTCAGGTCCGATCTTCTCTCCCAATACCATGATGAAAGCGGCATCTTCTGGGAGGTCGATCCCGGCGAT
>NPIF01005243.1_pt2 | contig 20856 bp, 20 predicted proteins | sample 8637461 | NCBI WGS metagenome assembly NPIF01 (sample SAMN07420641, study PRJNA396082) | bioreactor metagenome | isolation source: sample BR12 brine-fed electro-methanogenic bioreactor BR | place: Japan: Kochi | collected 2016-12-09
CGAGAAGGACTACAAGGAGTTCCTCAACCCCGACTCGCTGAGCGTGCTCAAGCAGTGCAAGGTCGAGCCGAGCCTGCGCGACGCGGCGCACGGCGCGCGGTTCCAGTTCGAGCGGCAGGGCTACTTCAGCGTTGATCCCGACACGAAGCCCGGCAGTCTCGTCTTCAATCGCATCGTCTCGCTGCGCGATTCGTGGGCGAAGATGGAGAAGGGCAACAAGTGAATCCGCGCCGGCGTTCGTCACTGGCGAGCGCCGGCCTGTTTCTCCTCGCGAACGCGCGAAGGACGCGTCGCCGGCACATCCATGCGCCGCTCGTCGCCGCACTTGCGAAAACGTCTTTATTCCCACAACGAGGGGAGAGAACCCCGCACCTCGTGTATAATACGTGGCGCAGGCCGATGCGAATTCGGCTCACGCTGGTCCCGCCCGGTGCCGCGACATGGCTGAACGACCCAAACAGGTGACGCAACTGCTGGAGGCGATCAACACAGGCAAAAAGGAAGCCTGGGAAGAGCTCCTGACGTTGATCTACGACGAATTGCGGCGACTCGCGGGCGCCCAGATGCGGCACGAGCGCGCGGGGCATACGCTCCAGCGCACCGCTCTCGTCAACGAGGCCTGCCTGCGGCTGCTCGGAGGGCATCACGGAGAGTGGAAAAACCGCGCTCACTTTTTCGGCGCCGCGGCCGAGGCGATGCGCCGCATCCTGGTGGATTACGCCCGCCGCAGAAAGGCGGAAAAACGCGGCGGCGAGCAGACGCCGGTCTCGCTGGATGAACAGCGCGACGTGGACATCGAAGCCTTCGCCGACGAACGCAACGACGCAATCGATCTGGAAGCGCTCGACGTCGCCCTGGCGAAAATGGACGCCGACGAGCACCTCCGCGACAAGTGCGCGGTGGTCAAGCTCCGCTGCTTCGCGGGCCTCACGCTCGAAGACGCCGCGTTGGCGCTGGGCAAATCGCTCGCAACCGTTAAACGAGACTGGACCTTTGCCCGCGCATGGCTCTATCGGGAGATGACGAAAGACAAGCCGGCATGACTTCCGACCGCGGACAACTCATCGAGGAACTGTTTCATCGGGCGCTCGAGTGTCCGCCCGAAGAACGAAATCAGTTTCTCGCCTCCGCCTGCAAGAACGACCCGGAGCTGCTCGAAGAAGTGCGCCCGCTGGTCGAGGCGCACGAGTCCGCGACGGATTTTCTGGCGAAGCCGGTGACCGACTCGCTGGGTCTGGCGTCCGCCGACGGGATCGACAGCGGCATCATCCGCGAGGTCGAGGAATCGCTGGTCGGACAGCGCATCAAGGCGTGGCGGCTTGTCGAGCGGATCGCCTCCGGCGGCATGGGGGCGGTTTACGCGGCCGAGCGCGACGACGGTGAGTACCGTCAGAAGGCCGCGATCAAGCTCCTGCGCCCCGGCCTTCGCTTCGACGAGCCGCGCTATCGCAACAAACTCATCCGCCAGTTTCGCGAGGAACAGCACCACCTCGCGGCTCTCGATCATCCCAATATCGCCAAGTTGCTCGACAGCGGCACGACGGAGCAGGGTCTGCCGTATCTGGTGATGGAGTACATCGACGGTCCGCCGCTGACGGAATACTGCGAGGGCCATGACCTGCCGATTCGCCAGCGGCTCTCGCTCTTCCGCAACGTCTGCCTTGCGCTCCAGCACGCGCATGGCAAGTTGATTGCGCATCGTGACATCAAGCCGAGCAACATCCTGGTGATGCCGCCGCCGGGGCCCGGTCTGCTGCCGGTCCCCAAGCTGCTCGATTTCGGCATTGCCAAGCTGCTGAAAAGCGACGAGTTCGACCTGCGGCCGAAAACGACGCTCGCCGGTCTGCGTCCGATGACGCTCGAGTACGCGAGCCCCGAACAGGTCCGCGGTGAGACGACCAGCACCCTGAGCGACATCTATTCGCTCGGCGTCGTTCTGTATGAGCTCGTAACCGGCAAACTGCCGTATGACGTGACCCGCTATTCCGCCGAATGGATCATCGGCGAACAGCGGCCGCGCCGCCCGAGTTCCGTCCGCCGCGGCCTGAGCCGGGAAATCGACGCCATCATCATGAAGGCGATGGCCAAGAATCCGGCCGATCGCTATCAGAGTGCCGCGAGTTTCGCCGAGGACATCGATCGCTATCTCAGCGGCCGCGTCATCCTCGCCCACCCGCCAAGCGCGCTGTATCACATCGGCAAGTTCATCTCACGCAATCGCCGCGGCATCATTGCGGGCGCGCTGATCGCGGCGCTGAGCATCTCCAGCGGTGCGTGGATCGGCACGATGATGAAGCACAACGCCGAGCTCGACGCGAGGGATCGCGAACGCACCTTCGCGAGTCAGGCCTTTTTCGTCGCCCGCAGCCTCGTGAACAAGGGCCTCGGCTGGGAGGCGGAGATGCTGCTGAAGCAGGTCATCGACATCGAAGAAAGCGCACCGCAGGACATGGCCCGCGGCGGTCCGCTTCTGCTTGCCGAACGTCGCGAATTGCTCGGCCGAAGCCTGCTGCTCCAGGGCAGATACAAGGAGGCGGAGAAGTCGCTGAAGCAGAGCTACGACATCTTCGAACGTCTCGCCGCCCAGGTGCCGGCGATGGAGACGCGCGTCCTGCGATCGCGGCTTCTCATGTACCAGCTCTATACGGGCCTGGGACAGGCGACCAAGGCCGCCGAGTATCAACTCACGAGCGAGGAGCTTGCACAACTGATGCCGCCGCCTGAGCAGCCGATGGTCGCACGGCCGGCATTCCTCTACGACGAGGCGCCGTCGCTGTCATTCATGTCAAAGGGGAACGTGGGGCCGAGTATCCCGGCACGATAAGGCATGCGCGGCGGCAGTGTTCAGGGGCTGTCCGGATTCCATGCGTTCAGACGTACGCCGGCTCCGTCACACCGCTCAGTGACGTATCGCTCGGACCGGCATCGCCTTTCTCGCGCGTCAGCCACTTCGTGTTGTGCAGGGTCAGCGCCGCGTACGGCAGAATCCAGGACAGGCACGCCACCCAGAAGAGCTTGTAGAGCAGCAGCCACACCCAGTCGCTGTCGCGCTCGTTGCGGTAGTAGATCCCCGCCATGATCGACGCGAAGACGAACACCAGCGCCAGTTGATGCAGCGAGCAGATCTGCCCGATCGAGGCAAGCGTCAGGCTCTGTGCGATCAATATTGGCGGAAGCACCAGCGCCAGCAGCACCAGCAACATGTTGACGCGGAATGCCGTGAGGTGCCGCTCGCGGAACGGCTTGAACAGGAACCGATACAGGAAGATCGTCTCGCGGATGTTGCTCCGCGCCCATCGCAGGAACATCTTGACCACGTCGGCGTACGTGTGCGGCATCTTGCAGTGAACGACCGCGGAGCTCTGGTAGGCCGTCTGCCATCCCTCGCGCAGAAACAGGTTCGTCATTGCGCGGTCTTCGCCCGTCGTACACGTACGGCCGAGGAATCGCTGATTCAGCCATTCGTCGGCGAGCGCTCGCGCCGCGTCGGCTCGATAGACGCTCAACGCGCCGGGCGTGCAGAAGACGCCGCGAAACGCGTTCTGATAGGCCCGCACAAAATCGAACGACAGGCTGAAGTAGCACTTGAGGAACCGCGTCATGATGCTTTGCCGCGGATTCAGCACGCGAACGCAGCCGGCGACGCATCCGATCGCGGGATCACGCACAAGCGGCGAAACGGCGTGCCGCAGCGCATCGCGGGCGAGAATGCTGTCGGAGTCGATTGTGACGAACACGTCGCCGCGCGCTTCGCGGAATCCGCGATACAACGCCTCTCGCTTGCCCATGTTGCGCGGCTGCTGCAAAACGTGGATGCGAACGCGACCGCCAACGGAATCGGACGCCGCCTGAATCTGTCGCCACGTGTCGTCGGTGCTGCCGTCGTCAATGGCGATGATCTCGAGCCGATCGCCAGGATAGTCGCTGGCCGCGGCCGCCATGATGGCATCTCGAACCAGTCTGCCTTCGTTGTAGGCCGGCACGATGACCGAAACGCTCGGAAGCAGCGCCTCCTCCACGGCCGGCATCGGCCGATACCGCAGCCACAGGCCGACACGCCAGACCATCGCGATCGCGGTCAGCATGGCATACGGACCGGCGATCCACCAGAAGATGCGCTCGCCGCGAGAGGCGGACGTGATTTCCAGCCCGCCCGCACCGCCGAGCAGCCCCCACGCTGCGATCAGCAGCACGCCGGAAACGATCAGTGCCTTGACCAGCGGTTCGGCAAAAGTCCATGCCGCCGCCGGCTGATGCGCCGCATCGCAGCCCGGCAACCGCTCGGCATCGTCCTTGCGATGAGCACGCGCGGCCGTTTCGCCGCCGAACGATTCGGTTCGGTTGAAGGCGTCCGGCAAAATGGTTCGCAAAGTCGTCATCACGTCACTGTTCGTATCGGCGATCCGCCCCAGTTTTCACGCCGTCGGTTTAGTCGCCGTTTCCAGGCTTCGTCCTTCGGCCCCGCGCCCACTGTGGACGGGACGCACCGTCCTCCGCGCAGGGCAAACCTATCCTGTAGACCCATTTTACGAACGATGGTTGGCCGTGCAGGCGCCGCCTGAGGCGTCCGGTCTCGCCTGCGGCCGACATTCGTCCGAAATTCCCGCCTTTTGCGGTGTGGCCTTGCGTCAGGTCCAGTATAACAGCGGCGATTCATGTTCTCGAACCGATCTACGATTTTTGCGACATGGACTCAGACAGCAGCGAAACGCTTGCCCGCACAACGCGACAGACCGCCCTCGGGCTGTGCCTGATCTCTCTGCTGCCGCTTATCGGCCTGACGTTGTCGCGGGCCGACAGCGGCGGCGAGGCGCCGCGCCTTGCCGCTCGCGCGGCACGCGATTCGTCGCAATCCCTTCGCGCCGACGGCATCGATCCCAACACGGCGGCGTGGTACGAAATCGCGCAACTGCCGGGCATCGGCGAGACCATCGCCCGGCGCATCGTTGCGTATCGTTCGGCGCATCAGGCTGATGGCGACGGCGTTATCTTTCGTTCGGCCGCCGATCTTGACAACGTGCAGGGCATCGGCCGCCGCACGGTGGATCGTATCGCACCGTTTCTGGTGTTTCCCACGCGTCAATCGACGCCCGTGGATTAACAATCTCGAAAGGGCGGCCCGGCGCCGCCCCGGCCGACGTTGACAGTCCGCGCGGCCCCCGATAGGTTCTAGCAAAACCAGGCACGGACGCCCGGCGAACAGGCACACTCTTAACAGGCGCGGCGATCGCAAATGTCCATCAAAGACTGGTCAGACAACATNNAGACAGACAACATCGTTCTCGCGGAGCTTCAGGACGATCCCCAGTTCTCCGACGATCTCAACGCGTTGCAGGATCTCGTCCAGAAGCGTAACGGCTGCCACGCGGTGCTCGACTTCGCCAACGTCACCTTCCTGAACTCGTCCAATATCGCCAAGCTGCTGAAGCTGCGGAAGCTCCTGCACACCGAAGCCCCCGGCAAGCTCCGGCTCTGCGGCATTCAAACCGGCGTGTGGGGCGTGTTCCTCGTCACCGGGCTCGACAAGATCTTCGAGTTCTGCGACGACGTTGCCAGCGGCCTGGCGAGCGTCCAGATGGACTGACCGCCTGATCAGCTATCCTTCATTCACCCAAACGGCAGAACGCGCAGGCCATTGCGGTTTCCGCGCGTGCCGGTCTGCGAAAAGAATAGAGGCCCCGATCTTCGCGGATCGGAGCCTCTTGTTGAATTCGGGCTTGCGTTGTAGCCGGTTTTACTCGGTCTGGGGCGTCTTCACCGTGCCGCGTGCGCTGGCCTGGAGCGTCCGATCGGCCCGTGGCGCCAGCGCCCATGGTTGATTGCTGAGCAGCTTGATCCGCATCACGTTCAAGGCGGCCGCGATCTGCGGATCGACATCCGGATCGAGATCCTCCTGTACGTGCGACGGCTGCGACGTGGCCCGCCGTTCCAGAATCTCCTGCGGNNCAAGCTGGTCCTTGCCCTTCAGCAGGTCGCGCTCGCGCCGCAGCCGCAGTACCTTCGTGATTTCCTGCGGGATCAACGGTACGGCGATGTGCGGCTCGACACCCCATGCGTCCGAATCGCGCTCGCGATGCAGCAGGTACCAATGCTCGGGCACGTCCTCATCCGGGATGTAATAGTGGGCGGTCGTCAGCTTGAGGTACGCCTGATGTTCGGCGATCGGGATCAGATTCTGCACGCTGCCCTTGCCGAAAGTCCGCGTGCCGATGACGCAGGCCTCTTTCAGACCGGCCAGCGCGCCCGCGACGATTTCACTCGCGCTGGCGCTGTACTCGTTCACCAGCACGATCATCGGCATGTCTTCGGTTTCCTGGCCGTACTTGGAGATGATCTTCGAGTTCTGGGCCCGGTTGCGGCCCTTTGTCTGCACGATCGGTTGATTCCGGCCCAGGAACACCTCGCACATATCGACGGCGCTCGTCAGCAGGCCGCCCGGGTTGAATCGAAGGTCGAGAAGCAGTCCACGACAGCCCTCAGAGCGGAGTTGCTTGAGCGCCTGCTCCAGGTCGTCCACCGTGTCGTCCATGAAGCCGGTGACACCGACGTAGCCGATCTTGTTGGCGTCATCGATGAAGAAGTCCCAGCCGGTCGGTTTGCTGTCGTCGCGATCGTAGCCGCGGACCGTGCGGATCTTGATCCGGGCACGCGTCAGCGTGACCTCACGCAGTTCATCCGTCAGCGAGTCCTTGATCGTCAGCACGACCTGCGTGCCGGGCTCGCCGGTGATCTCGCGAACCGCCTCGTTGATCGTCATTTCAAGGGTGCTCTTGTCGCCCACCTTGGTGATGAGATCACCGGGCTTGATCCCCGCCCAGTAGGCCGGCGAATCTTCGAGCGGTGACTCCACGCGAACGTGGCTTCCGTCCGGCTTGGTGATCTGGATGCCGACGCCCACAAACGAGCCTCGTGTGTGCTTGTTGAACTCGTCCACCTCGGCGGGCCAGATGACCGCCGTGAAGTCATCCAGCGGCTCGAGCACGCCCGCGACGAATTCATCGACGAGCACCGATTCCGGCAGCCTCAACGTGTCGCTGTTGATGCTCAGAACCTGGCGGAAAATCCGTTCGACGCTCTTGCCGCGGAAACGCGAGTCCGGCGTCTGCTCGATTCTGCGGCGGATCAGCCCGTTGATCCGGTTGACAAAGTTGGCCACCAGATCCGCGTCCCCCAGCGTCGGGAACGTCTGCCGCAGCGATTCCGCCTCCGCCAGCAGCACGAGATGTTCCAATCCGTCGATGCAGAGCTTCTTGAAGTCCGGGCTCTTGACGTAATCCAGGTCGATGCGGTCGATGATCTCGGAGACCGCGTCGGGGTTCACGTCGCGCAGGGCGACCTCCCAGTCGCGCTTCTCCGGATCGCCGTATACGAAGTCAAGATGAGCCCGCTTGCGGCAGTATTCGTAGCCGTCCTCGTAAGCCTGCTCCTTGGGGTAAATCTCACGCAGGATCGCGTAGAGCACCAGCGCCTCGCGCCATTCATTCTCGTCCTTGTATTTTTCAATCTCGACGAGCGCGTGCTCGACGATTTCCTTGAGCCACGACTCATTGCGGAAGGCCTCCTCGTCCAGCGTGTTCGTCATCGCCCGCTGGGCGTAATCGAGCGCCTTGCTCCACTTGTAGCCCTCGTCCTCTTCGTCGAGGCCGAGGTCGTCCACGTCGCCGGAGGTCTCGTCGAGCGGATCTTCGAGGTTCTTTTTCTTCTCGGCCGGTTGTGAGGTCGCGGGCTTCTCGGCGTCGGTCTCCTGCGGACCTTCGCGCGCTTCCTTGGCCATGCGTTTCGCTTCGGCGACAAAGTGCGCGTATGCCTCCTGCCGCAGATCCTCCCGGTGCTTCTGAAGCTCTTTGGCTTCCTCCATCCACTCGATCACCTTGGCGATTTCGGAGTGACCCGGTTCGAGCCGATCGACTTTCTCGAAGGTGGCGATCGCCGAGTCGAAATCCCCCGTGAGAATCTGGTCGGAGCCTTTGCGCCACAGTTCCTGGGCCGCGGCTGAAGTAAGCTGCGGTTCCTTCGTCTGAGCGGCCGCCGCAGCGGTGCTCAGCGTTACCGCACACAAGACCAGGAAGGTCACGATATTCTTCATGAACGGACGAGGCAGCATCAGGATCTCCATTCAGGCTTCGTCTCGGCACGTCACAGTGCGTACCGCGACTTGTGCTTCTTCAGTCTGCGAGCGGGGCTCTCTCTGTCCCTGACCAATGTCCGCATGGGTTTCAGGGCAGTTCGCCCACTCACTCCCTCCTCCGCAGACGCCTCGATTCGCGAAGACCGACATCCGTGCCCCGGGGTGGTGCGGCCGTGTGCCGCACCCACACCTCATCATTGGATTCCTTGGCCCCCGCTTCGCCTCATTATATGTATCAAACGTCTGAGGGGTTCTATGTTTTCGGGCCCAAAGCGGGCCACCGCCACTTTCATCGGATGCATCCGAGGCGGCACTTGACGTTTCAAACAGGAGCCAAAGACGGCGTTTGAGGCACTCTGACCAGGCTTCGGCGGACCGCGGGCGCGACCGCACGTCCGCCGATCGCGCGCACATTCAGCCACGCGGACCGGCAGGGCTTTTTATGGGGAGGGGATACCGGGGCAGGGGCCTACTGACGGCTTTCGGACGCGGCAAGCGCCTCATCCAATGTGTCGAAAACGGGAAAAAGCTGGGTGAGCCGGGTCAGTTGAAGGACCGCCAGGATCGACGGCTGCGGTGCGACCAGCTTGAGATCGCCGCTTCGACGACGGCATCGGAGGTAACTCGACACAACACCACCGAGGCCCGTGGACTCGATGAAATCAAGGTCGCCCATGTCGAGAATGATGTGCGTGACGTCCTGCGCCGCGAGGTCGAGCAACTGCTCACCGAGCTGCCGCGACACCTCCATCGTACACGAGCCGTGCAGCTTCACGATGCCGGTGGATTCGCGCCGCTCGATCTCCATGCGGAACGGCGTATCGGGTGCGAATCCCTTGCGGCGGTCGTTTGGTTGCGTCGTCATGATTTCTTCAGCTTTACGAGGCGGACCGTGTTGCCGGTNNGTCTCGCTGAATTCAACTTCGTCGAGATAGGCCTTCATCAGCATGATGCCGCGGCCGTGAGGTCGATCGATGAATTCGGGTTGCGTCGGGTCCGGCACATTACCGGGGTCGAACCCGCCGCCCTCGTCGGTGATCTCGATTTCGATCCGTTCCGGGTTGACGTCGAACCGGACGCGGATGTGCTTGTCGGGGTCGCAGTTGTTGCCGTGCCGGAACGCGTTTGTCATGGCCTCTTCGAGGGCCAGCTTGATCGCGAAGGTTGCATTCTCGCAATAGCCGCACGCTTCGGCGTCTGTCAGGATCAACCGTTCCGGCTCCTTGGCCGCGACCAGATCATTTGGAACGATGACTTCCTTCAAGTTCACAACCTGCGATTGTTGCCCGCACGCACCGTAGGATGATCGCCTGTTTCGACTTCCGGTCGGTCTATCGGCGTTGCGAGCGTCCCGGGTTCGCCTTCTCGTCCGCCGGCAGTCAGAAGCCCGCCCTCGCCTTTTCAAGCGTCGCGTGAATCTCGAACATCTTGTTCAGCCGCGTGATCTTGAAGACCTCGAAGATCTGCGGATTGATGTCGCTGAGCCGCAGCCGGCCTTCCTGCTTTTCAACCTTGTTCTTCAGCGTAATCAACATGCCGAGTGCGGCACTCGACAGATGCTCGACGTTTTTGAAGCTCAGGATGAGCTTGCCGCCACCGGACTGATCCACGAGCTTCTCCAACTCCTCCTGAATCTCGAGAATGCTCAGTTCGTCCAGGATTTTGCGATCCGAAAACTCGACGATCGACACGTCCTGCGTATCGTGTATCTTCAGCCTTGATGCTCGCTCGGCCATATTGATTCTCCGCGCCTCTCCCCCTCGTTGGGAATCTCGGATTTGCGAATTCTAGCTGGCGCAGCCGCTGTCGCCAAGCCCGCACATTCGCTTCCTGTCGCAATTCGGCGCAACGCGATGCTAAGATATCGGCGAAATGCGCGATCGAGTCGCGCTGCACGCCGTAGTCCACACGGAGGCCCTCGAATGAGCACCAGGTCCGTCGCAGTGCTGGGAGCGNNTCGTCAAAATACGGGAATAAGGCAGTTCGAGCGTATCTCAGGCAGGGGTGGAAGGTCTTTCCGATCAACCCCAAGGCGGATGAGATCGCCGGCTGTCGCGCCTATGCCCGACTCTCAGACGTGCCCGACAAGATCGATCGCGTCACACTCTATCTGCCGCCGGCCCGAGGCGTCGAGGCATTGCCCGAGATTGCCGCCGCGGCGCCCGAGGAGTTTTTCGTGAATCCCGGCGCCGAGAGCGAGGAGCTTGTTGCGAAGGCCCGCCAGCTCGGCCTGGAGCCGATTCTCGCTTGCAGCATCATCGAAATCGGCGCCACCCCCGCCGAATTTCCCGACTGATCGCCCCTCCACATCATTCGCTTGCGTCCGGGCCGTTCGCATGGCCGCCCCAAGCCGGTACAATGGTGAATCGCCCGTTTTCAGGGGAAGCGGTCTTCGATGCGAGCTGCTCTCTGATCGGGCCGATCAATCCGCGCAACTGGGGATGGTTCAACTGCGAATAGGAGAGAATGATGCGGCGCTTTGCGACATGCCTTCCAGCCCTTCTGATTCTGGCGATTTGTTCAAGCGCGTCGGCGCAGGCAATCGATCCGGCGGAAACCATGCCGCTGGTGGACTGGCAGGACGCCCACAAGTACATGGACCAGCAGGTCGTCGTGCAGGGCAAGATCGTCCAGACCAAGGACATCAAGACAATCACGTTCCTCAACTTCGACGCCGCCCGCACGTTTACGGCGATCATCAGGAAAGACAACTACGGCAAGTTCCCCAAGCCGCCCGTCGACTTGTATCTCCTGAAGACAGTGCAGATCCGCGGCCGGATCAGCCAGTATCGAGGCAGCGTTCAGATCGAGGTCCATGAGCCTGACCAGATCACGATTCTCGACGAGCCGGAGTCGGTTCCCGAACCGCCGGCCGAGGTGAAACATGAGTTCAAGGGCACGCTGCGGGTCGCGACGTTCAACATCCTGAACCTGTTTGATGACAAGGACGATCCGTACCACGACGACGAAGGAACGCCGCCCAAGCCGCGGGACGAGATGGAAAAGGTCGCAGCAAAGATCCGCGAAGTGAACGCGGACGTCCTCGCGCTTCAGGAGATTGAAAACCGGGGTTACCTGCAGCTCTTCAACGACGCCATGCTGCGCGATCTGGGGTACGAGCATGTGGTGTGCATCGAGAGCAACGACGCGCGCGGTATTGACTGCGCGATTCTCTCTCGATTGCCCGTCGGACCGGTGACATCCTATCGGCACTTGCGTCTGGAGAATGGAGCGGACGCCGAACAACACATGCGTCGCGATCTCCTCCAGGCAGAAATCCGGCCTCCGAATTGCCCGCCCGTGCAGATGTTCGTGGTCCACCTGAAGAGCAAGCGCGGCGGTTCGGAGACAGAAGCCTATCGAATACAGGAGGCGAAGCTCGCAAGAGACGTCATGGACGGCCTGCTCGCGAAGGATCGCGACGCGATGTTCCTCATCTGCGGCGACTTCAACGATACGTTCGAAAGTGAACCCGTGAAGACAATCGTCGGTGAAGGGCGGAGCAAGTTGACGGATTTTCTGTCTGACGTCTCGAAGGATGCCGTCACCTACAACAAGGGGCGCCTCTCGATGATCGATTACATCTTCGCATCGCCGGCCCTTGCGAAACGATACGTTGCAAAGTCGTACAAGATCTATCCGGGCTCAGTCGAGACGTCCGGCTCGGATCACAATCCCGTCGTCGCCGAATTCAAACTGCGAGACTGACGATCGGCCGAAACACGGCTGATATACAGGACGTTCCGGGCTCGAACGCCGCCGTGAGGGCGTGAAGAAAAAGTTATATTGCCGCTTTCGGCTGTCATGCGGAGACGCGGCGGTGTAACTGTGAATCGGGTCGGCGGGCAGGCATTCCCGGTGGGCGGCGACGGAGACGGCCGATAGGCCTTCTCGTAATATTATGTATCAAATATAGTTACGCCAGCCTCTCTGCGGCGGTGTTTCGGGGAGTCCCGGAGAGCCTTGGTCGCCAGACGTGTTACCGGTCCCGGAAAGGCCTGACAAACCCCGCTCACAGGTAAAAAAAAAGCGATCCGGGCCTGCAAAGATGTTGACACCGAAATCCCAATGTAGCTAAACTTCGCCCTCTACGTCGGGCGATAAAGCCTGATAAGCCTCGTCCTTACAGGCGCGGCAAGGTCGAGGCCCACTTGGAACGGTCAGGAGTTCCCGCTGACCGGTATCCATGATGGCGCCTCTTCGGAAGTGTCTTCAATTGATCAGTCTAGGGAACACAAGAAGAGAGGTTTTTTCAATGGCAGCTCTTGATTTCGTGGTTGGCGCCCTCATCGGCCTGATCGACCTGAATCCGCTTCTGGACCTGGTCTTCGTTCCGTTGAGCTGGCTCCTCCTGTGGTGGAACTAATCCACCCGTGATGTTGATGTGTTACTCGTTCGCGGAACGCGGCGAGTTGTGCAACTCGTTACCTTAATTGGAAGGAAAGGCAAATGACCTGGGATATTGTCATCAGCGCACTGATCGGTTTGATCGACCTGAATCCGCTTCTGGACCTGGTCTTCGTTCCGTTGAGCTGGCTNNGCAGCCCCGGCTCAACATGAGCCCGGGCGGCCTTTCGGCACGATCGAGATACAAGGGGCCTCCGACATGTCGGGAGCGGCCCCTCAGGGGTGCTCAGTCTCGATCGTCGCAGCGGATGTTTCGATTTCCTGTTGCCAAAGCGGGATATCGAACGCCGCAGAGTGCCCCGCAGTAAAATTCGCAATTGGCGAACGCGGACAAGGCGTTAGCCTCTGCGTCTGCTAGCAGATGCAGGACCTGGGCGTCACGTAACGCTCAGGTCCTGTTGCTATTTGGGAGATCCGCAGCCGCCGGTGTCGCATGAGCGGGCCGCGCGGCTGCTGGTATCCGCATTGCCTGCTGTACTCTTTGCACGTTGGGGCACGGCGGCGCGGCGCGAGAGAATCACCGTTATACTACGCAGGTAGAATTGCAGGCCCGGACGATCCGCATGTCCGGCCAATGCGGCCTCACGCCGGGGTCGAACGAAGAGGAACCACCAAGACATGGCGAAAGTCGAGATTCCCGAAGGCTTGTGGATGCGCTGCAAGGGCTGCGGCAAGATGATCTTCAAAAAGGTCTTTGAAGAGAATCTTCGCGTCTGCCCCGACTGCAACCTGCACTATCGCGTTGACGCCTCCACGCGAGTCCGGCAGATCACGGATCCCGACACGTTCGAGGAGATCAACAGTTCTCTGGTCTCCACCGATCCACTCGGCTGGACCGATCGCACGCCATACAAGAACCGGCTCGCCGAGGCCGAATCAAAGACCGGTCTGAAGGAGGCGGTCCTCACCGGTCGCGCGTACATCAAGGGCCGCGCCGTCATTCTCGTCGTGATGGACCCTACGTTTGTCATGGGCTCGATGGGTTCAGTCGTCGGCGAGAAGGTCACCTCGGCGATTGAGCGGGCAACGGATACGCAGTTGCCGCTTGTCATGCTGACCTGCTCCGGTGGCGCCCGCATGATGGAAGGGCTTGTCAGTCTCATGCAGATGGCCAAGACCTCGGCTGCTTTGGCGCGGCATGACAGCGAAGGCGGCCTGTACGTCACGGTGATGACCGACCCGACCACAGCCGGGGTAGCCGCGAGTTTCGCCTTTCTCGGCGACGTCATTCTGGCCGAGCCGGGCGCAATGATCGGCTTCGCCGGACCCCGCGTGATCTGGAACACCGTGAAGACGGAACTGCCGGAGGGTTTCCAGACAGCCGAGTTCATGCTCGAACACGGCTATGTCGATCGCATCGTCGAGCGCGCGAACCTCCGCAGCGAAATCGCCAGGGTCATAGACTACTGCGGCAAGTGAAAAACGCCGTATCGCCGCAGTCCATTGGGTACGTTAATGCACCGGCCGGCAGCCTGGACCACGCCGCCGGTGCTCAACTCGAAGGTCGGATTATCTCCGGATGCTCCTTTACTCGCTGTTGGTATTGATCGGCGCAAGCGTGCTCCTGTGCGGCGGGGAAATGCTGGTCCGCGGCGCGGCCGCAACGGCTCGATATTACGGCATCTCGCCGATGATCGTCGGATTGACAGTGGTCGCCTTCGGTACATCGGCCCCCGAGTTCGTCGTCAGCGTTCTGGCCGCATGGAAAGGCAACGCGGCCATCTGCGCCGGCAATATCGTCGGCAGCAACATCCTCAACATCCTGCTCGTGCTGGGGGCAACAGCGATCGTCTGTCCGCTCAGGGCGGAGGCCGCCTTTGTTCGCCGCGAGATCCCGATCATGGTCGGTGCCAGCCTGCTGGTGTGGTACTTCGCATCTGACGGCTCGCTGATTCGCCTCGAAGCAGCGGTCCTGATGCTGCTGATCCTGATCTACACCGTCCTGGCCGTGCGGATCGCCAAGGGTGAACGGGCCGCCCTCAACGGCGCGTTTCGGGATACCCAGCCGGCGTCTCGCGGCTCACTCGGCCTCAACATGCTGCTTATCATCTTCGGACTGACCATGCTCTCGATCGGGGCGGAGGTCTTCCTGCGCGGCGCGATCGGCATCGCCCGATTCCTCCAGGTCAGCGAAGCACTCATCGGCCTGACCCTTGTCGCCCTCGGCCGCAGCCTGCCGGAGCTGGCCGCGTCGCTGGTCGCCGCTTATCGCCGTCACCCCGACATCTGCCTCGGCAACATCGTCGGCAGTTGCACATTCAACCTGCTCTGGATCGGCGGGGGGGCGGGCCTGGTTCGTCCGCTGCCGTTCGATCCGCAGATGCTGCGAGTCCACATGCCGGTCATGGTCGCCTCGGCCGTCGTTCTCTGGCCCATTGTCGCCACTGGCTATTCAGTTCGGCGTCGTGAGGGTCTCCTGCTGCTGGGCCTCTACGCCATCTACCTCGGCTGGACAATCTCGCAGAATCTGCCGTCGGCCGCTGCCGCATCCTGACGCGGAGGTGGCCGCGGACGGAATCGGACATGCCCGCCTTGCGCCGTACCGCTTCCGTGATCGACGCCTTCAAAGTACCATACCCGCCTCTGACAGGAAGAGGGTTTGCAGAGACAGAACGACGCCCATGAACATACTCGGAATCTCCGCATTCTATCACGACAGCGCGGCGTGCCTCGTGCGCGACGGCGTGATCGTCGCCGCCGGGCAGGAAGAACGCTTCACACGCAGGAAGCACGATCACCGCTTCCCCACGCACGCCATCGACTATTGCCTCGAAGAGGCCGGCATCAAGCCATCGCAGCTTGACCATGTGGCGTTCTACGACAAGCCGCTGCTAAAGTTCGAGCGGCTGCTCGAAACGTACATTGCCTTCGCACCAAGCGGCTTCAAAAGCTTCATCCAGGCGATGCCGCTGTGGATCAGGCAGAAGCTCCACCTGCCGCGCGAGATGGACCGCGGTCTCAAGCATCAATACAAGGGCCGCTATGTTTTCTGCGAGCATCACGAGTCGCATTCTGCCAGCGCGTTCTTCCCATCGCCGTTTGAAGAGGCGGCGATCCTGACGCTCGACGGTGTCGGGGAATGGGCCACGGCCAGCTACGGCGTCGGCCGCGGCAACCACATCAACGTGACGCACGAACTGCATTTCCCGCACTCGTTCGGCCTGCTCTACACCGCCTTCACCTACTACTGCGGTTTCAAGCCGAACTCCGGCGAATACAAGCTGATGGGGCTCGCGCCCTACGGCGAGCCGAAATACAAGGACGTGATCCTCAGCAGGCTGATCGACCTCAAGCCCGATGGCTCGCTCCGCATGGATATGTCCTACTTCAACTACTGCCAGGGTCTGACGATGACCTCGCGGAAGTTCCACGACCTGTTCGGCGGCCCGCCGCGCTCGCCCGAATCGCAGCTCACCCAGCGGGAAATGGACATCGCGGCGTCGATCCAGGAGGTCACCGAAATAGCGATGCTCCGCGCCGCCGAGCACCTGCACAAGACGACCGGCATGAAGAACCTCTGTCTCGCCGGCGGCGTCGCGCTCAATTGCGTCGGCAACGGTCGAATCCTCCGCGAGGGACCGTTCGAGAACATCTGGATTCAGCCTGCGGCGGGCGATGCGGGCGGCGCGCTTGGCGCGGCAATGTTTGTCTGGCACCAGTTGCTCGGCAAGCCGCGCGAGGTCAATCCGGACCTTGATTCACAGGGAGGTTCGCTGTTGGGCCCGGCGTTTCCGGTTGAGACGACGCGGGCGATACTCGACGAGGTCGGCGCGAAATACCACTACATCGAAGACGAGGAAAAGCTCATCGACACCATCGCCGACGCGATCGAAGGCGAAAAGGTCGTCGGTCACATGCAGGGGCGCATGGAATTCGGTCCTCGCGCGCTCGGCTCGCGATCGATTATCGGCGACGCAAGATCGACCGACATGCAGTCGGTCATGAACCTCAAGATCAAGTTCCGCGAGTCGTTCCGGCCGTTTGCGCCGTGCGTCCTCCGCGAGCACGTCCACGAGTACTTCGAGATGCGCGATCAGGAAGACAGCCCCTATATGCTCCTCGTCGCGCCGGTTCGTGAAGACAAGCGCAAACCCCTCAACGGTCAGAAGACCGGGCTCGACAAGCTCAAGCAGATCCGCTCCGTTGTGCCGGCGATCACGCACGTGGACTATTCGGCCCGCGTGCAGACCGTCGACAAGATCCGCCATCCGCGCATGCACAAGATCATGTCGCGGTTCAGGGATCGCACCGGCTGCCCGGTCATCATCAACACGAGTTTCAACATCCGCGGCGAGCCGATCGTCTGCACGCCGCAGGATGCGTATCGTTGCTTCATGGGCTGCAACATGGACGTGCTCGTCGTGGACAACTTTGTCCTGTACAAGGAGGAGCAGCCCGAGGCCAGACAACACGAAATCGACGCCTACAAGGCGCAGTTCCAACTGGATTGATGTACGACGATGGCAATGATCGAACTCAACCTGAACCCGCCGCCGAAGACCCTGCGAACCTTCGGCCTCATCGGCGTCGTCGGCTTCGGCCTGATCGGCGCGATGTTCTTCTGGCAGTTCGGCCTGGGCAAGCTGCCTTCGGCCGACGCCGCTCGAATTACGGCGTACGTGCTCTGGGCGCTGGGGGCGTATTGCGGCCTGTTCGCGGCCGTTGCGCCGCTGGCCATCAAGCCGATCTACGTCATTCTCACGATCGTGACATTCCCCATCGGCTTCGTCGTTTCCTGCCTCGTCATGGCCATCGTGTATTATCTCGTGTTGACGCCGGTCGGCCTTGTATTCAAGCTGATCGGTCGAGACTGCATGAATCGACGCTTCGACCCCACCGCCGAAACGTATTGGATCGAGCGGCGTCGCCCCGATTCCGTCAAACGGTATTTCCGCCAGTTCTAGGCAGGAGTCGCGAACGGATGAACGATGATCTGAACAACACGAAACCGCAGGATCATGAGGAATTCGCGGCCGCCGCCGAAGAGGAACGTACCGGTCTGCTGGCGGAGTTCTGGGATTTTCTGAAGTACAACAAGAAGTGGTGGCTGCTGCCTCNNCGATCCTGATCGTGCTCGTGCTGATCGCGGCGCTGGCGCTGCTGGCGTCGAATCCCGCCGCCGCACCCTTTATCTACCCGCTGTTCTGAGGATCGTTTGCCGACCGACATCCGCGTCCGCCGTGTGCAGGCGCGGTTCATCGTCTCGCGCAGCAGCTACTCCTCCGACTCACCGCACCAGACTTCGAGGCCGTCGTACGGATTCGCCGTGCCGACGTAGAACCGGCCGCCCGCCGAGATCATGGTGCGGAAGCCGTAGTTGCCCACGTCGCCCAGGCCGTCCAGTGTCACCGGATGCCACGTGACGCCGTCCTGCGTCTTGTACATGTCCGCGCCGCCCCGGAAGACGATTTCAGCCGGTCCCGCCGTCTTGGCCGCCGCGTCCATCACGAAGACATCGTCGTCCCAGGCAATGGCTTTGTCCGCTCGGATGCTCTTGAACGGCATGAATCCGGCAACCATGCCATTGAATGCGTCCATCACAGCCGACAGTGATGTCACCTGGTCGTAGGTGCCCGCGTACATCCAATCACCGTGTACGCACATCGACCAGATATACGTGTTGGGCCAGTGCCCGAAGCCGGACCCGTATCCGCCGATCCCGTCCGGGCCGATGACCGATTCCCAAGTGTCGTCATCATTGATCCGGATGATGTCGCTGCCCTTGAAGCCGCCCATGATGCTGGTCATGTGGTAGATCATGTTGCCGAAGTAGAGCTTGTCCTGAAAGACGCACGGCGTGATCGCCGACTCGTTGACCGGCGACGGTCCGCCGTTGTCGACGATCAACTGCGGAGCGGCCCCCGCGTCGGGGCCTTCCAGCTTCCAGATCTGATAGCCGTCCACGAGGTTCATCGTGCCGGCGTAGAGGTAGCCGTTGTAAGAGATCAGGCTCGCCGTGCCGAAGTTGTTTTCGTCGCCGAAGCCGTCCTCGATAACCGGCCAGAAGTCGGCGCCGTCCGTCGCCCAGATCTTCGCGATCCGTACGCCTTCAGGCGCGTCATTCGCCAGNNGAATGCTGTTGTGTTCCGCCATCATTCGTACGGAGCCCATCTCACCGCTCGACCATGCCTTCTCCCACGAACCGGGTTCGCCGGTTGCGGTGCGCCAGATTGTCGCTTCCTTGCCGAAGGTTGCGGCGTAGAGGTAGTTCACGCCGTCGGACTGCGCGCGATAGGTCGTCAGGTAGCGGAAACCGATCGTCTCGAAGTTCGGGGCGGTCTCCACATCGCGATAGTCGAAGACCCTCTCCCACGCCACGCTGAACACTTCTCCGCGATAGCGTCGGATTTCCGGAGGAAAGACGGCGACATCGCCGAGTTCGCCGCCGCCGAAGAACGCCGCCATGCCGCGGAACATCAGGCCCAGCATGTCGTTGCCTGTCCCGACGTAGATATAACCCTCGTCCGCGCCGTCCGGCTGAAAAAACGTCATCGCCCATGCGTAGTCGTTCTTGTCAGCCGCATGATCGTCGGCCTCAAACCCGTTCAGAGAGATCAACCGGAAGTCGGCCGCTTTGAGCCCTCCCACGCTGGGGTCGGGCCAAGGTGCAAAAACGTCGCAGCCGGAGATTGAAATGGCTGTAATGCCTGAGAGAACGGCCAGAAGTCGATAGGATCGCATGATGGCTACCTCAGAGACTCGAACAACAGTAAGAATACCAATAGGTCTGATTGTAATGAAGGATCGGAGAATCCCCAATACTGCTCGTCCGGGCACCAATCTGAAACCGGAACGCACCATGTCTCGTAAACAGAGTGGGCGCCGGTTAGAATCCGCGTCTCTTGCCGTTCTCAATGTGAGTAGAGGCGGGGCGATCCGGCCCGATTGGGAATCGAACGCTCAGAATTCACAGGTGTGCCACAGGAGAATCCACATGTACTGGAACCGTAGCAGTGCCATCTGCACCCTCATCGCCGTCACCCTCGCGGCCGGCTGGTCCACGTCCGCCTACGCCGACGATGACTTCAAACTCGACCTGACCATAGGGGACAAGGCTCCCGCCCTCGACATCGAGCACTGGATCAAAGGGGACAAGATCAAGGAGTTCGAGAAGGGCAAGGTTTATGTCGTCGAATTCTGGGCGACGTGGTGCGGCCCCTGTGTGCAGAACATGCCCCACCTGTCAGAGTTGCAGGAAAAGTACGCAAAGAAGGGCGTCACGATCATCGGCATCAGCGATGAGAAGCTCGATATGGTCACGTCGTTTCTGAAGAAGGAATACGCGTCCGACAAGAAGATCCACGACCAGCGGGCACGATACACCCTCGCCGCGGATCCGGATGAATCGAGCGACAAAGCATACATGAAGGCCGCACGGCAGATGGGTATCCCGACGGCTTTCCTGGTCGGCAAGACCGGCCTGATCGAGTGGATCGGACATCCGGTCGAGTTGGACGACGTCCTCGAAAAGGTCGTCAAGGACGAGTGGGACGCCAAGTCGTTCAAGAAGACGTTCGAGGCGCAGATGCAACTCGAGTCTCTCCTCCAGAAGGGTGATATGGAAGCGGCGCAGAAGCTCCTCGCCGACCTGGTCAAGGCCGATCCAGACAACCTCCAGTTCGCCCAGATGCAGTTCATGATCCACATGCAGATGGAGGAATACGACCAGGCCCTCAAGGTGCTTGATCGTGTTGAGAAGGCCGAGGGCGAAGACGCCGGTGTCGGCATGATGCGTGCCCATATCCTCTGCATGAAGAAGGACTATGAGGCTGCCTTCAAGGTGCTCGCCAAGGAAGTGAAGGCCAACTGGGACGATTCGCAGATGCTCAATGACATCGCGTGGTTCCTGGTTGCCGATGAAAACCTCGAAAAGCGTGATCTGAAACTGGCGCTCAAGGCCGCCGAACGCGCGTGCGAACTCACGGATCACTCCAACGCCGCGATCCTCGATACTCTTGCCCGGGCCCATTACGAAATGGGCGACCTCGACAAGGCGATCAAGTGGCAGACCAAGGCCATGGAAAGCCTGGGCGAAGATGCGGGCCCGATGGGCGGCGGTATCAAAGAAACACTCGACAAATACAAGCGTGAGGCCGAGCAGAAGGGAAAATAATCCCCTGCCCTGCGAATCCAGCATAACGAGCAGCGAACCCCGGCTCCGCGCGGCCGGTGTTTCGCGTTTACGGCAGTGGTCGGCATCATCTCGTGCTCGTCCGTGAGAAAGCGTGGATGACCACCGCCTCCTTCATGGTACGACTCGCTTTCGCACGATAGAATGCCCTCCCTTCACCGCCTGTTGAGGAGGGCGCCGACAATTATGC
>NPIF01003040.1_pt1 | contig 20851 bp, 21 predicted proteins | sample 8637461 | NCBI WGS metagenome assembly NPIF01 (sample SAMN07420641, study PRJNA396082) | bioreactor metagenome | isolation source: sample BR12 brine-fed electro-methanogenic bioreactor BR | place: Japan: Kochi | collected 2016-12-09
GGCGACGACATTCGGCGAGGCGCGGACGCATGAAGTCGAGGTAGGCCGGACGGCCGCCGTCCCAGCGGTCGCTGAACGCGCACCCTTCATCGAGCCCGGCGCGCCGACGCCCCGAGCAGAACGGCGGATCGATGTAAATGAAGTCGCAGACCGCGTCGGCCAGCCGCGCCATGCAGGTGAGATTGTCTTCGCAATAAACCGATTGCGTCGAAATCCCACTGCGTCGGGTCACGTGTGTTCCTTGGGATTGATCCCCAGCGCCTCCATGCGGCGGTACAGGCGGCTCCGGGAGATGCCCATCAACTGCGCGGCCTTGTTGCGCTGACTGTTCGCGGCGTCGAGCGCTCGTAGGATCGCCTCTTTCTCGTGGCGCGCCAAGAGCGGATCGAGCCGATAAGAGCCTTCGTCGCCCGGAGCGGGTCGCTCAGCCGCTTCACCTTCGCCGCTGTGCTCGCCCTGGCTTCGAAGCGCTTCGATCTGCGCGATCAGCTCCTCTTCGCGGGCACGGGTTTCGTTGATGTCTCGCATGATACCGAGAATCGCCGGGTTTCCACCAAGCGCGCTGGGTACCTTGACGTAGGTCGTTTCGACCCACGTGCGCGCGCCGTCCTTGCGCCGGATCAGCATGCGCTGGCGCGCGTGATCCCGCTCGCCCTCGACCAGCGCCTTCGACGGACACAGTACGCTGGCCAGCGAGCGATCGTGCTGGTCGCGGCAGTCCATGATCTCGAAACAGGGGCCTTCGTTGCCCACCATCTCGTGTGCGGAGTAACCCGTCAGCCTTTCCATCCCCGCGCTGTAGGAGACATATCGCCTGTCGAGATCCAGAACGAAGATGCCATCCATAGCATTGTCGAGGATGCTACTCCACGAAATCGTGTTTGTCGGAATCTCAGCAGCCATGGCTTTGATGCCTCCTTGGTCTGAAGTCCTTCTCTCGCGCGCCGCTGACCGCACCACTGCGGATCGGGCGCCTCGCTATCCGAAGCAAGGCGTTGATTGGCGCCGATCGACCGTACATCGACATGGTGCGGGTCGAGATCGCGCGGAGCTTGAATGCGTCTATACCAGCCCGATGATTGCTGGTAAGAGAGTATAAGCGCGCGATACAGGATCGCCAACAGACGGCGCGGTTTGTGGACAATTCGCTGTCAGTCTCGCGACACTGCGGCCTCACCGCCGGTAATCTGCGGACTAATCCACAGCTTGACCTGACGGGATGACGATCCTGCAATCGTCACCAGATCAGGTGGTGGCTTGATCGGCTGGAGGACGCCTGCGACGCGGGGTACACTGATCAGGCTGAGGAAAGCCGAACGCCGCGGCGCAGGCGTGTGGCCTGCGGATCAGAAGAGGTGAATGATGCTGGAAGATGCGGGAATAGAACGAGAGTCATTTGAGGCGCTTCTGGAATTGGCGCGGCGCGAAGATCTCGGACCGCGCGGCGGCGATTTGACGTCGCTCCTGCTGCCGGAAACCGCCTACAGTGCGAAGGGTCGCTGGGCCCTGGTTGCCAGAGAGCCGGGCCGCTTCGCCGGCGGCGAGATTTTCGAACCGCTGCTCGCGGCGTTGGCGCCGGAAGTCAAGCTCGAGTGGGCGGATCCGCGATGCGATCTCGATCCGGTCGAGCCGGGGAAGGAGATTGCGCGGTTCGCAGGCCACGTCCGCCAGATGCTGGCCGCCGAACGCACGCTGCTCAACTTCCTGCAACATCTCTCAGGAATTGCCACGCTGACGAACAGGTTCGTCAAGGCAGTGGCAGGGACGCACGCCAAAATCTACGACACCCGCAAGACGGTACCGGGAATGCGGGCCCTGGCGAAGTATGCGGTTCGCTGCGGCGGCGGCCACAACCATCGCATCGGGCTGTACGACGCGATTCTCATCAAAGACAATCACCTGGCAGGCATTCCCACGAATCGACTTGCACACACCGTCTTCGAGATGATCGGGCGGATTGAAACACTGCCGTCGCGGCCGGCGTTCGTCGAAGTGGAATGCGATTCGCTCGATCAATACAAGGAACTGCTCAAGGTGGTCGGGATCGACGTCGTCCTGCTCGACAACTTCCCGCCTGACAAGCTGCGCGATGCGGTCCGTATTCGCGACGACGGCGGACTGCGCGGCAAGGTCGAGCTGGAAGCCAGCGGCGGCGCGACGCTCGATAAGGTGCGCGCGATCGCGGAGACCGGGGTGGATCGCATCGCCGTCGGCGCGATTACGCACTCGGCCGGAAGTCTGGATCTGGGGCTGGACGCGAGGTGACGCCGTTGTCAACGCCGCACCGTCTGACTGTCGAAGCAGTCCGCCGATCGCTTAGCACGCGCCGCATCGGACGGCGGATTGAGGTGTTCGACGAACTCGACAGCACGAATGCGCATCTCCTGCACCTGGTCACCGGCGGCGCACTCGACGCCATAGACGGGATGGTCGTCTTTGCAGAGTACCAGACACTGGGTCGCGGGCGGCTCGGGCGCACATGGCAATCGCCGCGCGGAGCAAGCCTGCTCTTCTCGCTTTTTCTCTGGGAGCCGCATCAGCCGATGTCGCCCGGCTGGGTCATGATGGCGGCGGCCGTTGCGGCGGTGCGCGGCATTGAAGCCGCAACGGATGTCGAACCGCTCCTTCGCTGGCCCAATGATCTGTATGTCGGCAATCGCAAGCTGGGCGGCATTCTCGTCGAGCAGCGTCCGGCGGCAAACGGCGGTGCGGGCATCGTCGTCGGCATCGGCGTCAACTGCCTCCAGCGGCCGGGCCACTTCGGCGAAGACTGCGGCCGGCGGGCGACTTCTCTGGATATGGAGGCGCCCCACCCTGTCGATCGCATTGCCGTTGCACAGTCGTTGCTGAGAGAACTGGACGGCCTGCTCGCTACGCCGCGGCAGACGGATGACAAGACGCTGGCCGTCGCCTGGCTTGCCCACAGCAGCGACCTCGGAACGCACGTATCCCTGACGACGGGCGGGCAGACCTACATGGGGCGGATCATTGACATCCACCCGACCGACGGGCTGTTGCTGCAGGTCGACGACGGCGGACGCCGACACTTCGATCCGGCAATCACGGCCCGAGCCTGAAACCGTCCTCTGGCGATTCCCTCTTCCGCCGCCGGGCGAAGCTACCGCTCGCGCACCGCGTACACCCGCCGCTCGGTCTTGATCGAGCTCGTGATGTCCATCAGCAGTTCTTCGAAGATCGGCGCGACGACGAGGTCATATCCCAGCACGCCGTCGATGCGATCGCCTGCCTGATTCAGCGTTCCGTAGGCGTAGATCGTTGCCGTCGCCGCGGATGACGGGCCGATCAGGAAGTGTCCACTGGCCGCAAAGCCGACGTTCTCGCCGTCGCGGCCGCCATAGCTGCCGGCCACATAAGCCGCGCCCGGGAAAGGCGTCGCGTGAACCTCGCCGTCGGGGACGAGTTCCAGGCCGATCGTGTCCGCGCCAAACGCGACATTGTCAAAGGCGCGTGCGATCTGGCCATCGGGTCCGAATTCGATGCGGATGAGCAGCTTGTCGGGCAGTGCGGATCGCTGCCCGTTGCTTTCGCGGGCTTCATACATGGCCCAGGTGGAGTTGGCGAAGGTATCCGGTCCGCTGTCGAGAGGTGCTTCGAGGGTGGCCTGTGCGGAAAGCACGACCATCATGCTCTGTGGCAGGCTTGCATCATAGCAGCCGGCCGAAAGCAGGAACACGGGCAGTACGACGAGGCAGACGAGCGGAGTCGGTTTGCGCGGCATATCTTGTTTCCTCCGGGTTGGGATTACCGGGCGACGACGCCTGATCGGATCACCCTTTGCGATCGCAAAATCGGCGTGTGCCGTCTGATCCTTCACAATCCGATCAGAATCCGCCGATTGTTCCCATAATGGCGTGCCGATGGGCGCACTCACGCTACAACCCCGGTAGTGGGTCCCATGTGTCGAGCGAAGGCCGTGCGCGGGGCAGCGTGAAGCGGACGAAGAGAAACAAGCACAACGACGAAGGAGAGGCCTTATGTTGAAGCGTATTCAGGGTTGGAGAATGTCGTGGGTCGCACTACCACTACTGCTTGTCTTGGTGTTCCTGCTCGCGGGCATGGGGCCGGGCGGCAAACAAGGCGGCTACGAATACGCAATTCTGTCGTTCGATGAAAGCCTGTCTTCAAGTGAGCGAACATGGACGATTGACTACCCCGACAAACGAGAAGTACTGGCAGGCGGTGCGAAGGAAATGCGATTCGAACTCAAGATATCCGCGCCAGTCGAGGAAATCCGCGATCGGCATATCCTCAACGCGCTCGGCGCAAGGGGGTGGAAGCTGACCGCAACAGCCCGCACGGAATTGCGAGGCATGCCTCGGACCACGATCTATTTGACGCGAATTCGCTGAGTCGGCGGCACGGCTTCAGCAGGTGGCCACCGCAGCGTCAAGGTTGTTGAAAATCTCGAGCAGGCGATCGAGTTGGGTCACGCGGATAGCGCCGCGCACCCGATCGTGGATTCCGATGAGCAGGATGCGCCGTTTCTCGAACTGGAAGCTCTTGGTCAGTTGGACCAGGGAGCCGAGAGCGACGCTGGGGGCGAAACGCAACTTGGTGAGATCGAGCACAATCGGCACGCCCCGGCGCTGATCCGCGGCGACCAGAACGTCGTCTACGAGTTGCTGCGTTGATTCTTCATCCAGCGATCGTTTCAACACAGCGATATGCAGCACCTTCTCGTGCGGCTGTACCTCCGTGATGGCTTCTTCCGGCATGGATTCGGCTCCTGATGAGCGATGTTAGGCGGAAACGCCGGTGGGGTCGGCTGCCCGGTCAGTCGGCGGGCACCCGTTCAATCATAGCGGGCCGACGACGTGCGTCCAATCGCCGTCCATGAACCCACGCCGGTTTCGAGGGTGCGACTCAGTGAGAAGCGCACGTGTCCATGCCGCGTTTGGCGAGATACTGCTGATGGTATTCCTCGGCGCGATAGAACGGCCCGGCGGGCGTGATTTCAGTGACTATCGGCCGGCTGAATCTGCCGGTTTCCGCGAGTTTCCGCTTGGACTCCTCGGCCTCCTTCCGCTGCTCGGGGGTGAAGTAAAAGATCGCCGAGCGGTACTGCGAACCGTAGTCCGGGCCCTGGCGGTTCAACTGTGTCGGATCGTGTGCGTTCCAGAACACGTCCAGCAGTTTCTCGTAAGAAACGACGGACGGCTCGTACTTAACCCACACAACCTCCGCATGGCCGGTTCGATCGGTGCAGACCTGCTTGTATGTGGGATTCTCCGTTTCGCCGCCGGAGTAGCCCACGGCAGCATCGACGACGCCGTTGATCTTCCGGAAGGTCGCCTCGACGCCCCAGAAGCAGCCGGCTCCGAACATGGCTTCCTGTGTTTTGCCGTCAGACATCGTGTTGTCTCCAGCCGTGTTGACAGTCTTTGATTTGGATGCTGCCGCGCTTGGCGGCGAGCGATCGTCCGAGCGCTGCGTGCAGCCGGTTGCCAGCAGCAGTCCGACAAGGGCTATCCCATATGCCTTGTAAGTGTGTAAGGAGAGCATGTAAATAACTCCGGCCTGAGGCTACGGTCCGTAACGTCCGCATCCGATTGATCCTAGCGCCGCCTCCACAGAGCGGCCACATCAGTTGCAAACGCATGACGTCGCGTGGTTTATTCCGTCGAACAGACGATGACAAAGTGTCGACGGAATCTCGAACCGAAAACCGCTTAAAGACGTATCACCCGTGCGTGAGGTCGGCTGAACGGATTCAGGCCGCCTTCGACCCTTCTCGGGNNGAAACACCTGTCGCCAGGGAGGGCGTCTTTCATGAAACCCATCATCGATCTGTTTCTGCTGTGTGGATTGTTGTGGGGTGGCCCGCACGGACCACCGCCGACGTCCGCACCAATCGAGGACGAGGTGGACTTATCGCACCACATGGGCCGTTACGAGGGTTGCTTCGTCATGCTGGATGCGGCGGAATCGCGCTATGTCCGGCACAACCCGCGCCGCTGCGCTGAGCGTTTCTCGCCCTGCTCGACATTCAAGATCCCCAACTCGTTGATCAGCCTCGAGACGGGCGTGCTGTCGGACGCCGACTACGAGCTGAAGTGGAACGGCGTTAAGGGCTGGCGCGAGATCACGAACCAGGACCACACGCTGCGATCGGCGTTCAAGCACTCGGTCGTCTGGTATTACCAGCGCGCGGCAGAGATGGTCGGCAAAAAACGTATGCAGCAGTGGCTCGATCGCCTCGATTACGGCAATCGGGACATGTCCGCGGGCCTGACGCAGTTCTGGCTGGGGCGATCGCTGAAGATCTCGGCGGATGAACAAGTGGCGTTTCTGTTGAGGCTGCACCGCGGCGACCTGGCGCTATCGACTCGATCCCAGCGCATCGTCAAAGACATCATGGTGCTTTCCGGAGAGGGCGGCTGGGTCTTGCGGGGAAAGACCGGCACGAATGCAGACGAAGGGCGGACGGTGCTTGGATGGTTCGTCGGATACTTGACGAACGGCGAACGAACATACGTATTCGCGTTGAACATCGAGGGCAGGGACGGCGCAACCGGCGTCCGGGCGTCAAGAATTTGCAGGAGTATCCTCGATGAGCTGTTGCCTGCGTACAAGGCCGCACGCGAGAAGGACTCGCCGTCTTCCACATCGCAACCTGCCGCGGATGCCGCGCCGGAAGCGCCGGCGGGAGGCACGTGAGACGACCGATCTGCTTGTTGGGGCCAGGGATGCGAGCGTCTCGATGATTACTCTTTCGCCTGTTCAGCGTTCAGTTTGTGTTCGATCGCGAGCTTCCTGAGTTGCTTGTAGTAGTCGAGGGTGGCCGAGATATCCGCTTTCTGCTCGTCCTCGGCCGCAGCCAGCGCCGCGGATTGCGATTCGATCGCCTCGTCGAGCAGTCCGCACTCGTGTTGAATTGTCGCCAGCAGCACAAGTGCCTGCACGTCCTTCTGCTCGGCGGCTGCGCCGGCATACGCGGCCGCCTGGACTATCAGGCTCGCGTCGCGAACGGCCGCCGGCTTCGCCAGTTCCTCATCGACAATCCGCTTTAATCCGGCGGGCGAGTCTTTGAACGACTCCAGAATCTGCCGGTTCCACTCGGCGATCTGGTCGCCGCGGTCGAACTCCATCAGCATGTGACGCTTGATCAGATAGGGGTGCAGCTCTTTCGGTTTCAAGGCAATCAACTCATCGAGGAGTTTAAACACCTTGTCGCCGTCCTTGCGGCGATAGGCGGAGTTCAACTCGCCGAACAGCTCCTTGTATTTCTTGTCGGCGACGGCCCGGTTCCGGGCGGCCTCGACGTCATACTTCCCGGCGAGCACCTTCTTCAAGACGCCGTCCATATCGGCTTCAGGATCGAGCGGATTGCCCGCCCAGACGATCACGCCGTCGCGATTGACAATGTAAGCGTGTGGAATGCCGGGCACATCCTTGAGCCACACCACCTGCGTCCCCATTTCTTCGTCCGCCCCGACGTAGTAGGGCATGTCGATCTGCTTCTTCTCGCCGTTCTTCGGGTCGGGCATCTTCGCTTTCAGAAAGGCATCGATCGTTTCGATTTCCTCGTTGCTGATGCCCAGAATAAGAAGACCGTCTTTCTTGTGCTTGCGATGCAGTTCGGCAAGATGGGGAATGGAAATGCGGCAGGGCCCGCACCATGTCGCCCAGAACTCGACGATGTATACGTGCTTTTCGGCACCGTCCTCTCCCGGCAGCGCCGGCGGCGCGTCTCCGAACCATTTGGCGACCTTGATCGGCGGCGCTTTTTCGCCGATCTGCGGCGCCGCCTGCGCGGCGGCCGTCGCGACAGCGAACACCAATACGCAGAGGATGGCTGTCTTGTGATTCATCTCAGGCAACCTCGACTGTTCCCACGGATCGGCCGAACCGGGCCCCGACACGGTTGGAGCGCGAACTTCCGGCACGCATGCTATCATCCTATCGCCGATGAACGACGGTGGAAACCAGCCGAATGCGCGTGTATCGCTGCGTCTATACCGCAGTATGCCGATTCCATGTCCATACCTGCCGGACAGGCTCGCGGTCAGCGAGGGGATCGCCGTGGACGGCCTGTCGGGCGCGGTTTACGAGCAACTGATGAACATTGGATTTCGTCGCAGCGGTAAGCACGTGTACCGCCCGGCCTGCGAGGGGTGCAGCGAGTGTGTGCCGCTTCGAGTGCCCGTTCAGACGTTTACGCCGAGCCGTTCCCAACGCCGAGCAATGCGTCGTAACTCAGACGTTGAAGTCAGCGTCGGTGAACCGGCTGCCACCGACGAGAAGCACGCGATATACAAAGCCTATCTCGAATACCAGCACGACGGCCAGATGGGCAGCGACCGCGAGGGCTTTGAGGCGTTCCTGTACGACAGGGTGACGGAGACGATCGAAATGACCTGTCGCGTGGACGGGCGATTGATCGGAGCGGGTCTCTGCGACGTGTGCGACAATTGCCTGTCATCGGTTTACTTCTATTTTGATCCTGCCGAACATCGCCGCAGCCTGGGTACGTTCAGCGTGCTGATGGAAATCGAAGAATGCCGCCGCCGCGGTTTGCCATACTGGTACGCGGGCTTTTATGTGCGCGACTGCCCACGCATGAATTACAAGGCCTCTTTCCGTCCCTTCGAACTGTTGGATACGGAGGCCCGATGGCGGCCGGCCGAACGACAAACAGGTCTGCGAGGCGGTAGATAAGCCTCCGTCTTGTCCGGCAACGCACGACGAGTTCCGGTCTGTTCCAGGCCCGGGCGCGATAATCACGTCAAACAATTAAGTTCACACGGCCCGGCATGTGACCNNTCGAGGATCGACCCGCGATTTGCGTGGACCGCCGCACGGAGTGCGGGGCTGGCTTTGCCCGGCTGCTCTTCGAATGGAATCGGAAGGCAACGCAAGCCAGCGGCAATCATCCCAGATAAACGCTCAGGGTCGCGTGGGGGGGCGACCCTGAGCGGAATCCTCTCTTATCTGATGCAACAAGGAAATCACCGGCCGTAGCTGTGGTTCGCGTAGGTAGTGGCGTTGACGCGAAGCGGCGCAGCGGCTCGGCAACAACAGAAACGCCGCGAGCGGTGCTACCACCCGCGGCGATTCAGGATTCTCAGACTGGCGAGGCGTCAGTCAGCGTTACTTCTCTTCGACAATGTCGATTCGGGCGATTTCGTGCCCCGACTCGCGCTCGACGGCATGGATGTAGCCAATCGTTTTCGTTCCATTCGGTGCCTTGGGCGGCATCTTGTCGAGCGACCACGAGAACTTCACAGGAATGCCGGGGTACAGCGTCAGGCTTGAACTGCCGCCGTGCCGGGCGTCGATTTCGATCTGCTCCTTGTAGAGGTAGTCGATTTTGACCTTGAACTCGGCCGAGTCGTCGCTCTTCGCTTCACTGAACGCGGGCTGAATTTCGAGCGTGCAACCGACGGAGTCAGCACCCGGATTGGGATTCGAAACGTGCATCTCGACGAATGTCTCAGACAGACCGTCCTGCGCGATCGCCTCACCGTCGGAGTTGTACACGTTGACGGGGGCATCGGTGAACTTGGCGTAGTCGTCGTCGGACACCTCGATGCGAATGCGCGCCGCGCGGATTTCGGATGTGAAGGCGACCGACAGTTCTGCCGTGTTGTCGTCCGGCGAGAGTTCCTTTGTTTCCGACTTGCGATAGCCCTCGATCTTCCCGGAGAGCGTGACGTGCGCTGGTTCGGTGAACACATTCAGCAGCGTCGCCTTGCCCGACGGCGTGGAACCCGGAGAAGCGGTCAGATCCCCCAAAGTCTTCGGCTCGATGTGGATGCCGTCGAATCGAATCTCGAGTGAATAGGGCGACGTCTTGTCGGGGCGGCTGGTGGCAGCCAATTCATACACGCCCGGCTCCAGTTCCTCGCTCACCGTGTAGGACGCCTCGCGGCGATCGGACATCGTGTCGAGGCGAAGCCGGCCGCGGGCCAACTGCCTGCCATCCGGTCGATTGATGTAGTTGATCGAGGCGAACGAGTCGCCCTCCTCCGGCGCCTTGATCGTAACATGCATCGCACCTGCACCAGCAGGTACGTCAACGAAGTGCCGCCGCACCTTGTATCCCTCGACGATCTGATCTTCAATCTTGATGACGTAGTTGTCTTCGGCCTTCGCCTGATGCGGGACGATGATCGTGTTGACAAGACGCAGCATGACTTCGCCGTCTTCGCTGCCTTCGATGGTCGAGACATAGAGACCGGGCTTCGTCAGCTTTGCGCCATCGTACTTCACGTCCACCGTGGCCGATTGCGTGTCGCGGAAGTAAACCTGCTGTTGCACCGGGCGGCACCAGTCCGAGTCGCTCTTGAGCGTGAGACGCTTGGAGAAGCCGGTGATCGACGTCATGTCGTCCTGCGGTACGAAGCGAGGTGAAATCGTGAAAGCCTGCTCACGGTCCTTCGGGAACCACGTCGTCCGCCAGTAGGCCGCCGGTCCCTCGCCGCCGGAGGTAAACGGGCTCTCTGTCTCGATCGCGAAATCGTAGAGCGGGTCGTCACGATGCTTCGCGACGATGTCGTCAATCGACGCAACCGCCTTCATGATGTCGGGGATGCCCGCACCGTAGTCGAGTGCGTTAAAGCCCGGGATCGGATCGGCGGTGTTCTTGAGAGCACGCTTGACCCAGTCGGCCCTGGGGGCGACGCCGTGGCTGTCGCGCACATGCTGAGCGAGCAAGGCACAGAGGCCCGTGGCGTACGGCGAAGCCATGCTGGTGCCGGCCCAGTAGTCGCCGCGTCGATTCCAGACCGGGACTGTGGAGGTCATCCAGCCGGGCGTCGCGACGTCGGGCTTGTCGAGCTCGCCGCCGCGGGAACTGAACGTCGTCAAGACGGCGCGCGGAATCTCGAGCCCCGGTACGTCGCGGGCCGTGTCCCTGGCCAGCAGGGCGGCAACGCTGATCACGGCCGGCGCGCCGGCAGGTGTTCCGACGGAGGACAGGCCGGGCCCTTCATTGCCGGCGCTGGTGCAGATGATGAGGTTTGGGTTCTTCAGCAGCAGCCGATCGACGAACTTGTCGATGTGATGATGACCTTCGACGATCGAACCGATTCCGAAGCTGAGGTTGCAGACCACCGTCACGTTGTTGTCGCGGGCATACTCCGCCGCGTAGTTGAAGGCCGCCTGCATTGAACCGGTCGTGGTTGATCCGCCGGCAAGGGTATTCGATCCGAGCTTCATGCTGATCACCTTCGCGCCGGGGGCGACGCCGTTGAAACCGTCCTGCCCCATGATCCTGTATCCGGCTGCGATACCGGCGACGTGGGTGCCGTGTCCGCCGTCGTCGTGGTGCAGAACGACTTTGAGCTCATCCATGAAGATGTTGACGGCGATCGTCAGCGGGATGATCTGCTCTTCCTTCTTCTCGCGGGCGAAGGTGAACGTGTCGTAGTTGAGCTTGTAGTTTTTGAGCGGCTTCTCATCGGAGAAGTCACGATCGCCGTCGGTGTCGACGAAGCAGACCGCGTCGTCATCGGTGCCCTTGTCCTTCGAAATGACACAGATGCCGAAGACGTCGTCGTACTCGCCGTTGTCGTTTACGTCGGCTACCGCCGAATTGACGTAGGCGGATTCTTCGAGAAGGCCGAACCAGAGTGTGGTCCCCTCGGGTCGCATGTCGGCGGCTGGCGGGGTGTAGTACTCCGGCTTGCCGTCATCGTCATAGCGAAGCAGCTTGTCGCCGTCGTCGTTCCACTTGGCCCGGCTGATTTCCACATCACCCTGTCCCGAAAAGTCCTGCGCGTCCACGACCTTGACCTGGCCGTCGGGTGTCTCTCGAAGACCGGCGACGCCCATATCCACGCCGGTGTCGAGCACCGCGATGACGATACCCTTGCCGTTGATCTCGGGATGGGCCTTCAGGAACTGATCCACGTTGCAGGTGGATACTGACAGTTGTGTCCAGGGAATGTTCTCGGCCTGCGAGGGACTGAGCGTCAGGCAGAGTGTGAGCATCAGTGCAGCAGCTGTACAGCGTCTCATGAAGCATCTCCTCAGATAGTGGTACCGGCGTTCTTCCTGTTGTTTGCTCGCCGAAGCGTGGGTGTGCTGATAAACACCAGTTATAGCGATTTAACGGCGTCGGGTCCAACTCCGCACGCTCGATCGACGGTTATGCGGCGGCAGCGGGTATGTTGCGAGGGAAGCCCGAAGCGGGTGAAATAGCCCCCATCGTCTGTTGCGGAAGGTGGTGCATCGTGGCGAAGAAGGGCGAACGACGGCTGGACGGATTACGGATTACGGAGGGCGTCGCACCGGGAGAATCCCTTCGGGCGGTTCTGTCGGGGGTGCTCAAGGCGTGGGGGCGTGAGGTGGACGATGCTCTCTTGAGCGTGGTCCTCGGCGATGCGTTCATGCTGACGTATGCCGCCGAGGCGAGCCCGGCGTTGCGGTGGAATATCCACGGCCGGCACGCGTTTCTCGACGAGGCGGCGTGCGACCTCGGGATTGCGGTGTATGACCTTCATCCACCGGATGCCGCGCCGTTGCCGACGCCGCCGCCTGAGTTCGCTACGCATTTCAGGGACAGCTACGCACCGTTCGTCACTGCAGCCGTGGAACGCGACGAACCCTGTCTGGCATGGATGGGGTGGCCGCCGCCGTGTGAAGGCGCGTGGGGCGTCGTGACGGGCGTGCTGGACGACGGTCGTTGCGTCGGGCGGACGATGTTCAGCGGTGCCGAGTCGGTCGAGATGATCGGCCCGCCGGTACAGGTGTACGTGGTTAACGAAGTGCGGCCGGCTGACATCGAGCCGGGAAGGCTGATTGATCGCGTTCTGTCCCGTGCGGCGGTGGTGTTGAACAGCCGTCTCGATGCGAAGTACGGGGTTGTGAGCGGTACGGCGGCGATGGAAGCTTGGCGTGACGCCGTCCGCGAGGGCATGCGTGGCCGTGGCGACGCGACCGGTCAATTGCACGCCGCGATTGTGCGCCAGTTCGCCGCGGGAAGAAAAGCGGCGATGCGGTTCTTCCTTGAACATCAGGCTACCGGCGGACGAGGCGAGACTTCGGCGATGAAGACGTGCGGTGAGGTGTTTGCGGAAATGACTGAGCGGCTGACGCCATTCGCGCAAGCGCAGGCCTGCGTGTCCACGTCGTCGGCAGCGTATCTGGAAGGGCTGAGCAAGGCGATCGATCGCATCCTGCCTCTGGAGCAAGCGGCAGCGGCGACGCTGGCGGACAGGGGAACTGCGTGACTTACTACCTCACACGGAATACGCCCCGCATTTTTCAAGCGAAGCGGTTCGCGCTTGCTGGTGCCGTGATTGCGGCACTGGTCATCTTGGTGCCCGGCTGCGATCGCGGCAAGGCGGGCAACGAACTCCCCACATCGCGCACGGCCAGGCAGTCGCGCAAGGTGATGGGTACGTTTGCGTCGCTGACGGCCGTGGCGAAGGACAAGGCGACGGCGATGGCGTCCGTTGAGGCAGGGTACGATCGCCTTGACGCAATCGAACGCCTGATGAGCACCTATCTCGAAGACAGCGAGGTCAGCCGCATCAACAAACTCGAACCAGGGGAGTCGATGGCCGTTTCGGTCGATACCTTCGCATGTCTGCTCGCGGCGCGAGACGTGGCAAAGGCCAGCGGCGGCGCGTTTGATGCAACATGCCGGCCGTTCGTATTGTGCTGGCGCGACGCGACCAAGGATGGACGCCTGCCCACGGACGCCGAACTAACCGAAGCCCGGCAGCGCGTCGGCAGCGAGCACATCCTCCTCGAAAACAAAGGGATAACATACTCGCCGGGCGTGGCCGGCCTTCAGGTCGATCTCGGCGGAATCGCCAAGGGATACGCGCTAGATATGGCGGCGGCTGCGATGCGCGAGGCCGGTGCGACCGACGTACTGGTTGATGTGGGCGGCGACGTCGTGGCCGTGGGTAAGTCCGAGGCGGGGCGTCCCTGGCGCGTCGGCGTGCGGCACCCGTTCGTGGAAGGGCTCATCGAGAAGATCGAACTCAGCGGCAAGGCCGTTGCGACCTCCGGTCTCCAGCAGCGCTTCTTCGAAATCGACGGGCAGCGATACTCGCACATCATCGACCCGAGAGCCGGCCGACCGGCGGCGGAGGCGCCCTGCGTGACTGTCATCGCCGACGACGGCATGACGGCCGACGCATGGGCGACGGCGTTCAGCGTGCTCAGCGTTGCCGAGGGGCAACGGCTCATTACCGAGGGCAAAGCACCGGCGATGGAAGTGATGTGGATTACCGGCAATGCCGAGTCGCCTCAGATCACAAGGACGCCGGGATTTGCGAAGTACGTCGTGGAATGATCGCCGGATTTGCGAGCTAAAACGGCAGTGACGGCCCCGCCAGTTCGACGCTTTCCCCAATCCGCGGCAATACGAATGGAACGAACTGGCCCTTCTCCCACTTGACCCACAAGAACGATGGGGATTCCAGCCGTGCATCCAATGTAAACGCGACAGTCGCTGGCCGATGGTCCCTCGTGAGTTCAAGCACCTCGACCTCCAGGCTGCCGAGTTGGACTGTGCTGCCCACATCGAACGCATGGTACTCATTCCGCAACAGCCGCTCGAATCGCCATGACATGAAACCGTCGGCAGGGCGGATGACGAGTTGGTTCGGCCNNGCCGTACGCTCGATGGATACGGCTTCGAAACCGGGAGCGAGAAGGCGCGTACGGCGAGGAACCGGCCTGCCGGCAAACTCCTGCTGAAGCGGGAAATAGACTGCATGCAGAACGCTGGGCGGATTGACGACAATCAGCTCCTGTTTCTCGACAGAGGTGTCCAGGTTCATTCTGATCGTGAACTGCTCATCCAGCGAACTTGGGCCTGTCGGATTGGCGGCGCGCAGAGGCAATCCGATCAGCGGCAGGACAACATGCAACAGGACAAACAACGCGCCGACGCCGCGTGTCAGGCGTCCGCGCACACCGGTCACGGTTTGTCCGGCGAAGGCGCTGACGAGAANNGCAGCGGGCAGGCACCCAGCCCGACGTAGAACAGAAGTCTGTCGGCAGGAAACGTGCTGCAGATCGGGACGAGCGCCAGCAGCATGCCTGCAAACCAGAAACGCGCTTCGGCGGACGCGCGTAGGATCGGCGTCAGGACGTAGATGACGATGCCGAATAATGCCGCGCCGCCGATCCAGAGACCCACCAACCCGGCGGGCGGCAGCAGGATGCTGAGTTCCGACGGCGGCGTTCCCCACTGGCCGAGCATCAGCATGGGGGCGCGTTCAACAACGGCCCAGAGAAACCGACCAGGATCGCGCAATGGGTCGATATAGAGTCCCGCGTCCGCGAATCCGGCGCCGGAGGATTCCCACATGACGCGCCAGGCGACGACGACAATGGCGTACGGAAGCAGGCGAACAGCACGTCTTGCGGGCGCACCGCGATCAAGGAAGACGGCGTAAGAAACGAGGTAGGCGAGCGTGCCGATGCCTGCCTCTTTTGCCAGCAGGCTCAACATCAGGAAGCACGGAGCGAGCACAGCAGCCGGCGTCTTCCCGCGGCGGCGCCAGTCGTCGTGGAACAGGATCGCCAGAACCCCGAAACACGCGGAGATCAGGACGTTCCTGTTGGCGATGAACCCGACAGGCATGCCGTGGGCATCGTCGATCGCATACAGCAGCGCGGCGAGTCCGGCGAGCCATGCACTCATTGCGAACCGTCGATAGAGGACTGCAACGCACACGATCGCCGCCGCGTACCATGCGATGCTGTGCAGATGCATGAGCCACGGCGCGTCCGGCCAGAGTTGATAGTCAACCCAATGCGTAAGTACGCTCAACGGCCGCCAGAAGCTCGCCTTGATGCCGGTGTAGGTGTACCACGGCAGGCATCCGACTTCCATCATCTGGTGTGTGCGTTCGGGATCGCCGTTGAAGAAGCGGAACATGTCCATAGGGCCGGACACGAAATCCGCGAACATCCGCGAACCGTGGATTGCCGCACGATGGAAGTAGTCATCGCTCTTGAGGCCCACGCCGAGTGAAGGCGATGTCAGCACGGCCCCGAGGAGCGCGATCCAAAGCACAGACGATCGCCGCGTGAGAAGCGACCTCGCGCAATCGCGCAGTGTATTGACTCGCTTCGAGGGTCGGGGGGCGGTGCGCATGTTGACTCGCAGGATCGGCGGGACCGATTCAAGGATAGCCAGATGCCGTCCAAAAAGAAACACGACCGGGCACTTAAGCGTCCGGTCGTGCGGGTGTCGTGATTCGAGCGGTACGACGGCCGATCAGTTGTCCGCCGCGGCAGCAACGGTCTCTTCCTTGGCGAGTTGCTCTGCGTATTGCGGCTTGGGCTTGCCAAAATAGATCAGGACTTCGGCGGGGCATTTCTTGAGAATGCTCTGCACCTCTTCGCCGTCGCTGTAGTTGTCGTAGTTGAGGTAGGCGAGGTTGTCTTCGACGCCGAACATGTCGGCGAACATGCGCTGGCACATCTTGCAGCCGAGGCAGCCGATCGTGCAAACCTCCTTCACGCTCTTGGTCGGCTCCTTGTTGGAGCACGCGACGACGAGCATGCTCTCTTCCTTGAACGGAATACGCTCGATCAGGTTGCGCGGGCACGCCTTCACGCACGCCCCGCAGCCGGTGCATTTGTCGTAGTCAAAAACCGGAAGGCCCTCGTCCATCCGCATCGCGCCGAAGTCGCAGACCTTGACGCAATCGCCGTAGCCGAGGCAGCCGTAGGTGCAGGCCTGCGTGACGCCGACGACATTCGCTTCGACACAACTCTGGACGCCGGCATAGGGCACGCGGCCCAACTTCTGGTGGCCTTTTGCGCCGCAGTGAATGACGGGTCGGTAGGGGTAGGTCTTGACCACCTCGACGCCGAGAATTGCGGCGACCTTCTCTGCAGTCTTGGCCCCACCGACAGGGCAGCCGTCGGGCAGCGCCCGCTCCTCGACCACGGCCTTGGCGAAGTCGGCACAACCGGCGAAGCCGCAGCCGCCGCAGTTGGCGCTGGGCAGGGCATCGTTGACCAGAGGGATACGCGGGTCTTCTTCGACTTTGAGCTTTTCTTTGGCGAAGCCGAGCAGGCCCGCGAAGACAAGCGTCAGACCGAAGAGAACCAGAGCTGCCAGTAAAAGGACGTTCATTTCGTCATACTCCGCAGCGTTACTTTCCAATTCCAGTGAAGCCGGTGAACGCCAGCGCCAGAATACCAGCCACGAGCAGCGTGATGCCCGCGCCTTGCAGGCACTTGGGCACGTTGCTGAAGCGGATATGCTCGCGGATACCGGCCATGATGCTGATGGCGAGCGTGAAACCGATGCCGCCGCCGAATGCATACGTCGCCGCGTTGAGAAGGTTCTGCGTCTCGTCCTTCATGTCGATGTAGAGACACGCACCAAGGATCGCGCAGTTGGTCGTGATCAACGGCAGGAACACGCCGAACGCGTTGTAGAGCGGCGGAAAGAACTTCTTGAGGTACATCTCGACGAGTTGGACCATCGACGCGATGACCATGATGAACGCGACGTACTTGAGAAACGCCAGCGCGTCGGGGTGCCCGAAGACGCTGTTGCCGATCGGTGTCAGGATGCCGTGGACGATGCCGAACGTCACGATACCGGAGACGGTGATGACGAAGGTGACGGCGCAGCCCATGCCGAAGGCCATATCGACCTTGCGCGAGACACCGAGGAAGGGGCAGATGCCCAGGAATCCCGCCAAGACGAGGTTGTTGACGAGGGCGACGCTGAGAAAGATGCCGATGAGTACGCCGAAGCTCATGCCGCGCCTCCCTTCTTACCCGATCGCAGGTGATTGACCACGCCCACGACGACGCCCAGCGTGAGGAACGCTCCCGGCGGCAGGATCATGATCACCCAGTTGTGGCCGCCGTCGAGGAAGGCCTGCGGCAGGATCTTGGCGTTCAGCAGCGTGCCGCTGCCGAGGATTTCGCGGATGACGCCGAGGATCGTCAGCGCCAGCGTGAAGCCGATGCCGATGCCGAAGGCGTCCGCCAGCGAGCGGCCGATACCGTTCTTGATCGCGACGACCTCCGCCCGGCAGATGATCATGCAGTTGACGATAATCAGCGGAATAAACGCCCCGAGCTGCTTGCTCACGTCATAAACATAAGCCTTCAGCGCCAGGTCCGCGATCGTCACGAACGTTGCGATCGTCAGCGTGAAGATCAGGATTCGCACGTGCGGTTTGATCAGATGCCGCAGCGTAGTGGTGATCAGGTTGGACATGACGACGACGAAGGTCGCCGCCGCGCCCATGACCAGTGCGTTCTCGACGGAGTTCGTGACCGCCAGCGTGGGACACATGCCCAGCAACTGCACCAGCACTGGGTTGTTGGCCACGATGCCGTCGGTGAACTGCGTGAGGTTGGAGCCGTTTTCTTCCGACATGGACTCTTACTTCCAATCCTTAGCGGTGACGTTTACCGATGGTCCTTGAGCTTGGGTTGCACGTTTTCGATGACGAGATTGACGATGTCCGCAACGTAGGTGCTGGAATACGTCGCTCCCGTGATCGCCTGGATTTCGTTTGCGCCTTCGACCGGCGGCCGCTTATGTACGGTGATCTTCCGCGTCGCGTCGAGACCGTCGAACTGTTTGGGCCAGACGGGATCGACGGCGCTGTCAATCTTGTTGCCGAGGCCGGGCGTTTCGATATTCTCGACCACCTTCATGCCGGTGACCTCGGTGCCGTCCGCTGAGAGGCCGACGACGAGGCGGATTTTGTCGATGAAACCGGGGCCGGTCGCATCGACAGCCCAGCCCGTCAGTTCGCCTTGCTCGTTCTTGCACTTGTAGAGCTTGAAATCGCCGAAGTCGCCTTCGATCTTCTCGACGTCGCTGACGTCGGCCACGACTTCCTCAATGGCGCTGTTGAACGCCGCACTCTTATTCTCGTCAATCTTGGCCTGGAGCGTCTTCTGCGTACCCGCGAGAAGGCCCGCGAAGATGATGCCCATGAGCAGGACCAACCAGGATTCTTCTACAAACTTCTTCACGATCGGCACCTCCCGCCGTCTTAAGCCTTGGCCACATGGCCGCCGAACGGCGTCGGCACAGTCCAGCGCTCAATCAATGGCGTGAGCGCGTTCATAATCAGGATCGCAAACATGACGCCCTCGGGGTATGCCCCGAACATGCGTATGACCATGACCAGCACACCAAAGCCCACGCCGAAGATGATTCGACCCTTGGGCGTGATCGGGGCGCCCACATAGTCGGTCGCGATGAAGAACGCGCCGAACATCAGCGAGCCGCTGGTGAGGTGGTACACCGGCGTCTCGTAAGCGTCCGGGTTCACCATGTGGGCGATGAGTGCGAAGATGGTCACCGCGAGCAGGCAGCCTAGCGGCTGTCGCCAGTCCGCCGTGCCGCGCAGGACGAGGAACAACCCGCCGATGAGCGCGGCCAGTGCGCTGGTTTCGCCCACGCATCCGCCGACGTTGCCGATGAAGAGCTGCCACTGAGTCGGCATCTCGCTGCGGATGTTGTTGGCGGCTTCACGGAACTCGGCCGCTTTGGCTTCGTTCGGCTCGGCGGCGGCTTTCTTGACGTTTTCCGCGTACTTGGCGGCCTGATAAAGCGGTGTCGCGCAGGTCACCGCGTCCACGCCTTGGGCCTCCAGATCGGCCCTCATCGGGGCCGTCGGCGTCCAGGTGACCATGGCCGCCGGGAAGCAGATCATCAGGAATGCACGGCCGACCATGGCGGGGTTGAACAGGTTCTGGCCCAGCCCGCCGAAGACCGCCTTCGCCAACGCGATCGCCACGACACCGCCGATGAACGCCATGTAGGGATTTAGCGACGGTGGCAGCGAAAACGCGAGGATCATACCAGTAACAATCGCCGAGCCGTCGCCGAGCGATTCCATGCTCATTCCGCGAATCCTGTTCGCGACGGCCTCTGCAATGAGGCAGCCTGCGATCGTTGCAATCGTCAGCACCACGGCCTGCCCGCGGAACATCCAGACGCCGATGCAGAACATCGGCAGCATGGCGAGCACGACCTCGAACATGATCTTGCGCGTGCTCGACGCGTCGGCCAGGTGTGGGGCGGAACTGACGAGGAACTCGCGCGGCGGCTCCACCTGTTTCTTCGGAGCCGGCTTCGATTGTTCCCCGGCCGGTGTTTCCGCCGCCGGTTTCGGGGTGGCGTCATGTGCGCCTGCGGCATCACTCATGGTTTGTGCAACTCCTGTTGCCTGATTGTTGCCGTCGAAAACGCCGGTGCGGCCGGCGGTGCTTCCACTTCGCTGCGGCTTGTCTCTAGTTGGCTTTTACTTCCTCTGCGGGCTTGCCGCCGACCGTGACCTCCTGCGCCTTCTCCTTCGCCTCGGCGTCGGCCTTGGCCTTCTCGGCCTGCTGCTTCTCCTGCGCCTGGATGATCCGCCACTGGTTCTTGCCTGCGCGAATATATTGCGCCAGCGGGATCTTCGCCGGGCACACGAACGAGCAGCAGCCGCATTCGCAGCAGGCGAACATGTCGTACTGGTTGGCGAAGTCGTAGTCGCGGAACTTGATCGCGTGGGCGATCTNNGGCGACAAATGCAGCGGGCAGTTGTCTACACAACGGCTGCATCGAATGCACGCCGCTTCCTTCTGGCGGCAGGTCTCGGCCTCGGTCATCACCGTAAAGCCGCCGGTGCCTTTGACGACGGGCACTTCGAGATGCGGCACCGTCGGCCCCATCATCGGGCCGCCGGCCAGCACCTTCAGTGCCTGATCCATCGCACCGCCGGATGCTTCGATCAGTTCGCTCAGCATCGTGCCGATCGGGACGAGCCAGTTGCCGGGCTTGCTCACACCGCCGCCGGTGATCGTCACGACGCGGTGCGTCAGCGGCAGCTTGCACCCGACGGCCCGCGCGATGCTATGCGCCGTGGCGACGTTGATCACGACT
>NPIF01001735.1_pt1 | contig 20633 bp, 16 predicted proteins | sample 8637461 | NCBI WGS metagenome assembly NPIF01 (sample SAMN07420641, study PRJNA396082) | bioreactor metagenome | isolation source: sample BR12 brine-fed electro-methanogenic bioreactor BR | place: Japan: Kochi | collected 2016-12-09
TCTCAGCTCGAAGGTTCATGAACAGTCCGGGCAGCCCGGACCATTCATGAGCCCTTCGGCTGAGAACCCGTATCTACCCGCTGGCCGGGCACTTCGTGCCCTCTGCCCCGCGTGGGACAGTCGACCTCGAGAGGGCCTCCCTCACGTCGTGCACAAGGAGGTCGACCGTCCCGGTCGTGGCCGTCCCGGTCGTGGCCGTCCCGGTCGTGGCGCGCGCGTCGTCGGTGGTGCGGCGCGCGATGGGACGGTCGACCTCTCTCGCGCGAGTCTCCTTGCTCGCGACCAGAGGTCGACTGTCCCGGCCTCCATGCCCCCGGGCCGGGCCGTTCGGGGCTCCTCCGTCCGGATTCTCAGCTCGAAGGTCCACGAGCAACCCGGGCAGCGCGAGGAAAGCGGGTCAGGAGCGAACGCTCGCGGAGCCGCGCGGCCCTCTCCGGCCCGGGCCTTGACGCTGCGCTCTTCGGAACCCATCGTCCTAGGGAGGGTGCCTACCGTGCGCCCGGGAGGATGCCTTGTTCACCGAACACCGATACGACTCGTCTTTCGATGATCAGAGCGACTCCGGTACGACGGGGGTCGGCGAGATGCGAGCCGTCTTCGGGCTGAGTCTCGACCGCATCCGCAACGCGGTGGAGGTGCTCGCCTGCCGGATGCTCGAGCAGAAGCTCGAGCGCTGTCCCGAGATCGACCGGTCCAAGGACGTGATCGAGGACATCTACTGCCTCGCGCTCAACCGCGTCCCCGCGCTGTACTACCACAGCGCCTCGAGTTTCGCGCGGCGCCTCGAGGACCAGGGGCCGCCGACGGACATCCTCGAAGCGCTCGACAAGGCGATCGACTACGCGATCATGAAGGTGCTCGAGAACCCGACGCGTAGCTGAGCTCGACTCGAAGACGAAGGTTCAAGGCCCGCCGGTCACGGCGGGTCTTTTGCGTGGTGTCGGCCAGAGCGCCCGGAGCCGCGGCGAGTCGTGGCGGGGGTCGGGGAGCGCGTCCGTGGTGAGGTGGGTCTCGAGGACGGCGCGCGCGCGCTCCGTGTGACCGAGCGCGATCAAGGCGTGGGCCGCGTGGCGTGCCGCGTCGGACTTCAGCGCTTTCGAGCAGTGAGGCGCGGCGAGCACGGCCTCGGCCAGCACGAGCAGACCCTCGGGCTCGCCGTGGCGCCGGCGCTGGGCGAGGCGCCTCGCGAGGCCCGTCTCGCTGGCTTTGGGCTCCGCCGCGTCTTCCGCGCCCGGCGCCTTCGCTTTCTCGCGGGGTGGCGCTGCAGGCTTGGCGCGCCCGGGTAGGGGCACCTCGAGCGGCTGGTTGACCCTGAGCCAGGCGCCGCGATCGAGACGATTCCAACTGGCGAGCAGGTCGGCCCCGTCGCTGCTGCCCCACGCGAGGTGGGCGAGCCGCCCGAGCGAGTCGCCCGGGCGGACTCGGATGGTCAGGACGGCGGGCAGGACGACGCGCTGCCCGGCGCGCAGGCGAGTCGGAGACTCGATCCCAGAGAGCGCGGCGAGAACGCGCCATCGCTCGGCGCGGCCGGTGTGCGCCGCCGCCACGCGGGAGAGGCTCGATCCGCGCGGGAGCGGGATCCTCCGCGCTCGGGGCAGGTCGAGCTCCTGGCCCCGCGCCAGCTTCTCGCCGAAGCCCGCGCGCTCGAGCAGCGCCGCGATCTCCGCACGTCCATAGACACGCTCGGCGAGCTCCTCGAGGGTCTCCCCAGGGAGGGGTGACACGGGCTCGGCCCAGGCGCTCGGGGCCCAGGCGAGGAGGAGGCTCAGCACCGAGATGAGCCGCGCCCGGCGCGTCACGGCGTGTCGTTCCCCGGCTCGGCGAGGTCGATGCGCACGCTCGCCGACTGCTCGGCGGCCAGGGTGACCTGGACACGCCGCTCCCCATAGAGCGGGTGGCTGAGCACGACTTCGTGCTCGCCGGGCTCGAGCTGCTGGGGCGTGTCCCACGGCGTGACGCGGGCGGGTCCGCCATCGATGCTCACCTCGGCCCACGGGTGGACGCGGACCCACAGCTCCGCCTGATCCGTGTGATCGCGGGCGAGGCCGGCGGCGCTGGCCGCCGCGGCGAGAAGCAGGACGAGAGCGGCGGCACCGACGCTCGCCGCGACGAAGCTCCGGGTCGTGGTCATCGTCTCGCCTCCTGGGCTCGCGGCCCGCCGTCGGCTCTGCCCGTGCCGGCGGCGGGCCGCACTTGCTTCAGGTCATCGCTGGCTGAGTGCCGCCACGATCTGCAAGGGGCGTGCCCTGGAGCGGAGCGCTCCCCCGCGAACGGCTGCGACCCGCCGCGGACGCTCGGCCGATGACGGTTTCGGCAACGGGGCTGACGACTTCGTGCCTCGCGGGGCGCGAGCACCTATGTTGGACGCTGGAAGGATGTTCGCCGACGTCCGGTCTGCCCCGACCGCGCGCGGCTTGGGTCAGGGAGCCACGCCGTGTCCACCTCGCTTTCGTGGGTCGAGAAGTGCCCACTGCCGCTCGCGGTGCTCGATCGCAATGGGGTCGTCCTCTTCTGGTCCACAGGGGCCGAACAGCTCACCGGCTGGTCTTGGGAGCGCGCCGTCGGGAGACGGCGGGTCACCGAGCTGATCGAGGGCCGTCGTCCCGGGATCGCGCTCCTAAGGCGCCTACGGCAGCACGGTCGCCTCGACGACTGCGCGATAAGGGTCCGGACGCCGAGCGGCGAATCCCGTCCTGTGCGCTTCTCGCTCGGGCCGCTGACGTCGCCGGATGGAACCGTCGACTCCTACTTGGCCTTCGCGCAGCCGTTGCCCCTCGACGCGAGTCCGAACGCGCCCCGGCGCGCGGGCGTCGCGGCGGGTGAAGGCGCCGGGCTGCTCATCGAGGATCCGACCGGCCGTATCAGCTATGCGGACCGTCGCGTCGCCGAGCTGCTCGGGTGCTCGCTGCGAGAGCTCGTCGGTGCGCGCACCCGGGATCATCTCGATGCTCCCGAGCTCGTCCAGGACGCAGCCGTACCATTCTCCTGCGAGGCGCGCTCGGGCAAGGTCTGGGAGCACGAGCGCCTCCTTCGCGTGAGCGCCCGGCCCCAGCTCAGCGGGACTCGCTCCCATGGGCGGCTCCTCGTCGTCGAGGACCTCGGTGACGCGGACGGAGGCGACCTGCCCGCCTCGAGCGTCGCCGCGGCGGAGCGGCTCGTCACCCAGGGTCTCGTCCACGACCTCGCCCACTTCCTCACGCTCGCGCGCACCCAGGCCGAGTTGCTCGCCACGGAGTCCCCGCCGGTCGCCGACAACGGCGGCCCGAGCCGGGCGCGCGTCGTCGCCGACGTGCTCAGCGACGCCGCCGAGCTCGTGCAACGCTTGCGTTCGCCGAGTGTGATCTCGCCTTCGGACAAGGGGCTTGGAGTCGTCGAGGCGCTACGCTCGCTCGAAGCGCATCTTCGCGCCTTGCTGCCGGACGCCTTCGAACTCAGCGTCCGACTGCCGCCCGGGGAGTCGCTTCGCGTTGCGGTCGACCCGGCGGAGTTCCGCCGCGTCGTGATCAATCTCGTCCTCAACGCGCGCGAGGCGTGCCCGACGGGCGGGCGCATCGCGTTGAGCGCGTTCCCGTGCACCCACGCGAACGGGGACCCAGCGGTACGCATGACCATCGAGGACGACGGGGTCGGTATGAACTCGGAGCTCCTCGCCGCCGCGTTCGAGCCGCATTGCAGCGCGAGCGCGCATGGCTCCGGTCTAGGCCTCTTCGTCGTTCAGCGCCTCGTCGAGGCGTGGCGTGGACAGGTCTCGATCGAGAGCGCGGTAGGGCGTGGTACACGCGTGACGATTACGGTCCCGAGGGCCTCAGGGAGCCCGCCGAAGACGCGGCAGCGCCGCGCGGCGCACACCGCGAGCGTCCTCGTCGTCGAGGACGATCCCGTGATGCGCGAGACCCTGCGCGAGTCGCTCGCCCATTTCGGCCACCGCTCCCACCTCGCAGTCAACGGCGCGGACGCGCTCGCCGCGCTCGGAAAGAGCGGAGAGAGCTTCGACCTCGCGCTGATCGACGCCCGCCTGCCCGATATCGACGGGCGCGAGCTCGCACACCGGCTCGAAGAGCGGCAGGAGGGGCTGATCTCGGTGCTGTGCACCGGAGAGTCGCCCTCGCCACACGACCCCCGCCGCGTTCTGCGCAAGCCGTTCAGCATCCTCGCGCTCGAGACTCTCGTCGCCGAAGCGCTCGACGAGCAGACACGGCGGAGCGGCGTAGCCCCTGTCGAGGGACGTACACTGCACGCATGAAGCGCAGCCGCAGTGCCGAAGAGATCGGGCCGTACCTCGCGGACGAGAGCCGTCTGTCCGGAGGACGGGCCGAGGAGATCGCCTGGCCAAGGACGGCGGCCGAAGCCGCCGCGCTCCTCGCCGAGTGGAACGCGGCCGGGCTGCCCGTCACGGTCTCGGGTGGCGGGACGGGCGTCGTCGGGGGGCGCGTGCCCTTCGGGGGCGCGATCCTGGCAACCGAAGGTCTCGACCGGCTCGGTCCCATCGTCAAGACCGAACACGGTGGGCGCGTGCGCGTCGGCGCGGGCGTATCGCTCGTCGCGTTGCAGGAGGCCGTGGCGGAAGCGGGGCTGCACTATCCGCCCGACCCGACCGAGAGCGGCGCTTTTCTCGGCGGGACCCTCGCGACGAACGCGTCGGGAGCGAGGACCTTCCGATTCGGCCCCACACGCGCGTGGGCCTCGGGCCTGAGCGTCGCGCTCGCCGATGGGAGCTTGCTCGAACTCACACGCGGCGAGTACCTGGCACGGCGTGGAGCGTTCGAGCTCGCGCTGCCCGGCGGGCGCACGCTGTCGATTCCGGCGCCGAACTGGAGCTTGCCGGGCACGAGCAAACACGCTGCGGGGTACCACGCCGCGCCGGAGCTCGACCTCGTCGACCTCTTCATCGGCTCGGAGGGCACGCTCGGCGTGATCCTCGAAGCGGAGCTCTGCCTCTTGCCGGCGCCGCGCGAGATTCTCGCGGGGATCTTCTTCTTCGCGAACGAGGCCGAGGCCTACGCATTCGTCGACGCGGCGCGCGGGCCGGAGCGCACGGTCGGTGAGGAGGGCGTGCGGCCCTGGTCGCTCGAGCTCTTCGCCCACTCCGCGCTCGAGATCCTTCGCAGCAAGAACGTCGCCCTGCCCCAGGGAGCCCACACCGCGATCTTCTTCGAGGAGGGTGTTCCTCGCGAGGACGACGATGGCGAGGCGCGGCTCGAGTCTTGGGTGAGGCTGGGGGAGCGCCATGGCGCCTCGCCGGACTCCTGGCTCGCGAGCTCGGCCCAGGACGATCGACGCTTTCGCGAGTTCCGGCACCTGATCCCGGTGACGATCAACGAGATTCTCACGCGCCGGGGCGTGCAGAAGGTGAGCACGGACACTGCCGTGCCGCGCGGAGGGGCGCCGCGGATGCTCGCGGCGTTTCGCGAGCGGCTCGACCGCGCGGGCATGGAGCGCGCGATCTTCGGCCACGTTGGGGACGACCACGTCCACGTCAACGTCATCCCGCGCGACCCTGGCGAGCAGGAGCGCGCCTCGGCGCTGTTCTGGGAGATGATCGAGCTCGCGGCCGGGATGGGCGGGAGCGTCGCCGCCGAGCACGGACTCGGCAAGGTCAAGGCGCGCGCGCTCGAGATTCAGTTCGGCCCCGCGGCGCTCGCGCGCATGCGCGCGATCAAAGAGGCGCTCGATCCCGCCTGGCAGCTCGCGCGCGGCACGCTCCTCGGAGCTCCGTGAGCGCGCGCTGCTACGCCGCCCGCGGGCGACTGCTCACCGCACTGCCCGGCGACGAGCCGCGCCTCGTCGACGACGGCCTCCTCGTCTGGGACGAGGCGGGGCGCATTCGACACGCGGGCGAAGCGACGTCCCGTTACGCCCAGGCCGAGCTCGTCGCGGGCGATGAGCGCACCGTGATCGCGGCTCCCTTTTGGGATCCTCACGTTCACCTGCCGCAGCTCGAGCTCGCCGGCCGCTACCGGGAGCCGCTCCTGATCTGGCTCGAGCGCCGGGTCTTTCCCGCGGAGGCGCGCCACGAGGACGAGGCCGTCGCCTCGAGGGCGACGACGCGCTTCTTCGACGCGCTCGCGTCGGTCGGGAGCGTCGGCGCCGGCATCTTCACCGCGCCCTTCCCGCGCGCGGCGCGGATGGCACTCGGCGAGGCGCGTTCGCGGGGTGTTCCCGTTCGTTGCGGTGCCCCGCTCTCGGACCTCCCGCCCCCCGAAGGGCTGCCGACGCGGCGGGCATTCCTGCGCGCCCTCGCACTCGCGAGGCGGGACTTCGGAAGCGCCGCCGCGGTCGTGCCGCGTTTCGCGCTGTCCTGCAGCGACACGCTGATGGAGCAGCTCGGGGCGATGGCGCGGGCGTCGGACGCGACCGTGCTCTCCCACGTCGCCGAGAATGCGGACGAGGTCGCCGCGGTCGCGCGCCGTTTTCCCGGCGAGTCCTACGCCGGGGTCTATCAGCGCTTCGGCCTTCTCGGTCCACGTTCGCTCCTCGCGCACGGGGTGCATCTCAGGGACTCCGAGTTCGCGCTCCTTCGCCAGCGCAAGGCGTGGCTCGTCCACTGTCCGAGCTCGAACGAGGCGCTCGGCAGCGGCCGGATGCGTCTCGAGCGTGTGCGCGAGGAGAGAGTGCGCTGGTGCCTCGCCAGCGACGTCGGTGCGGGTCCCGAACTCTCGATGCTCCACGTGATCGAACGCTTCCTCGCGGTCCACAAGGGCCGCGCGAAGGCGAGTGCGGCGGAGGGGTACGCGCGGGCGAGTCTCGCCGGGGCGGAGGCGTTGGGGTGGGGGGAGAGCCGCGGAGCGCTCGTGCCGGGCCGTTTGGCGGACTTCGTCTTGGTGGAGGGGTTGTCGCGGCGGATGCGGAGTGTCGAGGGTGTGGTGCGGGAGTGGGTGGAGCTGGGGCGGGCTTCGAAGTGGCGGAAGGGCGTGGATGGGATGTGGTGTGAGGGGCGGCGGGTCTGAGCCTGGGGCGGTCTCCTAGCTCATGGGGCGGTCACCCGTCGCCTGGGACGGTCACCTCCGGCGACGAGGTTTCATGAGGGGCAAGTGGAGGTGACTGTCCCGCGTGGCTGGAACTCAACTCTCTCGACGCGCGGGATCTGGTTCGTAACTTCCGCGCACCTCTTGGGGACAGTCACCTCGTCTTTCGTGTTTGGGGAGTTTCTTTATTCGAGGTGAGCTGTCCCCGTCTGGGCCGGGGCCGGTGCGGACGTGAGTGTCACACCCCTTTGGGGTGTGACACTCACGTTCGGAACGGCTCTGGGTCGCCCAGACCCTCCCTTAGCAACTCTGGGCCTTCTCCCGAGAGGTCCACCAGGGTCGAAGGTTCGATGCCGCCCCAGTCGGTCTCGAGGAAGATGTCGATCTGCGAGAGGAGGCGGCTTTCGATCTCTTCGGGGTCGATCAGCGCGTACTCGTCGTCGGGCAGCCGGACGGTGCTCGCGAGCACGCCGCCTCCTGCGGCCCGGGCGACCTCGCGGCAGACCGGGTTCTCGGGGACGCGGAGCCCGATCGTCTGTCGCTTGGTCAGCAGCATGCGGGGCACTTCGCGCGTCGCGGGCAGCACGAAGGTGTACGGCCCCGGGAGGAAGCGGCGCAGGATCCGGTAGTTGTGGTTGTCGACGTGTGCGAAGTGCGCGACGTCCGACAGGTCCGGCACGATCAAGCTGAACAGCTTCCGCTTGAGGTCGAGGCGCTTGATGCGCGCGATCTTCTCGAGTGCCGCGCGTGAGCCCGGCTGGGCGATGAACGCGTAGGTCGTGTCGGTCGGGATGATGGCCACACCGTGCTTGGCCAGCGCGTCGACCGTCTGCTGGACGAAGCGCCGCTGCGGAGTTTCCGGGTGAATGCGTAGCCTATGGCCCATGTCTCGTCCACGCCGGGCGGTGAGGACGGCCCGGCTGCAACGTCACAGAGTAGCTCGCCTCGCGCTTACCGGCGAACCCNNAACCTACTCGAGCGCCTCACCGACGTACCGGCCCTTCTCGTCGCGCGCGAGGCGCGCGAGGCCGACCTCCGGGTCGTGGGTGTAGAACAGGCGCGCCTTGCGCGTGTGGAGCTCGTCCAGGAGAGCCCGTTTCTCGTCGATCAGTTTCTCGGGGTAGCGGTCGTATCCCATCGTGATCGGCAGGTGAGTCCACGGGCGGCCGGGGATGAGGTCCGCGCAGAAGACGACGGGCCCCACGTCGGTCGCGAGCTCGGTCAGCAGCATCCCCGGCGTGTGGCCTTCCGAGTGGTGGAAGCGGTAGCCGCGCCCAAGCGTCTCGCTCGCGTCCCCGTCGACGAGCTCGAGCCGCCCGCTGCGTTCGAGCAGCGTGCGCAGCTCGGGGATGAACGAGGCGCGGTCGCGGGGATGGGGAGCGAGGCTGCGCTCCCACGCGCGGCGCCCGACGACGAAGCGCGCCTTCGGGAAGAGCAGCTCGAGCGGCTCGCCGTCGCGCCAGGGCGTGAGCAGGCCACCCGCGTGGTCGAAGTGCAGATGGCTCAGCACGACCACGTCGATCTCGTCGTGCGGCACGCCGGCCGCCGCGAGCTCCTCGATCAGGACGTGGCGATCCTCGACGACGCCGAAGCGCTCGCGGAGCGCGGGCTCGAAGAAGGCGCCGATGCCGGTCTCGAGCAATACCGCGCGCTCTTCCTCCTTGACGAGGAGGCCGCGGCAGGCGAGCGGGATGCGGTGGAGGTCGTCGGTGTCCGCCCAGCGCTCCCACACGGCGCGCGGGCAGTTGCCGAACATGGCTCCGCCGTCGAGACGTTGCGTGTTTCCGGCGATCGTGACGAGTTCTCGCTGCATTGTCTTTCCTTCTAACGGACGGGTTGGCCGTCGTCGATGATCAGGGTCTTGCCGCGGGTGACACGGCCTCCGCGCAGGGACTCGGCGATCTGCCCGATGCGCCGCGCGACGTGAACGTCGCCGGCGCGCATGCGGTGTCCGAGCGCGCGTCCTGCGCTTCCTTCGATGTGGACCTCGCCTCCGAGGCACTCGGCCGCCAACTCGTCGCCCACGCTCCCGCCCACGCGGAGCGTGCCACCCGCCATCAGGTAGGCGGCCCGTGCGCCCGCGTGACGCGCGATCGTGATCGTCCCTCCGCGCATCCCACGCGCTGCGTCGTCCCCGGCGTTACCACCGAGCTCGATCACGCCGTCTTCCATGTCGAGGCCGAGCTGGTCACCGGCGTCCCCGGCGATGACGAGCGCGCCCCCGCCGAGGCGTGTGCCGGCGCCGTCGCCCGCGCTCCCGTCGAGCTCGAGACATCCGGCGCTCATCCGGTAGCCGAGCCGCTCCCCCGCGTCTCCGCGGACAGACACGTGCTTGCGGTTCATGTAGCCGACGCGGTCGACGGGCTTCGCGAGCGGGCGGAGGAAGAGCTCGATGCGTTCGCCGTCGGCGCGTTCACAAAGCCCGGCGAGCAAGGCGCCGATCTTCCAGAAGAAGTCGGGGTGCTCCTGCCAGCGGACGAGGCGCAGGGTGAAGGCGCGGAGCGCGGTCGCGTCGAAGTGGTACTCGGGGAGCAGCTTCTGGCCTTGCTCGTACGCGTAGTGGTAGGTCGCGGGATAACGTCCCGTCGCGAGGACCCGCTCGAGGATCTTCTCAAGACCCGCGGCTCCGTCCTCGCGGCTCGCGCGCGCCTTCCGATCGGGGGGCAGCGCCTTTTGCGGGGCGAAGTTGTCGAAGAGGCTCATCGCGCTCGCTCCGTTCCGCGTGAGAAAACCGGAGTCACCATGGGGGAACGGCTCCCGAGCGTCAACCATCGGAGTAGCCCACGCTCGGGTGTATTCAACGGCCAGCGAGGGAAGCCTGCACTTCACCGACGGTGATCCGGACGATGTCTTCCGCCTTGCGCAGCCCGCCGAACACGGTGACGCCGGGTGGGAGGGTGCCGGGAGGGGCCGGGCTGTCGCTGATCACGACGACGCGGTGCAGTCCGTCGAGTTTGGCGACGAGCTCTCCCAGCTCCTCGAGGTTCCCGATGGCGAGGTCCGAGAAGAGCAGGAGATCGACCGGCGTCTGTGCGGGCTCGCGGCTTCTACCTTTCGGCGTCTCACCCGGCACGGCGAGGGGCCGGTCCATCAGTGCGCCGAGGCTCTGCTTCGCCTCGCGTTGGCGTAGCTTCGCGCTCTGGCCCGTCAGCATCTCGTGGATCAGCCCGGTGTCGAGCAGCGTCCCGCCGCCCTGGTACGCGACGAGCGCTGCGAAGACGTCCTCGAGCCTCCGCGTGAAGGGCAGGAAGAACGAGTCCCGCGAGAAGTTCACGACGCCGAGCGCGGCCCCTAGCTTGAAGTACGACAGCGCGGCGCAGAACGAGGCGAGCACGAGCACCGAGGTCGCGGCGTCGGGGTCGGGCATGGAGGCCGAGGAGTCGACGGCGAGCAGCGCGTGCGGCAGGCGCCAGCGCCGGGTCTTGCGCGGGCGGGTGACGATACGGACCTTCTGCGTCAACCCGGGAAGAATCCGTCCTCCGGAGCTCGACGGAATCATCAGGTTCGGGTCGCTGCCCATGCGCCATCGCTCGACGGCGCCGAAACTCGTCACCGGGCGTGGGCTCGGCAAGGGGGCCCGGTCGATGGCGATCGGGTGCGCGCGGGCGAGGCGGCGATAGAACTCGATCGCCTCGCGGCGCACGACGAGCTGCCCGGCCGAGGTGCCGACGCCGTACGAGCGCGAGCCGTCGCCGAGGACGCCGCCACCGCCTTCGCTCTCCTGGAGTTCACGCAGCGTGCGCTCCACTTCGCGCAGCTCCGCGCGGGTCAGAGAGAGCGAGAGCTCCGCGAGGGCGTCGTCGATCTGCCTGCGGCCCGCGTGCGTGATCTCCGAGAGAAGGTGACGTCCGGGGCCCCCGCCGCTGCCGCCGGCCGGCCCACCGCCGGGGGCGCCGCCCTCTTCTTCCACCCCGAAGGCGTCGATGCTCGCGAGCGCGTCCGCGAAGACGAGCGCTCCCGTGCGGAGGACCTCGACGTCACGCGCCGCGTTCTCGAGCCCGAGCTCGGCGAGGCCGCGGAACGCCTCCGGGCAGCTCTCGGCCTCGCCTGCGGCATGGCGTGCGACACCGAGCACCGCGTCGAGCACGCGGCCGCGCGCGCTGCCCGCCGCACAGGCCGCGGCGTCACCGAGCGCACCGAGCACCTTCGTGCCGAGCTCCGGGCGCCGCTGGGCCGAGATCGCGACGGCGAGCTCGGCGAAACCTTCGAACGCGAGCGAGAGGGCGCGGGCGTCGACCTCGTCGCCGAGTACGTCGCGTAGCGCCTTCGCGAGGAAGAGCGCGCTCAAGAGACGCCGCGGGAAGAGCATGTAGTGGCCGAGCGTCACCGCGAGCAGGTCGTCGAGGCAGGCGTCGAGTTCGCGTCCGCTCGCGTCCGCGCGGCGGGCGAGCGCCGCCTCGTCGAGGACGGTCCGGTTCTCGCGGAAGGAGAAACGCGCGCCGCCGTCCGCCTCGCCCGGCTCCGGATCACGGACCGTCGGTCCGTGATAGAGCGCCTTCGCGCGGCGCCATGCGCGCGCGATCTTCTCGGGAGGCAGCGGAGCGCGCTCGCTCACGGCCTAGAGCCCCTTCCCAGGGGCACCGGGCTCCCAGACCTGAGCCGTGCGCTCCTCGCGCGCACCGAGGATCAGCTCCTTGGCGAGCGGGTGGTCGTAGTCGTCCGGGTCGAGGCGCTCGGCGAGCTCGGCGTCGCCGGCCGCCCGCGCGCTCTGCAGCTCGGCGAGCAGGGTCTTGATCGCCGGCGCGGCGCCCTGGTAGTGCTCGTGGGCGCGGTCGACGAGGCGCCGCGCGAGGTGGAGCTCCTCGCAGTCGCGCCGGGCGGTTTGCGCTTCCTCGCTCCGGAACTCCGCCGCGAACTCGAGCCGGTGCGCGAGCACGTGAGGCAGGACGAGCTTGAGATGATCGACGTCGACGGTGGCGGCGCCCATCAGCCACGCCAGCCCGCGCGCGTAGTCGAGAGCGGCCATCTGCGCGCGCGGGCTCATCGACGCGTGGACGAGCGCGCCGACGTGGGCGCGGTCGTGATTGTCGTCGCTGAGCGGGTCGGCGCTNNAGCCGTACTGCTCGGAGTGGTTGAGCTCCGCGACGAGGGCGTAGAAGAAGAGCAGCGGGTCGTTGTAGCCCTCGCCGGTCTCCGGGTCCTGGTCGGTGCAGGGGATCGCGCGGATCTCGGCCGCGATCGCACGTCGCTCTTCGGTGCCGATCGGCGTGACGCCGGCGAGGGTCTTCGTCGCGAGCGCGTCGGCGAACGCTGCGATGCCGCGCTCGCGCAGGGTCCCGAGCGCGCTGCCCGTCAGGGCGGGGTCGCAGAGCTCGTTCTCACGCGCCGTGAACGCGGCGTGATAGTCGCGCATCGCGCCCGCGTAACTCTCCTCCGTCATCACCATCATGCGGTCGAGGAGCGGCGGGATGAACGAGCCGGCGGTCTCGGCGCGGAAGTTCGCCGTGAGGAACGCGGGGATGCGCTGCTCGTGCTGCTCGTTGAGGTATTGCCACGTGCCCGTGTCGAGGCCCTGGAGCAACACGTCCTGCATCTCGAGCGAGAAGCGGTTGAGCTCGTCGACGACGAGCACGGGCGTGCCGACCGCGCCGAGCCAGACGACACGTTCGTCGCCACCCGAGAGCGCTCCGTAGTCCGGGCGCGCGATCGTCTTCTCCTCGTACTTCTGCGGATTGCCCCGCATCTCGACCTTGTCGTAGAGGTCGTACGGGACTCCGCTCATCACGCTGGCCACGACCTTGGCCGCGGTCGTCTTCCCCCAGCCCGGGTCGCCGAAGAGCAGGTGTTTGCCTTCGAGCAGATAGGACAGCGCCATCAGGGTGAGGTTCAGTGGCAGCGGCCGCCCGTGGAGCTCGGAGGCAGGGCGCTCGAAGTGGTAACGCGTGGCGATCGTCGCGATCTTGCGGCGGATCAACGAGCGGGAGTCTGTCATCACCTGTCCTCTCCACGGCCGAGCAGGGCTTCGATCACGGGGACGAGCTCGGGGCCCACCGCCTCGAGCACGGCGTCGGCGCCGCACTCGCGGAGGATGGCCTCCGTGTTGCTCTTGTAGGGGATGCCGATCGAGACGGCGCCGATCTCCTTCGCGGCGGAGATGTCGCGCGGCGTGTCACCGATGATCACGACGGGCAGCTCGCCGCCCGGGTCGCAGCGGCGCGCTCCCTTGTGAAGCAGCTCAGCGCGGCTCGGGCCGTCGTCGCCGAAACCCCCGCGCTCCATGTCGAAGAGTCCGGCGATCCCGGCGGAGCGCAGCTTGATCGCGCCGCCTTGCGGCACGTTGCCCGTGCCGAGGCCGACGATGCCGCGGTGGACCTCGAGCGCGCGCACCGCGCCGCGCGGGTTGCCGAGCGCGCGGTACGGGTGGATCTCGGCGAAGCGCTCGAGGAGCTCGACGTAGCGCTCGACGAGTGTGATCACGCGCGCCTCGGCGGGGTCTTTCTCGCCGCCGTCTTCGAGGAGCAGGCGAGCGATCTGGAGGTCTGTGCGTCCACCGAACTCCCGGGCCGGGAGTGTGGGCTCTCGGCCCGTCATCTCTTCGGCGGCCTGGTAGATAGCCCGTGCGCCGGCCGTCAGGCCTTCGTCGGCGGAGGCCGTCAGGGTGCCGTCGATGTCGAAGAGCGCGACGTAGCGCGCCTTGGAGTCCGTCATGTCAGAGGGCCTTTCGCGAGGGGAGGAGCACGTGGGCGACGAGCAGGCCCGCGACGATCGAGAACGCGACCATCGTCATCGAGAACGCGACCTCGATGCCTTGGGCGGTGTCCCCCGCGAGGAAGAAGGAAACGCTGCGGAATCCGAGGCTGCCCGGGACGAGCAGCAAGATACCGGGGAGGAGGGTCTCGGCGGCGGGCCGGCGCCGCAGCCGCGCGATCGCGTTGCTCGCGAGGCCGACGAGCAGGGCGCCTGCGAGGGGGCCGAGCTCCGGGCCGAGCAGGATGTGCCCGCCGCGCGCGCCCCACAGTCCGAGACCCGTTGCGAGGAGGATCCAGGGGAACGCGCTCGGGTGCGCTCGGAACACCACCGTCAGTCCTAGCGCCGTCAGTACGAGAGCGATCGCCTCGCTCCATCCGGGGAGCCCGAGCGCTTCGACGTTCGTCTGTGCACCGAGCAAGGTCGCGACGCGCGTACCGAGCCCGACACCGAAGCCGATCTCGATGAAGACGATGCCCGCGGAGATCAGGCGCACGGCGCCCGAGACGAGGTGCCGCGCGGCGAGCTCGTTCATGCTGACGGTCAAGGTCAGGCCGGGGACGAGCACGATCAGACTCGCGAGCGTGACGGTGAAGGTCGCGAGCGGGTACACGTACTCCGAGACCAACCCCGCCAGAAGCGCGGCGAGGAAGGTCGCGGCGAGCGAGATGATCTGCGCGCCGCGGCGCGTCTTCGTGAGCAGGCGCCCCACCGTGGCGACGAGCACGCCCATCAGGAATCCGAGGGTGATCTCGGCGAGCCCCCCACCGAAGAAGAGCGCGGCGGAGCCGGAGACGAGGCCGTAGGAGGCGATCAGCGCGAGGCGTCCGTAGCGCGGGTCGCGGCGCAGCATCAGGCGCAGCTCGCGCGTGCCTTGGTCCGCGTCGATCTCGCCGGTGTTGATGCGGTCGGCGAGCGCCTGGAGATCGGCGAGCATCTCGAGCTGGGTCTCGCCCGGGCCGACGCGCACGAGGCTGACGTGCTCGGTCTCGTGGTCGCCGAAGGAGGCGAACAGCGAAGTGGGTGTCGAGAAGACCTGCACCTCGACCCCGAGCTGCTCGGCCACGCGCACCAGAGCCTCTTCGAGCCGATGGCTCGGCGTGCCGTAGACGTGCAGCGCACGCCCCAGCTCGAGGATGAAGGTGCGCTCGGCGTTGATCGTGGCGCCCATTGCGGCGGCCTCCAGACCCGCGGGCGGCGGGCTCCCGTGTTCCGAGCCGGAAGTTCGCGCACGGTACTCGCGGGGGGATTCCTCTGACTCGGAGTTCCGGCGAGCGTATAGGAGGTCGCGGCGAAGGGCCAACGTTCTTAACACCTTACAGAACGAGGCTGACAAACACGTTCGGCGGTCCCATGAATGCGCGATGACTTCTCTGCGCCAGCTCTGGTACCGGCTCTGCGGCGACCCGCTCGTCGTCGATCACGCGCCTTTCGAAGCAGCGCTCGCCCGCCTGTCTGCGCTGGAACCTGGGCTCCGCGAGGAGAGCGACGCGGCGCTGCGGGCCCGCGCGGACGAGCTCCGCGAACGCGTGCTCGACGGCGAGCCGCTCGAGGCGCTCGAGTGCGAAGCGTTGGCGCTCGCCCGCGAGGCAGCGTCTCGCGTGCTCGGCCAGCGGGCTCACGACACGCAGATGATTGCCGCCCTCGCGCTCGCGCGCGGCCAGCTCGCGGAGCTTCAGACCGGGGAGGGCAAGACCCTCGCGGCGGTGCCGGCGGCCTTCTTGCTCAGCCTCGCGCGCCGCGGCGTGCACGTGCTCACCCACAACGACTACCTTGCGCGGAGAGACGCCGCGTGGATGGGGCCGGTGTACACCTTGCTCGGGACCCGCGTCGGCTGTGTGCAAGAGGGACAGTCGACGGGTGAGCGTGCCGAGAGCTACCGCGCCGATGTCACCTACCTCACCGCCAAAGAAGCGGGTTTCGATCACCTGCGGGATTCCCTCGCACTCGAAGTCGGGGAGATCGTCCAGCGCCCGCTTCACGCCGCGATCGTCGACGAAGCGGACTCGATCTTGATCGACGACGCGCGCGTCCCTCTCGTCATCGCTTCCGAAGCCCACGCCACAGAGCCCGAAGCGGTTCGCATGGCGGCGCTCGCGCAGCGGCTCGAGGAGGGGCGGGACTACGACGTCGACGAGGGGCGCCGGAACGTGCACCTGTCCGCGGAAGGTGTGGAGCGTGCCGAGGCCGAGCTCGGCATCGACAACCTGATCGCCCCGGAGTCCCTCGAGTCGCTCAACGCCTTGAACATGGCGCTCCAGGCAGAGGTACTGCTCGAGAAGGACGTGCACTACCTCGTGCGAGAGGGCCGGCTCGAAGTCGTCGACGAGCTGACCGGGCGCGTGGTTGCCGATCGGCACTGGCCCGACGGGCTCCAGGCCGCGCTCGAGGCGAAGGAGAGTCTCCACGCCGGGCGCCGCGGCGTGATCCGCGGCACGCTGACTTTGCGCCACTTCTTCGAGCAGTACCGCGAGCTCTCGGCCATGACCGCGACGGCGCGGGCCGCGCGCCGGGAGTTGCACGAGTTCTACGGGCTCGAAGTCGTCGTCGTCGCTCCACACCGTCCTTCCCGCCGGTTCGACCTCCCCGACCGCGTCTTCACCGATGCGGCGTCCAAGAACGAGGCGCTCGTCGACGAGATCGGTGAAGCGCACGCCAAGGGCCGTCCGGTGCTCGTCGGCACCGCCAGTGTCGCCGCGTCCGAGGTGCTCTCGGCACGGCTCACCGAGCGGGGAATCACGCACGAGGTTCTCAACGCCCGCCACGACGAGAACGAGGCGGCGCTCATCGCGGATGCGGGGGCGCCTTTCGCGGTGACGGTGTCGACGAACATGGCCGGCCGCGGGACGGACATCCGTCTCGGCGGCGCCGACGAGGCCCACCGCGAGCAGGTCCTGGACGCGGGCGGCCTACTCGTCCTCGGGGCCCAGCGCCACGAGAGCCGCCGCGTGGACGATCAACTCCGGGGGCGCGCGGGCCGCCAGGGAGACCCCGGCGCCTCCCGTTTCCTCGTCAGCCTCGAGGACGAACTCTTCACACGCTTCGGGCTCTCGGAGCGCGTGCCCCGCCGATACCGGGACGGACGCGCGCGCGGCGAGATCGACGACGAACGCGTGCGCTTCGAGATCAGCCGCGCTCAGGCGATCCTCGAGGGGCAGAACCACGACATGAGGCGCACTCTCGATCGCTACGCCGCGATCGTCGAAGGGCAGCGGCTCCGTCTGCGAGCGCGCCGCGAGGAGTTGCTCTACGACCCGGAGGGGCCCGCGCTCTGGCGCGAGAAGGAGCCCGCGCGATGGCAGGAGCTCGCGGAACTCGTCGGGGAGGAGGCGCTGGAGGATGCCGAGCGCCGCGTCAGCCTGCATCACATCGACGCCGCCTGGGAACTGCACCTCGAGCGGATCGCCCAGGGGCGGGAGCAGGCTCCTCTCGTCGCCCTCGGCGGCCTCGACCCGAACGACACCTTCATGCGCAGCGCCGATGAGACGTTCCGGACGCTCGAGGCGGAACTCGACCGGAGCATCCTCGAGACACTCGGCTCGCTCGCGCTTCGCGACGGCGCGCTCGATCTCGACGGCGCCGGCGTGACCGCACCGAGCTCGACGTGGACCTACCTCGTCACGGACACGCCGGGTGACACCGGGCTGCGCCGCCTCTTCGGCTTCACCCAGGTCGGCTTTGCCGTCGCCGCGTCCCTGACCGCCCCTCTCTTCCTGCTCTGGGGGCTGATCAGGAGGCGACGACAAAGACGACGAGGGCTATGAGCGCTGCCTTCGAGCGCCGTCAGTGCAACTCCTCGAGCGGCGTGAAGTCGATGCTCGGCCGCTCGTGCCTCTCCGATCCGACGATCGTGTCCCGGCTCTCGTGCAGCCAATAGGTGTTGCTGCCGTACTCGACCTTCCACTGCTCACCGGTGGTGTTGTCGCGCACGACGGTCTGATCGAGGAGGTAGTCCGACCACTTCTCCGAGATGTGATCGAGGGTCGCGTCCCGCCGGCGGGAGGTGTCGCTGATCGTCTTGGCGATGGCGGCGTTCGTCTCGGAGACGACGCGCGAGACCTCACCCGTCATCTGCTGCTGGCGTGCGACCCACCCGGGGTCGAGGCGGAGCGTGGCGAGCATGCGGGTGGCCGTGTTCACCGTCTCGTCGAGCTTCGCCTTGGGCGCGGTGACGACGAGGAGATCCGTCATGTTCCAGTTCCCGTTGCCGCCGACGTCGGTGAGCATCGTCATCACGAAGGCGTAGCCCGCGCGCGCCTGCCCGTTGATACGGGTGCTGAATCGAGACTCGCCCGCGTGGCGTGTCATCTGGACCATCCCGCCGAGGTGGCGCTGAGCGATGGCGTTGAGCTCCTGCACGAGCTCGGGGCGTTCGTTTCGTGACGCGATGCGCAGTCCTTCGCCGAGGCGCCAGGGCAGGTAGTCGTCGAGGAACGCCGTGCCCGGGAGGTAGCGCCGCACCATGAAGTTCATGCCGTAGCCGGGCGAGTACATGCTCCCTTCGGTGAAGCCCGTCATCGCGAGCATCTGGGTCGGGACGACGAATGCGGGGACCTCGCAGTCACCGAGCTGGATCCTCTGCTCGCCGTTCGGAGACTGTGCGACGAGGCAGTGCACGACATCGACGGCGGCACGGCGGAGCGTGCCGCCCTGCACCTGCCAGCCCTTCGGGACGTCGATGGAGAACGCGCCTTCGTTCGGATCCCTGAACGTGGTCAGCGCAACCGGCTTGCTCCCGGCTGGGCCCGCGTTGCCGTCGGGCGCCGTGAAGCGCACGCTGCGCAGCACGCCGAGCATCGTCGCCCTCTTGGCGTCGAAGTGGTCGCGCGGCGCAGAGATCACGTAGAGCAAGCCTCCACGCTCGGCGATGCGGCACAGGGCGAGTGCGCGCCATGGCGCGCCGTTGCGAGTGAAGGTGAGGTCGGCGAGCGACTCGTCCGCCGGGGCGCCCGACGGCTGGACGCCGTCGAGGTGAGCGCCGGGCAGGAGTGCACCGAGCGTGCCGCCGAGCTCACGCTCGAACCAGGCCGCGCTACTGAGGCCTCGCGCGGCGATGAAGGGGAGCACGATGACCTGGGCGTCCTTCGCGGCGTCCTCGATGAGCCAGTATCGCGACTCGGGCATCGTCACGCTCCACCCCTCGGGGTGCGTGAGTTCGAGTCCGTGGGCGCGGCTCTTCTGACCGGCGGGTGCGGCATCGCACGCGCTGCCCACGAAGAGGCAGAGGAGAGCCAGGGCGGCGCTGAGTCGGACGATAGGGCGTGTGTTCATCGGCGGGCCTCGGCCGCGATCGTGCGGCCGTGGCGGGTGGGGCCGGAGAATAGCAAAAAGCGCTCTTTGCTTATTGGTGGTGGTTCAGAAGGTATCGCGACAGAAGAGAAAGCACGACGCACCGATCGCCAAAAAAGCCGTCGAGTGACTGGGGCGAGCCGCGGTCCGAACTGGGAGTTCATGGTCGACGTCGCCGGCCCTCGTCGCCCCTGGCTACGTTGCTCCTCCTCGCTGTAGCGTTGCTGCAGCTTCGTCGTCCCGCCTTGCCAGGAGCGTCGATGGCTCGGCGACGTCGGCCATGAACTCCCGGTTCGGAGCAGAAACAGGGGTCGACCCCCGAGGCCTATCCCCGGGGGCCGACTTTGCTCAGGTGACAAGGGCGAAGACTCAGGGGGTGTCCGAAGCCGCGGCGCTCTCTTCGGGCTCCGGCATGTTCACCGCGGCGATGATGGTGGAGTCCTGAGCCTCCGCGGGGTTTTCGGAATCTGCGATCGCGACGCTCTGGTCCTCGGCCGGGATCAGGGCGGCGATGCGGGTCGCCGTCGCGGCGTAGTCGGCACGCTCGCTGAGGGCCTGGGCGCGCTCGGCGGCGATCAGCGCTCCAGCCAGGTCACCGGTCTGCTCCTTGGCGAGCGCGAGGTTGTTGAAGGCGACGGCGAGGGTGTCGCGGCGGGCGACGGCTTCCTCGAGCGGCGGGATCGCGGCGGTGAAATCGCCCGCCTTCAGAAGCGCGTAGCCGAGGTTGTTCAGGGGCCACGGGTTCGACTCGTCGAGCTCGGCGGCGCGGCGGAAGGCCTCGGCGGCGGCGTCCCGATCGCCGGACTCGAGCAGGACGCGTCCGAGCACGTTGTGAGCGGGTGCGAAGTCCTCGTCGATCGCGATCGCGGCGTCGATTGCTTCGCGGGCCTCGGCGTTCATGCCCTGCTCGAGCCGGACCCGGGCGAGGTTGACGCGGGCGCGGGCGAAGCCTTCCATCTTCCAGCAGGCGTCGACGAGGTGGGTCTCCGCCTCGAGGAGTTCACCCTGTTTCCACAGCGCGAGGCCCAGCAGGTAGATGTCGTAGGGCTTCGCGTCCCCGGAGTCGGCGGCGGCGCGCAGGTAGGTCGCGCAGCTCTCGTACTCTCCCGACTCCCAGGCTTCGTGGCCCGCGGCGACGGTGTCTTCGGGCAGCGCCGCGGTGACCTCGACGACGGCGGCCGGCTCGATCGCGAGCGTGCCGTCGGCGTTGAGCTCGCCGACCCGCTGGAACTCGCTGTAGGGCGTCGCGAGCTCGCGGGCGTGGGCGCTCTCGTCGTAGGTCTGTGCGAGCGGGCGCTCGACCTGCTCCTGGTCGGGGGCGACGGCGCAGCCGGCGGCGACGAGGGCGAGAATCTGAAGGGCGACGGTGGCGGGCTTGATCGTGGTCTTCATGGCTTTTCCTCCTCGGCTCTGTGAGATCTGTTTGTCGTTCCGCCCCGACATAAAGCGAGATCGATGCCGAGCTGCGGCAGATAGCCAAGTGGCTGGCTTGCAGAGGTTTGGCGGAGAAGACTCCGCGGCGTGGGAACGCGAGAGCGCTGAGCCACGGCCACAGGTGTGTTCTTTGGGACACACCGCGCCGCTGCTATGCTTCCTACCGCTCGGAGTTAGTGTTCCGAGCCGGAAGTTCGTTGATGTTTTCGGCGAGCCATCGGCGGTCCTGGCAAGACGCGACGACGAAGCTGTAGCAGC
>NPIF01001565.1_pt1 | contig 20604 bp, 6 predicted proteins | sample 8637461 | NCBI WGS metagenome assembly NPIF01 (sample SAMN07420641, study PRJNA396082) | bioreactor metagenome | isolation source: sample BR12 brine-fed electro-methanogenic bioreactor BR | place: Japan: Kochi | collected 2016-12-09
TCCCGGGCACATCTTTCTGAGTTGGGAGAGTACGCATTCATGTATGAGGTGGTCTATTTCATTGAAAGTCCAGATTATGATGTCTACATGGATGCAAAAGAACAAATACATTTGGGGATCTTGGAAAGTTTGCAGGCAAAAGGGATCGAACTTCCTTACCCAACGCAATCTATAGTACTTCATAAATAGAATTATTAATAAAGGACACTCATTATTGTGTGGATTACATTCTTGTGCTAGCATAACGTACCACGGAATTTTTTGTTAAATATGATATACAGGAGAATACAGCCATGATTTCAATTATTACGGATTCAGATTCAAGCTTAACCCCCGAATTAGCCAATCAATACAATATTCGCCAGGTACCGATTTCCATTCAATTTGGTGAGGATGTCTACGAGACCGGTGTGGATATCAACGATGAGCAGGTCTTTGACCGTATTGACAGGATCGGTAAACTTCCCACAACCGCGGCACCTTCACCGGGTAGTTTTGCAACCGCTTATAAAGCCGCGTTTGAAGAAGATAAGGCCGATACGATCATTTGCTTCTGTGTTAGCGCCGAGATCAGTGCAACCTATAGCGCTGCAAAACTGGCTGCAGAGGAGTTCGGTACCAAGGGACGTATTGAGGTAGTTGATACACGTAGTTTGTCCATGGGGCAGGGTTATATGGCGATCGCAGCTGCCAAAGCAGTGGCAGAAGGGGCGGGAGTGGAAGAGGCGATCGAGGCTGCAAAGAGTGCAGGAGAGCGAGCACACATCTATGGTGCTCTGGCAACACTGAAATACCTTTCCATGAGCGGCCGTGTCAGTCATTTGGCAGCTGGAATGGCGGGTATGTTGAATATCAAACCGATCCTGGCAGTGCAGAATGGCAAACTGGATCTACTGGAAAAAGTGCGCACCAAAAAGAAAGCCTGGGCACGCATCCTTGAATTGGTTCAAGAGGACCTGGGTGAGAAAGAAATTGAGAGCATGTGTGTGTTGCATGTAGCCGCCTCTGATGAGGCTGCTGATTTCAAGAAGTTGCTGGAGGATAACTTCGACTGCCCGGTAGATATGCCTTTTGTACCTCTCACCCCTGGCCTTTCTGTGCATACGGGAGCTGGGTTGGTTGGGGTTGCTTTTATCGTCAAGGAATAAGAATATTGCCTTTTTAATAAATTATTAATTTTTACTTTACCACGAAATAGTAAACTAGTTTATAATTAACTAGATGAACAATACAAAAGACGAATACTATCCAATTGGAAAAAAGTTCTTTCACCTGTGGCGGGTGATGAAAAAGTGCGTAGATCATCGCCTGGCAGATCGCAATCTGCATCATGGCCAGGCGCGCATTCTGATGATGCTCTTTCATCATGATGGGTTGAGCCATTCGGACATCGCAAAACGGATGTTCATATCTCCTGCGGCGGCTACCAAAGCCATCCAACGCCTTGAGCGGAACGGGTTCGCCATCAGACGCCCCGATGAAGAGGACGAACGAGTTTCCCGTGTGTTCCTTCTCCCGAAGGGCAAGGACCAGGTCAGTGATATCATCACTACTTTCGATGAGATCACGGATCAGACCTTCGATGGGTTCACTCGGGAGGAAAAAGAACTTTTGAACTCTTTTATCGACAGGATTTTCCAGAATTTGCGTGAAACTGAAAAGAGAAAAGAAAAACAGTCCTAAAGGGAAAAATTAACAATATCTATTAACCCTCGGAAACCCCTTGACATCTTGTGACAGCTGTAAATAATACATGACCAGTTAATGACTCTATAGATGTAATACCGATGAGAAATGAGAAATATATGCAAATGAAAATGGAAAGTGATTAGGAGGTTGTACTTGATCAAGAAATTATCAAAATACCTTGGTGAATATAAGAAATATGTGTTCCTTGCTCCCTTGTTAGTTCTATTGGGAGTGGTGGCAGAGTTGAGTATGCCTATTTTGATGTCGCGTATCGTCGATATTGGTATCCCTGCTGGCGATATGGGCTATATCACCAGGATCGGGATCTATATGATCTTGCTGGCGATCGTAGCCATTATTTTTGGTGTAATGCTCATGTGGGCTTCATCAAGAGCAGGGCAGGGTTTTGGGGCTAATTTGCGTGATGCCCTGTTTAAAAAAGTGCAAAATTTTAGTTTTAATAACATTGATACTTTTAGTACCGCATCGCTGGTGACGCGCTTGACAAATGATGTGAACAATATCCAGAACGTGTTCACCATGGGACTGCGCTTGATGTTGCGTGCACCCATGATGTTCATTACAGCTTTCTTCCTGGCTTTCCAGATCAATGCACGTCTCTCATTAGTGTTGGCGGCTGCTATCCCCATCCTAGCTATCCTGGTTGCGGTGATCATCTCAAAAGCGGTGAAATTATTCAAACAGATGCAGGAAAAGATCGACAATTTGAATCGCACCATCCAGGAGAACCTGATCGGAATCCGCGTTGTGAAATCCTTTGTTCGACAGGATTTTGAGAACAAGAAATTCAAGACAGCCAACGATGATCTGACAGCGATTGCAATTAAAGCGGTCAATCTGGTGTTGACGGCCATGCCAATCATGATGTTTGTGATCAATGCCACCACCATAGCTGTGATCTGGTTTGGTGGCGGACTAGTTATCGGTGGTGAGATGGGAACAGGTGAATTGATCAGCTTCATCAGCTACATCATGCAGATCCTGGTCACCGTGTTAATGCTTTCGATGGTGATTGTCATGGCTGCCCGAGCTGAAGCCAGCGGGAAACGTGTTCTGGAAGTGCTGGATACTGAAATAGATATCAAGGATCCACAACTAGAAAGTGGGAAAGCGGTCTTGCAGTCAGAAACTGCTGATTCACCAACTACAGCCCATATTCAAAAGGGAAAAGTGGAGTTCAAGAATGTTTCTTTTCGCTATGCCCTGAGTGGCAGCGGTGAGGATGTGCTCCGGGATATAAATTTCACAGCAGAGCCGGGTGAGGTCGTGGGTATCGTGGGAGGTACTGGAACCGGAAAATCATCACTGGTCAACCTTATCCCGCGATTGTACGATGTCTCGCAGGGGTCGGTATTGATCGATGGTGTGGATGTTCGTGACTATCCTCTCAAAGATCTGCGTGAAGCCATGGGTGTGGTTCTGCAGGATAACACCCTATTCAGCGGAACTATCCGTGAAAATCTCTTGTGGGGCAATGGTCATGCAGCCCAGGTAGATCTGGAACGGGCGTGTAAGGATGCACAAGCACACGATTTCATTACTTCTTTTCCGAATGGATATGAAACGGTACTGGGACAGGCTGGTGTGAACCTGTCCGGAGGGCAGAAGCAGCGTTTGTACATTGCACGTGCGATGCTCAAAGACCCCAAGATACTCATTTTGGATGACAGCACCAGCGCAGTGGATTCAGCTACAGAAGCGGAGATACAGAAATCATTCCGCGATAATTTGAAAGACACGACCGTGTTCATCATCGCCCAGCGTATCAGCTCTGTTAGTAATGCGGATAAGATCCTGGTGATTGATGATGGGCGTGTTGTGGGAATTGGGACGCATCAACAGCTAATGGAAAGTAGTGAGGTATATCAAGAGATCAATGCATCCCAACAAGAAGGAGTACTCGCTAATGGATAATCAAGCCAGACGATCACAAAAGCCTCAGCAGCGGGGTCCCTCAATGGGGCGCGGTCCTGCAAGGAGTTTTGAGAGACCCAAGAATACGAAAAAAGCACTGCAGGGATTGCTGCAATATCTGGGAAAGAGCAAAGGACTGCTAGCGTTGGCGATGTTGATGCTGCTGGTTAGCACGGGATCATCGTTGGCTGCCAGTTATTTTCTCAAACCCTTGATCAATCAATATATAATCCCGGGCGACTTGCAGGGATTGGCTGATGCGCTGGCGGGGATGGGCGGGATCTACCTGGTGGGCGTCATCGCATCTTTCTTCCAATACCGTATCATGGTGCGTATCGCTCAGCGATCCATCAACACGGTGCGTAAAGATCTATTTAAAAAATTGCAGACGCTGCCGCTGCGTTATTTCGATGCGCATACCCACGGCGAATTGATGAGCCGTTTTACGAATGATGTGGATAATATGCAGAACGCACTGCAGCAGAGTGTTCCGCAGTTCTTCTCAAGCATTCTCACCTTCGTTGGTTCTGTTGTGATGATGCTCGTTCTCAGCCCAGTCTTGTTCCTGGTCACGCTGGTGGTGCTGGTAATCATGTTTGTTATCATGCGTTTCATCACTTCGCGCAGCCGCCGTTTTTACCAGGATCAGCAAAAGACCATGGGCGACATGAATGGGTATATCGAAGAAATGGTGGGTGGTTTGAAGGTAGTGAAGATCTTCAACCATGAGGATGAAGCCATTGAGACTTTTGCCGATCTGAATGATAAATATCAGCATGCTGCTACATACGCTAACTTTTTTGCCGGGTCGATTATGCCGATCTTGAGCAACTTGAACAATATCTCTTATGCTGCTACGGCAATGGTCGGCGGTTTACTCTCGGTAGGCGGTCTTTTCGACCTGGGATCACTGGCGGCATTCCTACAGTATTCCCGTCAATTTGGGCATCCCATCATCCAGATAACCAACCAGGCGAACAATGTACTGGCTGCACTGGCTGGAGCAGAACGGGTTTTCGAGGTGATGGAACAGGAACCTGAAGCCGATAATGGTAAGGTCACTCTGGTCTGCATCGATAAACATGGGAATGGGAGCATGGAAGTGGTGCCCAATGGCAGTCGTACCTGCCAGTGGGCGTGGCGCTGCCCGCAGCCCGATGGCACTGTTAAGTACACGGAATTAAAGGGAGATGTTCGTTTCCATGATGTCACTTTTGGGTATGAACCCGATAAGGTGGTCTTGAAGAATGTATCTCTGTTTGCAAAACCGGGGCAGAAGATCGCTTTCGTAGGCTCAACTGGAGCTGGGAAGACCACCGTTACCAACCTGATCAACCGTTTCTATGAGATCCAGGAAGGGCAGATCACTTTTGATGGGATCGATATCAAAGAGATCAATAAAGCGGATGTACGCAAGTCTTTGGGTATGGTACTGCAGGATATCCATTTGTTCAGTGGTACGGTCATGGATAACATCCGTTATGGACGTTTGGATGCGACGGACGAAGAATGTATTGAAGCTTCCAAGCGGGTGAGCGCGCATTCCTTTATCAAGCGTTTACCGCAGGGTTACCAGACCGAACTGAGCGAGGATGGTGCTAACCTCTCGCAGGGACAGCGCCAATTGTTGGCGATCGCGCGAGCAGCGGTGGCTGATCCGCCCGTGATGATCTTGGATGAGGCCACAAGCTCGATCGATACCCGCACAGAGCGCTTGATCGAACGGGGGATGGATAAGCTGATGGAAGGCAGGACGGTGTTTGTCATCGCCCACCGCCTCTCCACCGTGCGCAACTCGAATGCCATCCTGGTGATCGAGGATGGAGAGATCATCGAGCGCGGTGATCATGACGATCTGCTCGAGCAGAAGGGCAGGTACTACCAGCTCTACACCGGGCAGTATCAACTGACCTGATCAAGTGACAGGGTATATTCTACAGATATACCCTGTTTTTTTTACTCGTCTTTCTCAATGATGATGGTACCGCGAGAGAGCAGGGCGGCAATGGCGCCGATGGCCGCCAGCTGTGGCGCGAGCAGCGAACCGACAACACCCACTGTGAGTGGGATATCGATCAATGTCCTGCCATCTTCATTTTTGATGAGGATGCGCCGGATGTTGCCCTCTTGCACCAGTTCTTTGATCTTGGCGACGATCTCTTCACCATTCACACGAAATTCTTCAGTCATGTTTTTCTCCTTGGTCTAGATAAGAAGTTATTTGGAGGATAGAAATTAATTCTTTTTCTTGAACAATAGACCCTTATCTTAAATAGAATACTGTATAATTTAAGGTCAATAATCTTAAAACATTATAGACGCTACAACGAGGTGCTTCATTGAACAACACAGCCCGTATGAACGCTGCCTTTCGCATGGTCATGGTTCTTGCCATGCTCTTCCGCCTTCTTTTTATTTCCCCTGTTCCTGTATACGCTGCCAGCCTTGCTTTCTCCGATTGGGGCGCGGAGATCGTGGATATGGCACAGTACGATTCCCTGGATAATGCGCAGGTAGGTGGGGGAACCATCACTGCACAAGATAACGCTTCATCATTTACAGCTTCCTATGTTGTAGATGTAAGCTCGATCGCGGGAGCGGTGAACGCCGGTGAAGCCAATCTGCGTTACTCTTTCGCCTGCGGAATTGCGGCAGAGGGCGAGGGAGAAGATGACAGCGGGCAGGTAACACTGAACTTTGTCGGTAATGGCACCACGCAGTCCCACTCCTGTGGGGTGGAGAACCAAGGCGGCGTCTCAAATGCGTTCGCGATCCCGGGTGGAACCAGCGCTATCCGTTTCACTTTTACTGGCACGGTGCAGGGGGCTGTGAATACTGTCGTTTTCAATGGCTTTTCCATCGTGATCGACGATCTATCTGCACCACGTATTGCCCTCGCTTCTGTTCCCGATCTAGAAGGTGGGGCGCGAGTGAACGTCAATATTGAGGAATACGCCAGCGGGTTGGAATCTGTATATTACGCCGCTGGTGATCTGTCCGTTTCAGATTTCCCTGCTGCTGGAACAATTCTGGTTGTTGATGGCGGATCGGGAAGTTTTGATGTTTCTTCTGGGGGGATGTATACGGTTTATGCCCGTGATGTACGCGGAAATGCGTTTGTTAGTAAAGTGGATGTAAACACCTATCCTGAGATCTCCGACCTTTTTGACCAGTCGCTTGCTGAGGATGGGAGCCTGAACTTTAACTTCTTCGTTGCTGACCAGGAAACGGCAGACGGAGACCTTGTGGTCGAGGCACAATCCATGGACCAGCAGTTGCTGGCGGATGAGAATATTCTCATTACCAACACAGAAGGAACGGTTGCTGTGCAACTTGTTCCGGTCGAGAATGCTAATGGCTCCACATCGGTCGAATTCAGTGTGACCGATGTGGGCGGCTTGACACGTCAGCAGAGCATTTCGCTGGAAGTGACAGCCGTTAATGATGTACCCGTGGCAAACCCGGATAACGTTCAAACCATTGAAGATACGTCTTTGGTGATCGATGTATTGAACAACGACACTAATCCTGATCATGGGACGTTGGTGGTTGCGGTCACGATTGCGCCATCGCATGGAGATGCAGGGGTGAACGCAGATGGAACTGTTACCTATACGCCTGATACGAATACCAATGGAGAGGATACATTCACCTATCAGATCACAGATGCGGTTGGTGGAGATGTGGCAGAGGCTGCCGTCACGATCGATGTGTTGGCAGAGGATGATGCGCCGCATGCTGTGGATGATAGTTTTAACGTAGACGAAGATGGTTCGCTGGTATTCACCGTGACCGGAAATGATTGGGATGTGGAGGGGGACGCTTTTGGTATTCTTTCCCATACACAACCATCCCATGCATCGCTGGAATTGAACACACTCACCGGTGAATTCACTTATATCCCAACAGCTAACTATTTTGGACAGGATTCTTTCAGCTACACTATTGCACAGCAATCAGATCCCAGCCTGACATCAACAGCATTGGTGACTTTGACGGTAAAGAGCATCAATGATGCACCTGAGGTTACTTTTGATGCTGCCATCACCACTGCTGAGGATACTGCCATCCGCAAGCTTATCAATGCCACAGATGTCGATCAAGATGTGCTGAACATGTTCATTAAAGATGGTTTCAATGCTGCTCATGGAACAGTGGAACTGACCGAAGACGGCTATGTTTACACGCCTGCAGCGGATTATTATGGTGAGGATGCTTTCACAATTTCAGTTACTGATGGAACAGTTGAAGTGGATTGTGCGATCTCGGTCAATGTCACAGCGGTGAACGATGCACCGCGTGTGACTTATGAGGAAAATATTTCGACGGATGAAGATACCGCGGTTAGCAAGCTGCTGACGATCAGCGATCCTGACCAGGATGAACTGAGTGTGACCGTTAAAGAAAGTGGTCAACCTCTTCATGGGACTCTGCAATTAAATGAAGGTGGTTATACCTACACACCGGATGGAAATTATCATGGAAATGATGCTTTTACGATCACAGTTAGCGATGGTGTCAATGAAGTGGATTGTGCGGTAGCTGTCGTTGTCGCTTCGGTAAATGATGTTCCGGAGGTCACATACGACACCAGCATTTTAACAAATGAGGATACTTCTATCACGCGTACAGTGACAGTAGTTGATACGGATCAAGATCCCATCGTGATCACAGTCAAAGAGGGGGGTGCACCAGAACATGGAAATCTCTCTTTAGAGGGTGATACTTACGTTTACACACCCGCTGAAAATTATTATGGTGAGGATGCGTTTACCCTGCTGGTTTCCGATGGGGTAGCGGACGTAGAATGCCCGGTTACGGTTACTGTGCAGGCAGTCAATGATGCTCCAACCGCTGTATTCAATGCTGTGATCAGTACAGATGAAGATACATCAATTACTGAGGGTTTCACCGCGTCGGATGTGGACCTGGACCTGCTTCAGATCTATGTAAAAGAGGGCAACCATCCGCTGCATGGTGCAGTTGAATTGACAGAGGGTGGTTACATCTACACCCCAATTGCTGACTATCATGGTGCGGACACATTCCACATCACAGTTTCTGATGGGACTGTTGAGGTGGATAATACGATCACTGTCAATGTCGACCCAGTCAACGATGCCCCCACCGTGACCTATTCGGCATCTATAGCATTGGATGAAGATTCACCAGTAATAGAGGGATTTGTTGTTGTCGATATTGATCAGGATGCAGTTCAAGTCTATGTCAAAGATGGCAATCACCCTGCTCATGGCACACTGACACTGGGTGAAGATGCGTATACCTATTCCCCAGATCCTGATTACAATGGCGCGGATGGGTTCACCATCAGTGTATCTGATGGCACTGTTGTGCTTGACAAAGCAGTCACGGTCAGCATCGCCCCCGTGAATGACGATCCTGTTCCTACTTATGCGGCTTCTTTCTTAACCGAAGAGGATACGGCTTCCAATCAATCCTTTACTGCCAGTGATATTGATCAGGATACCCTTTCGTTCTATGTCAAAGATGGCAATGCACCCGCTCATGGTTCGCTGACCCTGTCCTTGGATAGTTATACTTATACGCCTGCTTCAAATTATCATGGTTCAGATGAATTCATCATCACGGTCTTTGATGGAACGGTTGAGGTGGATTGTGCGATCTCTGTCACCATCACAGCGGTGAACGATGCCCCGCTACCAGTTTATTCTTCTGCGGTCAGCACCAATGAGGATGTGTCTTTAAGTGAAAGTCTGATTGCTACCGATGTTGACCTGGATGAATTGTCCTATTTTGTCAAAGAGGGGAATCATCCCCAGCATGGCTCGCTTGCGTTGGTAGAAGGAGGGTATACCTACACACCCACAGCAGACTACAACGGCTCTGATTCTTTCACCATCACTGTCAGTGATGGAACAGTTGAAGTGGATTGTCCCATTACTGTGACAGTAGTTGCGGTCAATGATGCCCCCGTTCCAACTTATACCGCTTCCATCAGCACCAATGAGGATACGGCTGCTGTGCAAAACTTGACAGCAGTAGACGTTGATCAAGATGCGTTGACATTCACAGTTAAACCAGAAAACCAGCCACAGCATGGGGTCCTTGACCTAAATGAAGGCGGCTATACCTATACTCCTGCTCAAGACTATAACGGAAATGATGCATTTATCATCACTGTGTCAGATGGGACGGTGGAGGTGGACTGTTTGATCGATGTCACCGTTAGCGCCGTCAATGATTGTCCGATCGCGCTGGATGATACTGCCAGTACTGCAGAGGACACTTCTGTTTCTATACCTGTCCTGAATAATGATAGTGATGTGGATATCCCGGAAGGGGATCAGATCCTGCCATCAGCAATCATTGTTCAACCTTCCCACGGTACCGTACAGATCTCAGGCGCAGAGATCATATATTCCCCTGCATCGAATTATTTCGGAAGCGATATATTTACCTATCAGATCAGTGATCAGAATGGACTCACTGCTGAGGCAAGTGTTTCGATTAGTGTGAATGCCGTCAATGATGCCCCTCAAACTGTTGCTTTGGATTCAGAATATTCTTGCCCTGAGGATGGAGGAATTACCATTTCTTTTGACTTGATCGATGTGGAAACCCCGACTGAGACATTGACCATGCAGATCGTTTCTCAGAATGTGGACGTTGTGCCACAGAATCGCATCACCATCACCGGATTAGAAGATGTCGATCCCGCAGTAGTCGTCGATATCACTCCGCTGGCAAATCAGTATGGGGAGGTGCCATTCACAGTGCGTGTCAGTGATGGTTTCCAGACCGCTACATATACTTTTACTCTCGAAGTTACAGCGGTCAATGATGCTCCCAACGCACGAAACGATTCATTGGGATATACAGAAGATGAACCCCTTGTGATCAGCCAGGCCCAATTAATGAGCAATGACAGCGATATTGACAATGAGCAGGCCTCACTTGTATTTGATGGGGTGATCACCACCACCAGTCATGGCACTTTGGGGGATAATGGCGATGGAACTCTAACCTATTCACCGGAATTGAATTATCGGGGTAGTGATTCATTCACATATCAGATCCATGACCCGGACGGCGCTACGGATATGGCAACCGTCTTTCTGACTGCCAGTGGTGTGAACGATGCCCCAACCATCAGCGAGATCGGCGATCAGGTGATTGATGAGGATAATTCGATCTCGGTGCCCTTCAGTGTGGCAGATCCAGATCTCCTCACCGATACTGAGCTGGATACGTTGATGATCACCTCAGCATCATCCAACCCCGATCTGCTGGACGCGAACAATATGCGCGTGACTGGATCAGGAGCAAATCGTACCTTTACAGCGATGCCCTTACCTGACAAGAACGGGCAGGTGACCATTACCATCACTGTTAGCGATGGGATCGAAGAGGTTTCTGAACAATTTATCATCACCATAAACCCCATTCCTGATGCACCCGTAGCCGAAGAGGATTTCTTCTATGTGAATGATGCTGGGACGACCACTATCGATCCGCTTGCCAACGACTGGGATGCGGATGGCGATACGGTTTTCACTTCCACGATTGTAACAAACCCAACGTACGGAACACTGACGCCCAATGGACAGCGTTATGATTACACACCCCTGGCGACCTTTCAGGATGCAGATTCGTTCATGTACTACATCACGGATTCCACATCGCGCGATTCGGAAACGGTTACAGTAACGCTGAGTGCTGACCCCAGCAACCATGCACCTTTCATCTCTTCTATTCAGAATCAAGCTATTTTTGAAGATAACAGTGGTACAGTGAACGCAACCATTGAGGATGAAGATGGTAACCTGGAATTGGTCGAAGCGCTGAGTTCCAACGAAGCTCTCATTCCAAATACTAACCTTGTGTTGAACAACACCGGGTCAGCTTATTCCCTGCAATTTACACCACTCGCGAATGCTCATGGAGTGGCTACCCTTACCCTGCGCGCCACGGATGCGCGCGGCAATATCTCCAGCAAGTCTTTCCGGGTCCAGGTTATTGCTGTAAATGATGTTCCTCAGGCTGTGGATGATACCGCGGAAACCGATGAGGATGCATCTGTTGTATTTAACGTCCTTACCAATGATGTTGATATAGAGACACCGTCAGAAAATCTGATCCTGTCACGCGTACTAACGTTCCCAACCCATGGAACGCTTACCAGCGTTGGCAATGGACAATTCCGCTACACACCCTACGATGATTTCAATGGCGTTGATTCCTTCAATTATGAAGTTCTGGATAGTGACGGTGGATCGTCTAGCGCGACCGTTGATCTCACCATTAACTCTGTCAATGACGCACCAGAAGCGTATTCCAATTATCTGGAAACCATCGTTGCGCCAGGTTCTGTCCTGAATAATATCAATGTGATCGGCAATGACACCGACCCCGATCTACCTTATGATCCCGAAGAGGAAATTCACGTCACGCGCATTGTTAGCCAACCCGCGTGTGGAACGGCTTTTGTGAATATGGATGGCACGCTTAAATATGAGGCTTTCAATGGCGCAGTGGACTGTTCGCCAGCCTGGATCTGGTTCACATACGAGATAGAAGACCATTATGGCGCGACTGACACTGCTTCTGTATCCATCCCGGTCGATTCAGACGACGCAAATCTGCCACCGCGTGTGGTAAATGTGTGGCGTTCGATGCAGGAGGATGGGGCAACCATCACAGTGGATCTTGCTAATTATGCCTATGACCCGGATGGGGATGTACTTTCATTTGCATTGCCTCTGAGTGATCCTCCCCATACTTCCATTGGGAGTGCCACGTTGGAAGGTAGCATACTTTCGTATACTCCCGATGCGAATAAGAATGCCGACTATGGTCAGGAGAACTTCACTTTTTCAGTCTCGGATGGAAATGCGACAGCGGAAGGGACGATATACGTACGCGTGGCAGCGGTTAATGACGCGCCCACCATTTCAATGGCGTCAAGCTCGGTTAGCCCGATCACAGACCAATCCATCCAAGAAGATGCCAGCCTTGCTCTCGATTTCTATATAGATGACGTGGACAAGGGAGACACCGGCACAACCTTTGGGATCGATGACCTCTCACTTGGTATCTATTCCGACGATTTCAAGGTTGTCCCTCCTGAGAGCATCAGCTATACGCGTGATGATGTCACTGGATTGATCAAGCTATCTGTAACGCCGCCTGCCAACGAAGCTGGTGACGTGAATATCACGGTTGTGGTGAGTGACGGCATCACTTCTACCAGCGATACATTCCTGCTGAGTGTGCAGCCGGTGAATGATGCGCCAATAGCGGGCGACCATCTCTTGGTGACCGACGAGGAGATCCCGGGTAGAGTGCATGTGGTGGACGAGGGAAATGATATCGATGAAGGGGAAACGTTAACGATCACACAGGAGATCGCTCCCGTACATGGCAGTCTTGCTTTTGATCAGGTGAATGGCTGCATCATCTATACACCAGCTCTTGATTACTATGGGACCGATCAGTTCACCTATCGCATCACCGATTCTGGCGAATTGAGCGATACGGGGGTGGTGGAGGTGACCGTCAATAATGTCAATGATGCTCCGGTCATCTCAAACCTGGCGCCTGTGGTTGAAACAGGCGAGGATCTTCCTATCGATGTGACGTTTACCGTAGCAGATGTGGATAATACCCTGCCAGAACTTGTTTTGGGTGCAGTTTTCTCGGAACCTTCTCTTATCAGTTCATATTCCCTTAACAAAAGCGAGGATGGTAGTGGACAGGTTACCCTGCATCTAGAACCCGCAAACAATCTGAGTGGGGAGACCACTATTGAACTGAGCGCATCGGATGGCGATAAAATTGCCAGTGCTAATTTTGATCTGCTGGTTTATGCCATCAATGACCCACCCATTGCCCAGGATGACAGCCGCACGATTGATGAAGACCATTCCATCACGATCAATGTTCTTGAAAATGATACGGATATAGAAGATCCCACAACCTTGTATGTCATCTCGAACACTAATCCGCTGCTTGGTTCCAGCGGTACAGCTGGTCATGGTTCGGTGACGAACAATAATGATGGGACACTCACCTACAACCCTGGAACGGATCAGAATGAGGATGTTTATTTCACCTACCAGGTTTCAGATAGCGGCAATTTGCGCACATCTGCCACGGTCTATATCACGATCAATGCGGTCAATGATGTTCCTCGTGTGCGGAATGACAGCCGCACCACTGCTGAGGATACTCCAGTTGCGATCGGAGTATTGAGCAATGATAGTGATGTTGAAAATGATGTATTCCATATTGTCAGTTTTACAGATCCAGTGCATGGGTCGGTGGAACTGGATGAGGTGACACAAACCTTTACATATACGCCCGAGCTGAACTACTTCGGCTCTGATTCCTTCAGCTATACCGTGGGAGAAGACATCCATACTGAAATGACAGCGAGTGCTAATGTCTACATCACTGTCACCGCTTCGGATGATTACCCCATTGTGGATACAACTGAACCATGGGTGATGCAGGAGGATACTCCGCAAAGCTTTACGGTGGATATCAGCGATGCAGAAACAGCATCCGCGAATCTATTGATAACATTCACCTCTTTGGATACTGATCTTATCAAAAGCCATAATGTAGTCTTGCAGGGATCTGGCACTTCACGCACAGTGCACTTGACCCCTCAAGCAGAAATGAATGGCACGTTACAGTTGAAGGTGGAAGTAAATGACGGTTTGTTAACTACCGTTGAATTAATCGATATCGTTATCGAACCGGTAAACGATCCCCCCACAGCGCAGGATTATGTGGCTGAAACAAATGAAGATGTGTTGGTCGGGGGTGTGGTCGTGGTGAAAGGTGATATTGATCTCTCCCACGAGGGTGATAGCCATACTTATTATTTACATGAAGATGCGCCACAAGGGTCTGCATCGGTGATGCTGGACGGTACCTGGACTTATGCTCCAGATGCTAATTTCAATGGAACAGATAGCTTCACAGTGAGAGTGGTTGATGAAGGAGGTCTCTTCGCGATCAGTACTGTAGAGGTAGCGGTATATAAGGTCAATGATGTTCCTGTTGTCACTTCTGATAATACACATGTTATTGAGGAAGATACACCGGCAGTGGGAACGATCGTCGTATATGATCCTGACACTGCCGATAGCGTTGATCCAGATAGCTGCTCGATGACCGTCAGTACACCTGCAACGCATGGAACGGTAGAGTTGGATGGTTTGACGGGTAATTATACATATACTCCCAACCTGCATTACAACGGGAGCGATAGTTTTGTGGTGACGGTCACAGATGAACATGATGCTACCACCTCAAAGACGGTTTCCATAACCATTACCCCTGTTAATGATGCTCCGCTGGCAGAAGCGGATACAGCCAGTGTTGCGGAAGATCACAGTGTGGTGATCGATGTTTTGGCGAATGATACTGATATTGATCTATCCCGTGAAGGCGATGATCTCGTGATCCAATCGGTGGATGGAGTCGATAACGGAAATGTTGTACCTGCTGCAGATGGGAAATCACTTACCTTCACCCCCTCCCCAAATTGGTTTGGGGTAGAGCGCTTCACCTATACTGTAAAGGATCAAAACGACGCAACAGCTTCTGCAGAAGTGACTGTTACAGTGAGTGCGGTGAATGATGCTCCCAGCATTTCGGATATTCTCGACCAGGAAATTCTTGAGGATACTTCCACAGGAGCTCTCAATTTTAGTGTGACCGATGTTGATGATGACGATGCTTCGTTGAATGTCACAGCGGCTACCAGCAACGGGATCGTGCTCCCGCTGAGCGCCATTACTTTTGGTGGGAGCGATACGAATCGCACGGTGACCCTTACACCTACAACCAATCACAATACCTGGGATCGGATCAACTTGCTGCATGAACCGGTGTTGGTAACGCTGATAGTCAGCGATGGTGAATTAAGCGATTCTGATACCTTCACTCTCACAGTCCTTCCGGATAACGATGCGCCTGTCGCGGCGGATGATGCAAAGCAAATGGATGAAGACCATGTTGTGATCATCAACGTTTTGAACAATGACTCTGATGTGGACCAGGATCACGAAGGGGATTCGCTTAGCATTGTCTCTGTAGCTGGAGTCGATAATGCGGAAGTGACCATTGTGTCTGAAGGCAAGAGTCTCCAATTTGATCCTCATGATGATTGGTTTGGTGAAGAGATATTCACCTATACCGTGGAGGATGAAAATGGAGCCCGCGCTGATGCTTCGGTCACTGTCACGGTTGATCCAGTCAATGATGCACCCATCATCTCACCTCTTGATGATCAGATCATTGACGAGGATGGCAGTACCCCTGGGTTGGTATTCACTCTCTTAGATGTGGATACCAATGTGGAGGATCTGCAGATCACAAAAACTTCAAGCAATACCCAAGTGGTTAACCTGGAGGGTATCCAGATCACCGGCAGCGGTTCAGAGCGAACTCTCGTTGTAACACCAATCCCGGATAAGAATACCTGGGATGCAGTGCACTCAGCGAATGTCCCCATAACTATCGGTATCCAGGTATCGGATGGCTCGCTCACGGATATTGCCGAATTCACACTCATTGTGCAGCCGATCAATGACGCCCCTCAAGCGAATGCGGATTCTGCTTCAACCCCTGAGGATCATAGCGTTACCATTTCAGTATTGAATAATGACACGGATGTCGACCTGGAAAATGAGGGCGATGATCTGACAATAACCAAAGTTGTGGGCGAACAGTATGGTTCGGTTTCCATCGCTACCAATAGAAAGACCATAACCTATATACCCCAGGCAAACTGGAATGGTGAAGAACAACTCACTTATACGATACGTGATATTTCCGGAGAGACCTCGGATGCTGTTGTTGTCATCACGGTACAGCCCGAGAACGACGCGCCCCAGGCGGTTGATGATACCGCTGCCACTGTTGAAGATACTGCGGTCACTATCTCCGTGCTTGATAATGATACGGATGTAGATCTCGATATGGAAGGCGATGACCTACTTATCGCTTCTGTGTCAGGGGTAGATAATGGTAATGTCTCAATTGCATCCGATGGAAAGAGCCTCACCTTTACTCCGCAGGATGACTGGAATGGGAGCGAGGAATTCTCCTATACTGTTCGCGATTCACATGATGCAACTGACACAGCGCTGGTGCACGTTACGGTGACGGGAACCAGCGATGACCCCCAGGCGGTGGATGATACCTATACCTTGAGTGAAGATTGCGCTTCCGCGGTTCTGAATGTCCTCTTAAATGATGAGGATGCGGATCTTCCTTATGGAGATGGACTCACCCTGGTAGAGATCATTGCGGCTCCTCAACACGGGACAGCCAGTATCAATATAGATACTCAGCGCATTGAATACAAACCGGATGCTAACTATAATGGCACGGATAGTTTGCGTTACACGATCCGTGATACGCAAGACCCCGCTGTGATATCATCCGCACAGGTCAATTTGACCATCACCCCGGTCAATGATGTACCGGTCATCACATCTGAAAACCAACATGCTATCCAGGAAGATGAGCAGGTATTGGGCAATATTACTGTTGTTGATCCGGACGTGGATGACACCCCCGATCCAGATAGCCATACTTTTATTGTGGAAGCCCATCCTACGCACGGGATGGTTACACTCGATGCGAGCACGGGGGAGTATACCTTTACCCCTGAAGCGCACTTCCATGGGTATGATAGCTTCACCATTCGCGTCACTGATGAACATTCAGGAAGCGCAACTCGTTTGGTGCGCATAACCATAACACCGCTCAACGATGCTCCGCAAGCTTCGGACGCCAGCTATAACACACCTGAAAATACTCCCGTTGTGGAAAGTATTGCTGCAACTGATCCAGATATTGCTACTGATAATGATGCACTCACTTATGTGGTTAAACCCGGATTTGCACCACAGCATGGCACGCTTGATCTGGATGAGAGTACTGGAGATTTTACTTATACCCCTGCAGAAAACTATAATGGTCAAGATGAATTCATCGTGGTGGTGACCGATAAAGCTGGAGCCAGCGATGAAGCCCACATCAATATTTTCATCAATTACTATGAGAATGATCCCGTGGCAAACGCAGATGCTTTTGAATTGGATGAAGATGCGCTGGAATTCGAACTGGATGTGATGGCAAACGATGAGGATGCCGATCTGCCTTATGGAGATGAATTGCACCTGGTGGGTGTTGTTGACGGACCTACCCACGGTGATGTAAAGATGGATGCAGGGGGGCAGGCTATTTTGTACAGTCCATTCCCGAATTACAATGGGCAGGATACTTTCACCTACCGCATCAGAGACAACCAGGATCCAGCAGTCCATGCAACAGCGGAGGTCACACTCACGATCCATCCTGTTAATGATGAACCTATTGTGACCTCGGAAAACTCCCATGAATTACTGGAGGAAACATCCGTAACAGATCGTATCCTGGTTGAGGATGTCGATCTGAACGATACGCCTGACCCGGACAGCCATACATTCAGGATTTCATTGGCGCCTGGATCTGGCACGGCTGTAGTGGATGAAAATACCGGTGAATACACCTATACTCCTGAGGATGATTACAATGGAGCGGATGCTTTCACGGTTGTGGTCACTGATGAACATGCAGCTGCAACAACCAAGATCGTCACATTGAATATTACAGCGGTAGCGGATGACCCGCAGGCGAAACCTGACAGTTATAAGGTCAAGGAAGATGATGGTTGGCGTTCTATGGATGTGGTTGCTAACGATGAAGATGCAGATCTCCCCTATGGCGATGTGCTCTTGCTCACCCAGATCCTGGCCGATCCATCCCACGGCTCAGTACGCATTAATAGCGATACAAATAAAGTGGAATATAAACCGGATGCCAACTACCATGGTAGTGATGTTTTCACATATGAGATCCGTGATGATCAAGATCCGTGGGTGACGTCATCAGCAGAGGTTCGCGTGTTGGTTGAAGCGGATAATGACGCTCCAGCAGTGGGTTCAAGCGGCTATTCTCATATCATCGATGAAGATACCTCTACCAGCGGTCGCGTGATCGCCAGCGACAGTGATGGCGATGGATTGCGATTCACCCTGGATCCCAATGATCCTCCACAACACGGTACTGCGCTGGTGGATACGGTTAGTGGAGAGTATACCTATACCCCATTCTTGAATTTCAATGGAATGGATTCTTTCACGATCCTGGTCAGTGATGGAAGCGTCACAGTTCGACAAACGGTCATGATCACAGTCCTTCCGGTGAATGATGAACCCACCCGAGGCGGTACGCAGAAGATTGTTTCTGACGGAAATCCGATCACCATGTCAATCCCGGTGGGGGATGTGGATATTCTCACCAATGGGGACAGGCTGACGTACACCGTGGTTGGCACACCGGGCAATGGAAGCGTAGTGCTCATCCCGGTTACCGGGGAGTTCACCTATACCCCAGATGCAGGTTTTGTGGGAACGGATACGTTCACCATTCGCATCACAGATGAACACGGTGCCTCGGTAGAGATCGTCATCACAGTGACCGTAGAAGGAGAAGCGCAGGCTGCCATATCTGGGGGTCAGAAGCCATGGCCGGGATCGGATGGAACCGGTTGGGATAATTTCCCGATACATCCCGCCTGGGGTTTGCTGGTACCATTTTTCTTCATCCCTCTGCTGACCTACAACGTGAGTATCAGCTATTACAGCCCTGATGAGAAAGGCAAAGCCAAAAAACATAGCAAGCGCAAATGGGTGCTGCTTTCGAAGGATGGTTCTATCACGCTTGATCTGCAAAGCAGTCCACAAAGTAGCGGTGATGAGATCGAAGTGCTGCTGCTGCGCTCCTTTGTGAAGAAATTCAAAGATAAGACGCTTATTCTTACCCGCGATGGAAAGACTGTAAAGACAGTAACCATCGAGAGCAACGATGATGGCAGAATGCGTATCAAGGTATAGGAGAAGAATGCACAATCTTGACAGGTGATAGTTAATCACCTATGATTGGGCTGTTCAAAGAGAAAGAGTAAAAAGAGAAATGTTCATCGGCAAGTAACATCCTGGAAAAATCCTACCTGCCCTTACCGGGGTCAGATAGGCGCTTGCTATTAGGCAGGCGGTTTGGCAATTCCCAGACAAGTTCAGGAGGCAGTATGCTTGCCGTTTCTCATTTAACCAAGACTTTTAATTTACAAACTCTATTTAAAGACATCACATTTACCATCAACCCCACAGACCGCATCGGTCTGGTCGGCCCGAATGGATGCGGAAAAACGACCTTGCTGCGCATCCTGATGGGTCTGGAACAGGCGGATCGGGGAGAGGTGCATTGTGCTAATGATCTGCGGCTTGGGTATCTGCCGCAAAGCCCTGATTTTCCACTGGATTCTACGATTGATCGGGTTCTTCGTGAGAAAGTGGGTGATCCGGATCTGCTGTCTACGCAATTGATCGAGGTTGCCCAACGACTGAGTGATGATCTGGAGAATCGAGATCTGATCGCAGACTATGATGCTATTTTGCAGCGCATGCAGCAGGCAGAACCCCAGCGAGTTGATCAATTACTGGTTGATCTGGGTCTGCAGGATGCGCCGCGCCATATCCCCGTCGGGCGCTTGAGCGGTGGGCAGCAAACGCGCTTATCACTGGCGCTGGTCCTGCTGCAGGAACCCCATTTGCTGCTCCTGGATGAGCCCACCAATCATCTCGACATAGAAATGCTGGAATGGCTGGAAAACTGGCTGGGAACTTCTTCGTGCGGCGCTTTGATCGTCTCTCACGATCGGACGTTCCTGGACAGGACGGTCACGCAGATACTGGCGATCGATCCAGTGACGCTGTCGCTGCAGCACTATGCCGGGAATTACAGCGCATATGTTGAGCAGCGCGCTGCCCGCATTGCAGCACAGTGGAATGCATACAACGATCAGGTTGAGGAGATCAAACGTATGCAGGCTGATATCGTGCGCGCTAAGGCACAGGCGGCCTATACAGAAAA
>NPIF01002208.1_pt1 | contig 20579 bp, 21 predicted proteins | sample 8637461 | NCBI WGS metagenome assembly NPIF01 (sample SAMN07420641, study PRJNA396082) | bioreactor metagenome | isolation source: sample BR12 brine-fed electro-methanogenic bioreactor BR | place: Japan: Kochi | collected 2016-12-09
TGCTCGAGCGGGTTCTGCGTCGCGAGGACGAGGAAGGGCTTCGGGAGCGAGAAGGTCTTCTCGCCGATCGTGACCTGCCGCTCCTGCATCGCCTCGAGGAGCGCGGACTGCACCTTGGCGGGCGCGCGGTTGATCTCGTCCGCGAGCACGACGTTGGTGAAGATCGGGCCGCGGTGCGGCAGGAAGGTGCTGTTGCGCGGGTCGAAGACCATCGTGCCGATCAAGTCGGCCGGGAGCAGGTCTGGCGTGAATTGGACCCGCCGGAACTCCGCGTCGAAACACGCGGCGAGCGTGCGCACGAGGAGGGTCTTCGCGAGACCAGGGACACCTTCGAGCAACAGGTGGCCGTGGCAGAGCAGACCGATGATCACCTTCTCGACGAGCTCACGCTGTCCGACGATGACCTGGCCGACTTCGTCGACGAGGGTGACGAGAGGCGCGCTCTCGCGAACGACCTCCTCACCCAGGCTCCGAATCCTCTCTTCCATCAGGAGACCTCTCGGGCTCGTGCGGAGCGGGCCGGTCACCCTCATGGAACGTGGCTGTGCCGACCCCTCGCGCGGAGCTTTGGGACTAGTCGTTTCCGGTCGCGCCCTTGCCGAAGAACTTCGGCGGAGCCGCGAGCGTGTAGACCTCCGTCTCTTCCTCGATCGCGCGGCGAATATACGCGGGTGAGCGCAGCATGCCAGCGAGCGCGATGCCGTCGATCAAGCGCAGGCCGCCGCTGGTCTTCTCGGCGAGCTCCGTGTCGATTGCGGCCGGGTCGGGCGCGAGATCGAACGCTTCGTCGCGGCAGATCAGGAAGCCCCACGGGGAGCCGTAACTGGGGACGTAGCTCGCGTACGAGCTCACATGGCCGAATACGGTCTTGAGCGTGTTCGCGAGTCGGGCGTGGAGGCGGAGTTCGACCGGAGCGACCGGTCCGGCCTGCACGATGAGCACGCCGCCCGGCGTGAGGACCCGCTTCGCCTTCTCGAAGTACTCCTTCGTGAAGAGCTGGAATGAGGGGCCCTCCTCGATCGGGTCCGAGAGATCGGAGATGACGACGTCCCAGCGCTCGTCGGTCTCGTCGAGCAGCTTCAGGGCGTCGCCGATGATCAGCTCGGTGCGCGGGTCGTCGAAGGCGCCCTGGTGCATCTCGGCGAGGTGCTCCTTGCACGCCTCGACGACCTCGCCGTCGATGTCGACCATCGTCACGCGTTCGACGGAGCGCCAGCGCAGCGCCTCGCGCACCGTCGCTCCCTCGCCGCCGCCGAGCACGAGAACACGCTTCGGGGCACCGTGCTGGAGCAGCCCGGGCTGGACGAGGGCCTCGTGGTAGAGGAACTCGTCACCGGTGCAGGACTGCCACTTGCCGTCGAGGACGAGGCCGCGCCCGTAGACGCCGGTCTCGACGATGGACATCTCCTGATACGCCGTCTTCGCGTGCGCGAGGATCCGCGTCACGCCGTGCTGATAGACGTCCCAGGGGGTGATGTACTCGCTTACCCAGTAATCCGCGCGAAGTTCCGCACCCGGCATCGATCACTCTCCTCGGCGACGCTCGGCAGATCTTCGGCAGGGCGGATGTCCGGTGCGTTGGTCCCCCGGTCCACGTGCTGGAGCGAGAAACGGCGCGCCTGGAGTTTGCGCACGAGATACTCACAAGCCTTGACCGGCAAGGTGTGCTCGCCGCATGTGAATACGTCCGCAGCCGCGTAGCCGAGCTCGGGCCAAGTGTGAACGGAGATGTGCGACTCCGCCAAGAGCGCGAGGGCCGTCACGCCTTGGGGCGTGAACTCGTGGTGCACCTCGTGCAGCAGGGTGGAGCGGGCCTCGACGGCGGCCTCGCGCAACGCAGCGGTGATGAGCTCCGCGTCGTCGAGGATGCCCTGGGGGCAGTCGTACATCTCCAGAATGCAGTGTGAACCGGTAGCAGCCACGGCGCGAAGTCCTCTTGGTTGCGGACGGCACCGCCGTCCGAGACGCGCGAAGGAGTCCCGGATTTCGGTGCCGGGATCACCAGACAACCAAGCTTCGAGGATCCCTCGAAGACCAGAGCGCTCGGCTGTGACACCGTCCGTGGCCGAAGCGCAGTTTCGGGTTATAGGGGAACTCCCGAACGGGCGCAACCTTGGGAGAAGGAAAAGTCCGCGGTCCGGGCGCTGGGGCGCCATCCGCTCGCTTATCAAGGAGTTGGAGTGCTCTCCCGCGCTTGCGAAGTGACGAAAACGCGGAAGAAGCGAAGGTTAGCCAACTCTCTCGATGCGCGCCCCCAGGGTCGCGAGCTTCTCCTCGATCCGCTCGTAGCCGCGGTCGAGGTGATAGATGCGGTGCACGATCGTCTCGCCCCGCGCGGCCAAACCGGCGAGCACGAGGCTCGCCGACGCTCGCAGGTCCGAGGCGGTCACTTCGGCGCCGGTCAGCGGGGTGGGCCCCTCGATCGTCGCGAGATTGCCAGCAAGCTGGATCGCCGCTCCCATACGGGAGAGCTCCGGCACGTGCATGAAGCGCTGCTCGAAGATCGTCTCGCTGATCTTCGAGCTCCCGCCGGCCTGGGTCATCAGCACCATGTACTGCGCCTGGAGGTCGGTGGGGAATCCGGGGTAGGGCTCGGTGACGACGCCCTTGGCGCGCAGCGGGCGCCCGTTGCCGACCCGGATCCATCGCTCTCCGATCTCGATGCCGAGACCGACCTCGCGCAGAGCCGAGAGGACCGCGTCGAGGTGAGCGGGCTCGACCTCCTCGAGCGTGACCTTGCCGCCGGTGATCGCCACGGCGATCAGGAAGGTGCCGGCCTCGATCCGGTCGGGGATGACGCGGTGCTCGGTGCCGCCGAGCGCCTCCTGCCCCTCGATCGTGATCGTGCGCTCGCCGAGGCCCTCGATCTTCGCGCCCATCGCGATCAGCAGCTCGCCGAGGTCGACGACCTCGGGCTCGAGGGCCGCGTTGTGCAGCACCGTCGTCCCTTCGGCGAGGCAGGCGGCCATCATCAGGTTCTCGGTCCCGGTGACCGTGACGTCGTCGAAGGTGATCTCTGCGCCGCGGAGGCGCTCGCAGCGTGCCTCGACGTAGCCGTGCTCGAGGCGGATCTCCGCGCCCATGCTCGCGAAGCCGTCGAGGTGGCGGTCGATCGGGCGCGCGCCGATGGCGCAGCCGCCCGGCAGCGAGACGCGGGCCCGGCCGCAGCGTGCGAGCAGGGGGCCGAGCACGAGTACGGAGGCGCGCATCTTGCGCACCAGCTCCCAGGGCGCCTCGTGATTCGTGATCTCCGGGGTCGTCAGCGCCCAGCGGTGCTGGCCGAGCTGCTCGCAGCGCCCGCCGAGGTCGCCGAGCAGGCGCACGAGGGTACCGACGTCCCAGACGTCGGGGACGTTGTCGAGCCGGAGCTCGCCGGCGGTCAGGAGGCCAGCGGCCAGGCAGGGCAGGGCGGCGTTCTTGGCGCCAGAGATGCGGACGGAACCCTCGAGGGTCCGCCCGCCGGCGATACGCAGTCGGTCCACGTCGATCCTCTCGCTAGGGAGCCTCGGAAGAGAGGACCCATTATCCTCCATTTCGCGCGGCGCGCCGGGGCGGCGCCGTGGGGAAGCGTGCATAATCCGCGCATCACGGCCCCAACCAACGCGGGAGCGAGACGATGCTGGACCTGAAGTACGTGCTGGGACATCTCGACGAGGTCAAGGAGGCGCTGACGCGCCGCGCGACGGAGATCGATCTCGAGCCGCTCTCCTCCCTCGACGCCGAGCGCCGTAAGGTGATCGTCGAGGTCGAGGAGCTCAAGAAGGAGCGCAACGAGGCGTCGCGCAGCATCGGACAGCGGATCAAGGCCGGTGAAGACGCGAGCGCGGTGCGCGAGGAAGTGCGCGCGGTCGGCGAGCGCATCAAGGGTCTCGACGAGCGCCTGCGCGAGATCGAGGGCGAGCTGCGCGAGCTCTTGCTCGCGATCCCGAACCTGCCCGACGAGAGCGCGCCGGTCGGCGCGGACGAGTCCGCCAACCGCGTCGAGCGCACCGTCGGCGAAAAACCGGAGCTCGGCTTCGAGCCGCGTGACCACGTCGAGATCGGCGAGATCTCGGGCGTGCTCGATCTCGAGCGGGCGACGAAGCTCACCGGGGCCCGATTCAGCGTGTCCTACGGGGACGGTGCCCGGCTCGAGCGCGCGCTGATCAGCTTCATGCTCGACGTGCACACCGAGCTGCACGGCTACCGCGAGGTGATGCCTCCGTTCATCGTCAACCGGAACTCGCTCTTCGGCACCGGACAGCTCCCGAAGTTCGAGGAGGACCTGTTCCGCCTGCGTGAGCCGGAGGACTGGTATCTCGTCCCGACGGCAGAGGTGCCGATCACGAACCTCCACGCGGGGGAGATCCTCGAGGAAGAGCAGCTCCCGCTGCGTTACACCTCGTTCACTCCATGCTTCCGGGCGGAGGCCGGCTCCCACGGCCGCGACGTGCGCGGGCTGATTCGCCAGCACCAGTTCCTCAAGGTCGAGCTCGTCACTTTCGCGAAGCCGGAGGACTCCATCGAAGTGCTCGAGCAGTTGACGAGCCACGCGGAGGAGGTGCTCAAGCGCCTCGGGCTGCACTACCGGGTCGTCACGCTCGCGACGGGGGACCTCGGTTTCTCCTCGACGAAGACCTACGACCTCGAGGTGTGGCTGCCGTCGCAGGGGACCTTCCGCGAGATCTCCTCGTGCTCGAACTTCGGAGACTTCCAGGCGCGCCGGGCGAACATCCGCTACCGCCCCGCCGAGGGTGGCAAGCCGCGATTCGTCCACACGCTCAACGGTTCGGGTCTCGCGGTGGGCCGGACCCTCGTCGCGATCCTCGAGCAGTACCAGCGTGAGGACGGGACCTTCGCGATCCCACCGGCTCTCGAGCCTTACATGAAGTCTCGCCTGGACTGATCAGGCGCGGACCGGGATGGCGCGCAGCGCGAGCGAGAGGACGCTCGTGATCAGTTGCGCGAACTCGAGGTCCTCGGCGGAGAGGTCGCGGGTCTGCCGCGTCGCGTAGAGCAGGAAGAGCGCCGTCCCGCGGCTGTCGCCGGCGATCGGGAGTGTCATCGCCGCGCGCAGCTCCTCCATTCCTGCGAGCACCTGGCCGAAGAGAAGCTCGCCGCGGATGTCGTGGCAGATGAACGCCTCGTTGCGATCGAGGAGCGCGGTCGCGACCGAGCCGATGCCGGGGCTCTGCACCGAGTTGAGCGGGTCGCGCGCAGCGCCCATCACCGCGATCTCACGGAGAGGGCGCGCGGGGCCGTGAACGATCAGGGCGGAGCCCATCGTGACGTCGGCCCCCGCGATCAACGTCGAGAGCGCGATCTTGTAGAGCGAGTCGGGCTCGGTCGAGATCTGCGCGATCTGCAGCATGCGCGCGAGTGCTTTGCGCTCCCGTTTGTGCCGGGCGAGGAGCTCGTCGTTCGAGACGCTCGTCGTCGCGAGCTGCTCCGACATTGCGAGGTTTGCCTGCACGGCCTCGGAGAGGAGGTCGTCGAGGCCGAGCACCTCGCGGTGCCGCTCGGGTCCCTCGGAGGCTGCGACGCGTTCGGCCTGCTGATGGACGTGCGAGAAGGTCGGCCCGACCGGGTCGGCGCTCGGGCGGCTCGCGCCGTCCTCGATGAACGGGTCGAAGAGTTCGTCGACCCGTTGGCGTAGCGCATCGCCGCCTTCGCCGCTGAAGCCGCGCCCGCCCCGGGCGAGCGCGTCGAGGGTCAAAACCGTGATCTCGCGGAAGGTCTCCATCACACCGGTCCCGACGGTGGCGACGGACTCGACCGCCGGGACCTTGCGCCAGTTGAGCGCGGTGTCCATCTCCTCGGTGCTCATCGTCTGGACGAGGTCGCGCTTGTTCCACTGGAACAGGAGCGGGATCGTCGCGGGGTCGAGCCCGTTGGCCATCAGGTTGTTCTTGAGGTAGCGCACCATCCGCGCGTTCTCGTCGCGCTGGTTCGGGTGGGAGTCCGCGACGAAGACGACGCCGTCCGCACCCGCGAGGACCTGCTTGCGGGTCGTGTCGTACTGGATCTGACCCGGGACGGTGTAGAGCTTGAGGCGAATGTCGAGCCCGTAGAGCTTGCCGAGGTCGAAAGGCAACAGGTCGAAGAAGAGGGTGCGGTCCTGCTCGGTGCGCAGCGAGACCATCGGCTGCTTCTGCTGCGGGTCGGTCAAACGGTGGATCGTCTCGATGTTCGTGGTCTTTCCGGACAGACCGGGGCCGTAGTACACGAGTTTGACGTAGAGCGCTTTTTCGGCACTGCTCAGTTGCATGATGGCCCCGGCGGAGGGACGCGGGCGACAAGTCCCCTCAGCCGACTCTTCGGCGAAGACGCGGGCGACTTGACCCCTCCTTTGTAACGTCGGCGCGGGCGGGCTCTTGACCCGGTGCCCCACGCGTCCCATAAACGGGCGGCCCCGCGTTGCCGCGCGGGTAGAGTCTCTGCGCGCGGGTACATGCGCGCCAGATCGAACAGGGATGGACGCCGGTGAGCATCGAATACAAGGACTACTACGAGATCCTCGGGGTCGCGCGCGGCGCGAGCACGGAGGAGATCAAGAAGGCCTACCGGAGCCGGGCGCGCAAGCTGCACCCCGACGTCAACAAGGCGCCGGACGCGGAGGCGCGTTTCCAGGAGCTCAACGAAGCCCACGAGGTGCTCTCGGACCCCGGGAAGCGGCAGCGCTACGACCAGCTCGGCTCGCGCTGGCAACACGGTATGCCCTTCGAGCCCGGCGGCTTCGGCGGGGCGCAGGGGATCGACCTCGAGGAGCTCCTCGGCCGGGCGCGTGGCCGCGGCGGGCGTGGGGGAGGCCGCGGCGGCTTCTCCGACTTCTTCGAGACCCTCTTCGGTGGCCTCGGCGGCGTGGATTTCGGCTTCGGCGGTGGCGGGGGGGGATCCCGCCGTCCCGCCGCACCGCCCCGCTCCGAAGCCAGTCTCAGCCTGCCGCTCGAGGACCTCGTCGCGGGTGGGCAGCGGCGCCTGACCCTCGCGGTCGCGGGTGCCCACGGCGGCTCCGAAGAGCGCAGCGTGACGGTCAACATCCCCGCAGGGGTGCGCCCGGGGCAAAAGCTCCGCCTCGCGGGGCAGGGTGGGCTCGACCCGCGCACGGGGCAGCGCGGCGACCTCTACCTCGCTTTGCACCTCGAGCTCCCGCCGGGCTGGGAGAGCGACGGGGACGACCTCGTCTCCCAGATCGATGTCCCGGCCCCCGTCGCCGCGCTCGGCGGGGAGAGTGCCCTCGAGGGTCCCGAGGGCCGCCTGACGGTCCGGATCCCCGCGGGTGCGCAGAGCGGGAACGTGCTGCGGCTGCGCGGGCGGGGGTTGCCCCGGCGCGGCGGGCAGCGCGGAGACATCCGGGCGAGGATCCGGATCACGGTGCCGCGGGAGCTCGGCGAGGAGGAGCGGGAGCTCTACGCCCGGCTCGCTGCGCTGTCGGCGGAGCCGGGCGATTGAGGAGCCGGCGGCACCGCGGGCTACAATGCAGAGCGACTCAGCCGAACCACGACCAACAAGCGATGACCGCGGTACGCCGCGGCGCGGAGCCCGAGCGATGAACGAGCCCTCCCTTCTGTCCGACAAGGCCATCCCCCGAAACGAGCGCCTGATCCTCGCCCTCGACGTGCCCGGCCCCGACGAGGCCCGCGCGATGGTCGAAGAGCTCGGCGACAGCGTCCACTTCTACAAGCTCGGTCTGCAGCTCGCGATGTCGGGCCGTTACTTCGAGCTGGTCGAGTGGATCCGCAGCCAGGGCAAGAAGGTCTTCGTCGACCTGAAGTTCTTCGACGTGCCCGCGACGGTGCGCTCCGCGGTGGCCGGTCTCGTTGGCCACGGCGCGAACCTCTGCACGATCCACGGCAACGACGGCATCCTCGAGGCGGCCGCCTCGGTCGATCGTGGCGATCTCAAGATCCTCGCGGTCACGGCGCTGACCAGCCTCGATCGCGGCGATCTCGACGACCTCGGCTTCCGTTGCGACGTCGAGGAGCTCGTGCTCTCTCGCGCGCGCCGCGCCCTCGAGCACGGCTGTGACGGCGTCGTCTCTTCGGGCCTCGAGGCCCCGCGCCTCAGGACCCAGCTCGGAGAGAAGCTCCTGATCGTCACTCCCGGCATCCGCCCGGTCGAGAATCGCCCCGTCGATGACCAGAAGCGCGTCGTCACCGTCGTCGATGCGTTCCAAGGCGGCGCCGACTACATCGTCGTCGGACGCCCGATCCGCAACGCGGACGATCCGCGCGCGGCCGCAGAGGAGATTCAGCGGCAGATCGCGAGCGTCTTCGTCTGAGGGACCCGCTGGGGCTGGAGGTGCCGTGGATCTCAAGCTCGTGCTCAGGTTGTTGCTCGTCGCCGTGATCACAGGGGCGAGCAGCACGGCTGTCTGGCTCGCCTGGCACGGTGAGCTCGGCGCCGGGGCTGCGGCGCTCGTCGTGATCGCGGCCATCCCGGCGCTGCGCCTCTTGCCTCGCGGGCAGCGGGTCGGTGGCTGGTGCGTGGCGATCTGGGCCGGGCTCGCCGCCGTCGTGCTCGCGCGGAGCGACGCCCTCGTCGCCTTGCTCGACGTCGACCGCTGGCGCCTCGCGCTCTACGGGGCGCTCGCCTATCTCGTCGTCGCGGCCCTCGGCTTCTGGGCGACCCGCGGCGGGAGGCAGGGCTCGGGGATCGAGCAGAACAAGGGCAACGCATGAACCTCCCGGCTTTCGACCCGGCGAACGCAGCGATCTGGCTCGTCGCCTTCCTCGTCTCCTCGACCTGTCACGAGGCGGCTCACGCCCTCGTCGGCTACATGGGCGGAGACGACACGGCCCATCGCGCGGGTCAGGTCTCGCTCAATCCCATCCCGCACATAAGGCGTGAGCCGTTCGGGATGGTGATCGTGCCTCTGCTCGCCTACGTCATGTTCGGCTACATGATCGGCTGGGCTTCGGCGCCCTACGATCCGGACTGGGCGCGGCGCTATCCGAAGCGGGCAGGGTTCATGGCGGCGGCGGGCCCGCTCGCGAACCTGCTGCTCTTCATCGTCGCGGTCGTCGTGATGATCGGCATCCGCGCGACGGGGCTCCTCGAGCAACTCGGCGCGGACCCGGCCATGACGCGGCTCGCAGACGGCATCGGTGAGTTCTTCGTCGTCCTCGCGATCCTCAATCTCCTGCTCTTCATGTTCAACCTCGTCCCCGTGCCGCCACTCGACGGCTCGGCCGTCCTCGAGTCCTTCGGCGGTCGCCTCGGCGCCGGCTTCGTGGGGTGGTTCCGCGAGCTGCCAGGCAGCGGGATCCTCGGCTTGTTCATCGCGCTGACGGTCTTCCGCTTCCTCGCGGGCCCGGTCTTCGGCGTCGTGTTCGGCCTGCTCGGTCTCGTATAGGAGCGCCTCGTGCCGGACAAGAGTTGGACGAAGCTCGACAGCCGCACCGCCTCGGATCACCGCATCTTCAAGCTGCGGGAGGAGCGCTACGCGCTCGAGGGGCGGGAGGTCGGCCACCCCTTCGTCGTGCTCGAGAGCGCGGACTGGGTCAACGTCGTGCCGGTCACACCCGAGGGGGAGGTCGTGCTCGTCCGCCAGTTCCGGCATGGTGTCGAGCGCGTCACGCTCGAGATCCCGGGCGGCCTCGTCGACCCCGGCGAGGAGCCCGAAGCGGCCGCGCTGCGTGAGTTGCGGGAAGAGACCGGCTACGCGGCGCAGCGCGTGCGCAAGCTCGGCGCGGTTGCCCCGAACCCGGCGATTCAAAGCAATACCTGCCACTGTTTCGTGGCTGAGGGGGTCACCGAGGTCGCGGCGCCGGAACCCGACGCGGGGGAGTGCATCGAAGTCGTGCGCCGGCCGCTGGCCGCCATCCCGGAGCTCGTGCGCCAGGGCGCCATCGACCACGCGCTCGTCGTGGTCGCTTTCGGACTGCTCGGCGTGCTCCGCGCGGAGTGACGCGCGGAAGAGGAAGACGATGACGCTCGACTCCCTCCCCACCGCGGGCGTGGGACCACTCGACATCGGTGGAGTCGTCCTCGAGACGCCGCTGATCCTCGCGCCGATGGCGGGGATCTGCGATCGCCATTTCAGGCTCCTGATCCGCCGCATCGGTGGGGTCGGGCTCGTCTCGATGGAGTTCATCTCGTCCGAGGCGGTCACGCGGGGTGCGCAGGCGATCATCGACAAGATGGCGTTCGCGCCCGAAGAGCGTCCTCTCGCGATCCAGATCTACGGCAAGGACCCGGAGCGCATGGCCGACTGCGCGTCGATGGTCGAGGAGCTCCGCCCCGACATCTGCGACATCAACATGGGCTGCCCCGCCAAAAAGGTATGCAACAAGGCCGCAGGTTCTGCTCTGCTGCGGGACGAGCCNNTTAGGTCCTCAAGGGCTGCGCCGGCGCGGCACTGATGGGTGATCTCCCGCGCGCAGCGCGCATCATCGAGGCCTGCAAGAAGCGCCTGAGCATTCCTCTGACGGTCAAGTTCCGGCTCGGGCTCGGCAAGGGGGAGACGCCGGTCAACTACCTCGAGCTCGGGCGGATCTGCGAGGACCTGGACGTGGCGGCAGTGTGCCTCCACGCGCGGACGGCCAAGCAGATGTACACCGGGAGGGCGGATTGGAGCGAGATCCGCCGCCTCAAGGAGTCGCTGTCGATTCCCGTGATCGGCAACGGCGACGTCGCCGAGCCGGCGGACGCCCTCCGCATGGTCGCCGAGACCGGCTGCGACGGCGTGATGGCCGGGCGCGGCGTGCTCAAGGACCCTTGGCTCTTCCGGCGTACGGCGGCTGTCCTCCGGGGGGAGGCGGCGCCGGAGATCAGCGCGGCCGAACACTGCGATCTCATGCTGACCCACTTCCGCTGGATCATGGAGGCGGAGGAGCCGAAGCTCGCGTTGCACAAAATGCGGACCTTCGCGGGGCGCTACACGAAGGGGCTCGCGAATGCGCGCCGGCTGCGCGAGAAGATCGGCCGCACCGAGGAGCCCGACGCGTTCCTCGAGGTCGTCAGGGAGCACTTCGCCGAGCGCGGCCCCGAACAGCCCGCATCGCACACCGAGCGTACAAACGGCTAGTATTCCTCCATGCGCATCGAAGTTCTGAGAATCGTCCTCGGCATGGCGGCGCTCGCGGTCGTTCTGATCGGCGCGACGCAGGTCCTGATGCCTTTCGTCACACCGATTCTCTGGGCGCTGATCATCGGCTCGGCGTCCTGGCCGCTCTACCAGAGAGTCCGCCGTCACTTCGGCAAGCGCGACGGCCTCGCCGCGTTCGCGATGACCGCGCTGCTCGTCCTCCTCGTGCTCGTCCCGACCGGCTTGCTCGGCGTCGCGATGGTGCGCGAGGTCGGGCCGGTCGTCGAGCGCCTGCGAAGCTGGTCGAGCGCCGAGCACCCCGAGGTGCCGGAGGTGCTCGAGCGCGTGCCCTTCCTGCGGGACCAGCTCGAGGACGCGCTGCGGCGGGCCGACGATCCCGAGACGCGCCGCCTGTGGCTCCGCCAGGCGACGGGCAGGCTCCAGGAGCTCGTCCACTTCGGCGGCAACGTGCTGCGGCATCTCGCCGCTCTGTTCCTGACGGTCTTCACGCTCTTCTTCGTGTTCCGAGATGGGGAGGCCCTGCTCGGGGAAGTGCTGGCCCTGCTCGACCGCGTCGCGAGCGGGCGAGGCATGGCGATCCTCGAGTCCGTCCGCGAGACGGTGCGCGCGGTCTTCTTCGGCTGGCTGATGACCGCGATGGCCCAGGGACTGCTCGCGATGGTCGGCTACTGGGTCGTCGGTCTCGACGCGCCCGTGCTCATGGGCTTCTTCACGGGGCTCGCCGCGGTCATCCCCTTCGGCGCCTCCCTGATCTGGGGGCCGGCGATCATCAGCCTGGCGCTCGACGGGGCGTGGTGGCAGGTGATCTTCCTCGCCGCGTGGTCCTTCCTCGTCGTCTCGACGATCGACAATTTCCTCCGGCCGCTCTTCATCTCGGGGCCGGCCCGCGTGCCGTTCATCCTCGTCTTCTTCGGCGTGCTCGGCGGGCTCGCCTCGTTCGGGCTGCTCGGGCTCGTGCTCGGCCCCGTCTTCCTCGCCGTCTTGCTCGCGCTCTGGCGGGAGATGCGAGACGGTTATCGGCCCGCGAGCGGCGGTCCCGGTGGCCCGGATGAGCCCGAATCGGACGTGTCGGCGGAAAGCCCCGTAGAAAGCGGCGAAGTTCCTTGACGGCCTCAGGTGCCGGGGCTAGAATCCCGCATCTTCTCGGACAGGGAAGTGCGGAACGCGCTTCGCACCGGGTCGAAAGCGGGAGTAGCTCAGCTGGTAGAGCACGACCTTGCCAAGGTCGGGGTCGCGGGTTCGAGTCCCGTCTCCCGCTCCAGTCTCGAGAACGGTCAACTCTAGGAATCATCGTTCACGTGATCGCGCCGTTCATGCGGTGCGTTTTGCCATAGCCGATGACTAAAACGAGTCCAGATCGCATGAAGCCGCGCCGCCACGTCCTGATCACGGGAGCGGGGAGCGGGATCGGCCGTGCCCTCGCGGAGCATCTCGCGAGCGAAGGGCACCGGCTCGTCCTGGTCGGCAGGCGTCGTGCGCCGCTCGAGGAGACGGCTGCCGCGGCTGCCGAGCGGGGTGGGGAGGCGTTCGTCGTCCCGGCCGACGTCAGCGACGAGGGCGCCGTCAGCGGGCTCGCCGAGCTTCTGACGAACGAGCTCGGGTCACTCGACGCTCTCGCCAATGTCGCGGGACTCGCGCACTTCGGGACGATCGAGGAGACCGGCCCCGAGGCCTGGCGACGCGTCCTCGAGGTCAACCTCACGGCGCCCTATCTCGTGTCCCGCGCCCTACTGCCGCTGCTGCGGAATGGCGACGCCCCGGCGATCGTCCACGTCGCGAGCACGCTGGCGCAGGCAGGGTTGAGGCGCGGCGCCGCGTACTGCGCGGCGAAGGCCGGCCTGGTCAACCTCACGCGCGCGATGGCGCTCGACCACGCGGACGAGGGGATCCGGGTCAACGTCGTTTGCCCCGGCGTCGTCGATACGCCGATGATCGATGTCGATCGAGGCGACGAGCGCGCCTCGGCGGAGCGGCGGGCGCTGCTCGCCGGACTCCACCCGCTCGGGAGGCTCGCGCGCCCCGAGGAGATCGCCGTCGTCATCGCGCAGCTCCTCGGCCCCGAGTCCTCGTTCGTCACAGGCTCCGTGGTCAACGTCGACGGCGGCCTGATGGCAGGGTTCCAGAACTAGCGAAGAGTGCAGGGAGCGGGGCGACGGCCATGATGTACGAAACCGGACCGCAGTTGAGCACCACCGAGCTCGTCGTCGACGCCCGCGCCGAGCTCCCGTCTCGATTCGGAACCTTCCAGGCGGTGACCTTCCGCCCGGCACGCATTCCCGCCGAGCGTCAGCTCTCGTCCGAGCCTTGTCCGATCGCGATGGTGCACGGGGACGTGCGTGGTCAGGACGGGGTCCTGGCGCGGATGCACTCGGAGTGCCTGACCGGAGACGTGCTCGGGTCGCTGCGCTGCGATTGCCGCGCGCAGCTCGAGGCCGCGCTCGAGCGCATCGCGAAGGAGCCGTGCGGCGTCTTGCTCTACCTGCGGCAGGAAGGCCGCGGTATCGGGCTCGGCAACAAGCTGCGCGCCTATCAACTGCAGGACGGCGGCCTCGACACCGTCGACGCGAACCTGGCGCTCGGCTTCGCGGACGACCTCAGGCACTACGACGAAGCGGCCGCGATGCTTCGTGCGCTCGAGATCAGCTCCGTGCGTTTGCTGACGAACAACCCCGACAAGGTCGACTCGCTCGAGCGTGCCGGAATCCGGGTCGTCGAGAGGTTGACGGCCGTGACGCCGCCGACCGAAGAGAACGCTTCGTATCTCGACACGAAGAAGCGCCGCTGCGGCCACATCCTCTGATCGAGGGTTCGTCGAAGCCCTCGAATAGCCCCTGAGACGCGTTCTGCGTGGCTTCGCGGGGGCCCTCGCCGTATAAACTGGCAGTCGGTCTTCGGAGCGCCGCTACGGAGACGAGGGACGGATACGTCCCGACCGCGTTCCATGGACGAACGCGTGGAGGAGCCATGCAGGCGAAGGACTCGCCGGAACGTCGCATCCTCGTCGTCGATGACGACGATGACGTGCGCAACGGGCTATCGCGCGCCTTGTCGTTGCAGCCCGGTCTCCACGTCCTCTCGGCCGCAGACGGATTCGAGGCCGGGTATCAGTTCGCGTCTTTCCAGCCTCAACTCGTCATTCTCGACATCGTCATGCCCGGCATGGGCGGTCTCGACATCTGCAAGCGGCTGCGCGAGCTGCCGGGTGGTGAACACCTCAAGGTCATCGTCCTGACCGGATACCCGGGCGATGGTTCCGGGGAGCGTTCGCTGCTGTACGGCGCCGATCTCTTCCTGACGAAGCCGCAGGACGTGCAAACGCTGCTGATGCACATCGAGGATCTCCTCGGCGACTAGCCCGGGTTCGTTCGTTCGAGCCCTCGGCGTGGAGGTCAGAGGTGTTTGCGGGACGGTCAACAGGGACAGAGCGGCGCTCGGTGGCTCGTCATGGTCGTCCTGCCGAAGGGCTCGTGAATAGTCCGGGCTAGCGATCCGCGAAGAGGGGGCGTCTCGATGGAGGCGGACAAGGGGCCGCGAGGACGAGCGCGAGGCACGCGGCGAGAGCCCGAGCAGGCTCCGCGCGCGCTGCTCTTCGGCGAGACCGAACGCGCTGCTGCGCGGTTGTGCGAGGCGCTCGGACAGGGTTTCGCGCTCGTCGACGTCACGGGGCGGCTGCTCCTCGTCAACCGATGCTGTCTCGATCTCGCCGGCCTCGAAGACTCCCGCGGCGGGCTCGACGCTCTGCTCCAGTCCTTCTTCCCCCGCACCGCGGCACGTCGCGGGGCGCTCTCTCTCGTGTTGCGCTCCGCACGCGAGGGGCTCCCCGCGCGCCTCGACGCGACGCGGCCGAAGAAGCTCGGCGAGGCGCGCGTCCGCCTGTTCGCCGTGCCCTTCGGTGAGGGGCGGCGCGCCGCCGTCGTCGTGCGGCCGCTCGCGGACGCCCTCGCCGAGGCGACGCCCGAGGCCGCGTTCCGCGAACTGCTCGAGGCGAGTCCAGACCTGTGGCTCGCGCTCGACGCCGAGGGGCGGGTCATCGACGTCAACCGCGCGGCGTTGCGCTTGACCGGATACTCGCGCGAGGAGGTGCTCTCGCGCTCGTTCCTGCGCTTCGTGCCCCGATCTTCGCGCGACACGCTGCGCGCGCTGCTCTCGCGTTTCGCCGCGGTGGGCCGGGTCGAGGAACTCGAGCTCGAGCTCGAACGGCGCGATGGGGTCCCGATCCCGGTCACCGTCAGCGCCGTGCCCCGCGACGCCGAGCTCGGCGTGGGCTCCGGCGCCCACGTCGTCTTGCGCGACGAGACACGGCGCCACCTGCTCCAGCATCAGCTCAGGCAGACCGACCGCTTGGCTGCGACCGGGCGCCTCGTCGCCGGCGTCGCCCATGAGATCAACAACCCGCTGCAAGCGATGTTGATGCATCTCTCGGTCGTCGACGCGTCGCTCGCGGAGGATTTCGAGCACCGCGAGTCCCTGGAGCGGACGCTCGAGGCGGCGACGCGTATCCGGCAGATCGTCGCGGACTTGCTCGACCTCCACCGGGGCGGCTCGGAGCGCCTCGGCGGCGTCGACGTCAACGCGGTGGTTCGCGAGGCGCTCGGCCTCGCGCGCGGGCAACTCCGCAAGGGCCAGATCACGGTCCAGGACGACCTGGCGGAAGGGCTCCCCGAAGTAGCGGCCGCCGAACGGCACCTCTATCAGGTCGTGCTCAACCTCGTGCTCAACGCGCTTGGAGCCATGCCCGACGGCGGGGAGCTCGTCGTGCGAACCCGCACCCCTGCAGGCCGCGACACGGTCAGCCTCGACATCGTCGACACCGGCCCGGGGATCCCGGAGGAGCTGCTGCCCCACATCTTCGACCCGTTCCAGACGACCGGGCAGCGGGGCGGTACCGGGCTCGGGCTCTACGTGACCTACGGGATCGTCAAGGACTACGGTGGCCGGATCGAAGTCGACTCGGCACCGGGCCGCGGCACGACATTCCGCCTCGTCCTGCCCGCGGCAGGGGCGGGCGCGCGCGACGCGGGAGAGCCTTGAAGATGAGCGGAGTCTCCTGGTCGCCGATGCCGCCTGCAGCCGGCTGCGAGCGGGGCTGCAGACCCCTCGTCGCCTTCGACGGCGACCGGCTCATCGGCATCAAGGGCGAGGGGGGCGCTCCTCCCTGCGCCCTGTGCCGCGAGGAGTCCCGCGCGGCGTTCGGGCCGGAGCGGCTGCGCAGCGCCCTCAGGCCGCGCGGCGGGCGTAGGGGCGGCCCCGGGGGGCTCGAAGCCTGCCGTCCCGACGAGAGCATCGACCGCCTGGTGATGGCACTAGAGCGCGCAGCGCGCGGTGAGCGGCGTTTCGTCTGGCTCTCGTCGAGCGTCAACCCGCGCCCGGAAGACGCGCTGACCGAACGAGCGGGCGTGATGTTGCCCGGTGCGCGACTGATACGACGGCAACCGGCGCTCGCCCGCGTCGCGGCCTGTGCCGCCTCCGCGTGGCCGGCGGCACGGGCCCAGCTCGAGCCCGAGGGCACCCCGCTGCTCGCGTGGGAGCTCGAGCCCGCGGGCTGGACGGCTGGCCATCTCGAAACTCTCGCGCGCGCTGCGTCGCGCTGCGCCGTCGTCGGAGCGCGCGCTCACCCCTTGGCGGCCGAGCATCTGTCACCGCGTCCGGGCAGCGCCGTCGCGCTCGCTCTCGGTCTCGCCGGGGCGCTCGGCTGTTCGTCGCCGGAAGCGCAGGCGTGGTCGGTCGAGCGTTGCGCCGACGTCACCGGGGTCGCGGCCGAGGCGATCCTCGCTTTCGCGCGCTGGCTCGCCGAGGCGCGTGGTGGGCGTCTGCTGCTCGGCGAGGGCGTGGGGCGCGCCGGCCGCACCGAGCATCTCGTCTCGGCGTTGCGCGTTTTGGCCGAGTGCGCAGGGCTCGACGTACTCGCTCCTCGACCGGCTCCGAGACTTCGCGCGGAGTTGCCTCCCTTCGCGGATGGGGTGCGCCGGCTCGATTCGGGCGAGCTTGCGGCGTGGCTGGACGAGGCGGGGGCGGAGCGCGAGCTCGTTTTCGTCACGGGCGGCGATCCGCTCCTCTCCTGGCCCGGCGCAGACGCTTTGAGACAGCGGCTCTCCCGTGCGGCATTCGTCGCCGTCCTCGCCCATCGCAGGACGCCCGTCTGCGAGCTCGCGGATCTCGTGCTCCCAGTGCCCGCTTCGCACGAAGAGACGGGTGCGGTGGGCCTGCTCACGCGTGGCGAGCTCTGGGAGGGCCGGCCCGCGGTGCCCCTGCCGCGCGGCGTCACGCCGGTGGCCGAGCTCTGGCAGCGCGTGGCGCGGCGGCTCGGCTGGTCCGAGGCGTGGTTCCCGGCCGAACTGGGCACCCTCGGTGGCCCGGAGGCGTTCGAGGCGCCGCGTCCGGCGGCGCTGCCGGAGCGTGCGGAGCACGCGGAGCTCGGGGAGGGCCCGATCGCGACGCCGGAGCTCCACAAGGCCTATCCGCTTCAGCTCCGAGCTCTCTCGCAAGGCGAGCGCGAAGATCGCGGGCTCGTCGCCACGCTGGGGGTGGCGGAGGCCACGGCGCGCGGCGTCGGGGAAGGGGACGCGATCCTCGTGCACAACGAGCGCGGCTCGGTCCCGGCGACTCTTTCCGTCGACCCCGAGCTGGCCCAGGGACTCGTCGAGGTGCCGCTTCGGGGGCCCGCCGAGACGGGTGCGGCGCTCCTGATGCCCGCAGGCGAGCGAGGCGAGGAGCACGTGGGCGGAGTGCTGGTCGAAGTCGGCGCTCAACGCGTCTGAGGACGTGTGACAACGGCCTATCATCCCGCTTTCCCACGATTTCCACGATCCGGTCCACAGCTGTGGAAAACGCAAACGCCGCGTGAGGCGGGGTAAGGGCGCGCGGCGTCGAGACACCGGACACGGGCTGCCATGGACCCTTTTTAACGCCAGTGAGACGGTGTGGCACAAAAATGCGTTCCTTTTTATTCCCAGTCACTTGGCCTGGCATTTCGGCGGGGAGCAGGCGTCGCGCCGCCCGGAGGCGAGCCGGCGTTTTCGGCGTGGGCCCAAACCTTGACAGGTGCCTTAATTAACGATAAGCTCGCCCTCGAAATCGGAACGGCATCGTGCCTCAAAGGGTCCGGTGCCGGAGAACCGAAACGAGGGCTTGGATTACGGGAAACCGCAAACGGGTCTAACAACAACGGGTGGGGAACGACCCGGCGGACCGTATCCTGCAACTTAGTTCTCCTTTCCGAGTCGGCCATCCCCCGCGGCCCAGGTCGCGGGGGATGTCTTTGTCTAGCCCGGACTATTCATGAGCCCTTCGGCTGAGAACCCGTATCTACCTGCTGGCCGGGCACTTCGTGCGGGGCATCCAGCAGGCATCTACGAATTCTCAACTCGAAGGTTCATGAATAATCCGGGCTAGATCCTCTTCCGAGGTCAGGAGGACAAGGGAGTGGATCTTCTTGACCGGTCCCACGAGATCGCCGGAGTCGTCACGTAGCTCGAGCTCGAGGAACTGCTTCTCCGCTGCGAGCTCCGACATGCATACGGATCGTGAGTGGTCTCCCTCGTTGCTCAGAGTGGCTTCCACCTCGAGATCGGCGAGGCTCGTGAAGCCATCGACGATGGCGACCCGCAGTGTCAGATCGGCGTCGATGGGAGTGGGGAGCGAAGGGCTCTCGACCGCTTCGTCGTGGGACCAGGTCAGTGGGACCTCGGGCAGGTGCTCACATCCGACAATGCTGAGCAAAGCGACGAGAGACGCGAGGATGCTCGTCGCCCTCGCCCGCACGCCGCAGATCAGCACGAACTGAGACGCTCCCTCGCTTCTCACGATGGTCCGCCCTGGCCCCCTTCGCTCTCGGGGCGTTCCCTCAAGTGACAGCGTGCGCCGTATTTCTCGAACGCACATCCGCTGCGGCAATCGACGCGAACATCCACGACCTCCGCACCGTCGCTGTCTTCGCTCGTGCAGCGGCCACTCTCCGCGGCTCCGCTCAGCGGGAAGCGCTCACACGTGCCGCCCTCGCGAGGAGACAGATCGTAGATCGCTCCGTCTTCACACTCGAGTGAGAGGAGCGGAGTCTTCGGCAACGACGTAGCGACGGCAGTTTTCCACTCGGAGCGCGGCGCGTGGAAACACCCCGCGCCTCCGATGATCTGTTCACACCCCCGAGCGCAACTCGCGGCCGCGATGGCCTCGCCCGGTCCGCCGCATCGGAACTCCCCGGCGCGAATCTCTTCGCAGACACCTTCCGTCCCCAGGACGAAGAGCCAGATCACCCGGCTGTCGTCCTCGTCGCCGCAGTGGAAGCGCTCACCCGTGACTTCCTGCGCACCAGCAGCCGAGAGGCAGAAGAGCAAGACGACACATCCGAGTAGTCGCATCCCTCGATCCCCCAGATTGCAGCGTCCGACACGGTCGCGGTGTTCCGAAGAATGCGCGTCGTTCCACGTCTCACGGAATGGCGCACATCGCGATGTCGATTCGCTGCGGAGTCCGCCCCGGGGCTCAACATATCACGGTGGTCAGGGAGCCGACTCAGCGCTGTCCGCAAGCTACCCGGGACAGTCACCCGCTGCTCGTCTCTCTGGCGCGAGTAGCACGAAGCGGCCGAGCGCCCACTCGTTCGCAGCGCCGGAGATGGCTCTCGTTGGCCTCGTACCACCGATCAACGCCTTCCTGAACCACGGGTCACGCGGTCAGGGAGCGCGCCAGGATCAAGACGGCCATGCCAAGTGTCGCCAATGCGATGACCCGGCGGACGAGTCGCTCCGGCAGACAGCGAATCACCCGCGCAGATAGGGGGACCGATAGCAAAGAGCCGACCGCCACCGGTACGAAGAGAGCCATGTCGAAGTGACGACCGTGAGCGAGAAAAAGGAGTACCCCGCCGACGCAAGTGAAAGCCTCGGCCAGCGAAGTGATCCCGACAGTGGCCTTTCCTTCGACTCCGCTGAGTATCTGCCCGCTGGTCATCAGTGGACCGTAGCCCCCGCCACTCACAGCCTTGTTGAATGACGCGATCAGGCCGAGCACCCCCACCTTCCAGAGTCGAAACCTGATAGGCCGTGCGCCAACGAGGAGGATCGTCACACCAGCTATGCCGATCACCGCACCCATGGTGGCCATGAGCGCCTTCTTCGATATCGCGACAGCGACCTGCACGCCGAGTGCTACTCCCAGGACGCTGAAAGCCACCAAGGAGAGCGCGGCTCGACGATGGATCGAACTCCGCTTCATGCTGAGATTGCCTGCCCTCGCGTGGAAGAAGAACGAAGCGAAGCCTGAAAGAGCCTCCGACCCGAGCACGGCCGGCACGAGCTGGTGGGGCTCGTATCCCGCGAAGAGTAGAACCGGCACGAGAATCGTCCCAAACCCCATCCCGAGCGAGCTGTCGATCGACTCGCACAGGAAACACAGGCCGATGATTGCTGCGACCTCTGGGGAGAGCGGCACCACTCCGAACAGAATGCTGGCGGTAAGGAGCCCGAGAACGAAGAGACACCAAACTGAGGCTGGCATGAGCGAATTCATCACGTACCTCGTCGGTGGGCTTGACGTGCCCCCAATCAATGGC
>NPIF01003172.1_pt1 | contig 20551 bp, 14 predicted proteins | sample 8637461 | NCBI WGS metagenome assembly NPIF01 (sample SAMN07420641, study PRJNA396082) | bioreactor metagenome | isolation source: sample BR12 brine-fed electro-methanogenic bioreactor BR | place: Japan: Kochi | collected 2016-12-09
CCGCCTTATTGCGGCAGATGCACTCAAGCCGGCCGGCGGTTCAGGCAGGCTCCTCCGCTCCGTTGCTCCGCAGACCACCGAGGCCCGACATCGTATCCGCTTGATCGCCGGAGTAAACAGAGGGATCTGGCTGGATGGTGGACTCGATGCCGGGTCAACCGGCATTCGATCAGCCACAGGGAAAGCCGCGGTTCTCTTCGGATCCGTTTCTGATTACCGTGCTTCGTCGACCGGCGTTCCTCACCGCGGTGGGGATTCCCGCGATTCGAAAGATCGTTCAGCTTCCTGACCGACACCTGATACTGCTCCGCCCGATCCGCATCGCGTGAGAGGTCCGCATCGCTGTCGAGTCCGCCATGGTCAGAATGGTCGCCGAGGTTGCGGCATGGATCTCCGAGCGATGGTGCTTTCCTGTTGGTCGTGAGTCTTGACCGGCTCGACTTCGACCATGCTCACTGCCGGGACGATTTCGTATACATGGACCGCGTAGTCGATGAATGAATCAACGAAAGAGACTGCGCCGGGCTCAACCGAGACCTGCCTCGTCCAGTGGGTGCGAGTCGCGCCGCGCTGACGAACGGCGGCGAGAACATCAGGGCCGGGGGGGGCGTCAGCCGGCGCAGGAGCCGGGTATGCCGCGATGGTTCGATCGTGTTCAAAAAGCGCAATGACGCGTATGATGCCGTTCGGTAGAACTGAAGCGGGCAGTGTAATTTGCACGTCCCCAAGCGGCCTCTCGGACGGATTCGTGGCGATGAGGTAGAAACGGCCGTTGCATGCCTTGAGCATGGCTTCAATCGGCGCGACTGCGGTTGTGCTCCATCCGCCGAGGTATTCCGGCTCGGCGTAAACGCCGGAGAGCAAGGCGACTTCAGCCACCAATTCCTGTATCTGCGACCATTGGTATCGGTCCGCAAGACAGTCCTGGGACATCTCCTGGGGTGATGGTGGAAGTGTCAAGCCGATGGCATTTGTTCCGTAGAATCTGATTCCTGTAACGCCGTTTGCAATCTGGTTGTAGACCGCAAACCGCTGAAGGTGAAACGGCGCGAATTGCTTTATGGAGCCCCATTCGCGAACCGCCGTACCGAATCCCAGAATCGGCTTCGGTACACGAGGGTCGCCTGCACACGTACGTTTCGTTGCGGCCTGCCACCTGCGAACCGCCTCCCCTGTCCGACAGAGTTTTGCTTGCTGAAAGCGCGCCGGACCGTAGGCGGCAGGCTGATTCGTGTACGCAGGTTGCAGATTCCACGTGAAGCTGATCACATCTGCGAGTTTTGCGTGTGCATCATCAATGTCCTCATAGTCATCCCTGAAGATCACATTCAGCATGTACGGGCGGTCGATGATGCGCTTGAGTTGATCGGCGGTGTAGGTCAGCTCGCGCAGCTCCGGCGGGGCTCCGTCCATGCGGAGTCGGAAGTTCGACTCGTCCGGACCGTCCAGGAGAATGACCCGCAGTCCGCGCTTCGTCTGCTCGGCCAGTGTTCTCGCCATTGCCCTGTTGATGTCGAGGCCGTAGTACGTTTCCACTCCGGGTATTCGGTCCTCCGCATCAAGCCCAGCGCCGGGAAAGAAGCCTCCATGTGTATGCGGCTCGCATGCGGGTCTGGTCGTCGGGTTGCCGCAGAGGTTCCAGGCATACGGAACCATGTTGGTCTTGCCGTAGGCGTACATACCGGAAGCGATGTGCTCGGCGCTGCGGTGAGGTACCAAGGACATCAGGTTGAAGCCGAGCCGACGCATCGCTTTGAGCGGCAGGGGGTTGCCGTCGTAGCCGATCGGCGTGTCATGATTCAGTCCGATGGCAAAAACGGGCGAGCCCTCCTTGTCGTCGCGCAGCGGCTGGATGACTCCGCCTGACGGCTTGAACGCCGGGATGATCGGATTCCCGGGCACGGGCCGCAGCGAAACGTGCGAGACGGTCAGCAAGCCCGGCGTCGGGTTCTCCGTGATGATGACGGCCCGTCTCGCACCTGTCGGCGCGGCGGCATAACACTTGTACTCACGCATGGGCAGATCACACCCGGCTTCGTCAATGGCGTGATAGCAACCATCCTCTGCGCGCCAGCTGTCATCATCAAACCCGGCCGCATAACTGCGCAGCGATGACCAGTGGGCGTACTCCAGGTTCCGGCCCCACTGGTCCTTGAAGCTCAGTGACAGGCCGATGCACTGCTCTCTCGTCGCCATGCCTCGCCTGTCAATCCTCAGTCTCACATCGTCCGCTCTATACGAGGCTGCGAATTCGTAGATCGTGCCGTCCGGAACCGCGATGGAGGGATGCGGCGTCAACGCGAGTTCCTGCCTCCAGCCGAACGGACGCGTGTCGGTTCCAGTCGTCACGTTGTTCGCCGATCTGAGCGATCCACCAGCGGGATCCCATCCCAAATACGACGGCGCGCTGTCGTCATGATCGGACGAGAAAACGCCGAACCGCTTCCACCCGTCGGGATTGCCATCCGGGGACAAGTGCCAATGTTCGTCCCGCTCGTCATGTGACGCGTGCGGGTTGATGACGAGATTGCCCTCGTACATATCGCCAGGGGGAGGCAGGACACGCAGATGGTAAACGCTGGTCGCCGAGCGCAGGACGGGATTCTCTTCCCTGGTCATTGCCCGGGTGGCCACCTGCATTCGGTAGGACTTGCCTGCGTCCGAAGAAGAAGTCACCCATTTGAAGTGTCCGGACGTCGGATCCAGAGTTGCGTTGGGCGGCAGGATCGTCTCAACGGGCGAAACGGAGTAGTCAATCTCCCCGCCGTTCCAATCACCGGCATCGAAATCGAATTCGAGCGTCTCACCGGCGGCGACCGCCAGAATCGGCGGAACAACGATCGGCATATCGCGCACAACCACATTGAAAACGTGCCTGCGCAAATGCGCCGGGGCACTGCTCCGCCGCCCGTCACAATACACCTCCAGGGCAATGGTGTACGATTGTTGCGCCCGGTCGGCGCCGCCTCGCGTGAAATCGGGTATCCAGTCGACTCTGAACCTGGTTGTCTTGGTGTCGGGTATCCGCGTGATCTTCGGAAGGTCGTTTGTGTCTCCCAACGGCGGTTCGAATACGACGCGCAAACAAGCAGTCGGGTTGACGGTGGATACCTCAAGGGACTCGACCACCATGTGTTCGCCCTCGCCGAGGGTGATGGTCGGAGGCGTGCTTGAGTGGTAGTTGATACTGCCTGTGTTCAGGAAGATGACACGCTCCGCCGGGGATGGCATAACCGGGAAACTGATCGTCTGCCGCGCACAGTTGTCGGATTCGTCGCAGGCGCAGAAGGTGACTTGATAAGGCTCCTCGCGGCTGCGACCCTCTGACGGAATCCAGTAAAGGTGTGCGTTGGGTTCGGCCGGATCGGTAAAGAACTCCGGTTCGTCGTTGCTCCCGGTGCCGATATCGCCGTATTCAACCGCAAATCGCACTCGCTCTCCCTCCGGATCGCGGGCCCGCCCCAGAACGGCGAACATCGCCAGTTCCTTCGCGGAAGCGGCTGAGGTCAATATATTCAAGACCGGCGGTCCGTTGTTTCCGTCCCGTCGCCGCACGTTGTCGTATCGGGGATCCGTACCCAACTGGTACTCGATCAGGTTTGTCAGGCCGTCACGGTCCGGGTCATCGTCGGCGTCCTGCTTCAGTTCTTGGAAGTACCATTGCTCCCATCCGTCCGGCATGCCGTCGCTATCGGTATCCCATGCGGTGATGTCCCCCTCCGGCAGGATTCTTTGCGGTATTGCTTCCAGTTGATCGTCCGAAGGAACGAAGAACGCCGCCTCGTTCTGCGCAACGGCGATCGCGGCCGGTCCCCATATCCCGGCAAGAAAGAGCAGGCAGGGCCATAAGGTGCCGCCAGTCGTCTTCATCGATCGTTCTCCCGGTGACACTTCAGCACGACTGCTCGCGGCCGTGCATGTGGCTGCGGAGGATCCTAGGCGCGATTGTAACCGAATTATGACTGCTGGCTGCCTTTAGGGCTAACGCTACGGAAGGAGCCTGAGGCGAATGTCGCAGGGGAATCGGGTGGGGTCGCCGCTGGCGTCGGGCGTCGAGCCATGTGCGACATGAAAACCGCGGCCGGCGCTTGGTGTCGCGCGGGCCGCGGTCGAGGGTTTGTGGATATTCGATTGTCGTCGTCTCTTACTTACAGATCGACGCCGCGGTGGCGCTGGCGGCGCTGTGAGCGATCGTTCAGCTTCTCGACTTCCGTCTGATACTGCTCCGCCTGCTCGGCATCGAGCATGCCGAGGATCTTGGCCTGCACGTCGGCGATCAGTTTCTTTTCCGCCTCGCGCTCGCGGCTGCGGTTTTCGCGATCCGTCCGACGCGCCTCACGATACGCCTGCCGTGCGTCGCGGCCCAGCTCGCGCAACTCCGACTTCTGTTCACGCGTGAGCTTCACCTGAGAAGCGGCCCTGATCGCGATTCGCAAATCCTCGGGCAGTTCGTCTTCTCGATCCCGTTCACGCCCGCCGCCGTTCTGCCCCACGACCCGCTCGCGATACTCGGCGAGCATTTGCTTTTGATCGTCTCGCAGGATCTCCTCGACGCGGCGATAGAATTCCTCATCATAGTCCCCACGGCTGCCTCTCATCTGCTCCAGTTGTGCTTCGATTTCCTGAACTTTGGCCGTGTCGCCCGATTCTCGAGCCGCTTCGAGCGCCTCGAATAGAGGCCGCATCTGCGAGAAGCGTTCGCGGCGTTCGTTTCTCATCTCATCTCGAATCGCCTCGTACTGTTCGCGCTGCGTTGCGTCCATGCCGACCGCCTCGGGAATCTCCTCGATCGCCTGCCGCTGCTGTTCGCGCTCGCGGCGACGCTGCTGGAATCGTTCTCGCAGTTCGCTGAGTCGCGTGCGCTGATCCTCGTTGAGGATCGGCTCCAACTCTGCGACCACCTGCTCCATCATCGCCCGGGGACCGCCGCTCGCGCGCATCTCGGCCCGCAGTTCTTCACGAAGCTGGTCCGCCAGTTCTTCGTTGCCCGCCTCGCGCGCTTCGCGAACAGCCTCCCAGCGTTGTCGCATTGGCTCCATGTCCTGCCGGTGTGCTTCACGGATCTGGTCGAACTGAACCATCTGTGACTCGTCGAGCTGGAGCTCCTCGGCGAGCCGATCGAACATGCGATCCGGGTCGGGACCGCGGCGGCGACCTTCACCGCGCTGTCCGCGCTCACCTCGCTGTCCGCGCTCACCTCGCTGTCCGCGCTCGCCGCGAGGCTGAAGGTCGTTGCCCTCTTCACCCGGCGATTGAGCGGCCGCTGTCAACGAACAGGAAAACACGATGAGACAGGAAAGCAGATATCGTGCGAACATGGCGATGAAGTCTCCTTTCAGGTCCGTGGCTCAAACGGCATCGTACCACGAGCGGACGCAGATCGTCTCAAACGGGGCTCTCACCAGGTGGATCCGCACGGATCCGAAATCGTGAAGCCGCCCGAAATGCCAGAACGCCGCAGATTATCGCTTATTGCCGGTTCCGGCTGCAAACCAGAGTGAAAAAGTGGTCTGTATGTGCCACTCTGTGTCACTGCTGGAGCGTGGCCGTTCGTTCCAATTCCCCGCTCCCCTCGGTACAATCAGAAACTGGAGGGGGAACGCTGCAATCCTCGTTTTCGCCCGCCTCGGCGCGTCTGGGGGGATTTCGATTACTTGGGGAAGGAGAATCCCACATGAAGGGCGTACAGATCGGCCTCGTCGTCGTATTCGCTTTAGTCTGCGTACATCCCGCCGTTGCCGGCGAAGATCCCACCCAGGAATACAACCGACTGCTTCGGACCGGCAGGCTGCCCGCGTCGATGACCGAGGCCGAAAAGGACATGCCTCAGAGCCGGCCCACCATGGCCGACGTTCGCAGCCGCAGCGGACCGACGGGGGCCGTTCATTGTCCTGCCGAGTATGAACCCTGCGCCGGACTCATTATGAGCTGGTCTTCCGGCTTCTCGAGTGAGCTGACGGACCTCGTCGTTGCGATGACGACCCACGCCGACGACACCACCGCGTGGATCGCCGCGTCGTCGTCGAGCCAGCCGAGCATCTATAACACGCTCAACAACGCCGGCGCCGACATGGATCAGGTCGTGTTCCTGAACTATACGACGACGACCGTCTGGATGCGAGACTACGGTCCGCGATACATCTTCGAAGACGGCGCTCGAGCCATTATTGATCATGACTACAACCGCCCGCGTCCCGCCGACAACGCATTCAACGACTGGCTCAGCGGCCAGTGGAGCGAGACGCAGTACGACATCCCGCTTGAGCACGGCGGCGGCAACTTCCACCTGTTCACCAACGGCGACGCGTTCATGTCGGAGTTGATCCTAGACGAGAACCCCGGCCTCTCGGAGCAGGACGTGGTTGATCTCTACGCGGAGTACCAGAACCTCGATCTGACGATCTACCCCGGCTTTGATTCCTCCTACGATTCCACCCGCCACATCGACATGTGGATGATGCCGGTCGACAACGACAAGATCATCATCGGGCAGTATTCCAGCGGCGGATCGTGGAACCCGCACCCCTACACCGTGACCCAGGGGGCCGTCGCTGATCTTCAATCGCGCGGCTACACCGTCTATCGCACGCCGGGCTGGACCAGCGGCGGCACGCACTACACATACACAAACTCGGTCGTCGTCAACGACCTGATTATGATCCCGGAGTTCAACTCGCCCACCAATGACGCGACGGCGAAGACGGTCTTTGAGACGGCCCGCCCCGATGCGACCGTGGTGCAGATCGACTGCTCCGACATCATCCACTACGCCGGCGCGATTCACTGCATCGTGATGCACGTGCCGCGATACGCGCCCACGCCGACCGTGACGGTCCAGACGCCGAACGGCGGCGAAGACTGGTTCACCGGCGAGCCACATGATATCGAGTGGATCGCCTACGACGACTACGGCGTGACGGGCGTGGATATCCACTACTCGATTGACGGTGGGGCGACATTCCCGCACGAAATCGTCACGGGATATCCCAACACGGGCACGTATGCGTGGACGCCGGGCGAAACGCCCTCGGATCAATGCGTCATCCGGGTGACGGCGCACGACGGCGACCTCAACACCGGCGAGGATGTTTCCGATGCGGTGTTCACGCTGCGCCGGCCGCCGCAGATGCTGCACCATTTCAATCTCGACAGCGAGCCCGGCTGGTCGGTCCAGGGCCTGTGGGATCACGGTTCGCCGCTGGGTCTGGGCTCGCACAACGATGACCCGAATTCGGGCTACACCGGCGCGAATGTGTACGGCTACAACCTCTACGGCGACTATACCAGCGGCATGACAACGCCGGATTACCTGACGACCACCGCAATCGACTGCACCGGCGCGACGGATGTCGAATTGCGATTCTGGCGCTGGCTCGGTGTCGAAGGTTCCGATTTCGATCAGGCTTCCATCGATGTCTCCGCTGACGGGTCGAACTGGACGACCGTCTGGCAGCATTCGGGCGGCGCGATCGCGGACGTCGCGTGGGTGCAGCAGCAGTATGACATTTCGGCGATCGCCGACGGCGAGCCGACGGTCTACATCCGCTGGGGGATGGGGCCGACGGACAGTTCGACCACGTACCCCGGCTGGAATATCGACGACATCGAGATATGGGGCGCTCCGGCCGGCGTGCTGCCGGGCGACATCGACGCTGACGGCGATCTCGACGGCGACGATTGTTACTGGCTGGCGCAGGTGCTGCTCGAAACGAACACGTATCCGGCGGAGTACGTCGATCGCTGTGATCTCAACGGCGACGACGCGCAGGACGGCCACGACATCGCTGCGTTTGTCGATCTGTTCGACTGACACTCCGCCCGTCGTTCCGCTTGCCGTGAGGCGATGTCTGAACAAGGGTTGAGAAAGAGATGCCGCGTCGAGGCGGCATCGGCCCGGCGTGTCGCGCCTGTTTTCCGCTCGACGCCGCCGCTTCCATGTCGTATCTTCAACACATGGAAGCCCAACAGACGATCGCCGTCCTCGACTTCGGTTCCCAGTACCTGCAGCTTATCGCCCGGCGCGTGCGGGAGAACCAGGTCCACTCGCTGATCTTCCCGCCCGACGTCTCGCCCGACGAACTACGCAAACACAACATCATCGGCGTCATTCTCAGCGGCGGCCCCGCGAGCACGTACGCCGCCGGCGCGCCGCAGGCGCATCCCGATCTGCTATCGCTCGACGTGCCGATGCTCGGTATCTGCTACGGCATGCAGGTCGCGTGCAGGGCGATGGGGGCGCACGTTGCCGCCGGCGAGCACCGCGAGTACGGTCGCACGCCGCTGTCGATCATTGCGCAGGATCCGATTGTCGCCCACATGCTGCCGCAGACGACTGTCTGGATGTCGCATCGCGATATCGTGACCGAGGTAGGCAAGGAGTTCCGCACCATCGGCAGCACCGGAAGCTGCCCCCACGCCATCGTGCGGCACGTCAAACGACCGATCTACGGCGTCCAGTTTCATCCCGAGGTCACACACACGCCCGAGGGCTGCCAGCTTCTGCGGAGCTTCCTCTACGAAGTCTGCAATGCCGAGGGGACGTGGAGCCCCGGCTCCATCATCGATCGCACCATTGAAGATGTGCGGCAGCGGGTCGGCGACCGCGGTCAGGTCATCTGCGGTCTTTCCGGCGGCGTCGATTCTTCCGTGACTGCGGCCATGCTGCATCGAGCCATCCCCGATCAACTCACCTGCATCTTTGTCGACAACGGCCTGCTCCGGGTCAGCGAGCGCGAACGCGTCGAAGCCGTGTTTCGAGGGCACTTCAAAGTCGATCTGCACGTGGTCGACGCAGCCGATCGGTTCCTACGCCGCCTCGCCGGTGTGATCGACCCGCAGGAGAAGCGAATCCGCATCGGTCATGCTTTCATCGACGTGTTCAAGGAAGAGGCGAGCCGGATCGACAACGCTCGATTTCTCGCGCAAGGCACGCTCTATCCGGATGTTATAGAGTCCGGCCACGGCATCGCCGGCACCTCGGCCAACATCAAGCTTCATCACAACGTCGGCGGGCTCCCGGCCGAACTGGGCTTCGAACTGATCGAGCCGCTACGCGACTTGTTCAAGGACGAGGTCCGCCTGATCGGGGAGATCCTCGGACTGCCCGAGGAGATGGTCTGGCGGCATCCCTTTCCCGGCCCCGGGCTGGCGGTCCGCATCATCGGCGAAGTCACGCCGGAGCGATGTGATCTGCTCCGCCGGGCCGATCGGATCATCATCGAGGAGATCATGGAGGCCGGATGGTATCGTAAGATCGCACAAGCATTTGGCGTTCTCCTGCCCGTTTCCAGTGTCGGTGTGATGGGGGACGACCGTACGTACAGCGGACAAAACGTTGTGGCAGTCCGTTTTGTCGAGTCCACCGACTTCATGACGGCGGACTGGGTTCACATCGACCCCGCCGTGCTGGCCGGAATCTCCACGCGGCTGACCAACGAGGTTCCCGGGATCAACCGTGTGGTTTACGACGTAACAAGTAAACCACCCGGTACGATTGAATGGGAATAATGGACTTCCCGATTGACTTGACTAAGATTCTCCATTGCGGGCCGAGGATGAGCAAGGATTGTCTTATCCAGATAACTCTTGCGGCCCCAACGGGATAGTCCTATCCTGAAAACCAAACGCGTGCGTTCCGGAGAGAAGAACATGATTTACTCAGTGGGCTGTGAGTACGGCATTCGAGCGCTGACGAAACTCGCCGGCGAAGTGCCGCCGGGCAGGTTCTGCCTGCTTCGAGACATCCTGGATGGCGTAGATTTGCCACAACACTTCGTCGGCAAGATTTTTCAAACACTTGTCAGGGCGGAAATCCTCATGTCCGCGAAGGGGCGAGGCGGCGGTTTCGCACTCAAGAAGCCACCGCAGGAAATCACGCTGCGCGAGGTCGTCGAAGCGATCGACGGTCCGCAGCGTATTGAGCGTTGTATCCTCGGTTTCTCAGTCTGCGACGACAGCACGGCCTGTCCTCAGCATGAGCACTGGAAGAAGATCCGCGGTCAGATCGAGCAGTTGCTGGACACGACCACGCTGGCCGATTTGAACGAGACAATGGTACGCAAGGCAGCCGCGCATCAGGAATAATCCGGCCGGCGGCCTGTATCGCACGCGCTTGAAGCGCCGGCTATCGCATAAACCAAACAGACCGACTCGCAACCCGCCGCAGTGCTGCTGGGCGGGTTGCTTGTTTCCAGGCGCTCGCCGATGATCCCGGCATGACGACCGATTCCGATTTCAGAGTTCGATTTGCGCCGTCGCCGACCGGCTATCTGCATGTCGGCGGTGCGCGCACGGCCCTGTTCAACTGGCTGCTGGCGCGGCAGCGCGGCGGTACGTTTATCCTGCGGATAGAGGATACCGATCGAATGCGCCATGTCGCCGGCGCGGAGAACAAGATTCTCGAAGACCTGCGCTGGCTGGGTCTGCAATGGGACGAGGGCCCGGAAGCCGGGGGTGATTGCGGGCCATACTTCCAGGGACAGCGGCTCGACATCTATCACGAACATATCCGCCGCCTGCTCAATGAAGGCAGGGCCTACTATGCCTTGGAGACGCCCGAGGAGCTGGATGCGGCGCGCGAGCAGGCCCGGCGCGAGAAGGCCTCATACACGTATCGCCGGCCCGATCCGCTTCCGACAATCGAGCAGGGTGAGGCCGCGATTCGCGAAGGGCGTCCCGTCGTCGTGCGATTCAAGACGCCGCCGGGCGGTGTCGTCGTGAGCGATCACATTCGCGGCGAGGTCTGCGTCGGCGAGGGCGAAATCGAGGACTTCGTCATCCAGAAGGGTGACGGCTGGCCGACGTATCACCTCGCCTGCGTGGTGGACGATGCGTTGATGAAGATTTCGCTCGTCTGTCGCGGGCAGGATCACCTGTCGAATACGCCCAAGCATGTTCTGCTGCAAAGGGCGTTCGGCTTCCCCACGCCCGAGTACGCCCACCTGCCGCTGATCTTCAATATGAGCGGCAGCAAGATGGGCAAACGCGACAAGCATACCGCGGTGCAGGAGGCGGTCACACAACTCGTCCGCAGCGGACAGTGGAAGCCGCAGGACATCGCGGTGCAGGCGGGCTGCGAGGCCGAGGCTGCAGCCGCGTGGTTCGGAGACAAGAAGGCCAAACAAAAGCCGGAGTTCCAGGCGATGGAGATGCCGGCGCTGCTGCGGCTCGCCGCGGCGGCGAATGTGCACCTGCCGGAAATCGACGTGCATGACTTCCGCGCGTCGGGCTATCTGCCGCAGGCGCTGAGCAACTTCCTGAACCTGCTCGGCTGGTCCGCGGGCGACGATAAGGAGTTCTTCACGCGCGACGAAGCCGTGGCCGCGTTCAGCGTCGAACGCATCATCAAGTCGCATGCGAAGTTCGATCGCGAGAAGCTGCTGTCGCTCAATACGGACTGGGCCGCGCAACTCGACGTAGACGAACTGCTGACGGCTTTCAAGGACTGGGCGCTGGTCAGCGGCTCGGTTTTCAACGGACTTGGTGATGACATGCTGCGGCGCGTGCTCGCGGCATGCAAAGGCTTCCGCACTTTCGGCGATGTGGAGACCAAGGCGGGGGCGCTGTTCGCGCCTGACAACGGGATCGTCTTCGACCCCAAGGCCGTTAAAAAGGTGCTGGCGAAGAACGAGGGGGCGGGCTATGCGATGTTGCACCGCATCCTGCCGGAACTCGCTGTGCTGACCGACTGGACCGCCGATGCGATTGACAAGCTGATCGCGGACTTTTGCGAACGCGAGGGCTGCAAGCTGGGCGACGTGGCCCAGCCGATCCGCGTGGCCGTCAGCGGCAAGACGATCAGCCCGGCGATCGGCGAAACGCTGGCGATTCTGGGCAAGGATAAGACGTCGGCTCGCATCAACGCCTGCGTCGCTGCGAGGGGATCATCGGAGGATTGAACCGCAGGGGTGACGCCGCAATGGCACCGACCGAGGAAATCACCGACGAGCGTTATTCGGGGTGAGTCCTATGAAACGACCTCAAAGAGGTCGCGGCGGTGCCAGTTCTCCCAGATATCCAGCCCGAACGCGCGAACGCCCTGCCAGTACGCCGCATCCTCGAGCCCATGCTTCTTTTTCAGTTCGCCGATGCGCTCCGCGATCTGCTTCTTGTACTTGTCCTTCAGCCGCAGCTTGATGCGCTTCGTTCCGGCGCTGAACTCGACGATGACGCCGGGCTTTTCGCCTGGTTCATGCGTGAAGAGCCCGCGGCCGGGGGTGCAGCCGGTGGCGACGATGAGGCCGTCATTGAGGCAACTGACCGGAGGCTCGGCGGGCGTATGCGAAACGATCCGCATTCCGTGCTGCGGCGCATTGAGTTGCTCCGCCGCGTAGAGCCCCATCTTGACGCCGACGATTGAATAGGCCCCGAGGTGCTGGTGCATCTCGTTCATGAGCACCTGCGCGAACCATTCGGTCTCGCCGTTCTTCTCGATAATGCTCGCGCGGCGATCTCGTACGTCTTTCCGGAGGGCGACATCAGGCAATGGGCGATCGGAGAACACGACGCGGTCCTTCCGCTGCCGCCCTTCGTTCAGGAGCGTGCTGAACAGATCGGCCACGACCGCCGTTCCGTTGGGCTCGAAGGTTCTTTCATCGGTCGTCGTATGGAACGCGTGATGATCGGAGAGGTACATGATGGCAAGCTCATCATGGAAGATCTTGAGCTTGCCGGCGTAGTGCTCCCGGGTCTCAGGGTTGCTCAACAGATCGTTCAGGAACGCCTCGGCCAGCGACGTGCCCTGCCCGATCCGCGCCTGTTCGACGGCGAGCCAGTTCGGCTTCATCGCGATCTCGTTCGCATCGAGGAACAGCAGCGGCACGCCCGATTTACGGACATACTGCGCGGCGTGGATGTCGAAACGGTCGTTAAAACTCCGCTGCGAGCGCTGGCCGGGAATGATGACGCGCGCGATGCGGTCCTTGATGTCCGGCTTGCGCCGCAGCGCCTCGGCGAAATTCGTCATCGGCCCGAGCAGCACCACCGTCGTCTTTGTCCCCTCATGTACATAGGCTTCAGGCGCGAACGGCCGCGTCATCTGAGCGGGCAGCGGGCCGTCGAGCACCGACTTGATCGCGTGCTCGGCGAATTCGCGGAACGGCGGCGCCGGCGGCTTCTTCGACGGATCGGCCACGCCGTAGAGCGTGATGTCGCGCCGATTGAAGCGCTGAAGCATGTGCTCGAGCGCCGCAGCACAATTCGCCCCGCTGGAGACGCCGTCGGTGGTGATGATGGCCGAGATGTTCAAGTCGGGCCGTTGCAGGGCCAGTGCCATGGCGACGGCATCATCGATTCCCATGTCGGTATCGATCACGATCGTCGATGTATGCCCGACGTCGTGCCCGGTCGCAGGCGAAACCAGGATGAAGAAAGCGAGTACGAATGCGATGGCCGACGATCTCATGGTTGCTCCTTAAGGGCTCATGTGCATGTTGCCGGCGGCGTCCTGAAAGTGCGTGATCAATCCCGTGTCGCCCGGCCGCAGCAGCCAGTAGCGCTTCGGCAGCGGAAACCGCGATTCGTCCACGCCTTCGTAGCCCGGTATCTGCGGAAACTTCGGCGAAAGCGGATCGGGGCCGATGCTCCAGACCGCGTATCGCACAGGGCACGTCGGATCGCCGCGTCGACCATAATAATACGCACCGCTCTCACTCTCCATATGCGGCGAATCGTCAGGCACCCAGAGATACGAGGTCGGCGAGTGCCCGCCCCTGTCGGCGTCGTAATACGCACCGTTGAGCCAGATGGAGCCGCACGCACGGTATTTATACATCCGGTCCGGCTTGAAGGCGTCGGGCATAACGACCTGCGGGATTTTGCCTCTGTCTCGCGGCAGCAGGTTGAGGGCGGCCAGCTCGACCGGTAGTTGGTACTGGACGTTCGACCCGCAGCCGCAGCGGGTGGGCGGCAGAGCCCCATCAAACCGGATCGAATACGCCTCCAGCGCGATGCCGATCTGCCGAAGATCGCTGTGAGCCTGCGTGATCGTTGCCCGGATCCTGGCGGATGAAAGCACCGGCACGAGCACGGCCACCAGTACCGCGATGATGGCCAGCACGATGAGAAGTTCAAGCAGGGAGAAGCCCGGACGGCATGTCCTCCGCGCAGGTGTTGCGATCATCGGTAATCGCGATTGCAGAATGAACATGCCGTTGGGCTCCATTGACACTCGACGCGGTGGTCCTGCCATCATGCGTGATCCGGTCTCAGTTGATAAGCAGTTCCACGAACGCAGCCACGTCGCGGCCGTCGATGCCGCATTCGCCGTCACAGTTGGCCGCAGCGATGTCGCAAGCGGGATAGGACGACTCGCAGAGGGAGCGTTCAAGCAGTGCCTGGATAAACAGGGGAACGTCATCGAGATCGACGAACGTGTCGCGGTTCATGTCGCCAGGCAACGTCGGCATGCCGGGAATAATCGCGCCGTTGCCGTCGTAGTCGCCGACGACCCACAGCCGATAGCCCTCCATGCCGTCGCCGTCGGAGTTTGTGTCCTCCTGGTCGAAGAGAGCGATGATGTCGAAGAGGCCGGTTGGCGCAGGATAATCCATGAAGCCTTCGCTCCGCCCCAGCTTCACGGGAAACGTGCGGCCGGTGCCGTCCTGAATTGCCAGTGTGGCGTTGGGCCCCCATCCGGCGGTGTCGACAAACGAGACATCGTTGATGCGGACCAGCGTCGCCTGGTAATGCTCGCATCCCGTCGCGCGGGTTGAATCAAAGATGAATTCGTCGCTCGCGTCCTTCACATCGGCCAGCGCGATCAGCGTCGGCTCAGGCAGGCCGCAATCGGCTGCCAGCAGGACGATGTCGAAGTCGGCGGCCGGGTCTGTGCTGTGGGCCTCGTTGATGTTTGTCTTGCCGCCGTAGAACAACCCCGGCACGCGAGCGCGGACCTCGATCAGGTCGCCGGGTTTGATCTTCGTGCCAGTCGTCGGGTCATATTCAAGCCGGGCAAGTTCGTCCAGCCACTGCTGATCGGTATAGACAATCTCCGGCGGAATAAACGGCAGGTTGCCGTAGAGCTGCGCCATGTAGAGGGCCGTGCCACCGAAGTCGGTCGGCTCGATCGTCTGGATGCAGATCTGCCACGCACCACCGAGAAACGCGGGCGCGCTCGGCGTGCCGTCGAGCATCAGGTCGGCGCGATTGAGCACGATGCCGCGCATGCGGATCGGATCGCTGGGCAGGAACGTGCCGTTGCCGTCCGCGTCGACGGCCTGATAGGCGGCGTGCGCCGTGTACGGCAAGGCGTCCCATTCAGGTTCGTCGGCCGCGGCGACGGCGTAAGCGCCGGCGATCAGCGCGCTCGTCATGAGAAACCGCCAGTTTCTGTTCATAGGGCTTCCCCTTGTGGGTGGATTGCATGGGGTATTACGAATCCAGTATTCGTATTACCGGTGTTTGATATTACAAAAACCAGGATCGTATTACCAGAGCCAAAAACAGGAAAAGCACGCGTTCGGGCGCGCGATCATCCGCACGCCGGCCGCTCCAAAGCTGCCTGTGGGGGCGAGGAAAAGGGGGATACGCCGGAAATCAGCGCAGCCGTTCGCCGGTAGAGCTCATCGCCAGTTCGGCGTGCAATACGCCCCGCTGCTGGCGCAGGTCGTCGGCGAGCTTTCGCACGCGGCCCGCGCTGCCGCGCACCATGATCATCTCAGCGCAGAGTTTGTGCGAAAGATGGACGTGCGTCGTGGCGAGAATGTTGTCGTGGTGATCGTGCTGAATGTCGACGAGCTTGTCAGTCAGTTGCCGTGCATGATGATCGTAAACAAGCGTGATGGTGCCGACGACTTCCAGTTTGGTGTCGGCCCACTCCTGCTCGACCAGCCGCTCGCGGATCATATCGCGAATGAACTCGGATCGATTCGTATAACCGCTGCGCTGCACCAGACGCTCGAACTTCTTCGACAGCGGCGCTTCCAGCGAAATGCTCAATCGGACCAGCTCGGACATAACGCACCTCTTCGCTTACGGGCGATCCGCCCGCACTCCGACTGTCGCATTAAACCGCGCCGCTGCCCGGTTCGGAAGCCCAGGACGCCGGCTTGTTTCAGCGGCGGCGAATCCATACGATGCGCGCGTTGACTGTCCCTGGCTTACAGGCCCGACACCTGGAGACACGCACCATGACTTATCCGTTACGCATCGCCGCATGCCTGCTGCTTCCGGCCCTCCTCACCGCCTGTCGGTCGCCTTCGCAGACCCACCTGATCGAACTCCGCGACCACATGACCGGTTCATTCAACTCGACGGCCCAGCATGAGGCAGACCCCGACAACTACTACGATATCCGCCTGCACATGGTGCCGATCTGGCCCGAGCGAGCCGACGGGCCCTGGCTCTATGTCGAACAGGCCGCCGCGAGCAGGCTGGATCAGCCCTATCGCCAGCGGGTCTATCGGCTCGCCGCGCGCGAGGACGGCCGCTTCGAGAGCATCGTATATACCCTGCCCGACCCGCCGCTGAAGTATGCCGGCGCGTGGAAGAAGGAGATCCCGCTTGCCGATCTGACGCCCGACGATCTCACTCTGCGCGAAGGGTGCTCACTGATTCTCGAACGACAGGACGACGGTTCGTTTGTCGGCAGTACCGTCGGGACAGATTGCGAAAGCACGCTTCGCGGCGCGGCCTTTGCCATCTCCGAGGCGACCATCACGCCGCACTGTCTGATTTCGTGGGACCGGGGGTACGATAAGAACGGCAAACAGGTCTGGGGCGCGACGGCAGGCGGCTACGCGTTCGTGAAAGAGACGCCCGCCGGCGCCGATTAGCAGGCAATCGAGTCCATGGCGATATCGCCTCAACCCGCGTCACGCCGAGAAGCGCCCGACCTGAAGGCGGTCGCGCGCTATCAGCGGTGGATCATCTGGATGCTGCTTCTGCTGATCGTGAGCCAGATCGGCGGCGCGCTCTACCTGCCGCAGATCGGCATGGCGCTCGGCATTATCAGCATCGCCATACGTCTCCTCGTCATGCTGGCCGCGGTGGTACTGGTTGTCTTGCTCATGTGTGCGTTGAGGGTCTCCGCGCCGTTGATCGTCATCGCGGGCATCCTTGGATTCGTGCCCATCGTCAATCTGCTTGTGCTTGTGCTGGTAAACATGCGGGCGTCGTCCGCTCTCAAGAAAGCGGGGGCAAGCGTGGGGNNACTTCTTGGAGCCAGTGCCGCCGAAGTCGAGCGGGTAACCGCACTGCTGTGCTGTCCCCAGTGCGGCTACAACCTTTATGCAAATGTCACGGCCCGCTGCCCGGAATGTGGGTGGGTCGTGCCGATGGCGGAAGGCGTCGCTGCGCCACCTTTTCCAATCGCTGTACCCCCGACGCCCGCGATGCCGAATTCGACGGCCTCGCCTGACGACCAGAATTCGCAGGCGCATTGAAAAACCCGCCGGCATTCCGCAGAACACCGGCGGGCTTGAATTATTGGCTGCTGCTCTGAAAACGCAGCCACGTTCGCTGCCTCAGAGCAGCAACCCTCTACGTTTTCCAGATTCCACAGATCACCTCCTCTCGACGGGCACCTCCCGGTCGGATCCCCACGGGACGCCGGGCCTAACCCCGTTCGCCGGCCGTCACCGACGAACACACACAGACAGGAGAAACGTCTGCGACAGGCCGCCCGAGCATCATCGCTTCCCTCGCCCATTGTTCTTTGAGGGCCGCGGTAACGGCGAGCCATGCCTGTACTTCGAGTCTAGTGAATCGCCGTTCTACGGGTCAAGAAAAAACGCCCGAAAGTGACGCGGAGCCTTCACTGTTCGCGTTTCAGGCCTGGGACACGTGTCGGGAGTCACCGGCCGCGTCCATGCTGAGGATGACGCATGTTGACCATGCGGTCCTCCGCGGCCGGACGATCCATCGCAGCCTCATTTACCTTTGAGCCGATAAGCAACCACCTTGTTGCCCAGGAAAGTGGGTGCGAGCAGCAACCGCTGGACAGCAACGTACTCGAAGTCGGCCAGGTTCAGCCTCGCGGCGAGCGTGTCCATCAGCTCGACCACATCGCCGTCGGGCCCGACGTGATAGAGCATGCCCTCCCACTGTGAAACAAGATACCCGCCGTCGCCGTCGGGCCGGATGCCATCGAGGACGCCCGCACCGAGGCACGTGATCGTCTTCACCTCACGCGTCTTCAGATCGACCGACTTCAATTGCCCGTCGCCGGTGCTGCCGACGAGCAGCCTGCCGTCGTGCAGATAGACGACGTTGCAGCGATGCAGGTCGTGGCCGGTCTTCCAGACCCTGTAGCGCCCGCGTTTGTATTGATAGATGTCGTTGTCGCCGGGCTCGATGGTCGTGTCGGAGATGTACACGTTGCCCGACGCATCCACCGCCAGGTCGTTCAGGAACCGCGCCTCTGGAATGTGCGTGCGTTTGCGAACTTCCCCGCTCGGAATGTCGATCTCCAGCACGTTTTTCGCGAAGCCTTCGAGGACGTAGAGCACGTCGCCGTCAATCGCCATGCCGCATGGGCCGTCGAGTCCCGTGACCCATTTGAGTTCGGCGATTTCGCCGTCGAGCGTCATCTTTGAGATGAAACCGGTGTGATCGTTGGCCGTGTTGACCTTGTCGAAGCTGGTGACATAAAGAATCTCGCGCTTCGGGTCGTACAGCACCGACTCGGGCACGCGGAAGTCGGCCGGAGTCTCCCACGCCTTCTCGATGCGCGCGTGATCGCGCACCGGCGGCCGCAGCGGGGGATCGGCACGACACATGAATCCCCAGCCGCCGAAGGTCTCCGCCGACATCAGGCAGATTTCGTTGCGACCCTTCTCCAGCGGCAGATAGACCATGTCGTGCAGGCCGACCATGCCCAGAAACGACGGATCGCGCGATCGATAACTGCTCACGCCGGTGAAGACGGGTTGGCCGTTGAGGAAGATCGTCGCGATGTCGCTGTAGCCGAAGGCGAGTTGCACACGCTGCGGTTCGTCGCACTGCACGATCGTCCGCGCCATTGCGGCGGAGGGCGTGCCGCTTATCTGCGCTCGGTGTTTCGAGATGTTGACCAGGCCGTTCGCTTCCGCACCGACGGTCTCCCATCCCGCGTTGAAGACGGTGAAGAAGTAGGGGTATTTCGTGATGTCGATCCGGTTCGCGGGGTAGACCTTTCACAGTTGCCAGTCGGTCAGCGTGCCCGGCAGCGTTTACTCATTCGGCGGCGGGTCGAACGCGAGATCGTCTCGGGCCGCGATGCGGAAGTTGGAGAAGTATGCCGTGCCGTCAATCGAGCCCATCACGCCGACGCCGCCGTGCGTCGCGTCCAGCTTCAACGCGTTGACGACGAGGACGGGTTCGCGAGCGTCACCGACGAACACGCGCATCTGCTTATTCTTGATCTCCAGCCGGAGCGTGAACCATTCGTCGAGCGGGAACGTCGCCGCGGCGCAGAAGCCGTCGCCGTGGTAGAGCTGCCAGCAGGTGACGCCGTTGAACGCCGGCGCGTAGTGGACCGCGTCGGAGTATCGTCCAGCTCGGTGCGGTCGGATGTAGAGTCGCTCGTACTCAGCATCGGACTGCCGCCGGAAGACGACGCCGGGATAAGACCGCTCGCCGCTGACGGCGATGTCGACGGAGATGATCCCGTCGGCGACGTCGACGCCGTCCAGATGGGCCGAGCCGCATAGCGCGTTCCGCCCGAGGTGCTCGACAGTCTTGCCCTCGGTGATTGTCCACTGGCCGGAGTCGAACAGAATCGCCCTGCCGTCAGCAAGCGTGACGGGGCACGCGACAAGGGTGAGCAAGCAGACCGCGACGAGGGAGGATCGAGCCGACATGTTGCTGCCTTTCGAGAGAGATGCAACGACACACGCGGGCGCACGTGCAGGATCAGCGGCGGCAATCGGTCGGAGGGCGCATCAGACGCCGCGTCGNNTTCCGGTCGGCTCACAGAAGCACAACGGATCAGTGCGCCGGGGTTTTCGGCGTCAATCGAAAGGTGCTATCAAAGCCTGTAGGTCGGGCTCGGCCCGACGGTGAACACCGAGCGCTTTCCCCTGACATTGAATCACGCGTTTTCCATGTGTGTACGTAGTCGCGAGTCGAACGCCGTTGCGCGTTTTCGTGGCGGGTGGGATCCGCCCTGCAGAAGAGACCGGAACTCTCAGGGAGAAGGCACATCGAATGCGACATGCGGAATTGGTAGCGACATAGCTTGTGGCTCTTCCCCGCTTTTCGTGGCTATTCGATAAGTGAACATCCCGACAAGATCGTAATGACCAGGCGCCAGCCCTCGAATCACGAAGAAATCAACTACAGTTCCCCCTGGAGCCATAACTTCGGTTTCATGGATAGGTGCTTCTGAGAGAGCGTGCAGGATCTCAACATTGCCGACAAGCTCGCCTTCGTGGGTGATGATGATGCGATCAGCAGTATCTAACCCCCACATTGGTCGCGAAGCCGTCTCGATCCTAATCGGCGATTCACTCTTGTTGACTAATCTAATATAGACTACGACGGAATCGCGCGGAGTCCAAGAGCGAATATCGCACTGAAGTTCGATATCACGCACATCTTCTTGCATGGTTCTACATAATTATTCGCGCTGGCG
>NPIF01011131.1_pt1 | contig 20518 bp, 21 predicted proteins | sample 8637461 | NCBI WGS metagenome assembly NPIF01 (sample SAMN07420641, study PRJNA396082) | bioreactor metagenome | isolation source: sample BR12 brine-fed electro-methanogenic bioreactor BR | place: Japan: Kochi | collected 2016-12-09
CGCGCCCCGTTGCTGGCGAGAAACGCAGGGAACCCCGCAGGGGTGGCGTGGTGGAGCGGGGGTTTTCGTTACTTTTACCCGTAAAAGTAACCCGGCACAGAGGCCGGGTTACCCGTTTAGACAGAGCCAGGTACGCCGGGGCGCATCAGGTGTCATCCTCTGCGGCGCTCCCCGCCTCCTCCAGCAGACGGCTCACCCCGGGATGTTTGCCCAGTTCGGCCCGTTGGACCGCCCCCATCCCCGCCTTGTTCTTTAAATTCACATCGGCACCGGCCTGCAGCAGCAAGGCCACCGCATCCACATGACCGAAAGCGGCCGCCTCCATCAGGGCGCTGTTACCGGCACTGTCCACCGCATTGACGTCTGCGCCGGCCGCCAGCAACGCCTTGAGCGTACGGACATTTCCGTTAAATGCCGCCAGTACCACGGCGGGACGCCCGGCGCCGTTTCTGGCATTGGCGTCAGCCCCCTGGGCCAACAGCGCCTGCACCTGCTGTTCCTGCCCCTGACTGGCCGCGGCAAGCAGCAACTGGTTGGCATCCGCCGCCCAGACCGGCTGACTCAGCAACCAGAGCAACACCAACAGAGATCGCTTGTTCATCCACCTCATCCTCATGTTTCAGCCCGACTCATCCGATCCGCGATAATCTATTGAGCGACCGGCAGGCCATTATCTGAAGTTGTCATAATTATCCCACAGCCCTGGCTTTTCGGATAAAATCGGACTACACACCCAATCGAGTCAACGACCAGCCAATGAGCAAACCAGCGCAAAACAGCATTGAAGTGGAGGTGCGTACCGCCTATGTCGAAGAGCAGTCAAAACCGGCAGAGGACCACTATGTATTCGCCTACACCATCACCATCCGCAACACCGGGCAGACCGCTGCACGCCTGATCAGCCGCCACTGGCTGATCACCGATGCCGATGGCGGCGTGCAGGAGGTGTTCGGTGAAGGGGTGGTCGGACAACAGCCATTTATGCGCCCGGGCGAGGATTTCAGTTACACCAGCGGGGTGACCCTACCCACCCCCGTGGGCACCATGCAGGGCAGTTACCAGATGCAGACGGAATCCGGCGAACAGTTCGAGGCCAGCATCGCGCCCTTCTCCCTGGCACAACCCCACATACTGCACTAGTGCCACATTCCGGGGTTGTCCGCATGCATCGAGCCGCCAGCAATGAACCGACTCTGCTGCTTGCGCTGGTCACCCTGTTTCTGCTGTTCAGCGCCATCGATCCGGTGGCCGACAGACTCACCTGGTTTCTGGAGACAGTACCGGTCATGCTGGGCCTGGTGCTGGTAACAGGCAGCCGCCGTCGTTTTCCCCTGACCCCACTGCTCTACCGGCTGCTGGCACTGCATGCGGTGATCCTGATCATCGGCGGCTACTACACCTATGCGGAGGTTCCCCTGTTTAACTGGTTACGCGATACGCTGGAGCTGTCACGCAACCACTATGACCGGGTGGGTCACCTGGCCCAGGGATTTATCCCGGCCATACTGGCCCGGGAGATCCTGCTGCGCCGCTCACCGCTGGTCCGTGACGGCTGGCTGCTACTGACAGTCACCAGCATCTGTCTCGCTTTCTCCGCCTTTTACGAACTCATCGAATGGTGGACCGCCCTGGTCAGCGAGCAGGCCTCATCGGCCTTTCTCGGCACCCAGGGCGACGTATGGGATACCCAGTGGGATATGTTCATGGCACTGATTGGCGCGCTGCTCGCCCAGCTGCTGCTGGGCAATCTGCACGACCGACAACTGACAACACTTCAATGAACGGTGGATTCTGATATGGCGCTGTATGCCATTGGCGATGTGCAGGGCTGCTACAGAGAACTGATGCAGCTGCTGAAACAGATCAAATATAACCCCGACCGGGACATGCTTTGGTTTGCCGGCGACCTGGTCAACCGGGGTCCCGACTCCCTGAAGACCCTGCGCTTCGTGAAGAAGCTGGGGGACGGCGCCCGGGTGGTGCTGGGCAACCACGATCTGCATCTGCTGGCCATGTCCCAGGGGAACATGAAGCATGCCGAAAAAGACCACACCCTGCAGGAAGTGCTGAAGGCAAAGGATCGGGACGACCTGCTGGAGTGGCTGCGCCAGCGCCCCCTGATGCACCACTGTGGTGAGCGGAACTACAGCATGATCCACGCCGGACTTCCGCCCCAGTGGGATCTGGCCACCGCACGGCAGTGCGCAGCGGAGGTGGAAGCGGTGCTGCGGGGTGATGGCTTCAAGCAGCTCTGCCTGCAGATGTATGGCAATGAACCGAGCCGCTGGTCGGACGACCTGCAGGGCATAGAGCGCTACCGCTTCATTATTAACTGCTTTACCCGCCTGCGTTTCTGCGACAGCCAAGGGGGTCTGGCACTGAAAGAGAAACGGGCGCCCGGCCACCAGGCAGCCGGGGTCTATCCCTGGTTTGCCGTACCCGGGCGCGCTACACGCGATCATCGAATCCTGTTCGGCCACTGGTCGACCCTGGGCTACCACGCCAGTGATAACTGCTGGTGCCTGGACAGCGGCTGCCTGTGGGGCGGCAAGCTGACGGCACTGCAGATCCGCCGGGAGAAACCGCCACGGCCAATGCAGATCAGCTGCAGCGGCTACAAGAAGCCCTGATCAATTAATCAAACCAACCGAGACAACCCGTTACATTCCAGGAGTGAGTCATGCGTTGCCATGAGATAGATTATGAAATTATCGGATCGGAAATGCAGCTGGTCGAGGTGGAACTCGATCCCGGCGAGATCGTGGTGGCGGAAGCCGGCGCCATGACCTACATGGAGGAAGGCATCACCTTTGAGACCCGCATGGGCGACGGCTCCGAACCGGAGCAGGGCTTCATGGGTAAACTGTTCACCGCCGGTAAACGGATGGTTAGCGGCGAGTCCCTCTTTACCACCCACTTCAGGAATCAGGGCGTAGCCAAACGGCGCGTTGCCTTCTCCGCTCCCTACCCCGGCAATATCATCCCACTCGATATGGCCGCCCATGGTGAAAAGGTCACTTGCCAGAAGGACGCCTTTCTCTGTGCCGCCCTGGGCACCAAGATTGACATCACCTTCAACCGTAAGATCGGTGTCGGCCTGTTCGGCGGCGAGGGTTTCATTCTGCAGACCCTGGAAGGCGATGGCATGGCCTTTATCCAGGCCGGTGGCACAATCGTGGAGAAGCAGCTGGACGGCGAGACCCTGCGGGTGGACAGCGGCTGCCTGGTGGGTTTCAGCGGCCAGATCGAATACGACATTGAACGGGCCGGCAATCTGAAATCCATGGTGTTTGGTGGTGAGGGTCTGTTCCTGGCCACCCTGCGCGGCCGGGGTACTGTCTGGCTGCAGAGCCTGCCCTTCTCCCGCATGGCCGACCGGATTCTTTCCCACGCACCTTCCGCCGGGGGCAGCGACCGGGGCGAAGGTTCGGCCCTGGGCGGCATCGGCCGTCTGCTGGACGGCCGTTGATGCGCCACCCCGGGCGGGGGCTCTCAGTGCTCCCGCTCCAGGGTCAGAAAACTGTAGGCAAATGGATTCCGCTCATCGGCGGCGTGATCCTCCCGGGCCGTTTCGCGCCACGCCCCGGCCTGGTAGTCGGGAAACCAGGCATCTCCGGATACCCGGGTGTGCACCAGGGTCAGGTAGAGCCGATCCGCCTGGGGCAGCAACTGCCGGTAGAGATTGGCACCACCCACCACCATGATCTCATCCACCTCACCGGCCGCCGCCAGCGCCTGCTCGACAGAGTGCACCAGCAGGCAACCCTCTGCCCGGTAAGCCGGATTGGACGAGATCACAATATGGGTACGCCCTGGCAACAGGCCGGGCAGGGATTCCCAGGTCTTGCGTCCCATCACCATCGGTTTACCCATGGTGATGCGCTTGAAGTGTTGCAGATCCGCCGGCAGGCGCCAGGGTAACCGGTTGTCACGGCCGATCACCCGGTTCTCGTCCATGGCGGCGATGAGTGAAAGGGTTGGCTGCTGATTCATGACTGGCGAGCTCAGACCGCGACTGGCGCCTTGATGTGGGGATGAAATTGGTACTGCTGCAGGGTGAAATCCTCGTAGACGAAATCAAACAGCGAGTTGACGTCCGGATTGAGCTGCATCCGGGGCAGCGCATAGGGCGTGCGGGCCAGCTGGGTCTTCACCTGCTCCAGGTGGTTGGAATAGAGGTGGGCATCGCCGAAAGTGTGGATGAACTCGCCCGGTTGCAGTCCGGTCACCTGGGCGATCATCAGAGTCAGCAGGGCATAAGAGGCGATATTAAACGGCACGCCGAGAAAGATATCCGCACTGCGCTGGTAGAGCTGACAGGAGAGCCGACCCTCGGCCACGTAGAACTGAAACAGACAGTGACAGGGCGGTAGCGCCATGCGATCCACCTCGGCCGGATTCCAGGCGCTCACCAGCAGGCGCCGGGAGTCAGGGTTGTTACGGATCTGCTCCACCAGCTGGGCGATCTGATCAATACTGCCACCTTCCGGATTCGGCCAGGAACGCCACTGGGCACCGTAGACCGGCCCCAGGTCACCGTTCTCATCGGCCCACTCATCCCAGATGCTGACCCCGTTCTCTTTCAGGTAACGGATATTGGTCTCCCCTTTCAGAAACCACAGCAGCTCGTGGATGATGGAGCGCAGATGGAGTTTTTTGGTAGTAACCAGGGGGAAGCCGTCCGCCAGATCAAAGCGCATCTGGTAGCCGAACACACTCAGTGTGCCGGTGCCGGTACGATCCTCTTTTCGGGTACCGTTCTCCAGGACATGACCCATCAGATCAAGATATTGACGCATAATTCAACCCGTTGTTGTGTGGCGACGATAGGCCAGCCAGATCAGGATAGTCCCGGCCAGCAGCATCGGCAGGGTCAGCAACTGCCCCATGGTGACCCATCCAAAAGCCAGGTAGCCCAGCTGAACATCCGGCATGCGAACGAACTCGATGCCAAACCGGAACACCCCGTAACAGACCAGGAACAGGCCGGACACCGCCATGGTCGGCCGCGGCCGGGCGGAGAACAGCCACAGAATGGTGAACATCACCACCCCCTCCAGCAAGGCTTCGTACAGCTGATTGGGATGCAGCGGCGGTGTCATCAGGGTGCCCGGCGGCAACTGCAACTTGTCGGCGCAGAGTGACACGAAGCGCTCGCAGGAGACCTGCATGGCCCAGGGCACCGAGGCCGGCGCACCCCACAACTCACCGTTGATAAAGTTACCGATACGCCCCGCCCCCAGACCGATCGGGATCAGCGGCGCGATAAAATCGGTACAGTGAAAAAAGCCCTTACCGTGGCGCCGCCCGAACAGCCACATGGCCACCAGCACCCCCAGCAGGCCGCCATGAAACGACATGCCACCCTGCCAGATGCGCAGCAGTGAAAGCGGGTCCCGCTGCAACTCGTCAAACCCGTAAAACAGGGCGTAGCCAATCCGGCCACCCAGTACCACGCCCAGGGCGATATAGAACAGCAGATCATCCACCTGCTCGACACGCCAGCCGGAACCGGGACGGGCCGCCCGCCACCGGCCCAGCCACCAGCCGGCCGAAAAACCGACCAGGTACATGACCCCATACCAGTGCACGGCGACCGGTCCGAACGAAACCAGAACCGGATCAATATTTGGGTAAGTCAACATAGGGCGCTATCTTAGTGAGTAGTTGAAGTCAGGGCAAAAGGGAATTTTCTCCGGCGGCCACAGTCCAGCATATACAGTAACAACCCTGCCATCATCTTTATGGAGTCAACAGAAATGCGCCAAATCCTTATGCTCGCGTCACTCTGGTTATTACCGGTTATATCAATCGCCGGTGACGTGGAGATCATCAACGCCACCGCCAAGCAAATGGATGGAAACCGTTACCATATTGAGGTCACCCTGCGCCACAACGACACCGGCTGGGACCACTATGCCAACGCCTGGCGGGTGTTCGCGCCCGACGGCACCCTGCTGGGTGAGCGCACACTTTACCATCCCCATGTCAACGAACAACCCTTCACCCGGGGGCTCACCCTGACCATCCCGGCCGGAATCTCCCAGGTCGAGATTGAGGCGGAAGATCTTCAGCACGGTATCGCCAAACGGCGGTTCACACTGCAGCTGCATCACTGACGGGAACTGCGAACCTAATCAAGGGTCACACAAACCAGTGGCACAGTTACAAAGAAAAAGTAAAATTTTCTTCCCCTGACACGGGGACAGCTTTAGGAAAAATCGGTATGCTTACGCCGAGGATGATTTTTCTCATAGAGAGATATGATCCTTCGTGTCGGTAATTGTGTTCGTTGATATTTCATCGATGTGCTAAGACTACACGCATTTGTAACTGGTGCTCCTGATACTCAGGATTGTTCCCAGTAGCACAAGACAATCCTGCGGTAAGTGATCTGGTGGTCGGCCATGCCCCTACAACCCGGCATGGCGGCGATGGAGTGATGGAGTCTGAAAAAAAGACCCAAGAATTTCAATCGTTCACCGGATCGGGAGCTATACTCAAAACTTAGACTAACGACAGGTTGAAGAAAAATGACTAATGAGAATCCCCAAAACCCCGGGAATCTGGGTCAACGGATGCGCTTCAGACGCCAGGAAAAAGGCTGGACACAAGAACAGCTAGCGGTACGTGCCGGGACTAACCAGGCCGTCATTCAGAAGATTGAAAACGGTAAGAGTCTCCGCCCGCGCAAGATCGATCAGATTGCAGCGGTACTGGATGTCAATCCCGCATGGCTCATGTTTGGTGATGAGCTGGCAGCATCACTTCCACCTGATGCGATAGCAGTCGCGGAGGCGTGGCACGCCATGCCTGAACCCCACAAATCAAGGATTCAGCGGGAAATCCTGGAGAATGCCCCGAAGGGGTGAAAGTATCACACATCCCGGTGTACTGCAGAACACCGGGATGTGTCTGTCCGGCCAACCTAGAAGCTGGGCAACACCCGCAGATAGAACGCCTTCAGATAAGCTGTTTCAGGAATCGCCGGATGGACCGGATGATCCGGAGCCTGAAACCCCCGCTCCAGCAACTGGAGTGACCGGTCAGTATGACGGGCCGCCTGCTGAATCTCATGCAACAGCGCCTCTGCACCCATATGGTGCGAACAGGAAGATGAGACCAGGATACCGTCCTTGCTCAGCACCTGCAGTGCCAGCTGGTTCAGGCGCCGATAGGCCAACACCCCCTCCTTGGTATCCTTCTTACGCTTGATAAAGGCGGGCGGATCCACCAGTACCACATCAAATCGTTCGTGGGCCTGGCGCAACTCCCGGAGGGCATCGAAAGCATCCCCGTGCAGTCCGGCCACCTGTTCCGCCACGCCATTCTCCCGGGCATTCAGATCCACCGTATCCAGCGCGGTACTGGAGGCATCCACACAGATCACCTCGGTGGCACCCTTCACCGCCGCCTGCACTCCCCAGGCACCCACGTAACTGCACACATCCAGCACCCGCTTACCCTTTATATAGGGAATCATGCGCCCCCGATTGGCCGCCTGATCGAAAAACCAGCCGGTCTTCTGGCCCGCCTCACCGGGCAGACTGAAGCGTACGCCGTGCTCCTCCACCGTCAGCATCTCCGGCCAGCCACCCAGGGCATCCTCCACGTAGCGGTCCAGCCCCTCCAGCTCCCGGGCCGGCGAATCGTTGCGAAACAGCACCCCGGCGGGACGCAACACCTTGACAACCGCCGCCAGGATCTCCGCCTTGAGTCGCTCCATGCCCGCCGTGGTGATCTGGATCACCAGGTGATCACCAAACCGGTCAATCACCAGCCCCGGCAGGCCATCGCTTTCGCCGAACACCAGCCGGTAGAACGGCTTTGCATAGAGGCGCTCCCGCAGACTCAGGGCCACTTTCAGGCGGTGCACGATGAGCGATCCACTGAGCGGATGCCGATGATCGCGACTCACCAGCCGCACACTGATCAGGGAGTGGGGATTGACATAGCCGGTGCCGAGCAGCTTCTGACGGTCACTGAACACCTCGACCGGCTGTCCCGGTTCCAGGCTTTTCAACGGCGTGACAGCAGTATCGATTTCATTGCTGTAGATCCAGCAATGGCCGGCACGCAGCCGTCGGTCCTCATTTTTCTTCAATCGCAGCGGGGCAAAATTCATGGCGTGGAATCCTGGTAACATCGGAAGGTGGAAAGCGGACGCAAGATTAACAGATTTGACCGGCCGGCGCCCTGCTAAACAGGCTGGGCAGGCCAGCCGGAGCGTCCCTTCGTCGGGTCGCGTACCGACAGCATCATCCGTTATGCAATCGGTCAGGTGACAGGGCATACTTAGACCCGCGATCTATCCCTACCGGATCGACAGGCCAGGCGGCGATTGCTGAACCAGGCCCCGGCACATTCAGGCGGGATCTGGCCAGGGCAATTGATGGCGGCCGGCAACAATCTAAAATGGCAGCAAGTCGACATAGCAAGGACCCCGGATCAATCATGTTGAACATCCGCACAATCACAAACCTGCTGGGAAGCACGCTTATTATCCTGGTCACGCTGCCCGGCCTGGCGGCGGAACGCCCGGTTCAGGTCACCACCGCATCACTGGCGGAGATAGCCGTCCACCGGCAGTATTCCGCGCCGGCAACCACACTCAGCCTGAACGACAGCCGCATCAGTGCCGAGACCACCGGGACTATACTGAAGCTGCCGGTGCATGTGGGCGACCGGGTGGCGCAGGGCGCCCTGCTGACAGCGCTGGATTGTCGTGATAACCAGCTCAGGCTGCAACGGGCCGAGGCGGCCCTGGCCAGTGCCGAGGCGCGGCTCAGCCTGGCCCGCCGGCAGGTCGCCCGGACCCGCGCCCTGCGCAAGAGCAACAGCGTCTCCGAGGAGCGGCTCAATCAACAGGAAGCGGAGTTGCTGATTGCCCAGGCGGATCACCAGACCCAGCAGACGGCCATGGCCGAGGCACGACTGAACCGGCAACGCTGCGAGATCCGCGCCCCCTTTACCGGGGTGGTCCGGGCGCGGCTGGTCGGCGAAGGGGAGTGGGTCAACCCGGGACAACCACTGATCCAGCTGATCGACCTGGAGCGCCTGGAGATTTCGGCCCAGGTCTCGGTGGACCTGGCCGCCTCACTGCAGGCGGCCGATGACATTGTGCTGGAAACCAACCAGGGGCGCTTCCCGGTCAGGTTACGCCGCATCATCCCGGTCATCGAATCGCTGGGCCGCAACCGGGAGGTACGGCTGCAATTCAGCGAAGATCGCGCCATGCCCGGCAGCAGCGGGCGGCTGCTGTGGCGATCACAACAGACCTATGTGCCAGCGGATCTGCCCGTCAGACGGGGCGATACCCTGGGGCTGTTTATCGTCGAGCAGGGCAAGGCACGCTTCATCCCCCTGCAGCAGGCTCTGGAGGGACACCCGACCCGGGTGGATCTGCCGGCCGACACCCGGCTGGTTATCGAGGGACGACAGGCGCTGTCCGATGGCAGCACCATTGAACTGGCCAATTAGGGACCACCGACACCATGCTGGGACGCTTTTTCAGTAATCATGTACTGGCCAACCTGACCTTCGGGCTGGTGCTGGTGGTCGGTTTTCTCTCCTACAACCTGATGCCCCGGGAGCAGGACCCCAGTATCAATTTCAACTGGATCGATATCACCACGGTGCTGCCGGGGGCCGCCGCGGCGGATGTGGAGAAACGGGTCACCGAGGTGCTGGAGAAACAGATCCGCACTATTTCCGATATCAAGTTTGTCTCCAGCGTCAGCCGGGAGAGTATCTCCAGCATCCTGGTGCGGTTTGAGGACATCAAACCCGAGGTATTCGACAAGCGGGTCGCCGACCTGCGCCGAGAAGTGCAGAACGCCGAGGATGAGTTGCCGGAGAACGCCAGCACCCCGTTCGTCTTTGAGATCACCACCGCCAACGCCTTCCCCAGCGCCACCCTGGCGGTGGTAGGCGCGGCCGATGACGAAAATCTGCGTCGCCAGGCGGAGAATGTGAAGAAGGACCTGGAGCGTATCAAGGGGGTCGACCGCATCCTGGATACCGCCCTGCGCGATCCCGAGTTGCAGATCAACTTCTACCCGGAACGGCTCGAGGCCGCCGGCATCACCCCCACACAGCTGGCGGATACGGTGACCCGCAGTTTTCAGGACCTGGCCGCCGGCAGCGCCCGGGTGAACGACCAGAACTGGCTGGTACGCATCATCGGCCAGGACAGCGATCCCGCTTATCTGGCCGCCCTGCCGGTCGCCGGTGTCACTGGCGAGGTGCCCCTGGGTGACCTGGCCCAGGTGGTACGGGGCCGGGAGAAACAGGATAAGGCGGTGTTCTACCAGGGACGTCCGGCAGTGATGCTGGCCATCACCAAGAAGGAGAGCGCCAACACCCTGGAGCTGGTGCAGGAGATCACCCGGTACGCCGATGAGCGCAACCGCTTCCAGGACCGGACCGGCGTCGAGGTGGTGTTGATCGACGACCAGACCGAGATCACCCGCAACGCCCTCAACATCATGCAGACCAACGCCCTGCTGGGCCTGATCATGGTGCTGTTTGTAGCCTGGCTGTTCCTCGGCGGACGTATCTCCCTGCTCACCACCATCGGCATCCCGTTCATCCTGGCCGGGACTTTTCTGGTGCTCAACATCCTCGACCAGACCCTCAATGTCAGCGTGCTGCTGGGGGTGGTCATCAGCCTGGGCATGCTGGTGGATGACGCCGTGGTGGTGGTGGAGTCGATCTACTACCGGCTGCAACGGGGCATGGCGGTGCTGCCGGCCACCCTGGACGCACTGAAAGAGGTTGTCGCCCCGGTCACCACCGCCGTACTGACCACCATGGCGGCCTTTCTGCCCCTGATGCTGCTGCCCGGCATTCTGGGCAAGTTCATGCTGATCATCCCGCTGGTGGTGACCATCGCCCTGGCCATCAGCCTGATCGAGGCCTACTGGATGCTGCCGGCCCACATGCTCGGGGCCAATGTGCATTTTGAAAACCCGTCCCGTATCCAGCGCTGGCGCACCGAGGCGCTGCACTGGATCCGCATCAAATACACCAAGCTGCTGATTCGGGCCCTGCACTGGCCGAAAATCATCCTGTTCTGCGTACTGATGATGTTTATCGCCGCCGTCGCCGCCACGGCCAACGGTCTGATCAAGATCGACTTCTTCGCCACCGACCCGATCCGGCTGTTCTATGTCAGCGTGGAGATGCCGGCCGGCACCCCGTTGGAAATCACCCGCGACAAGGTGCTGCAGGTGGAGCAGAAGATGCGCCAGCACATCCGGCCGGGTGAGGCCCGCAACATCCTCAGCTACGCCGGCCAGCTGTTCACCGAGACCGCCCCCTTCTTCGGCGATCACTACGGACAGATACTGGTGGCGCTGAACCCCAAGAGCGACCAACTGCGCAGCGTGGATGAGATGATCGAATCCATGCGCGCCGATATCGAGGCCACCTCCGGCCCGGACAAGATCTCCTTCCTGCGCCTGGCCGGCGGCCCGCCCACCTCGAAGCCGATCCAGGTCAAGGTGCGCGGCGACGATATCGACACCATCCGGGCGGCGGTCCGGGAGTTGAAGGCGATACTGCAACAGAACCCGGCCGTGCGGGACATCATTGATGACGACAGCCGGGGACAGATGGAGCTGGCCCTGCGGGTAAACCAGGATGCCGCCCGCCGCGCCGGCATCAGCCCGGCCGAGGTGACCCGCACCCTGCGGCTGCTGGTGGACGGGGAGATCGTCAGCAAGATGCAGGACCGGGGCGAAGAGCTGGAGGTACGGGTACGCGCCCTGCCGCGCACCCTTAGCACCATCGAACAGCCGGGCAACTACACCCTGCCCCTGCCCGGTGGCGGCCGCATCGCCCTGAAGGAGCTGGTGCACAGCAGCACCGGCCCCAGTGACAACAGCATCCGCCACTACAACTTCCGCCGCACCATCACGGTGGAGGCAGACCTGGACAAGCAGCAGACAGACACGGTGACCGCCAACCGGCAGATCCAGGCGGCGTGGGACCGGATCGCCGAGCGCTACCCCAGTATCGACCTGGACTTCTCCGGCGAGCTGGACGACATCCAGGAGAGCCTGGATGCCATAGCGGTCCTGTTCCTGTTCGGCGTCGGCCTGATGTACCTGATCCTCGGCACCCAGTTCAAGAGCTATTTCCAGCCGCTGATGATCCTGGCCACCGTTCCCATGGCCTTTACCGGCGTGGTGATCGGATTGATGATTACCGCCAACCCGTTGAGCCTGTTCACCCTGTACGGCGTGGTGGCGCTGGCCGGCATCGCGGTCAATGCCGCCATTGTACTGATCTCCGCCGCCAATGAACGGCTGGAGCGGGGCATGAGCGTGCTGCACGCCACCCTGTATGCCGCCCGGCGCCGGGTGATCCCGATCCTGATCACCTCCATGACCACCATCGCCGGACTCTTCTCCCTGGCCACCGGCCTGGGTGGTGCATCCCTGATGTGGGGACCGGTAGCCACCGCCATCGTCTGGGGGCTGGCGGTCTCCACGGTGCTGACCCTGTTCGTGGTGCCGCTGCTCTACCGGCTGTTCATGGGGGCCGGCTGGGTGAGCCGACGCCGCCTCGCCGCGCTTGAAAAAGCCGCGTCGGCACTACAAAGCGCCCCCACGGATCGGCTATAATAATCGTCTCACCCGCCCTATCCGGCAGATGACCCAGACACCAACACCCGACGACATCGGACCACCATGACCAATCCATTCACCGCCAGCTGGAGCGAGCAGGGTCACCTGATCTGCCTCGGTCGCTGGGAGATCAGCTATCAGGGCCGACCACTGGAGATCCCGGCGCCCAGAAATGAGGAGGACATGGGCACCTACGGCATCTACTCGTTTCTCTATCCGGACGATCCCGAGTTTGCCGAGGGACTGGAAGAGGATGACTGGGTGCTGGAGAACATCGACTGGCTCAGTGATCTGTTTATCGCCAATGACATCCCGATCGACGAACAGCATGCCCGCTGGTTTTACCAGGCGGTAAACGGCAGCGACTGGCGTTGTGGCAGTTGTGGTGGCTGCACCTGAATGAGTAAATACGCACATCTGCGCCTGCAGCTGGTGGTCTTCGCCCTGGTGGCCGCCTCCTTCACCAACGTCTACATCACCCAGCCGGTACTGCCGGTGCTGCAGGCGGAGTTCGCGGCCACCACGCCCCAGGTCTCTTTCACCGTGGCGGCGGTGGTGCTCGGCATCGCCCTGGCCAACCTGCCGTTCGGGGTACTGGTGGATCGGCTGCCGATCCGGCCCATCATTCTTACCGGCGGCATCATGGTAGCGCTGGGCGGCCTGATCTGCGCCATAACCGACAACCTGTGGATTCTGATCGGCGCACGCTTTCTGCAGGGCCTGTTCATTCCCGCCCTGACCACCTGCATCGCCGCCTACCTGGCCAAGACCCTGCCGATTGAACGGCTCAATGTGGTGATGGGTGCCTATGTCTCCGCCACCGTGGTGGGCGGGCTGGGCGGTCGTCTGCTGGGTGGCTGGATTCATCCACCACTGCACTGGCGCTACGCCTTTGTCTCGGCCGCCACCCTGATCCTGGTGGCCACCTTCCTGGCCTACAAACAGCTGCCAAAACAGCCCCGGATGGAGACCCCGACCGGCGAGCAGCCGCGCTTCAGCACCCTGTTGCGCCGCTGGGATCTGGTGCGTATCTACCTGGCGGCGGCCGGTGGATTCTTTATCTTTTCATCGGTGTTCAATTTCCTGCCGTTCCGGCTCTCGGCCGCGCCGTTCTCCTTCTCCACCGAGCTGATCACCTTGCTCTACCTGGTCTATATCATGGGCATCTTCATGGGGCCCATGTCGGGCCGCATCAGCAACCGCATCGGCAGCGGCAACACCCTGATCGGCGGCACCCTGCTGCTGGGGGCCTCGGTGGCACTCACCCTGCTGCCCTCCATCGTCGCCATCATCCTGGGACTGCTGGGACTCTGCACCGGTTTCTTCGCTGTACACGCCGCCGCCGTCGGCTCCCTGAACCGGCGCCTGACCGGCGGCCAGGGCCGTGCCAATGCGCTCTATGTTCTGTTCTACTATGTGGGCGGCTGGATCGGTATCACCAGCAGCGGCTTCGCCTATACCGAGTGGGGCTGGCAGGGCGTGGTACTGACCTGTCTGCTGCTGCTGATACTCCCCCTGATGGCCGGGGTCGGCGAGCGGAGGGACGCCCGGCGCTGATTTCGGTTATAGTATGCCGCCCGTAGATCACAAACCCTTATAGAGAAGACCGCAAACCGTGAAGTTGACCCTGGAACAGTTCCGCGCCTGGAAGAACAAGAGCATCACCCTGCTGGGCATGTCCGGGGTGGGCAAAACCCACCTCTCCAAGACCATGCGCCGCTACAACTGGTTTCACTACTCCGGCGACTATCGCATCGGCACCCGCTACCTGGACGAGGCGATCCTGGACAGTATCAAGCAGGAGGCCATGCGAATCCCCTACCTGCGGGAGTTACTGCGCAAGGACTGGATCTATATCCGCAACAACATCAAAGTGGATGACCTGGGGCCGGTACTCTCCTATGTGGGCAAGCTGGGCAACCCGGAACAGGGCGGTGTGCCGCTGGGGCCGTTTCAGCAACGCCAGGCACAGTATTGCCAGGCCGAGATCAACGCCATGCGGGATGTGCCGGAGTTCATCCGCAAAGCGCGGGAGATCTACGGCTACCAGCACTTCGTCAACGACGTGGGCGGCAGCCTGTGTGACATCGAGGAGCCCGGCGTGATCGAGCTGCTGGCGGAACACAGCCTGATCCTCTACATCCAGGCCACCGGCGCGGAAGAGGAGGCGCAACTGATCCAGCGCGCCCAGGACGATCCCAAGCCGCTCTATTTCCGGCCCGACTTCCTGCAACAGCAGGTACAGACCTACCTGCAGGAGCAGGGTCTGCAGTATGCGGCCCAGATGGATCCGGACGATTTCACCCGCTGGGTGTTTCCACGCTTGTTCCGCTCGCGCATCCCCCGTTATGAGGCGATCGCCAAACCGCTTGGCTATACCGTCACCTCCCTGGAGGTGGACCAGGTGCGGGATCAGAACGATTTCCTGGACCTGCTGGAGCTGGCCATATCACGTAAACAATGGGACTGACCCGGAGCCGTCATGCCACTGGTATCACACAATAACCTGCCTACTTTCGAGCGCCTGAGAAAAGCCGGCCAGACGGTACTGGAACCGCAGCGGGCCCGGCACCAGGATATCCGTGAACTCCATATTGGTCTGCTCAACATGATGCCGGACGGGGCGCTGGAGCCGACCGAGCGCCAGTTCTTCCAACTGATCGGCGAGAGCAACCCGATCGCCCAGTTCTATGTTCACCCTTTCACCCTGGACGAGCTGCCCCGGGGGGAGAAGGCGCGCCGGCATGTCGACCAGTACTACGAGCCGCTGGAGCAGATTCAGCAGGATGGTCTGGACGCCCTGATCATCACCGGCGCCACCCCGACCCGGCCCCGGCTCTGCGACGAGCCGTTCTGGGAACCGCTGAAACGGGTGGTGGCCTGGGCCCATGAGAACGTCACCTCGACCCTCTGCTCCTGCCTGGCTACCCATGCGGTGCTGGAAGCGCGCCACGCCACGCCACGTAAACCGCTCGGCTTCAAACGCTGGGGCGTCTATCCGCACCGGGTGGTGGATCGGGTCCACCCGCTGGTGAACGACGTAAATACCCGCTTCGATGTGCCCCACTCCCGTTTCAACGAGATTTCCCGGCGCCAGTTCGAGGATGCCGGCCTGCACATCCTGGTGGAGAGCGAGGTGGCCGGCGTCCATCTGGCGGTCAGCGAGGACGGTTTCCGCATGGTCTATTTCCAGGGTCACCCGGAGTACGAGACCATCAGCCTGCTGAAAGAGTACAAACGCGAAGTGCTGCTGTTTGCCGCTGGTAAAAGGGAGACCTACCCACCCTTCCCGGACAACTACTTCGCCCCCCAGGTGCAGGCCATATTCAATGAATACCAGCTCTATCTGGAGCGTGCCCTGCAGGCTGGCACCGAGCCGCCGGAGTTCCCGGAACAGCTGATCATCGAGGCACTGGATAACACCTGGCACGATACGGCGGAAGCCATCGTGGGTAACTGGATGGGTCTGGTCTACCAGGTCACCCATCGTGAACGTCACCTGCCGTTTATGCAGGGCGTCGATCCGGACAACCCGCTCAATCTCAAGTGGCAGGATGCCGGCTGAACCGGCCGGGGCGGGCAAACCCGGCGCGGCTTCCGGACCGTTTTCCCGGCAATTCCACCGGGAACTACCCGTTGAAACGTCTATAGTTTCTGTCAGGATTCGAAAGGCCGGGGCGGAATCCAGCCCCGGCTGACAGGATCGGGGTTACCCACTTGCACAGGCCGACTCTGACCACTCACGCTGACGACTGACAACGCTGACCGAACCACAGGAAACCCCATGCCAACCAATCGCCTGAGCAACTGCACCAGCCCCTACCTGCAACAACATGCCGACAACCCGGTGGCGTGGTACCCCTGGGGTGAAGAGGCGCTCGAAAAGGCCCGCCAGGAGGACAAGCCGATCCTGCTCTCCATCGGCTACTCCGCCTGCCACTGGTGTCATGTCATGGCCCATGAATCCTTCGAGGATGAAGCCACGGCGGCCCTGATGAACCGGCTGTTCATAAATATCAAAGTGGATCGGGAAGAGCGCCCCGACCTGGATCGGGTCTACCAGTCGGCCCACCAGTTGCTGGCCCAGCGGCCGGGCGGTTGGCCGCTCACCGTGTTCCTTACCCCGGATGACCAGACACCGTTCTTCGCCGGCACCTATTTTCCCAAGGAACCGCGCCACGGACTGCCCTCCTTCTGCGATATTCTGCAGAACATCGCCAATGCCTATCAGCAGCAGCGGGCGGATATCCTGACCCAGAACAAGGCGCTGATCCGGGCCATCAGCCAGCTCGATCCAGTGGGCAGCGGGCCGGCGGTGACGATCGACTCGGCGCCCCTGGAGACCGCCCGGCAGCAGCTGGCCGCGAGCTTCGACGAAACCGACGGCGGCTTCGGCAGCGCGCCCAAGTTCCCCCATCCCAGCAGCCTGGAACAGCTACTCCGACACTGGGCGGCCACCGGCAGTAGCGACCCCCGCTCCCTCTACATGGTGGATTTCAGCCTGACCCGGATGGCCCAGGGCGGCATCAACGACCAGCTGGCCGGCGGTTTCTGTCGCTACTCGGTGGACAACCAGTGGATGATTCCCCACTTCGAGAAGATGCTCTATGACAACGGCCCGCTGCTGGCCCTCTACGCCGATCTCTGGCAGGCCACCGGTAAAACGCTGTTCCGGGAGACCGCGCTGAACACGGCCCGCTGGGTCATGGACGAGATGCAGTCGCCCGAAGGGGGTTACTACGCCTCCCTGGATGCCGACAGCGAGGGTCACGAAGGTCGCTTCTATGCCTGGAACAAACAGGAGGTAGCGCAGCTGCTGGACGAGGATGAGTACGCCCACTTCAGCCGCTATTACGGCCTGGACCGGGCGCCCAATTTCGAAGGCCAGTGGCACCTGCACACCTATACCGATGTCGCCACCCTGAACCGGGAACTGGGCAGCAGTTCGGAACAGGCCCGACAACTGCTGGCCCAGGCACGGCAGAAGCTGCTGCAACAGCGCGCCAAACGGGTCCGGCCCGGGCGCGACGAGAAGATCCTCACCACCTGGAACGCCCTGATGATCAAGGGCATGGCCCGGGCCGGCCGGCTGCTGGACGAACCGGAACTGATCCACTCCGCCAGCCGGGCGGCTGACTTCATCCGTCAGCAGTTGTGGCGCGACCAGCACCTGCTGGTCTCCTACAAGGATGGCCAGGCCAACCTGAACGGCTACCTGGATGATTACGCCAACCTGATCGATGCCCTGCTGGAACTGCTGCAGGCCCGCTGGGACAGCCAGTTGCTGACATTTGCCATCGAACTGGCCGGGATCATGCTGGAGCGCTTTGAAGACCGGGAGCAGGGCGGCTTCTTCTTCACCTCCAACGATCACGAGCGCCTGATCTACCGTCCCAAGCCGTTTGGCGACGAATCCATTCCGGCCGGCAACGGCGTTGCCGCCTCGGTGCTGACCCGGCTCGGACACCTGCTGGGTGAGCCCCGCTACCTGCAGGCGGCGGAACGCACCCTGCAGTGCGCCTGGGAGCAGCTGAAACAGATCCCCCACGCCCACTGTTCGTTACTGCACGGACTGGATGAGCTGATCAATCCCACCGAGCTGATCATCCTGCGCGGTGATACCGGGGCCATGCAACCCTGGTTCCAGCGGGCCAACCAGCACTATGCCCCGCGCCGGATGACCTTCGCCATCACCGACTCAACCGGCGATCTGCCCGAGGCCCTGGCCATCAGACAGCCCCGTGGTGAGTGCGTCGCCTATCTCTGTCACGGCTCCCATTGCGAGGCACCCATCCAGACCTTTGAAGCGTTCGAACAGGCCCTGACTCCGGGAGAAGTGGCCGCCGGCGAGGGCAGCCAGCAGTTCGATGGTCTGGTGGGCTCATTCAAGCGCTTCCGGGAGTAGTCATTCCGGGCCTGGCCCGCCGTCGGCATGCTGCCGGCCGGGCCAGGCTGAAAAAACATGGAATAAATCCATCGGCTACTGCGTCTTACCCACAATAACAGCAAAGGGCCGGCTTCATGTTCAGCGCATGGCGCACCGCAAATAAAAACCGCCACCGTTTGGCCGCACTGACGCCCCGACTGCGGCGCCTGGCATTGGCCTGGTGCGGCGAACAGAGCCTGGCGGATGATCTGGCACAGGAGGCACTGACCCGCGCCCTCGCCCGCCTGGAGACCCTCCAGGATGACAAGGCGCTGGAACGCTGGACCTTCTCCATCCTGGCCAACTGTTTCCGGGATCACTGCCGACGCCAGAAACCGGCAGATCCGTTTCAGGAGTGTATCGACCCCTCGCTCGCCAGCGCGGATGAACAGCTGGCGCGGCAACAGACCACGGACCGGGTGCGCCAGGCCATTGGCCGGCTGACCCCGGAGCAGCGGGAGGTGCTGATGCTGGTGGACCTGGAGGCCTGCAGTTATACCGAGGTGGCGGATATTCTGGGTATCCCGGTCGGCACCGTCATGAGCCGGCTGAGCCGGGCCCGGCAGAGACTGAAGCAACTGCTGGCAACGTCCCCGCTACAGACCACCGGCAAGCGGCCTTTCATGGAGTGTGTGAAATGAGTGAAGCGCAATACAGCGACGAACAGCTGAACGCCTTTGTGGATCAGCAACTGACCCAACAGGATCGCCTGGAGATACTGCAGGCGGCGACCGGATCGGCGCCACTGCGTGACCGCCTGATAGCGCTGGAATATACCAAGTCCCTGGTCCGGGCCACCTACCCGCTCAATCCGAACCAGGCCAGTCCGCGCATCCGGAGCAGCAAGGGGGTGACCCGTTACCTGGCAGCGGCCGCCATGGGGGCGCTCTCCCTGTTCGCCATCCACACCCTGACCGACCAGGCACCCGCCGGCAGCACAGCCGCCCACACGCCACTGGCTGGGCTGCAGCAGATGTCGCAAGCCCAGACCCGGGTGGTATTCCATATCAGCACGGATAACCGGGCCGATGCGGCGCTGCTGCTGGACCAGGTGGAGCTGGTACTGCAGGAGCATCGTGCCAGCGGCAAACCCCTGCGCCTGGATGTGGTGGCCAACAACCAGGGGCTGCGCCTGATGCAGCAGGGCCGTTCCCCGTTTCCTGAGCGCATCCACCAGCTGAGCGAGACCTATCCGAACCTGGTGTTTGCCGCCTGTGGCAGCACCCTGGAACGGCTGACCAAAGAGACCGGTGAGCAGATCCGCATACTGCCCGACGCGGTCATCGTCCGTTCCGGAGTCACCTATGTTACCCGGCGCCAGCAGACCGGCTGGGCCTACATCAAGGTCTGACCTGACGTCAGACCCTTCACTGCAGTCAGCGGCCAGACCAATAGAGCCGTACCCTGCAGGCATCAACCAAAAGAGAGGATGAAATATGAAAACCCTAAACCATAGCCTGATGGCCCTGTTGCTGTTTTTCGGCCTGTTCACCGCCCAGACCCTGCTGGCGTCAGAAGACGCCCCGCACAAGGTGGTGATCCAGGTCAGTACCGATGATCCCCGCACCCAGACAGTCGCCCTGAATAATGCCGTCAACCTGCAAAAGGCACTGGGCCAGGACAATGTACAGATTGAAGTGGTTGCCTACGGCCCGGGACTCAGCCTGCTCACCAGCGGCTCCACACAGGGGAAGCGGGTCACCAGCCTGGCGATGCAGGATATCCAGTTCAGTGCCTGCGGCAATACCATGAAGGGCATCGAGAGAAAGACCGGCAAGAAGCCCGTGTTGCTGGAGGGTGTGACCATGGTGGAAGCCGGCGTGCTGCGACTGATGGAGCTGCATGAGCAGGGCTACACCTATGTAAGGCCCTGAGCATCATATCCAGTCCGGATCAGGGGCAGGCTCCAGGGCCAGCCCCTTTTTTTAAACAAGCGATCCGGCCCATTGGGCCGGGTTAC
>NPIF01003802.1_pt1 | contig 20464 bp, 14 predicted proteins | sample 8637461 | NCBI WGS metagenome assembly NPIF01 (sample SAMN07420641, study PRJNA396082) | bioreactor metagenome | isolation source: sample BR12 brine-fed electro-methanogenic bioreactor BR | place: Japan: Kochi | collected 2016-12-09
AAGCCCTTGCCGTGTTCGCCGGCGCGCGCCGCTTCGACGGCCGCATTCAGCGCCAGCAGGTTCGTCTGAAACGCGATTTCCTCAATAACCTTGATGATCTTGCTGATCTGCGAAGCGGAGTCGTTGATGGCCTCCATCGCCTGATTGAGCTGTTCAGTCGTTCGATCGCCTTCCTGCGCTGCCACGCGGGCGCGATCCGCCGACTCCCTGGCCTTGCGGGCGTTCTCTGCGTTCGTCCGGGTCATGGCGGCCATTTCTTCAAGCGATGCCGACGTCTCTTCAAGAGAAGAGGCCTGCTCGCTCGCCCCGGCGGCGACGATCTGAGAGCCCGATGCGGTCTGGTCCGCAGCCATGGTGACTTGCGCCGCACCATCACTGAGGCTTCCCACAATGCGATTGATGGGCCGCGTAATGGAGGTCGCGATCCAGTAGGCCACGCCGATCGCAAGAACCAGTGCGCCACCCAGGATCGGGAGGAACTGCCAGGTCATGGCCTTCACCTGGTGGGCAACCTCGGCCTCCTTCTGTTTGACAAGTGCGTCCAGTGCCGCCGCTTCGTCCAGCCGCTGCTGATTGAGATTCGCTTCGAGTTCCTTTCGACGCTCTGCGGCTTTCGCATTGATCGCCGCGATGGCTTCTTCAACGTCGTCGGTATAGACGCCCGTACCCACAATCCAGTTGAGCGGCTCAAATTTCTTGACGTATGAGACTTTGGGCTTCGGTTCCGTCAGTCCGTCTTTCGTAGGCTTTGGCCAGACGTAATCGACGAAGCCCGCGCCGTCCTTTTCGCACACCTCAACCGCCGCCTGGAACAGATTCTGCTTTTTGCCCATTGCGCAGTTGAACTTCGGCTGATCCAGCACCTTTCCGTTCAGGTCAGGCACTGTGGGATGCATGACCATCGTCGGAATAGGGCTGCCGGTGTCATTGATCCAGAAGTAGCCCGCAGAACCGTAGCGCATTCGCGCAACGTCTTCCTTAATTTGCTCGATGCTCTTGGCCAGCGCGTCGTCTACGTAGATGCCGGTGCCGATGACCCAGTTCCATTCCTCGACGAGGCGGACGTACGAGAGCTTGGGCTGATCCTGTGTCAGGCCGTCACCGCTGGGCTTGGGCCAGAGGTAGTCCACGAACCCGGCTCCATCGCGATCGCATACCTCGACGAACGCCTGGAAAAGATTCTGCTTCTTTCCTAGTGCGCAGTTGAACTTCTCCGCGTCGAGTGCCTTGTTCTCCAGCGCCGGAACGGTCGGATGCATGATCATCGTGGGATAGGGCGTGCCGGTGTCATTGACCCAGACGTAGCCTGCGCCGTCGTCGTATCGAAGCAGGCGCAGTGCGTCCTTGGCTTTCGCCTGCGCCTCTTCAATCGACATCTCGCCGTTTGCCGCGGCGTCAATGTAAGGGCGGATCAGGGAGGTCGCTGAGTCCACCACGTTCACGAGCTGAGGGCCGTACTGGTCCTCTATGTACTCCTTGCTCGTAGCCGCCTGATATTTGAGCTCGATGGCGCGGTACACCAGATCAGTGTAGTTGGTCAACTGATCCTTGACGCGCTGCATCTCGTGGCGGCTGATGGTTTCGACTTCTCGTGCAGCGTCCTCATCCAACTGCTTGAGTTCCTCCGCGAACCGGGCTTCCAGCCTCGCCGCTTTCTCCTGCGCGTCCGCCTTCATCGCCGCAATCTCTTCCTGGCCGGAGGCGTGGATTCTGTACGTCACGAACCCACCGATCAAAACCATCAGGACGAGTAGCGACAGCGATTGCGTGAGGATGAGCTTGGTGCGAATACCCATGGCGGTCTCCTTCTGGCAGACGAATCTCTAAACAGGCGAGAATGCCGGCGTCGCTTCTCGACGCGGGCAGGATACTTCGCGGTGAGCACCGGCTTCGTGCAACGCCAACACGTTCGAAACGCCAAAGCGCGCATTGAAGTTGCCGCAAGGCGTTTCGCATCGCACGCAAAGCTGCCCGAAGCGGCGAGGCCCTTCCTGATGCGTGCAACAGGTCGAGACCACGCAAGCCGACCCCGGTTTATCCGATTGCCCTATCGGGGATTCGGTTTAGCTGATTCATCAAACGGTGTAGCGTGTCTTGAGGACTGATAAGAACGCTGCCCGCTGCTCTGAATGAGGGTCATTTGCGGCTCATGCCCCGGATTTGCCACAGCGGCCGATATGGGGTGTTCGCCTCAAACAGTCGCCGCAAAGCCGTCGCCTGATCGTCCGCGACACGGCGATTCCGCGTTTTGGCGGGCAGAGGCGATGAATGCGGAGATTCCACTTTCTTTTTCCGCTTTTTCGCGCGAGGGCAGCCGGGCCGCGGCACTGCGCAAGGGCTGTTTTCAGTACTGAAAACCACTGTTGCGGTATTGCTGTGCCGGGAAAGGCTATCTCATAACCCATTGATTTTCTGGAGGCTAAGGCTGCCGCCGGATCGGGTCTTAGGCGAGACGCGGCGTTCGCGCAGATGGTTGCGAATGCGGCAGACAGGGCGGGATGGTTGTTCATGGCGGGGCGCGTCGAGGCCGATAAGCCATGTTGTCATGAATGGAGCCCGTCTGTGCTGGGCGCGCGGCCCGAAATGCCGCGAGTTTCTCACCCAGGGAGCTGACGTTTAGGAAGACACATTCAGAAGGATCTGACCATGAATGCATCCTCGCGACGACAGGGATGTCCGAGTTTGAGTCCTGTATTCCTGATCATCATGTTGCTTATGGCGATGCCCGCCTTCGCCCAGGAACAGAAGGCTGAGGCAGCCGCGGAGACGACGGAAGTCACCACCACGGCCGTCACAGAGACAGAAGCCGAGCCCTTCGACATTCTGACATCAAAGCAGGCGTTCGGTGACTGGTTCGGACTCCGGCCGGCGCTGCTTGATGCGGGTATCACGTTTCGGCCGCGGGCATGGTTCTACTACGAACAGAACTTCAGGGGCGGTGACAACACGCACAATGCTCAGGAGTTTACCGGCGACTTCAGGTACGACGTCGAACTGGACTTCGGCAAGATGGGCCTGATCCCGAACGCGACATTCTACTTGCGTGCCATTCAGAGTTTCGGAGACGGCATCGGCGGTGACGTGGGCACACCGCGGGCCCCGTATTTTTCGTCGGGTTCTCCCGGCGACTGGTGGTATAGCGATAGCCGCCCGATTCGCATCGACAAATGGTGGTGGCGCCAGCGATTCCTGGATGATCGAATCGAGGTGCGCTTGGGTCGAATGCTGAACGTCATCGACCTGTTCGATCAGAACGCGGTAGCCGGCAACCATGCAGTTGCATTCATGAACCGCTCGTTCAACTACAACCTGACGATTCCAGTAGTCCGCGGTGGCGGTGCGTTCGTCAAAGTCTGGCCGGTTGACTGGCTGTACTTTCAGATGTCGGCGCTGGATCCGGATCTGCCGGGATACCGAACCGGCTTCGATACGGACACGCTGTTCCACGGTCCGGCGAGGTTCATGGGGAACTGGGAATTCGGAATACTGCCGAAGTGGTTCTCATCCGCCAATGGAGCGCTCCCCGGCAACTACCGGTTCGGTTTCTGGTACGATCCGCGATCCAAGGCGATCTACCGGGATTCACTCGGAGGTGCGCGGGCTACCCGGTTCAAGAACGACGACGTCGGTTGGTATCTGAGCTTCGATCAGATGATTTACAAGGAGAATAACGACCCGAAGGACAAGCAGGGCCTCGGCGTGTTCGCCCGATACGGTTTCGCTCACGGCGACGCGAATCTGCTCCGCCACGCGTGGAGCTTAGGTGGGACGTATCGCGGCCTCATACCGAATCGCGACAAGGATCTGCTGGGCTTCGGTGTCGCACAGAATATCCTCTCGACGCAGTACCGGCATGAGATTGACTCGCGGGCTGACCGCGAGACGATCTACGAGTTGTTCTATGCGATCGAGCTCACACCGTGGCTGACGCTGACGCCGGACTTGCAGGTCATCACCAATCCCGGCGGCACCAAGGATGATCGCGACGCGATCGTCGGTGGCATCCGAGCAATGATCGAGTTCTGATGCCTGCGCCGCAAGGTGATCTTAACTTGTGCTGATGAGTGCGGGCGCGAGGGCTGAACACAGGCCGGTCGCGCCCGCTTCATTACCGGGCGGATTACAGATTCGGCCGGGGCGGCATTGAAGCTGAAGTCGTTGCATTGATATCGGCCTTTCAGCGTTCTCGAACTTGTTGGTGTTGTCGGGGCGTTTGATATTGCGATGGAAACACGCTGCAGGAATAAGCCGTTCGGCACGCTGGTTGATAGTTCTTGACCGCTGTTGAGGCGCGCCCTAGAGTATGGCAATGATGAGTCGCCACCTCGTGAAGGCGCTGACTCAGATGGGGGGAACGACGGCCGATGGCCGGTCGTCGCGAGACAGCAGCTTGTTAGCAAGCCAAATGAATGGAGACGCGACCATGTTTAAGAAGATGATCAAGACGGCCATGGTGGGGCTTTTTGTGCTTTCGATGTTCGTCATACCTGCCTGCTCGCAGAACGAAGCCGAGCCACAGGCCATGACCGGTGACAGCGACATGCAGCCGACGCATCAGCGGCACGCCACCGGCATCGAGACCCAGGCTGCCGACTAAACGACCGACAAACCCAAAGGCGCGGAACGCATAGCGGTGACCGCGCATTCTCGATCAACATCACAAACTCCACGGAAGCGGCTATCTTATCGGAGGTGGCCGCTTCTGCATTTGAACGGGCCAATACCTGAAGCTCAATCCGTGTTGCTTCGCCGCTCTAGGTGTTGTAGATGGTGACACGACGTTGTCCCCGATCAACATCGCGTCTACAGCGGTAATCGGGCAGCTTACCCACTGGTGACAAACCACTTAGGCATCCGTTCAGGTCCGCCGGTCGTTGCTTCAATCCATCGCGTCCATACAGAGCGACTCGTCGCAACATTCCAATCGTCTTGCCCGATCCGCAGGACCGAGACGGTCCGATCATCGAATCCATTGACTAGGCCCATTACGGCCGATTGCTTCGTTCTCAAAGGCCAGGCGGGTACAATCAATTGCGAAAGTGCATCCAGTCGGCGTCACGGCATGGCGGTTGCACGTTTATCGAGCGAGGGGAGCAGAGCTTGGGGAAGAGGGGGAGGTCATGTCCAGGGGGAAGACATACACAGCCGCAGTCCTGCTGATGCTGGCGATCGGATTGACCGCAGGTTGCTCGGCGAAGAAACTTCCGGACGCGACCGAAAGACCCATGTCTTCGAGTCTGCTGTTCAGCTACGGCCCGTCTGCGAATCTGGCGACGCAGATCGGCCGTAGCGAATGGCCGGCGGTTCCGGGCCGAATCCAGGGCCCCGAACGCACCATTTACATCGAATACTATCGCGACTCTCAGGGCGACGCGTACCTCGAACGCGTGAATCCGAGGTCGACGTTTCGCAGCTATCGCGTCGGTACGCAGTATCGCTGACACATGAGCCCTGCGGCAGGACGCCGCGGCCTCGATGACCAGATCACAAATACCTTTCTGCGACTGTGCCCGATTGGCAGGATTACCGATCGGGCACTGTTTTGCGCAAAGCCACGGCAAGCCGACGCGTGACCTCACGGACGCTGATTCGGTGTTTGCCGGTGATGCTCGGGCTATGCCGTCTTGAACGCTCCGACGGCTCATTCGCTCAACGTCTTGACGTGTGTGGCGACTGACGATTGCAGCGCATTCAAGTTGTAGCCGCCTTCGAGAGCACTGATGATCCGTCCGTTGCAGCACTTGTCCGCGACGTCCTTCAACCAGCGCGTCAGGGTGGCATAACCCGCTTCGGTCATGTTCAGATCGGCGATCGGGTCGTCACGATGGGTGTCGAAGCCGGCGGAAACCAGCAACACGTCAGGCTCAAAGTCGTCGACCGCCGCAACGACTTTCTCTTTAAACGCGTCGAGGTACGCGCGTTCGCTTGTCCCGGCGCTCATGGGGACGTTGAGCGTCGCGCCCAGGCCCATGCCGTCGCCCTCTTCGCTCGCCAGTCCCGAACCGGGCCAGAACGGATGTTGATGGAGCGAGGCGAAGAAGATGTCCGGCTCTCGCCAGAACATGTGCTGCGTGCCGTTGCCGTGGTGAACGTCCCAATCGACGATGGCAATTCTGCCGACGCGGTACTTCGCTTCGAGGTATCGGGCAAGAATGGCGACGTTGCTGAACAGGCAGAAGCCCATCGCACGGCTGGGCAACGCGTGATGCCCCGGCGGTCGCATGGCCGAGAAGGCATTGTCGGCTTCGCCCGTCATGACCGCGTCGGCCGCCGTCAACAGGGCGTCCACCGACCGCAAGGCGGCTTCGTAACTCTTCTCGCAGACGACGGTGTCGCCGTGGTCAAGCAGTCTGCGACCCGAAGCGCAGCTTTCCTTGACCCAGTCATGGTAAGCCTGATCGTGGATTTCAATGATCCACTCGGCGGCGTTGTGTGGAAGCACCTCGCACGCGACGAGGTCGGGAACGAGCGCGCGCATCGCCTCCGGCCTCATCTGTGCCGCGCGGCCGATGGACTCGACATGCTGACCCGTGTCGTGTTCGAGACTGATCGGATCCCAGTAGTACGCTGTACGACTCATGCGCGACTATTATGCTGACATCCGGGCGAATGTACATGCCTGCGACGGCGCGCCGCCGGATCAGGATTCCTTCACCGCCTCGATCATCTCCTGAAACGCCTTCTTGCCGTCCGCGAAGAACATCAGCGCGTTATCGGCCGCGAAGAGCGGATTCGGAATACCCGCGTAGCCGGGGCTGAGGCTTCGTTTGATGACGACGACCGTTCGCGCCTTGTCGACGTCTATGATCGGCATTCCGGCGATCGGTGACTTCGGATCGGTTCGCGCAACCGGGTTCACGACGTCGTTCGCGCCGATCACGATGCACACATCAACCTGTTCCATTTCCGGATTGATGTCGTCCATCTCCCGCAGCTTGTCATAGGGGATATTCGCTTCGGCCAGCAGGACGTTCATGTGTCCCGGCATGCGGCCCGCGACCGGGTGGATTGCGAAATCGACGACGGCGCCGAATTTGGACTCGAGCAGGTTGGCCAGATCTCGCACAGCGTGCTGTGCCTGAGAGACGGCCATGCCGTAGCCCGGCACGATGACCACGCGGCTGGCGGACTCCAGCAGCATCGCGACCTCGTCGCCGCTGGTCGACTTGATCTTGCCCGCATAGACGCTGTCGGCATCGGGCGTGTCACTGGTCGGTCCCATCGTGGCGAACATGACGTTGGCCAGCGACCGATTCATCGCCTTGCACATGATGCTTGTCAGAATCAGGCCGGACGCGCCGACAAGCGAGCCAGCGATGATCAGCACGTTGTTGTTGATGACGAAACCCGTCGCACACGCGGCGAGGCCGGAGTACGAATTCAGCAGCGCGATGACAACCGGCATATCCGCACCGCCGATCGGCGTCGTGAGCGTGACGCCCAGCACGAAGGCGATGAGAACAATGACCCAATAGAGCCAAGTCCAGTCCGGGTGCATCACGAGCAGATAACAGAGGTACAGCGAGACGAGGAACAGCAGGGCGTTGAGCCATTTCTGCGCAGGGATGAACGCACCCTCAGGGATCCACTTGAAGCCGTAGAGCTTGCCGAACGCCACGAGGCTGCCCAGAAACGTGACACCGCCGATCAGGCCGGACGCCGACGCGGCGATCGTGCCTTGAAGCAGGTTCATCTCGATGATGTGCTTCGTGCCCGCCGACGCCGTCTCCAGATCGCGCATCATGTCCATCGCGCCGATGATGTAGCCCTTGTCGGCCGAGCCGCCCACCGCTTCAGCAACCAGCCAGCCGCCCGCGACCAGCAGCGACGCGAGACCACCGAAGCCGTTATACAGCGCGACTAGTTCCGGCATCGCCGTCATTTCGACCTTGATGGCGAGCCAGGCACCGACGATTGCTCCGATTGCAAGTCCGACGAGAATCCACGTCAGGCTGATGATGTGAAAATGGAAGAGCGTCACGACGATCGCGATGAGCATCGCCACCGCGCCATAAAGGTTGCCGCGCACGGCGGTGCGAGGATGCGTGAGCCCCTTCAACCCGAAGATGAAGAGCACGGCCGCAACCAGGTACGCCAGATTGATTGTCCACTCGGGAAGTTCGATACCCACGTGTTAGTCCTTCCGCTTAAACATGCCGAGCATTCGATGTGTGACCATGAAACCGCCGACGACGTTGATAGTCGCGAAGACGACCGCGAGGACACCGAGAATCGTGGCAAGCGGGTTTGATTCGCTTCCGGCCGCAATGACCGCGCCGATGATGGTGATGCCGGAGATGGCGTTCGAGCCCGACATGAGCGGCGTGTGCAGCGTCGGCGGGATCTTAGTGATGATCTCGAACCCGACGAAGATCGCCAGCACAAATATCGTCAGCAGTGGCAGAAAGTGTACCTGTGCGTGTTCCATTATGACCCGCTCCCTTCTTCGCTGCTGCCGGCCGTCGCGGGCTGCGGCAGCGGCGGTAGATTCATGAGTTCGCGAACGCGCGAATGCACGATCTCGCCGTTCTCCGTGAGCAACGTGCCGACGACGCACTCGTCCTCCTTGTCGAGGATGACCTCGCCGTCCTTGATCAGATCCTGGAGAAACGCTCCGATGTTCCGTGAGAACATCTGGCTTGCGTGATAGGGGATCGAACTCGGCAGGTTGCGCGGCCCCAGGATGACGACGTCTCCTTGCCGAACTCGCTCGCCGGCCCGCGTCAACTCGCAGTTTCCGCCCGCCTCGGCGGCCAGATCGACGATGACGCTGCCGCCCGCCATGTCGCGAACCATGTCCGCGGTGATGAGAATGGGCGCCCGCTTTCCGGGAATGAGCGCCGTCGAGATTGCGATGTCCGCCTGCCTGATGTGTCGATGAACGGCTTCCGTCTGCTTCGCTTTGTACGCCTCGGACATTTCCCTGGCGTAGCCGCCGGCGTCCTCCGCGTCTTCCTGCGGCGCTTCGACCTCGACGAACTTCGCGCCGAGACTCTGGACCTGTTCCTTCACGGCGGGGCGAACGTCGAACGCCTCGACCACCGCACCGAGTCGCTTCGCCGTCGCGATCGCCTGCAAACCCGCGACGCCCGCGCCGAGTACAAGCACTTTCGCCGGACGAATCGTTCCGGCCGCCGTCATCATCATGGGGAACATCTTCACGAGTTCTGATGCGGCGAGCAGAACGGCTTTGTAGCCCGCGATGGTGCTCATTGAACTCAGCACGTCCATCTTCTGGGCTCGGCTGATTCGCGGCATCAGGTCGAGCGCCATTGCCCGNNCGAGCCGCCGGATAAGGTCATGCTCAGTCAGCGGACTCAACACCGACAGCAGGATCGCGCCGTCCTTCATCCGCGCCATTTCGTCGTCGTTCGGCGGCTGCGTCATGGCGACCAGATCACCCTCTGCAAGCAGCTCCGCCGAATCGGCAACCAGTCGTGCGCCCGCAGATTCATAATCGCCGTCTGTAAAGCCCGCCGCCCGGCCGGCGTTGATTTCCACGATGGGCTCGAGGCCGAGTTTTTTCAGCCGGGCACAGGTTTCGGGCACGATCGCGACGCGGCGTTCGCCCTCATAGGTCGGTTTGGGAACCGCGATTTTCATGCGACGCTCCAGCCTCTCATCCGTCACCCTTGAGGCAACTTCGTGTTCCGCCAATGTTTGATGAAGGCAAACCGCGGCGAACACCGGCCCGCGGTCTGCAAAACCACGCCAGAGATTACCGGAGTGTAGTCACGAAAAAAGACTCGGCAAGGTGAAGTTGCCGCTCCCGATGGCGTGAGCGAGGAGAGTCGAGGTAAACTCCCGGGCGATCTGTTACGATGTGCCCGACGGTGAGGGCGTTCGCCTCACGGTTCGGCCGCGGCGGCGCGAGGCCCGCGAGAATTCCTGTTTCGCGTGTTCGACCGCAATAGAAGGGACTTGTTGTAGGGTATGGCTGATCGGACCGAGGCTGAACTGCTCCAGGCCGTCTGCGCCGGCGATCAGTCCGCGTTCGAGCAGCTTTACGACCGATATCACCAGCAGGTGCAGTTGATGGCGTGGCGGATCTGCCACCGCCGCGACTGGATCGACGATGTTCTCAACGAGGCATGGTGCCGGGCGTTCCGCCAGCGCCGTTCTTTCGACCCGGACCGCTCGTTTCCCGTCTGGCTGGCCGGCATTCTCCAGAACGTCTATCGCGAGCACTGCCGCAAGTCGCCGCTGACGCTGCATCCGACCGAACCGGGTGACGAGCGTGAAACGGCGGCCGAGGAGAGCCCCGAGCACCTGGCTGCCGAGGCGGAGTGGCTGGCGGCCCTCAACGACTGCGTGGGCCGATTGAAGGAGGGGGATGCGGAGATCGTGCGGCTGAGGTTCTTCGAGGATCTTCCGTTAAGGACTGTGGCGCAACGACTTAAGATTCCGGAGTCCACCCTGCGGGATCGTCGCCTGCCGGCGGCGTTCGAGGCCCTCCGCCGCTGTCTCGCCCAAAAAAAGATCGACATTTCTCAGTTTTTCCCTGCGCAAGGGGGCTCCTCAGGTCAATAGGTGGTGAGGAGCAGGTAATGGGTCCGCAAACAAACGCAATCGAGAACGCACTCAGGACGCTGGGCAAGGCCCATCGCGAGGGTGCCTTCTCCGCAGCTCCGGGGCGGTATCCCTGGCAGGCAGTCGAGAGTGAGCCGCGAAGGCTCGCCCGCCGGCCGCTGGCCTGGGTTTGCGTCGGTGCACCGCTGGCCGCTGCGGCGGCGATTGTGTTTCTGTTCGTGGTTCCGAGCCTGTTGGAAAAGCCAGCGGTCGAGAGTGTTGCCTCGAATGGCCCCTCAGTCGAGACGCCAGTTAAACCGGAAGCAGTTGCCGAGGATACGCAGCTAGCAATGGCGACGCCGACGGGCGACGTCAACTGCGATTTCAACGGCGATGGGCAGATCGACGGTCGGGATATTCAGGCTTACCTCGATCGCGTTCGCGACACCGGCGGAGCCGCCTCCGAGGAAGACTTGGAGTCGCTTCGGCAGTGTCTGTTACAGTAATCGGGTCTCACTGAGACCCAACCACTCTTGCAGTGCAAGGCCGTGGTGGCGGATACCGGTTCGCCAACTCGGCCTTGCATTTTTTTACGCAGTGACAGCTTCAATCCTGAGCCGAGAGGCCCCACGACGGTGGCGAGCAGGGATTGTCCGGAGGTTTGCGCATGCGGGCCAAACTGCTTGTAGTTCTTGCAGGTGTGGCGTTGCCCAACATCGGTTGTGTTCTGCCGGTCGTCGTCCCTCGCGCCGACTCGGTGCTTACAGTTGAGCCATGTGATGGCAGCGCGGTGGCGATGGGATTCAGGTACGCATATGTGAGGCGAGTTTCTGCAGGCTTCGCGGTCGAGGCACAAGGGGACTTTCCGCGCGAGCATGAAACCTGGGTTTTCTGGCACCTCGTCGGCACGACCATGCATCCCTATCCCGACTACGCTCGTCTAGTGCGGGTCACGTGCCGCGGATCACTTGAAGGCACTGAACCGCAGCCGTGCCGCGTACAACTGCTGCTGCAACGAGGCTGGCCAGGGCGGAGTTCTGCGAGTGAGTACGATGCTTACGAAGGCGCCGCCGAACTGCGGTTCGAACCAAGCGGCGACGCGATTTCGACCGAATTGGCAAACATCAGGCTCGGGCGTGTCGGAGTGCCGACGCAAACACTCTGCGTCGTCGGCCAAGTCATCGTCAAACCGCCCAAAGCCGGTACAGAGCGTTCAAACGAACAGGACGCGACATTCGAGCTGCTGTGGCAGCGGGCGACGAAGGACGAATCGAAGGGGTCTTCGCAAGGTGAGCCCGTTGAGGCAACGCACGAACTGGTTTGGGTACGGGAATGGAGAAGCGGCGGCGGTTCTTGCAGTGGGTGGGACATGCGGAACTGGGCGACCAGGGAATCGAACCCCGAACCCGCTGGTTAAGAGCCAGCTGCTCTGCCAATTGAGCTAGTCGCCCGCTCTCGGCCGCGGCCGAGGAGTCGCAATTTATACAACCCCAACGTCCGATCGTCAACCCGCGATTGCGCCACCTCGACGGTAGTGCTTGACACCGGCCGCTTGTCGGCTCAAGATACAGAGCTCAATCGCGAAACGTCGCATCGTCGGTGTCTCGCGCTGGGGCGTTTAGCTCAGTTGGCTAGAGCGCCTGCTCGACATGCAGGAGGTCACAGGTTCAAGTCCTGTAACGCCCATTGATTCAACTCACGCCGAACGCTTGATTTAGCGTACCTGTTCGCGTCGAACAGTGCGGCTCAGGAGTCGAAGTAAAACGGTAAATACCGTTTTACGCGGCCCCGGAGGAACGCACGATGCCGCGAACACGGCAAAACCAACCACCATCCTATCGAGAGCACCGGGCCAGCGGACAAGCCGTTGTGACGCTCGGTGGCAAAGACATCTACCTTGGTCCATACGGCAGCCAGATCAGCAAAGACGAGTACGACCGCGTAGTCGCCGAATGGCTGGCCAATGGACGACGGCTTCCGGCGGAATCTGGAGGCCCAAGCGACGACATTGCTGTTTCCGAGCTGCTCGCCGCCTACCTGCAACACGCCGAGACGTATTACGTCAAAGACGGAAAGCCCACCAGCGAACTCGGGCTCATCAAGATCGCCATGAAACCGCTGCGGAGTCTGTACGGGCGAACACTGGTGTCCGACTTCGGTCCGCTCTCTCTGAGAACGATCCAGCAACACCTGGTCGATGAAGGAGGCAAGCGAACGACCATCAACGGCTTCATCGACCGCATGAAGCGGATCTTCCGCTGGGGCGTCTCCCACGAGTTGGTGCCATCCAGCATATATGAGGCCCTTCGCACCGTGCCCGGCCTCCGTCGCGGACGAACCACTGCCGTGGAAACGGAGCCCATCAGGCCGGTCCCGACTGAATACGTGGACGCCGTCAAGCCGTTCGTCTCCAGGCAGATCTGGGCGATGGTCGAGCTGCAGCGATTGACGGGGATGCGAAGCGGCGAAGTCGTCATCATGCGGGGCCGTGACCTTGATATGACGGGCGAGTTGTGGCGGTACAGGCCGTCCTGTCACAAAACCGCCCACCACGGTCATGAGCGGATCGTGGATTTAGGCCCACGTGCCCAGAAAGTCATCACGCCGTTCCTGAAACCTGATTTGGAAGCGTACCTGTTCAGCCCGTTGGAGGCAGAAGCTGAACGTCGAGCCGAGCAACGACGGCAGCGGAAATCAAAAGTGCCACCCTCGCAGCGGGATCGCCGTAAAGCCAATCCGCGACGCACACCTCAGGATCACTACACGCCCGCCAGCTATCGGAGGGCGATCCAGAGAGGCTGTGTTTTGGCGGACAAGGCCCAGAAAAAGGAATTGTCGCAGCCCGCAGGCAGTGAACGCCTCGTGCCTCGCTGGCATCCGCACCAACTTCGGCACAACTTCGCAACAGAGATCCGCCGCAAGTACGGCGTGGAGGCGGCTCGCGTTCTGTTGGGCCATCATTCGCTGGCGATAACCGAGGTTTACGCAGAACTCGACAGAGCCGGGGTGCAGAAGGTGGTGGCACAGGTAGGCTGACTGCGTCAGGTTATGAATGCGTCGAGAGCAGACTTCATCTGCATCCGTGCGTTGATCAGAACAAGAAAAGGCCCCGCTGCTCGCGATAGGTCGGGGCATCACAAAGAAAGGGGTGTGGCAAACAACCCCTCTGGGGGCTTGTGCCGCGAGCGACGAGGCCAAGCGGTATTTTACTGCCGTCCGTCGCAGCATCAAAATCCCTTCTGCCTTGAATTGGTTGCATCGCTGCGACGACAGCCTGTGACTTCCGAAGCTTCGGCGCTGACCGGTAAGGGCTGACACATCGCGTCGTGCCCTGCCTGTATACTGATTTCCGTCGTCCGATGCCCTTTTTTCTTGTCCGGCTGCGCTGCATAATGTTTCGTAACTTCTCAGATCGGGGCGGTGGACCGTGGCGAAGGTCAGCGACTATCTGAAGATCCGCGAAGCAGCCCGGTATGTGGGCGTCAGCACGGATACGCTCAGGCCCTGGGACGCCGCCGGAAAACTCAAAGCCAGGCGTCTTCCGATCAGCAACTTCCGGCTCTACCTCCAATCGGACCTGGACCGGTTCCTGGCGCAGCTCAAACGATGCACGTCACCCCTGCGATCACATCGCCGCAGGTCTTCGATGGCGAAGAAGAGAGTCTGATGATGTAAGGGAGCACGACAGCGATGGATGTTTTCGATCTTCGGGATCGGCTCGTCACCGACTACGCCCAGTACGTGCGGAGTTTCATCCACATCCAGGACGAGCGAGTCGGCAAAACCGTCGAGCAGAAACTCCAGGACGGCGCTCTCTGGCCCGAACCGCTCATCCAGCTCAATCCGGCCTTCGAACCCGGGGCGGGTGTACCCGAACTCACCGAACGCGGCGTGCTGCAGGGCGAATGCCGCAAGATCTTTGCTATCAAGGACGAGGCCACCGGCGGGACGCTCAAGCCTCTTCAACTCTATCGCCATCAGCTCGACGCCATCGAGGCGGCGCGGACCGGCGACAGCTACGTGCTGACGACCGGCACCGGGTCCGGCAAAAGCCTGACCTACGTCATCCCCATCGTCGACTTTGTCCTGCGCAACGGCAGCGGCCGGGGCATCAAGGCGATTGTCGTTTATCCGATGAACGCCCTGGCCAACAGCCAGGAGCAGGAACTGAACAAGTTCATCAACCGGGGCTATCCCGACAATCGGGGACCGGTGACGTTCGCTCGGTATACAGGACAGGAATCAGACGAACGGCGACGCGAGATCATCGCCAGTCCGCCCGACATCCTGCTGACCAACTACGTGATGCTGGAGCTGCTACTCACGCGCCCCTATGACCGCCGCCTGGTGGATCATGCCCGGGGTCTGCGGTTCTTGGTATTCGATNNGGAGTTGCACACCTATCGCGGGCGCCAGGGTGCCGACGTAGCCATGTTGATTCGGCGGGTCCGCGAGGCCTGTCAGGCCCGGAATCTGCAGTGCGTTGGCACCAGCGCCACGCTGGCAAGCGAAGGAACGCGGGCTGAGCAGCGTGCAGCCGTCGCCGACATGGCATCCCGCCTGTTCGGCACCACCGTGAAGCCGGAGCGTATCATCGGCGAGACCCTCCGCCGGGCGACGCGGGAGATCGACATAGAAGATCCGACTCAGGTCGAGCAGATCAAACGCAACGTCACGGCGGGTGCAGCGGATGTGCCGACGGCATTCGACCAGTTCATAGAGTATCCGCTGGCCCGTTGGATTGAGACGACGCTCGGATTGGCCACCGACGATGAGGGCAACCTGACGCGGGCGACGCCCCTCCGGCTCCGCGGTCAGGACAGCGCTGCCGAACAACTCGCCAAGCGGGTCGGCATCGATTCTAGACAATGCGCCAAGGTGATCAGCAAATGCCTGCTTACAGGCTACGCGTGCGAGCGGCCGGACAATGAATTACCCACCTTCGCCTTCCGCGTGCATCAGTTCATCAGCCGCGGCGACAACGTCTACGCTTCCGTGGAAGCCTCTGAGGATCGGCACATCACACTCCGAGGCCAGCAGTTCGTGCCCGGTGATCGCGAGCGCATTTTGCTGCCGCTGGCGTTCTGTCGTGAATGCGGCCAGGAGTACTACCTCGTCGAACGATATCGTGAAGAGGATCACGGACCATGGTCCTATCGCGCACGGGAACTGAGGGACCGCAACGAGTCGGATGCCTGCAAGCCCGGCTTCCTGTATCGAAGCGATGACGCCCCTTGGCCCGAGGAGCAGGACGAGGACTTCTTCCAGCGCATTCCGGAAGACTGGGCGGAACCGGGGCGCGGCGACAAGCAACGGGTCAAGAGCAACCGCCGCAAGCAGTTGCCCGAGGCCGTGACCGTGGATGCGCTCGGGCACGAATCGGCCGACGGTATCCCGATGCAGTTCGTGCCCGCGCCGTTTCGGTTCTGCCTCAAATGCGGCGTCGTGCACGCCGGGCGGACTAACGACTTCGCCAAGTTGTCGACTTTGGCCAGCGGTGGACGAAGTACGGCTACGACGACGCTGTGCCTGTCCACCATCCGCTGGCTTCGGGACGACGGCACACTGCCTGAAAAAGCGCGCAAGGTCCTGAGCTTTACGGACAACCGTCAGGACGCCTCGCTGCAGGCCGGACACTTCAACGACTTCGTCGAGATCGGCCTGCTGCGCTCGGCCCTGTATCACGCGGCACTCGCTGCGGGTCCGGAGGGCCTGGATCACAGCCGGATTACCCAGCGCGTGTTCGACGTGCTGAGACTGGACTTTGACCAGTATGCCTCGAACCCTGAGGCCAGGTACGAGGCGAGACGGCGGACTGAATCGGCCTTGAGGGACGTACTCGGCTACCGGCTCTACTTCGACCTGCAACGCGGCTGGCGACTTACTTCGCCGAACCTCGAACAGTGCGGCCTGCTTGAGATCCGCTATGAGTCACTTCCTGAGATTACGGCCGACGAAGACCTCTGGAAAAACCGTCACCCGGCGCTGGCGACGGCCGACCCACAGCAGCGACAATTCGTCTGCAAGGCGCTGCTCGATCACATGCGGCGCGAGCTGGCGATCAAGGTGGACTACCTGCAGTACGAGTATCAGGATCGCCTGAAACTCAACAGCAGCCAGGAATTGATCGCCCCGTGGGCGTTGGACGAGAACGAGCGACTCTGGACGGCCCACGATATGCGGGTCGGCTCACGGCGACCGGGCGATCATCAGCATTTTATTTACCTGTCAGCCCGTGGGGGCTTTGGCCTGCTGCTGCGGCGTTCGACGACATTCCCGCATTACACCCAGCCTGCGACGGGCAAGCTCGACGACACCTTGAAGATCATGAACGACCTGGCCAACGCCATGGTCGAAGGCGGCCTGATCGAGCGGACGGCGGAAGGTGATCGACCGGCCTATCAGGTTCAGGCGTCGTGCATGCGGTGGATTGCTGGCGACGGCTCCGTTCCGTTCCACGATCCGATCCGTGTGCCGCGCATCTCCCGCACCGGTGGGCAGACCAACCGGTTCTTCGTCGATTACTACCAGCATGCGGGCTTGGAAAACCGCAACCTGCAGGCGCGTGAACACACTGCGGCCGTCCCGAACGAGGAACGCGAACAGCGTGAGGAGGACTTCCGCCATGCCAGGTTGCCGCTCTTGTTCTGCTCGCCGACGATGGAATTGGGTGTCGATATCTCGCAGCTCAACGCGGTGAATCTGCGCAACGTCCCGCCGACACCGGCGAACTACGCCCAACGCGGCGGACGGGCCGGTAGGAGTGGTCAGCCCGCGTTGGTCTTCAGCTACTGCACAACGGGTTCGCCGCACGATCAGTACTTCTTCCGGCACCCCGAGTTGATGGTCTCCGGCGCGGTGACTGCGCCGCGGCTGGATCTGGCCAACGAGGATCTGATTCGCTCGCACGTCCACGCAGTGTGGCTGGCCGAGACCGGCACCTCACTGGAGAAGTCGCTCAGCCAGCTGCTCAATCTCGACGGCGATCCGCCGTCGCTGGAACTGCTGGACCGATTGAAACACGAACTGGGCAATGAGGACGCGAAGCGGCGTGCCGAGAAGCGCGTGCGGTCGATCCTCGAACCGATCCGCGATGAGCTGGCGGCGGGTGGNNGCTCAGGCAGTGGGCAACGTCATGGGGCGATTTGAGGACGCCTGCGAGCGCTGGCGCAGCCTGTACCTGTCCGCGCTGCATCAGCATAACATCCAGCACCGCATCAAGCAGGACCACTCACGCTCGGCGCAGGACAAGGAGAAGGCCGATCGTCTCTACCGCGAGGCTGAGAACCAGTTGAAGCTGTTGACCGATGCCCGCAGCGCCGTACACGATGACTTCTACAGCTATCGATACTTTGCGAGTGAGGGCTTCCTGCCCGGTTACAGCTTCCCGCGACTGCCGTTGTCCGCCTTCATTCCGGGCCGTCGGATGCGGGGCACGGATCGCAACGAGTACTTGTCACGACCGCGGTTCCTGGCGATCTCCGAGTTCGGGCCCCGCGCCGTCATTTACCATGAGGGCGTCCGCTATCGGGTGGTCCGGGTCATCCTTCCGGCGAGCGACATGGATGAGGAAGGTTTAGTTACGGTTACGGCGAAGCAGTGCCGGGCGTGCGGCTACCTGCACGATGAAATGGACGGCGGCAATCACGATGTATGCGAACTGTGCGACAGTGAACTCGGCGCGGCCATGAACGACCTGTTCAAGCTGCGCAACGTCTCCACGCGACGGGTCGACCGCATCAACTCCGACGAGGAAGAACGGCAGCGCCAGGGTTTTGAACTGACCACCGGCATCCGATTCGTGGAACACGGCGGTCGTCCCGCATACATCCGCGCCGAGGTTAATCAAGACGGAACAAGACTCGCTGAAATGAACTACGGCCACAGCGCAACGATTCGGCGGGTCAATCGCGGTTGGCGGCGCAGAAAGGAAGAACACCTGCTCGGGTTCGTTCTTGATGTCGAGCGCGGCTACTGGGCCAAGAACGATGAGGACCCGGAAGACGACGACGATCCCATGAGCGATCGGAAGCGACGCGTCATTCCTTTCGTTGAGGACCGGCGCAATGTGCTTCTCGTCAAGCCCGACGGTGAGCGCTCTGCCACATTCATGGCCTCGCTGCAGGCGGCACTGAAGACGGCCATTCAGACGCTGTATCAGCTGGAGGACAGCGAACTTGCGGTGGAGTCACTGCCCAACGACGCCGAGCGACGGTTACTCCTCATCTACGAGGCGGCAGAAGGAGGCGCAGGTGTGCTGCGACGGCTGGTCGATGATCCCGGCGCCATGGGCCGCGTCGCCCGCTGCGCCCTGGAAATCCTCCACTTCCACCCCGACACTGGCGACGACCTCAGCAAGGGCGAAGAACGGTGCGAGGCGGCCTGCTATGACTGCCTGATGAGCTACTACAACCAGCGTGATCATGAGTTCCTGGACCGCCTGGAGATCAAGGACTACCTGATGCAGCTGGCAAAGGCGGAGGTCCACGGCTCCTCGGGGACCGAAACGCGGGAGGAACACTACCGGCGAATCGTGAACCTGTCGGACTCCGGCCTGGAGCGGAGCTTCCTCAAGTTCCTCTATGACGGCGACTACCGGTTGCCCAGCGCCGCCCAGCGTTTGTTTGCCGAATGCTCGACGCGTCCGGACTTAATCTACGACGGCCAGAGGACCGTCGTCTACATCGACGGCCCGCATCATCAGTATCCCGACCGTGCGGAACGCGATGCCCGGCAGACAGCAGATATGGAGAACGATGGCTGGACGGTTTTGCGGATCGACGATGATGACTGGGCCGCAGTCGTATCCCGATATCCGAACATCTTCGGAGGTGGAGCATGACGCACGCCGTCGGATCACTGGTCAAATGCCGGGGACGCGAGTGGGTGGTGCTGCCCAACGACGACGATCCCGATCTGCTCATGCTGCGCCCGCTTGGCGGCACCGAGGACGAGGTGACGGGCATCTACCTGCCATTGGAGCCGGTCGAGTCGGCCTCGTTTCCGCCGCCCGAACCCAAAGATGTCGGTGATCACGTCTCATGCCGGCTGCTCCGCGACGCCGTGCGCCTGGGCTTCCGCGCCAGCGCCGGACCGTTCCGGTCGTTCGCCCGCATCGCCTGCGAGCCGCGACCTTACCAGCTGGTACCGCTGATGATGGCGCTCAAACATGAGCGCATTCGTCTGTTGATCGCCGACGACGTGGGCATCGGCAAGACGATCGAGGCCTGCCTCATCGCACGTGAGCTGCTGGACCGCGGTGAGGCAACCGGGCTGGCCGTGCTCTGCCCGCCGCACCTCGCTGAGCAGTGGCAGTCGGAACTAAAGGAGAAGTTCCACATCGACGCCGAACTGGTCCTCTCCAGCACGGTCAGCCGATTGGAACGGGAAAACTTCACCGGGTCATCGCGATCCCTGTTTGAAGTGCTGCCTTACACAGTCGTCTCCACCGATTACATCAAGTCGAACCGACGCCGCGATGAGTTCCTCCGCACCTGCCCGCAGCTGGTCATTGTGGATGAAGCGCATACCTGTGCCGCCCGACTCGGCAGCCGGAGTACGCGACACCACCGTTATGAACTGCTCAAGGGGCTTTCTGCCGATCCTGATCGCCATCTCATCCTGGTGACGGCGACGCCGCACTCCGGCATCGAGGCCAGCTTCCGTTCGTTGCTCGGCCTGCTCGATGAGCGGTTCACCGAGCTTCCCGAGGATCTGTCCGGCAAAGACAACGAGAAACACCGTCGCCAGCTCGCGGCCCACCTGATCCAGAGACGACGCGCCGACATCGAGCGTTACCTGGATGCCGACACACCGTTCCCCGAACGGAAAGAGAAAGAGGAGACGTACAAGCTCACGCCGGAATACAAGAGCCTCTTCGACAAGGTGCTCAAATATGTGCGAGAGCGTATCAAAGACACCGGCAGCTCTGTTCCGCATTATGGACAGCGGGTTC
>NPIF01000367.1_pt1 | contig 20460 bp, 15 predicted proteins | sample 8637461 | NCBI WGS metagenome assembly NPIF01 (sample SAMN07420641, study PRJNA396082) | bioreactor metagenome | isolation source: sample BR12 brine-fed electro-methanogenic bioreactor BR | place: Japan: Kochi | collected 2016-12-09
CCCCGCCGGGTACGAATGTTTCTGAAATTCCCACCTGATAGCTTATAATGTCACCGTATAAATTACGCCTTTTCCCCCTGTTACATCACTTATTCGTGTGAGAAGATTTTCATACGTACTCTTCATTACCGCTAACTTATCGAGAGCAAACTCTCGTGAGCCCGTATTCATAAAGGAGTTGCAAGACCTGATGAATAAACCAGTCAAATACGGCCTTATCCTGTTGTTGATTTTAATAGCCTTCGGAGCTGCAGGGGTGTGGTACCTGTCCTCCAGGGACGTTGGCACCGACTATGTAGCCCAAACGGCCAAAAACCTCACCAGAGACCGCCTGGGAGCAGAACTTTTCATCGAGGCTGTTTCCGGCAACCCGCTTACAGGTTTTACGGCCCAGTCCCTGGACCTTTCCCTTGAAGAAAGCACAATAATTACCGTTCGCGAGGTCAGGGTTCGGCTCGACCTTTTATCGCTGGTCAAAGGCTCGCCGCAAATACGTTCCGTAAAACTGGACGGCGCCGATGTGGACATCCACGAGCTCGCCAAACTGGAGCTACCCAAAACCGATTCCGCTTCAGCGGTCCTTCCGGAGCTGACGTTCGGGTTTACCGACTGCACCGTGCGGTCAAAGGCCGGTGATTTCCTTCTGGAAGAAGGCGTCATAACCCTCGAACCGGGCAAATTTCAGGTAGAGTCCAGCCTCGAGTTCAAGGGGGTCCAGGCAAAAGGAGAGGCGTCTTTTCTTGCAGGCGAAGGGAAACTCTCACTTGTAAATCTCGACATGCGCATAGGGACGGGAAGGTTGGAACTTTCTGGAGACCTTTTCCCCGAAGTGGACGCCGGCGGAACCCTTACCGACATGGAGATGGAGACCCTCGCGCGGCTATGGCCCATGCTGGGTAACAATTTCTCAGGCCCTTTCTCTACCAATATCAAGGCCTCCGGCAGTTGGCCCGACGTGGGCGTACGGGGCAATATAGCCATAGACAAGGGCACGATCTACGGTATTTCCCTTCAGGGCGCAAGGTCGTCGTGGTGGTTCCGCGGTGAAAAGCTCTGGTTTGAGGAAATCTCAGGTTTAGCGAACGGGTCTTCAATATCCGGAGCCGTAGGGCTCGTTTTCCGTGGCTTGCCGCCTGAAACACACCTCAAGCTCGCAAGCACGGAGGTAAATATTGACACATGGAAAAAGTCCTTTCCCTGGCTTTCTTTCGCGGCGGGTACGCTGGAATCGCTAGAAATCGACCTGGTGCGTTCCAAGGGCTTACTCACTGGACCCGTCAAGTTTTCGGCGCCTTCCATGGAAATCACGAAGCAACCCCTTGAGGACGTCAAGGCTTCTCTTCTACTTGGCGAAGACGGCAGGATTAAAGTCGACATGACCGGAAAGTGGCTCGGTGCACCGGTGAACGCAAAGGGGACAGTACAACTTACGGGCGAGGTCCCCTCTTTGGATCTCACAGTTACGGGCAATAGCCTGCCCCTACACAAGGCATCGTCAGTTTTTTCTTTGGAAAGCCTGGCCCTCCAGGGGGATGCCGAAGGTACGGTACGGATACTTGGAAAGGCAAATTCCCCCAATTTTGAGGGGGACCTGCGGTCGAAAAAGATCCGGGTGATGGAAGAGTTGGTAAACTCGCCCCGCATTGCCTTTTCCTACGACGGAAAAAGCTTCACCATGAAAAGCTTTTCAGCAAATTGGCGAGGTTTGCCGATAAAGGGTTCCGGTACGGTATCCGGCATCGGCACCGAAAAAGCTTCGTTAAATCTTTCAGGAACGACAGACAAGGTAAAGGCATCGGTTTTTACGGGCTTACTACCGGCTCTTTCAGGTACCGAACCCGCGGGTGAAATAGAGACCAAATGGAAACTGTCGGGGCCGGCACAAAAACCGTCACTTGCACTGGACATCAATTCGCCGGATTTGACGTTGCCCGGATCGGTGGTGCTCAAAAACGTGGCCGCTTCCGCGTCGTTTTCGATTCCGCCTCAAAAGGATGAGATTGGCCTCAAGGTCGAAGCCAGGGCCGACTCAGCTGCGTACGGTGATTTTTCCATGACCGAACTGACAGGAAAGTTTGCCACCGGAAAGGACCTTTTGCGCGTGGATGATTTTTCCGGAAAAATCCTTTCAGGAAACCTGAATGCCTCCGGGATTATTAACTTTGCGAAGGAAAAAGGCGGTACACCCCTTCTCGACCTCGAAGGCAAGCTTACCGGGGTTGACCTCGAGACCTTTTCCAAAAAGGATTTCCCCTTGTCCGGGCAGGTTACCGGTTCGTTCAAGGTTGCCGGACCGCTTGACGGACCAGCCGTCACGTTCGAGGCCGAGTCTTTCGAACTCTCTATCGGGGGATACATGTTGAAATCGGCGGCCGCTTCGGGAACCGTGGACAAGGAAGGAATAACCGTAGACGTTTTTTCGGCGGCCATAGGTGAAGGGACGCTCAAGGGAAAGGGTTTTGTCTCCTTAAGCGGGGAAAGTCCTTCTGCGAATTTTTCGGTTACAGGCACCGAGCTTGATTTGGCATACCTTACCCGTGAGGTGAAAGCGGCGAGAAATGCAGGTGTTGAAGGAACCGTAGACGTAACCCTGAAGGGAACGCTGGCCGAAGGGGCCTTGGCCGGCGCCGGCGAGGTCTTCGCCGAAAGGTTTTCCGTCTATGGTTTTACCGCAGAGGACCTGTACGCCCCGGTTAGCCTCGAAGGCATGCTCGCAAAAATAGAAAGAGCAGAGGGTTCCGTCTTCGACGGGGCCTTGGCAGCCAATGTCACCCTTGACCTGGGAACGAACGTCTGGAAGGTAGACGCAGAGGTGTCGGGCTTTGACATAGCCAAGGCGGTGGGTGAGGCTTTCGATATCGGCGGCCGGGTTACAGGAACGGGGACACTAAAAGCGACTATCGAACACGGCAAGTCTCAGGCCATGCCTTTGACCGGACAGGGGCGTTTCACCGCCACGGAGGGCGAGATTTCGGGGTTCAAGGCCGTGGACGCCTTGACCGCGGCCTACGGGGGCACGGGAATCCGGTACAACCGTGCGGATTCCCATTTTTCGCTGGGAGGCAACATGCTCACGCTGATGCCTGGAAGCCGTATCACGGCGCCGCCGGGCGACCCCCTTTACAGGTACATAATGGTAGACGGACCCCTCGGGTTTTCCTCGAATCTCGACCTTCACTGCAGTGGCAACGTCAACGTTCAGGCCTTGAACGTCCTTTTCGGGGCTCTCGAGGGCCTTCTGGGCACGGAAACGCTAGATTCCCAGCAGATGCTGCAAAATTTCCTTGGCGGTTTTCTTGGAGGCATGTCGAGAAAAGACTTCCGCGACGTAAGTTTTGACATAGTTGGAACCTGGGAGAAACCATCAATAACGAAGCTCAAGATAGCCGTGCCAGAAAAAGGACCTGATCCCATACCGACTTCGGAAGAGGACAAAGACAGGGAAGGCAATCAGCAGAAGATCAATATAGAAATACCCACAGGCGGTGGAAGCGGGTCAGGTGAATCGGTGGGCGACCAGATAAGGCAGCAGATACTGCGGCAGATTTTCAATGGGCAGAACTGACAGGCGATTTTCAAACAGCTTATCCTGAAGTAAAATAAATGGCCGCCTTAGCTCAGGCGGCCATTTATTTTAATAGCGACTCAGTATGTCCTCCAGCCTTTCGTGGTCGATGTTTCCCCCGGAGACGAGTACTCCCACCCGGCGACCCCAGCCGGATATACGCCCGGAAAGCAGGGCGGCCACGCCCACTGCGCCCGCTCCCTCTACGACCTGGTGGTGTTCGCGGTGCAGCCAGGCTATCGCGCGGGCTATTTCCTCTTCCGTGACGGCTATGAAGCCGGATACTCGAAGCCTTGCCAAATCGAGAAGGCTCTGCGGGATAGACCCGGTCAGTCCGTCGGCCAAAGAGTCGCTGTATTCCACCTCTACGACGCGCCCTTTCGGCCAAGACGCGACAAAGGGCTGTGACGCGACGGACTGTACGCCCCAGACCTCGACGGAAGGCCGAAGCGATTTGGCGGCAAGGGCCACACCCGAAATAAGGCCGCCTCCACCGGCCGGGACGATTACGGCATCAAGCTCTGGCTCCGCCAGAAACATCTCAAGCCCAGTGGTTCCGGCCCCGCTGATTATCCAGTGATCCTCGAAGGAGGATACGTAGGTCATCCCCTCTTCGGTCTCGAGCCTGTGGGCTTCCTTTTCCGCGTCATCGTAGAAGGGGCCCGACACGTGAAGCCTTACCCACTCGCCGCCAAGACGGCGTATGGCTTTTTGTTTGGTTACGGGGCAACTTTCGGGGACGCAGACGGCGGCCCTAACGCCAAGCATGGAAGCTGCGATGGCGATTCCCTGGGCGTGGTTGCCGCTGGAAGCAGTGACAACCCCTCTTTCCCGCTCCCCTTCATCCAGGCTGAACATCTTGTTCAGGGCACCTCGAATCTTGAAGGAACCCGCTATCTGTTGGTTTTCCCACTTGATAAAGACCTCACCGCCGGTAATCTCTCCCAGTTGCAGGGACTTTTCAAGGGGCGTGCGGCGGATTCGTCCCTCGAGAAACCTGTTTGCCAGTAAAATGTCGCTCATTGCCGGGTTTATCAGCACGGTGAACACCTCCTGTGACGTTATGGAACATCTCGAGTATACTCCTATTACCCACATACCCCGAGCAGCGGAGGAGAGCCATGGGCGTAAAAATGGTAGTACTGGATCTCGACGGAACGGTCTTGACATCGGGAAATACCCTGACGAAAAGGACCCTCCTGGCCGTAAAGGCCTGCATTGAAAGGGGCATCACCGTCACGCTGGCCACGGGGCGCATTTTCCCGTCGGTGCTTCCTTTTGCACAGGAGCTTGGACTCAAAGCTCCCGTCATCACGGCCAACGGGGCCGAAATCCGCAGCCCCGTCGACGGAAAACCCCTTTTTACCTGCCCCATTCCGGAAGATCTCGCACGGGAGATTATGACTTTTTTCAGAAAAAAGGGCTGGTATATACAGGCTTACATAAACGACAGGCTCTACGTGGAACAAGCGGAAGAACGTGCCAAAGACTATGGCCGCCTTACCTTTCTCGAGCCTGTGCCTCTCGGTGAAGGTTTGTATACTTTAAAGGGCGACCCGGTCAAGCTCCTTTCTATAACGCCTACCACCGAAGAAGCGGTGGAGGTTAGAAAGGCCGTGCAGGACCGCTTCGGGAACCGGCTTTACGCAGCCGTGTCGAACCGCCTTTTCGTGGACATGGCCCACCCGGAGGTAAGCAAGGCCGGGGGACTGCGTTTTCTGATGGACCTTGAGGGAATAAGACGGAAGGAAACCATGGTGGTGGGGGATTCGGAAAACGATATTCCCCTTTTCGATCTCGCCGGTTTTTCCGTGGCCATGGGCAACGCAAGACAGGACATAAAGGAACGCGCGCATTTCGTTACGCTTTCAAACGACGACGACGGCGTCGCCTTCGCACTGGAGCGTTACGTCCTCGAAGCTTGACAAACAGGACCTATCGGGACCCGGGTCATTCTTTTCGGAATGCCCGGGCTCCCAACTTCAAAGGAGTCTTTCCAGCGCCCTGATCGTGGTGTCTATGTCCTCTTCGGTGTTGAAATACCCTACGCTGACCCTGAGCGATCCCATGGGGAAGCTACCAAGCGTCATATGGGCAAGGGGCGCGCAGTGGAGGCCAGGCCTGGTCTCGATGTCCCATTCGTCGGCAAGGCGCATGGCCAGAGTCCCGTTGTCGAAGTCGGGAGGGTTGAGGGAAAACACGGCCAGGCGGCCGTCCACGTCTTTTTTCCCGTAAAAGACCAGGCCCTTTATTGGCTCAAGCCCCGCAAGAAGCCTGCGCCCAAGCTCTTCTTCCCGTTTTCGTATCCTGTCCGGCCTTTTTTCTGTAATCCAGTCCAGCGCCGCGGAAAGCCCCGCTATCCCTGGAAGGTTAGGCGTTCCCGCCTCAAACTTGTCCGGCATGGCCTCAGGCTGCCTCTGTTTTTCGGAAAAACTTCCCGTCCCGCCCTCGACGAAGGGCTTTACTTTCCTCGCGAATTCCGGCTCCCACAGTATGCCCCCTGTGCCCTGAGGTCCCAAAAGCCCCTTGTGGCCTGTAAAACAAAGGGCCGCAAGCCCGAGTCTTTCTATGTCCAGGTCCATGACGCCCGCCGTCTGGGCCGCGTCCAGAACAAGCGGCACTCCACGTTCCCTGCAGATACCCGCTATGTCCTCCAGGGGCTGGATGGTGCCGCACACGTTGCTGGCATGGCTCAAAACCACCATTTCGGCCCCTTTTGTACGAATCAGCGACTCCAGGTCGGCCGGGTCGAGTTTTCCACAAGTGGAGCAGGGGAGGACCGAAACCTTCACTCCCTCCTCTTCAAGATGCCGCAGAGGCCTTATAACGGCATTGTGCTCCATGGAGGTGGTAACCACGTGGTGACCCCTTCTCAGATACCCCTTAAGGACCACGTTGAGGGCTTCCGTGACGTTTGACGTAAACGTCAGGTACCTGGCGTCACCACCTTTGTAGCCGCCGAAAAAGCGGGCCAGCTTCTCCCTGGCTGTGGTTACAAGGTCCAGCGTCCCTATGTCGCGGTCTGCCGCCGAGCCCCTGCCCAGGTTGGCCCCGCCGGTGGCCAAAAATTCGTACATGGCCCGGGGTACGCACTCGGGCTTGGGCCAGGTGGTGGCCCCGTTGTTCAGATATATGGACATTCAGTGTTCCCTCGACTTTCATGAAAATGGAAACAAGCGCATTATACACCGAGCCTTCTGCTGCTATTCATAAAAAAGAAAAATCATCGTGGCGGATGAAGACGTTGATCTTTCCTGACTATTTACGTGAGGACATACATTTTTTTCACCAAAAAAATGTATGGAGTATACATGGAAATACCGAAAATCGATTTATCCACATTTCTTTTTTTCGTTTGCTGCCTTATTTAAGCCATGTTTTTCCACATAAAGTTTGGGGGGCAGGCTCGCCACGTCCCGTGTTTGTGGCGAAAATTCGTAGTCGAGATGTATCTCCCTGATTCTAAAGTAAGGAATTCCGGATTAGGTTCCCCCCTTTTGGGCATACTTTTCCACGTCTGTGGACAGGTATGTGGATAATTCTGGATTTCCTGTCCATCCTTTTTGTCAAAATTGGTCATTCGAGATGACTTTTTGGCTTATCCAAAAAATCGGAGTTTTTGACTCTTCTTTTTATCCACATAGATATCCAGATGACGGTGTATATGTGGATAAAAATTGTGGATATTTCTGTGATACCATTAGTCTTGCTCACGTAATTTTTTTTACGCAAAGGTCGAGGGGGAAGAGTATTTATGGAAGACACGATAGCCCGGGCATGGGATGTGTTGCTGGCCGAAGCCCAGGAAAAACTCCCCAAGGGGGCTGTGGATATCTGGCTTAAAACCTGCCTGCCCCTCTCCATGGAAGAAGGAAACCTCGTCCTGGACGTCCCCAACGTCTTTGTGAAAGAACAGATTCAAAGCCGCTTCCTGGACAAGCTCGAGGACCTTGCGAAGGAAATGAACATGGCCAAAAAAGTGATCCTCCATGTGGGCTCCGGAGCGCGCAAGGACGAGATCCAGCGTGCGGAAAAACTGGGGCGCATGGCTCCCAGACCGGTAAACGGCCTCAACCCCGACTACCAGTTCGACTCTTTCGTCATCGGCAAATCGAACCGTCTCGCCCATGCCGCGAGCCTGGCCGTGGCCGAATCTCCGGGGGTGGCCTATAACCCCCTTTTCTTCTGGGGCGGAGTTGGACTCGGGAAGACACACCTCATGCACGCCATCGGAAACTACGTCCTGCGAAACATGGAAGGGGGCAAGGTGGCTTACGTCAGTTCGGAGAAATTCATAAACGAATTCATACTTTCTATTCAAAACAACAAGACCCACGAGTTCAAGCAGAAGTTCCGCAACGTGGACGTCCTGCTCATCGACGACATCCATTTCCTGGCCAACAAGGAAAGCACCCAGGAGGAGTTTTTCCACACCTTCAACAGCCTCCACGACGCGAAAAAGCAGATCGTAATAAGTTCCGACAAGCCTCCAAAGGACATCCACCACATAGAGGAACGCCTGGTAAGTCGCTTCGAATGGGGCCTTGTGACAGACATTCAGCCGCCCGACCTGGAAACGAGGATTGCCATTCTCAAAAAGAAGGCGGCTATTAAAAACTACGACGTACCTGACGACGTGGTGGATTTTCTGGCCCAGAACATTCCCAGCAACATCAGGGAACTAGAGGGTTCCTTAAACAGCGTCATGTTCTTTTCAGACCTCAACAACGAGCCGGTTACGGTGGAAAACGCGGCCAAATGGCTCAAAGACGTAATAAGGAGGACCGCAAAAGGACCAGTCAGCATCGAGATGATCCAGCAGGTAACGGCGGAGACCTTCGGGCTTCCCATAAGCGCTCTTACCAGCAACAAGCGTACCTCCGAAATTGCACTGGCCCGTCAGGTTGCCATGTATATCAGCAGGGAGTACACCGACTCTAGCCTCCAGCATATCGGTTACGCCTTCAACAGGAAGGACCACACTACGGTACTCCACGCCTGCAAGAAGATAACGGAAGCATACAAGAAAGACCTGCGCATTCGAAACGTTGTGGATTCTATAAGGGAAAAGTTGTGAAAAAAGCTTTGTCCCTCGTGGATAAGTGTGTATAAAAAAAGGCCAATATAAAAATTTTTTTTTGCCAGGGGAATATGTGTATAACTTTTCATATATTTCTCCTTTTTTTTCCACAGCAAAAAACGCCGGATTTTAGGCCTTTTTTGTTTTATCCACACTTTTCACACCCTTACTACTAGACCTACTATTTTTTTCAATCTATAAAAGAATATAAAGAAGGGAGTGACACCCGTATGAAGCTCCTCGTGAACAAACCCGTTTTTCTCAAAAGCTGGCAACTGGCTGAACGCAACGTTGGCTCAAGAAGCGCCCTGACAGTGCTTACCGGAGTCCGCTGCGTAGCCGAAGAAGACAGGGTCACCCTTCAGGCTACGGACCTTAAAACGTCCATTACCTGCAGAGCCGAAGGGGTTGACATCGAGGAATCGGGGCAATCTGTTTTTCCGGTTCGGGTAGTGGGGGAACTTTTCAAGAAAGCCCCGGCGGACATCTTTACCGTAGAAGTAATGGGAGGGAAGGCCCAAATCGTTTGCGGAGAGAAGAACAAGTACACCTTCACCACCTATCCCGCGGAAGAGTTTCCCAAACTACCGGTGTCCGACGGCGCCTCTTTCTTTTTTGATTCCACGGCGGGAGATCTTAGACGCCTGATAGAAGAGGGAACCTTCGCCGGCTCTCCCGGTGAAGAATTTCCCCAGTACTTGAGCGCAGGGCTCTTTCAGGTGAAAGAAGGTACCGTAAGAGTGGTATCTACCGACGGAAGAAGGCTCTCCCTTTCGAGGGCGCCGGTGGAAAGACAACGGAGCGATGAACAGGCCCTGCTTCCTCTTGCGGGAGTAAAGGAACTCATGAGGGTCCTTGCGGCGCAGGACGAGGAAATACAGGTTACGGTGAAACTGGATGACGCCCAGGCTTACTTCATCGCGGGAGAACTCGAGTTTGCGGTAAGGAGAATAGAGTCGAGATTTCCACCCTATGAAAAGATAATAACTCCGGAAAAAACAACATGGATGGTGGTGGACAGGGAACAGTTCATGGAAGCTCTCGAGAGGGCGGAGATCATAGTAAGAGATTACAGCAGGATGGTAATCTTCAATCTGTCCCCCGGGGGAGCCCTGCTGGTGGAATCCCGCGCCCCGGAAATAGGGGAGGCCCTGGAGGAAGTGGCCGCCGAGATAGACGGGGAGCCGCTAAGGGTAGCTTTTAACGTAAGGTACCTTCTCGACGGACTGAAGGCCCTGCACGGAAATGTAGCCTATATGAGCTTCAATGGGCCTAATGGGCAGATGCTTTTGTCCAGGCCGAAAGAAGAAAGTTTCATGTACGTACTCATGCCCATAACCCTGCCGGAGGAAGAGGAGCCGGTTCCCGAGTAGATGATATGCCGATACCTGCAGTGGAAGAATTTTCGCAACCTGAAGCCCCAGCGCCTGGAATGGGCGGAGGGGCTTCACTTGCTTTTAGGGGAAAACGGGGCAGGAAAGACCAACATGCTTGAAACGCTGCATGTACTTACCGGCTGGGGGCCCTTCGGCAATACCCGGGTAGGCGACCTTCCTTCCTGGGGCGGGTCCGGGGAAGCCTTTCTTGGCGCTATATTCGAGGGCGATGAGACGGTAGAGGTACGTGTAGGCATATCGTCAAGGACCAGACTAAGGCTTAACGGCAAGGTGTGCAGGGCCACGGATATCAGGATGAGGGTACCCTCTCTTTCCTTTCTTCCGGGAGATATGTCCCTGATAGAAGGGTCTCCTTCGGTGAGGCGCCGTTTTATGGACAGGTTGTGCGCCCTGTTGTTTCCCCTTTACGCTCCCAGGCTGCATGAATACCGCAGGGCCGTGCGCCAGAAAACGGCGGCCATGAGAAGGGCCAGGGAAACGTCGGCGGTTACAAGGGCCATGGCCCCCCTGGCGTCATGGATTTGGTCCATGCGTGAAGGCGCGACGGATCTTTTGAGACTGGGATTGAAGGAGTGCATCGGGTTACTTCCGGCGGACGTTGAAATAACCTTTTCAAGAGGGAGCTCTTCGGGAATAGAGGACGGACTGGAGGATTTCTGGAAAGGCGTCAGAAGGTACGGGGAAAAAGAAAGCAGGCTGGGCGTTTGTCTTGTTGGTCCCCACAGGGACGACCTGGTAATTAGCAGCGGAGGACGTCAGGCGGCGGAAAGCTTCAGCAGGGGACACAGGAGGCGCGCCGCCGTGGCGCTTATGATAGCGGCGGGATGGGCCGTGGAAAGAAAGACGCGAAGGAAGCCCCTGCTCCTTCTGGACGAGGTAATGGCGGAACTGGACATGGAAGGAAGAAAGAAAATGATTCAAGTTCTCATGGAAAGAAAATGGCAGTCCTTTGTAACCACCGCCGAAGATTGTACGCCGGTATGGCCCGGGACGGTGTGGAGGGTGGAAAACGGAAAGGTATTATCAGGCGAGGGATGAAAAAACCACGATGAAAAACGATGAAAACAAATTCGACATCATAGTGGTGGGGGCGGGGCACGCAGGTTGCGAGGCAGCCCTGGCGGCTTCGAGAATGGGGGAGAAAACGCTCCTTCTCAACCTCTACCTGGACAATATGGCTCTTATGGCCTGCAATCCCTCCATAGGAGGGCCCGCCAAGGGGCACCTGACCAGGGAGATAGACGCCCTGGGTGGGGAACAGGCGCGAGCCACCGACGCCACCACTTTACACATACGCTGGCTCAATACATCCAAGGGGCCGGCGGTAAGAACCCTGAGAGCGCAGTGTGACCTTGGGGCCTATCACAGGTGGTACAAAAAGGCATGTGAAGGGGAGCCGAACCTTTACCTGAGGCAGGAACAGGTTACGGAGCTTTGGGTTGAAAACGGAAGGGCAAGGGGCGTCAGGACTCAGTTGGGAACCGTCTACGAGGCCCCATGCATAATACTTACCACGGGAACCTATCTGGGAGGAAAGGTCTTTATAGGTACCACCTCCTTTCCGTCGGGGCCTCTTGGCCAGATGGCAGCCACTGAGCTGACAGGATCCCTGCGGGAGGCAGGGCTTGAAACGGGAAGGCTCAAGACGGGGACCACTCCCCGAATCCACTCCGGGACGGTGGACTGGAAGAACCTCACCCGACAGGAGAGCGACCCCGAACCCTTGAGGTTCAGCCACTGGGGACAGAAGAAACTATACGAGGGATTTGCCTGCTACCTGAGCAGAAGCACGGAGGAGACTCACAACATAATAAGGGCCAACCTCGACAGGTCGCCCCTTTTCACGGGGGTCATAAAAGGAGTGGGGCCGCGCTACTGCCCCTCCATAGAGGACAAGGTGGTCAGGTTTCCCGACAAGACGAGCCACATGATTTTTCTGGAACCGGTGGCACGGGAGAGCGCGGAAATCTACATGCAGAACTTTACCACCAGCCTTCCCTTCGACGCCCAGGTAAAAATGGTGCGATCCCTTCCTGGCTGCGGCAGGGCATGGATAATGCGGCCCGGCTACGCCATAGAGTACGACTATCTTCCACCTACGCAGCTTCATCCATGGCTTGAGTCGAAAATAGTGGAGGGGCTGTTTTGCGCCGGGCAGATCAACGGGACCTCCGGGTACGAGGAAGCCGGGGCCCAGGGGATACTGGCGGGTATAAACGCCGTATTGCGCCGCCGCGGCGAAGCGCCGCTGGTACTCGAAAGGTCGCAGGCCTACGCAGGCGTTTTGGTGGACGACCTCGTAACCAGGGGGACCCAAGAGCCCTACAGGATGCTGACGAGCCGCTGCGAGTTCAGGCTTCTTCTGCGTCACGACAACGCCGACAGGCGCCTCGCTCCGATAGGACGCAGGCTGGGTCTTATAGACGACGAGCGCTGGGCGGAACTTCAAAGGCGTTGGAAGGCCATGGAAGACGAAATGAAACGCCTGGAGGAAACGGTTATACATCCGGGTGAAAAGACCAACGCCCTTTTGACGGCGTCCGGGTCGTCGCCCATAAAAGAACCCGCCAAGGCCGCTGAACTTCTGAGGCGCCCTGAAGTGACCTGGGAGCTTTTGGCGGAACTTGCCCCACCGCAAGAGGCTGTAGACCAGGAGATTAGCGGAGCCGTCACGGTGGAGATAAAATATAAAGGGTACATCGACAGGCAAAAGAGCCAGGTAGAGAGGATGAAGAAAATGGAAAAGGTCCTCCTGCCGCCGGACTTTGACTACGATTCGGTAGCGGGACTGCTTTCGGAAAGCCGGCAGAAGCTCAAGCAGATGCGGCCCGCTACTCTTGCCCAGGCGGGGCGTATTTCGGGGGTGACGCCCTCGGATTTGCAGATTCTCTGGGTAGCCCTCGAACGCAGCAGAAGAAGAGGGGGGAATTCCTTGGGTGCGACGCTGGAAGAATGACGAAAAACAGGCCCTGAGGCCCGCATCATCGGTGATAAAGGGCGCGTTGACGCCGGAGGTTAGAAAGGGGCTTGCCCTGGCAGCGATAGCGTCCGCCTGGCCCGAGGTGGTGGGAGAAAAATTAGCCCGCCACACGGCCCCGGAGTCGGTGGAAAAAAACGTTTTAACAGTAGTGGCTTCTACCCCTGCCTACGCCCAGGAAATTTCCATGCGGGGCGGGACCGTGGCGAGGTCCATAGAAAAAAGATGGGGCGTGGAAATAACTTCCGTAAAGGCCAGGGTGGGCAGGATGCCCGTAAAACGCGCACCCAGGGCAAGGGGAAAAAAACAAGGTGTCCGGGTTCCGCAAGAAGCGGTGGAATCGTCCCGAAAGGACATAGAAAATATCCCGGGTCGTGATGATGCCAAATCAGCCCTTGCCAGGCTGATGGCCCTTTACAGGACACGTTTCGCAAGGGGCGGGGGAAAAGACCCTGAGGCATGAGAAAGGAAGGCTCTAAATGGACGAAAAGTACGGGAGAACAAATACGGGACTTTTGTTTCTGGGTTTATTCCTGGCAATAGGTATGGTTATTTCCGCCTTTGTCTTTTCCGGGACGGTGGAAAAAGTCAAGCTGGCGAACCAGACCATCACCGTCAAGGGGTTTGCCCAGAAACAGGTGACCTCAGACGTGGCTACCTGGTCCGGACAGATAACCGTCAGGGCGGCGGAGCTTGTTGAAGCCTCGAGGAAACTGGAACAGGACAGGGAAAAAGTCATCGCCTATTTCGGGGAACACGGCGTAGCCCCGAAAGATCTGACTCTTTCCGGTGTCGTGACAATGCCGCGGTACAAAAGGACCACTGAAGGCTATGAGACAAACGAGATAGATCACTATGAATTGCGGCAGACGGTAACCCTTGGATCGAGGGATGTGCAGCTTGTGGCTGACCTTGCCCGTTCTTCGTCGCGGCTTCTCGGCGAGGACGTGGAATTTTTCGCCTACGCCCCGCAGTATTTTTACAGCGGCCTGGAGGAAGCCAAGATAGAGCTTCTCGGGGAGGCCACGAAAAACGCGGGTCAAAGAGCGAAACAACTGGCCGAAGGAAGTGGGGGCCGGGTAGGGGCACTGCGCTCCGCCAGCCAGGGTGTATTCCAGATAACGCAGCCCTTTTCCACCGATGTGGAAGATTACGGGATGTACGACACGTCCACCATTGAAAAGGCCATAAAGGCCGTGGTTACCATGCAGTACACGATCCGGTGACCCCTTTGGCCACCATGGTCATGGAACAGGCGAAATCGCAACGCGAAAAAGGCAAGTAGCAGGAGGTGAAAACTCATGAAACGAATGATTAAAGGACAAGCCGCGGGTCCAATTCTCGCGCTGGCTTTGATATTTGCCGCAGCCTTCTTTTTGGCTCTCGATATGACGCCGGCAGAAGCCTGGACCTATGAAGAGCTGGTCGAGGTTTACGGCACGAAGGAAGAATCTATGCCGGAAGCGCGGGAACTTAAAGAAGCCCTTTTGAGCGAAGCCGGGGAGCTCGACGGGCTCGGACTCTGGAGGTCCATCATCGATTCCTCGACGCCTCACAGGAAACGGGCGGCCAACGCGCTAAAGCTCATAGAGATACTTTTTCCCCAAGGCGATACGTCGAGATGGGAAGAGGTTTCCGGTTTCTGGTACCCGGCCTTGATTCCCAGGCCCCTTGCGGCTTTCGACGCGGTCTACTACGCAGCAATGGGCCTTTTGGAGCTTGACGAACCGGGGGCGCCCTGGTTGGCGAGAGAGCTTATGTCCGGTTTGAGAAGGTCCTCGCGGTCTGCCCACATTGCCATGCGCGAGGCCCCCGCGGAATACGCGCCCATCGTTGCCGGGCTGGACGAGCGAACGGGCCTTCCCCCCATGGGCGGCTGGCCTAGCGGTGAATTGGTGGGCAGCCTCCCCTTCGCCAGGCCAGTGAGATTTTCTATCTCGGCAGACTGGGCTCTGGTAATGGGGATGACCTTTCTCGACAATTCCGGCGTACCGACTTCCGGTATGGGACCTTATGCCTGGGACAGGAAAAGGGGAGCCATATACAGGGTCACAGACGGCTCGGACGATGGCGTCTGGTGGCGGAGATAACCACCGTGTTGACAAAGGAGCCCAAGGGAGGGTATGCTTTGCAATACAAATCGCTCATCATCGATGAACGGCGACCGGCTGCAGCGATGTGCCGGGGAAAACGTCGATGAACCAGTTGGCAACCGAACAGGAACTTGTCGTCCTGAAGCTCCTGCTTGATTCCGAAGGTCCAGTCGGAGCCGGGACCGTCCGCGATCGACTGTTGGCCGAAGGGTTTTCGGCAAGCGAAGCAACGGTGGGAAGACTCCTCCGGGAGCTTGACCGGCGCGGCCTTACCACTCGCGTGGGGTTTCAGGGTCGTGTGCTCACGGACCTGGGCTCAACGAGACTCACCGAGCTTTCGGCGGCCAGGGAACAGGTGGCTTTTGTCGACAATCTTCTGAAGAGCATCTATTCCCCGGAAGAAAACGCGACGGACCTCCTAGTGGCCAGAAAAGCCGTGGAAAGCTGGATCGTACGGCTTGCGGCCGAAAAAGGGTCCCGCCAAGGCGGGAAAGACCTCGAGAACTTGCGGGAGAGACTGGAAGAAGCGCGCAATGCCCCGGATCTTTCGGCTGAAGAATACAGGGATGTGTTTGGCATTCTCTCGAAGGCCGCCGGAAACGAAATATTGAAGGCCATCGACGAGGTCCTTCTCGACCGCTACGTCGAGACGGACCTTTCAACCGGGCATCGCGCAAGTTTTGCCGGTGAACTGGCTGACATAGCGGAAGCCGTCATGAAAAACGACCCGGTGAGAGCCGAAAAAACGCTTTGCCGTCACATAGACGGACTTATCGAAAAACGCGGGGAAGGCCCTTAGGCAGCGTTTAGGAATATCAAGGGCGTTCCCCCACGGGCTCGTAAAGAACAAAATCCGTCCCTGGAGGGAACGCCCGATGAAAAAAGAGATAGTCAGGAACCTGGTGATGGCAGCGACAGCCGTCGCGGTAACGCTGATTTCAGGCGAAGCGGCCCTTGCGGCCGATGAAGCGGGACCGGCCTTCGGGGTCTTGTCGCTTTTGCCCCCGTTGATAGCGATAGCCCTTTGCATTGTAACCAGGGAAGTAGTTCCATCCCTTTTTCTCGGAATATGGCTTGCCGGGACCATGCTAACCGGATGGAATCCCGTAACGGGTTTCGGCAAGGCTGTGGAAGCCCTCTGGACCAACCTCGGGGACCCCTGGTCGGCAAGGATAGTACTCACCAGCCTCACCATGGGGGGCCTGGTAGGGATAATGAAAACAGGCGGCGGGATAGACGCCGTCGTCCAGTGGATCACCAAAAAAATAACCAGCGCGAAAAGCGCCATGGCCTTTACGGAGGTCGCCGGTTTTCTGATTTTCTTCGAGGACTATGTCAACACCCTCGTGGTGGGCACCACCATGAGCCCCATCACGGAGAAATACCGCATCTCCAAGGAGAAACTCTCCTACATCGTCGACTCCACGGCGGCTCCCGTAGCCTGTATCGCCGGGATCTCATCCTGGATAGCCTACATGGTGGGCCAGATCGGGACGCAGTTCAACGACCTGGGCATAGGCCTTTCTCCCTACGTTACCTATCTCAAGTCCATTCCGTTCATCTTGTACAATATCGCCGCCCTGGTGCTGCTTACCTTCGTGGTGCTGTCCGGGCGGGATTTCGGACCCATGCTCGCCGCGGAACGACGTGCAAGGAAAGAGGGAAAGATACTCCGCGACGACGCGAAACCCTTGATCAACCCGAACCAGGTGGAAGAAGGCCCCGCGCCTGAAACGCCCAGGAGGCTCGTCAACTTCGCCTTTCCGCTGCTTTCTCTGGTGTCTTTGATATTTCTGCTGCTTCTGGTTACCGGCGGCTGGCCTTCTGCAGGCATCGCCACGGCCATAGGCGAGGGCAGCAGCTCCAAGGCGCTTGTATACGGCGCGTTCGGGTCGGTGTTTTTGACGCTGGTGCTTTACCGCGTCCAGGGGATCTCCACCTGGGGGAGCCTGTTCAAGGGTTACATGGAGGGTATGCGCTCCATATTCTATGGCACGCTGATTTTGATCTTCGCATGGGGCATAGGGTCCATGGTGAAACAGGTACAAACGGCGGGTTACATCGTCTCCTTGACCCGTGAAGTGCTTTCGCCCGGCTGGGTTCCGCTTATAACTTTCGTTACGGGCGCCATCGTAGCCTTTTGCACGGGGACGTCCTATGGAACCATGGCCGTTTTGATGCCCATCGTTGTCCCGCTGGTGCACACAATCTCGGCAGGCGCGGGCATCGACCCCATGACTTACATGATTCCCACCATCGGGGCCGTCTTCGCCGGGGCCGTGTGGGGCGACCACTCGAGCCCCATATCGGATACGACGATCATGTCCTCCATGTTCACCGGATCGGACCACATGGACCACGTAAACAGCCAGATCCCCTACGCCCTGCTGGCGGCTTTGGGAGCCGCATCCGGGTACGTGGGCGTGGCGCTTGGCCTGCCGGCGGCGGCAAACATAGCCATAGCCCTGGCTGTTACCCTGGTGGTGTTCAGGATGGTTTCGAGCCCGGTGGAGGAGTGAAGCCCCTTTTACCTTTTTGAATTCAGGGGCCGGCGAGCTCCCTTCTGAGTTCCACCATGCGGTTCCTGTCTACGATGAGGATAAGCTCGTCGCCCCTTTCGAGGACGAGGGAACCTCCAGGGTTGTAGATATATTGCCCCGAAGCCCTCTTTATGGCTATGACCATGGCATTGTACCTGGAACGGATGGGGGATTCCGCCAGGGTCTGGCCGACGATTTTGCTGTCAGGATGCAAGGGTACGGAGTCGAAGGTGATGTCCAGATCGCGGGAGATGTTGACGATCTCCAGGAAATTTGCCACGGCGGGCTTTACCGAGGCCCAGGCGATGGCCGCCGCTCCCGCCATTACCGGGTTGATCACCTTTTCGGCGCCGGCCTTGTAGAAAACGCCCATGGATTTGCGGTCGGAAGCCCTGGCTATCACGCGCAGGTCGGGGTTGAGGGACCTCGCCGTGATGATCACGTAAACGTTGTCCGAGTCGTCCGAGAGGGTGGTTATAAGGCCTTTTGCACGTTTTACACCCGCGCTTTCGAGAACTTCCTCGTCCCTGGCATCTCCCTGCTGGACGATCCAGCCCCGCTCCCGGGCCGAGGCGACCTTGCGCTCGGCTATCTCCAGGGCCATGCAGGGGATGTCGTCCCTCAAAAGGTGCTGCATCACTTCCATGCCGACCCTGCCGAGGCCGCATACGATCCAGTGTTTTTCCATCTTGTCCACCCGGGTATCCCTCCTTTTGCCGAGAGCAGAGAGCAGGCGGTCCACCACGAAATAGCGGGTTACCTGGCTCACGGCGTAGCCTGCCGTTCCTATTCCCAGAATGACCAAAAAGGCGACAAAAAGCTTTCCCGCTTCGGTAAGGTTGGGCGGTGCTTCATATCCTACCGTCGCGAGGGTTATAACCGTGTAGTATATGGCGTCGATAAATCCGAGGTCGAGCAACAAATGAAAACCCGCAGTACCGATCAAAAAGACCAAGACCAAAAGAACGAACCATATCCACGCCATCCTGGTCGGTTGCACCGCTTTAGCCTCCTTCGCCCTTCGCTCGCTTCGCCTGTAGTAGAATGAGAAAAAACATTACAAAAAGCGGGTGACCGTAATGAAAGGTTTAAAGATAGCCACCTTCAACGTCAATTCCATACGGAGCAGGATGCACATTCTCAAGCGATGGCTTCATGATAGCAGAGTGGATATACTCTGTCTCCAGGAGACGAAGGTAAAAAACGAGGATTTCCCCGCGGAGGACCTGGCCGTACTGGGATACAAAGCAGCCTACTCCGGCGAAAAAAGCTACAACGGCGTGGCCGTGGCTTCCCTGGTGCCTCCCGATGAGATACGATTCGGACTCGGCGACGGCGAGGAGCCCGACGGTTTTACGCGGATGGCTCACGCGCGGTTCGGCGACCTTAACGTCATAAACCTTTACATCCCCCAGGGAAAGAGCATAGACCACCCCGACTACCCCATGAAGCTCCGCTTTTTCGATAGACTCGTGAAATATCTCGACGGGAACTTTTCCCCAGGGGACAAGCTGGTCATCGTTGGAGACCTCAACGTGGCCCCCACCGATATGGACGTAACCAGTCCCGAGAGGAAGCGCGACCATGTCTGTTTTCACGAGGACGTGAAAAAGGCTTTCAGCAACCTGCTTGACTGGGGACTGGTGGACGTCTTTCGCAAGCACCGTCCCGGCGAGGGGGAGTTTTCATTCTGGGATTACAGGGTCAAGAATTCACTTGAGCGGAACATAGGCTGGAGGATAGATCACGTGCTGGCGACGCCGCAAGTGGCGGAAAGCTCGAAGGAAGCCTGGGTCGATCGCGGCCCGAGGAGCTGGGAAAAACCCTCGGATCACGCGCCGGTGGTGGCGGTTTTCGACCTGTAGACGACCTGGTGTAAAAAGGTGGGTAAAGGATGAAAGCCATGAAACGACGCAGGAGAAAGAACATCATAAAACCGGGGCTCCCGCCGGGAACGCTGGTTCATGTGGGTGAAAAGAAGACCGAAGAGACGGTAATAACGGTCATGGCTTATAACGAAAAGACGTTCTCCGCCGAAAGGGTAGACGCCGCCGCCGCGTGCAGGGAAAGGCTTTCCGATGAAAGGCTTCTGTGGATCAACGTCGACGGTATTCATGACCTGGAACTGCTTGGATCCTTCGGGCAGCATTTCGGAATACACCCGCTCGTCCTGGAGGATATCTGCAATACCGACCAGCGGCCCAAGATCGAGGACCACGGGGAATACCTTTACATCGTCCTCAAAATGGTCGATTACGACGAGAAGCAAAAGGCCATCGACATGGAGCAGGTGAGCCTGATCCTCATGCCGCGCTGCGTCATAACCTTTCAGGAAAAACCGGGCGACGTCTTCGAGCCCGTAAGAAACCGGCTCCGAGGCGGGAAAGGGCGAATTCGAAAGGCAGGTCCCGATTATCTCGCCTACGCCCTGCTCGACTCGGTGGTGGATCGCTATTTCCTGCTGCTTGAAAAGCTCGGCGACGAAGTGGAGACACTGGAAGAAAAGATCCTGGCCGATCCCGGAAGCGAAACGGTCAGGGAACTTCACGGCCTCAAGCGGGAGATGATCTTCTTGAGGAGGGCGGCGTGGCCCATGAGGGAGATCGTGGCTCGTCTTGAAAGGGGAGGCAGCGAGCTGGTCGACTCCGGGACGGAAGTCTACCTGAGAGACCTCTACGACCATGCCGTACAGGTTATAGACAGCATAGAGACCCTCAGGGACCTTCTTTCGGGACTTTTGGACATATACCTTTCCAGCGTGAGCAACCGGATGAACGAGGTAATGAAGGTGCTCACCATAATAGCCAC